>NPIF01002805.1_pt1 | contig 159212 bp, 145 predicted proteins | sample 8637461 | NCBI WGS metagenome assembly NPIF01 (sample SAMN07420641, study PRJNA396082) | bioreactor metagenome | isolation source: sample BR12 brine-fed electro-methanogenic bioreactor BR | place: Japan: Kochi | collected 2016-12-09 | reverse complement strand
TTGTCAAAACCTTGGTAGCGGGGGCAGGATTTTAACCTTCGACCTTCGGGTTATGAGCCCGACGAGCTGCCAGACTGCTCCACCCCGCATCTGGAGGGCAGATAATACGCAGATAAATCAGCTTTGGCAACCCCTCTTCAAACAATTAGCCGGATTAATTGAATCTGATAATCCAGCAACTCTTTTTTAACTCTGTGATGTCAAAAAAAGCCCCGTCACAAGGACAGGGCTTGGTAAGGACTATTATGTACCGGGGTTATCCCATGGCGGCCGCACAGAGCGACAGCAAACCGGCCGGGAACATACCCAACGCCAACATGGAGAGCCCGTTAACCGACAAAGCGATCTGGGTATCCACCCCAGCCGTCAGTGGCGTGTCATCCACCGGCTTGTCGAAATACATCAGCTTGACGATGCGCAGGTAGTAGAAGGCACCGATAATGGAGAAGAACACACCCACCAGCGCCAGCCAGGTCATATCCACACTGATGACCGCTTCCAGCACCACCATCTTGGCAAAGAAACCAACGGTAGGTGGCACACCCGCCATGGAGAACATGACCAGCAACATCATGCCGGCAAACCAGGGACTGCGCTCATTAAGGCCTTTGTAGTCATCCAGGTTTTCCGCTTCAAATCCACGCCGGCTCAGCAGCATGACTATCCCGAACGCCCCCAGAGCCATGATCGCATAGACGATGGTATAGAACATGGCGGCCGTATAACCCGTACTGGTACCAGCAAGTATACCCAGCAGGATGAAACCCACATGGGAAATGGTCGAGTAGGCCAGCATGCGTTTGATATTTCCCTGGGCAATGGCGATGACGTTACCCACACCCATGGAGAGAATGGCGAGGATAACCAGCATATATTGCCAGTCTCCGTGCAGCCCACCCAGGCCGTCCACCAGCATCCTCATGGCCAGTGCGAATGCGGCGATCTTTGGCGCACTACCAAGCAAGGTGACCACGGCGGTGGGCGCTCCTTCATAGACATCCGGCACCCACATGTGGAACGGTACCGCGCCAAACTTGAAGGCCATACCGATCACCACGAACACCAGCCCGAAGACCAGAACTATCTTGTTCACGTCCGGGTTGGTCAAGCCCACGCTGATGGCCTGGAACTCGATAGACCCGGTTGCGCCATAGATCATGGAGATACCATAGAGCAGCATGCCGGAAGCCAGCGCACCCAGCACAAAATATTTCATCGCGGCTTCTGCGCCACCGGTGGAGTCCCGATTGAAGGCGACCAGTGCGTAGAAACTGAGCGCAAGCAGCTCCACGCCCAGATAGACCGTCAGGAAGCTGTTGGCCGAGATCATCACCATCATGCCCAGTATGGCGAACAGGCCCAGGACATAATACTCGCCCTTGAACAGGTCCCGGTCCCGCAGATAATCCTTCGAGTAGAGGAAGGCGCCGGCACTGACTATAAATATGGCGATCTTGAGGATGTCCGCCATACCATCCCGCACAACACTGCCGTCGAATACAATGCGTGTTTCGCTCGGCGCGGTCATCAAGGTAACAATTATCGCCAACAGCAGACTGATCAGGGTCATGCCGTAACTGACTACCCGTTGTTCCTCTTTCAGAAACAGATCCACAACCAGGATCAAACAGGCCGCTGACAAGATAAAGATCTCCGGTAGTACCGGTATCAGGCTGGACGTATCAAATTGCATCGAATCTCACCAATTCCTTGAATGGGGCCGGTTAGGGTATTTTTGTTACCGCAATATGTTTCAGAAGGTTGGCGACGGATGCATCCATCACCTCGACCAGAGGCGCAGGCCAGAGACCGAGAGCCAACACGGCGACTGCAAGTGAGCCAAGCACCAGGAACTCGCGCCCACTGATATCCTTCAGCGCAGCGACCTTGTCACTGACCACGGGACCAAACACCACCCGCTTAATCATCCACAGGGTGTAGGCGGCACCGGTAATCAAGGTGGTCGCGGCCAGGAAAGCAAACCAGAAGTCGGCACGGAAGCTGGCCAGGATGACCATAAATTCACCCACGAATCCCGATGTGCCAGGCAGTCCAGCATTCGACATGGCGAAGAACACCATGAATCCGGCAAAGATGGGCATGGAGTGAACCACGCCACCATAGTCGGCGATCTGGCGACTGTGCAGACGGTCATACAACACGCCGACACAGAGGAACATCGCCGCCGACACAAAACCGTGCGACACCATCTGTACCATGCCGCCTTCCATACCCAACAAGGCACCGCCATTGGCGTTGCCGTTCTGGGCAATCATGAACACGATGAAGAAGCCCAGGGTCACAAAGCCCATGTGGGCAATGGATGAGTAGGCGATCAGCTTCTTCATATCCTGCTGCACCAGCGCGACGAAACTGATGTAGACAATAGCGATCAGGGAGATGGTAATGATCAGCCAATCCAGGTGCTGACTCGCGTCCGGTGTAATCGGCAGGCTGAAACGCAGGAAGCCGTAGCCGCCGATCTTCAGCATGATGGCTGCCAGGATAACCGAACCACCGGTCGGCGCCTCCACGTGCGCATCCGGCAACCAGGTGTGCACCGGCCACATGGGTACCTTGACGGCAAACGCCATCAGGAAAGCGATGAAGATCAGAATCTGTACATTCAGATCCATCTTCAGATCATGGAATGCGAGGATATCGAAGCTGCCGGCCTGGAAATACATATAGATCAGGGCGACCAACATGAATACCGATCCGAAGAAGGTGTAGATGAAGAACTTGATGGTGGCATAAACCCGGTTCGGTCCACCCCAGACACCGATGATCAGGAACATCGGTATCAACATCGCTTCCCAGAACACGTAGAACAGCATGGCATCCAGTGCCGAGAATACACCGATCATGACACCTTCCATGATCAGGAACGCCGCCATGTAGTGGGAGGGTTTGTACTGAATCACTTCCCAACCGGCGATTATCACCAGAATCGTGATAAAGGTCGTGAGGATGATCAGCGGCATGGAGATACCGTCCACCCCGAGGTAGTACTCGATATTGAACAGTTCGATCCAGCTGGCGCGCTCCACGAACTGCATACTTGCTGTAGACGCGTCAAAAGACGAGTAAAGCGGCAGACTCACAAGGAATGTGAGGATCGCAATGGTCAGGGCCGTCCAGCGCGTGGCGTTGGCTGCCTTGTCTCCACTTGCGAGAACCAGTAAGCCACCAACGATGGGTAACCAGATGGTCAAACTGAGGATGGGCCAGTCTGCTAACATGCGATGCGTCCTACCTTTTTTAAGCGATCACGAACCAGGTCAGCAGAACCAGCAGACCCAGAATCATGGCAATTGCGTAATGGAAGAGATAACCGGTCTGGATGTTACGCACCCAACCAGCGAACAGGCCAACGGAGCGGGCAGAGCCGTTAACAATCAGCCCATCAATCAAACGGCGGTCACCCAGGTTCCAGAACAGCTTCCCGAGACCCCGACTGCCCCCGGCGAATACCGCCTGATAAGCCTCGTCAAAGCCATATTTCTTGTCCAGTATCTGGTAGATACCAACACTCTCGAAGCGTTTCTTCCAGGCGGTGGCCAGGGACGGCTTCACCATGTAGAAGACAAACGCCACGGCTACACCTGAAGCCGCCAGCAGCGTGGGCAGGCCAAAGATGCCATGGGTGAAGAAGGCCCAGGTGCCGTGGAACTCGATCTGCCCCAGCGTGTTGTGCTCCGGCAATACAAAGATCACATCCTTGAACCAGTCACCGAACACCATGTCCCCGACGGTAAACATACCGATAAACAGCGACGGAATGGCCAGCAGTATGAGTGGAATGGTGACCACCTTAGGCGACTCCCGCAGGTGTTCCCTGGCATGCTCATCCCGCGGACCATTGCCGTGGAATACCAGGAAGTACATACGGAAGCTGTACAGCGCGGTAATAAACACACCCGCCACTACGGCGAAGTAGGCATAGCCGGAACCGGCGATAGTGGAGTGATGTACCGCCTCGATGATGGCATCCTTGGAGAAGAAACCGGATGAGCCGGGCAGACCGATCAGCGCCAGCGAACCGATCAGCGCAGTGATCCAGGTGATCTTCATGTATTTGCGGACACCGCCCATGTTGCGGATATCCTGATCATGATGCATGCCGATGATAACCGAACCGGCAGCCAGGAACAGCAGTGCCTTGAAGAAGGCGTGCGTCATCAGATGGAAAACCCCCGCCGCATAGGCAGAAACACCGAGCGCCACCATCATGTAGCCGAGCTGGGACAGGGTGGAGTAAGCCACCACCCGTTTGATGTCATTCTGGACCACACCGATCAAACCGGTAAACAGTGCGGTGGTGGCGCCGATCACCAGGACGAAGGTCAGCGCCGTTTCGGACAGTTCATACAGGGGCGACATGCGCGCAACCATGAAGATACCGGCGGTTACCATGGTGGCGGCGTGGATCAATGCGGAGATCGGGGTGGGACCTTCCATGGAATCCGGCAACCAGACATGCAGCGGCACCTGGGCCGATTTACCCATGGCACCGATAAACAGACAGATACAGATCACCGTCATCAACGACCAGGCGGTATCACCAAACAGGCTGATCTGGGTATCCGCCAGTTGCGGAGCGGCCTTGAACACCTCGGTATAATCCAGGCTGTTGGTGTACATGGCAATCGCCGCAATACCCAGCAGGAAGCCGAAGTCACCGACCCGGTTGACCAGGAACGCCTTCAGATTGGCGAATACCGCCGTCTCGCGCACGGACCAGAAACCGATCAGCAGATAGGAGACCAGGCCAACCGCTTCCCAGCCGAAAAACAGCTGCAGGAAATTATTCGACATCACCAGCATGAGCATGGAGAAGGTAAACAGCGAAATGTAGCTGAAGAAACGTTGGTAGCTGTTAATACCGGCCAGACTCTCATTGGGCCAGTTCTCTTCATCGTGGGCCATGTAGCCAATGGTGTAGATATGTACGCAGAAGGAGACGAAGGTGACCACCACCATCATCATGGCAGTCAGCTGATCCACCAGGAAACCGATCTCCATGCGGATACCTTCGCTGACCATCCAGGTGTAGAGACTTTCGTTATAGACCCCGGTGGTACCGTTGATGAACTGGAGCAACACATAAACGGACAGCAACATGGACAGCCCGACACCGCCACTGGTTATCCAGTGCGCGCCGGCACGACCGATACGCGAGCCCATTAAGCCGGCGATGATTGCGCCAATCAGGGGCGCCAGCACGATAAGGAGGTAGATCTTGTCCATGCTTAACCCTTGAGAGTATCCAGATCTTCAACGTTAATGGAGTGCCGGTTACGGAACAGCACCACGAGAATCGCCAGGCCGATAGCCGCTTCAGCGGCGGCCACAGTCAGGATGAAAAAGACAAACACCTGACCGGCGGTATCACCAAGAAAATGGGAGAAAGCTATAAAGTTGATATTCACAGCCAACAACATCAGCTCCACACACATCAACAGGATGATGACATTCTTCCTGTTCAGGAAAATACCCGTCACACTGAGTGAAAACAGTATGGCGCCGAGTATGAGATAGTCGGAAAGTGCAATCATGTCGGCTCCCATCAATCCTCTACATCCATTTTCAATACCCGCACGCGATCTTCCTTCTTCACACGAACCTGTAATGAGGGGTTCTGATACTTGGTATCCGGGCGCCGGCGCATGGTCAGTCCGATGGCGGCGATAATGCCGACCAACAGTATGACTGCCGCAATTTCGAACGGATACATGTAAACGGTGTAGAGCACGCTACCCAGCTCTTCGGTGTTGTTGTAACTGGCTGCATGGGGAACCGGTGCCGGCACCTTGTCGAGACCAAAGTTGGCCGGACCTACCACCAGGAAGATTTCAACGATCATCACCAGTGCCACCAGCACGCCAACTGGCATATGGCGAATGAAACCGGCTCGCAAGGTGGCAACATCAATATCCAGCATCATCACCACGAACAGGAACAACACCATGACGGCACCGACATAAACCAGAATCAGCACAATCGCCAGAAATTCCGCTTCTGCCAGTAGCCATATACCGGCACTGGAAAAAAACGCCAGCACCAGGAACAGCGCCGAATGGACCGGGTTGCGCCGGGTGATGACCATGGTGGCTGCAAACACAAGGGTGGCTGCAAACAGATAAAAGACAAACTTCTCGAATGTCATGGGTTATTCCAGTTTCAGTTTTTAAAAACCACTTTTACCGGTACTTGCCGTCTGCACGGATGCAGTCGGCCAGAGCGGCTTCATGTTTATCGCCAACAGCCAGCAGCTTTTCCTTGGTCATGACCGCGTCCTGGCGATTTTCAAAGTGGTACTCGTAGATCGGTGTTTCGACAATCGCATCAACCGGACACGCCTCCTGGCAATAACCACAGAAGATGCACTTGAACAGATCGATGTCATAACGTGACGTCCGACGTGACCCGTCCGGTTGTGGCGGTGATACCTCGATGGTGATCGCCACGGCCGGGCAGGTCGCCTCACACAGCTTGCAGGCAATACAGCGTTCCTCGCCATTCTCATACCGCCGCAGGGCGTGCAAGCCCCGGAAGCGCGGGGAGATCGGCGCCTTCTCTTCAGGATACTGAACCGTAAACTTCTTCTTGAACAGGTATCTTCCGGTCACCCCCAACCCCTTGAGGAGCTCCAGCATGGCCAGACTTTTGATGTAATCGCGTAGCATTTTCATCGTTCATCTAACCTCAGCTAAACCAAGCAAACTGGTAAACAACCATTAACCCGACCACCAGAATCCAGACTATGGTGATGGGGATGAACACCTTCCAGCCCAACCGCATGATCTGGTCATAGCGATAACGGGGGAATGTGGCGCGGAACCAGAGAAAGAAGAAGCCGACAAACAGGGCTTTCAGGAACAGCCAGTGGATACCGTCACCGAGCAGGAATACACCATCAACCCAGCTGGCTGGCAAAGGCGACAACCAGCCGCCCAGGAACAGCAGCGTGGTCAGGGCCGATATCAGGATCATGTTGGCGTATTCACCGAGGAAGAATACGGCGAACGGCATGCCTGAGTACTCCACGTGGAAGCCCGCTACGATCTCGGACTCACCCTCGGCCACGTCAAACGGTGCACGGTTGGTCTCCGCAACACCGGAGATGAAATAGATCAGGAACAGCGGAAACAGCGGTAACCAGAACCAGCCCAGAAAACCGGCTTCGCTCTGCTGAGCCCGCACAATCTCACCCAGATTGAGACTACCGGCCGCCACCAGCACACCCACCAGGGCGAACCCCATGGCGATCTCGTAGGCCACGATCTGTGCGGCGGAACGCATGGAGCCCAGGAAGGCGTACTTGGAGTTGGACGCCCAGCCGGCAATGATGACGCCGTAAACACCGATGGAGGTCAGTGCCAGAATATACAGCAGCCCGGCATTCAGATCCGCCAGCACCAGGGTATCGGTAAAGGGAAACACCGCCCAGGCCGCCAGTGCGGGGCCCAGGGTCAGCAGAGGCGCGATCAGGAACAGGACCTTGTTGGCCTTGGTCGGGATCACGATCTCCTTGAACATCAGTTTCACGGCGTCGGCAATCGGTTGCAGCCAGCCCTTGGGCCCGACACGGTTGGGACCGATGCGGACCTGCATATAACCGATCAGCTTACGCTCCGCGTAGGTAAAGTAGGCCACACAGAGCATCAGCGGCGCGATGATTACCACGATTTTAATCAGGATCTGAACCACGATCATATTCTGACCGAGCCATTCCCAGAGAGTTATCAATGAATCCATCGCTTAAACCTTCTCCAGGGTCACTTCACCAAACTGGGCACCAAGCGTCTCGGTACCGGCCAGCGCGGCGGGTATTCGGACACAACCGTTTGGAACGTTGGGATCAATAAAGATTGGCAGTTGGGCACGGTTACCGTCCTGGACAGCAACGGCCGCCCCACCCTCGGATAGTCCCTGCCGACCTGCCTCTTCAGCATTGATGTAGATACCTGCCGGAATCGCATCATGGGTCTGTTGCAGGGAGGAGGCGTGGCGCACCAGCGGATCCAATGCATAGATAGGCACATCACCAATACGTTGCAGACCAGCGGCAGCAGCCGGGGCATCCGAAACACCGGCACCGGTCACGGCGTTGTCCGGAGCGACGTCAGTCATTGCCGCCCTGGCCTCCGCCAGTACCTCATCGGAGCTAATGTAATCAAAGCCTGATACATCCAGCAGATTGCCCAGCACACGCAGCACTTTCCAGGCCGGGCGAATGGCGCCGGCAGGAGTGATGGCACCGGCAAAGGACTGCAGGGTACCGGCCGCGTTAACGAAGCTGCCGGAAGTCTCCGCAAACAGGGCGGTTGGCAACAGCACGTTGGCGGCCGAATCAAGATCTGCGCTTCGATAAGCCGTCAGGGCGACCACGAAGTCGGCCTGCGCAAATGCGCTGCTGGCCTTGGCCGGATTCCACAAATCCAGGCCAGGCTGTATGCCCATCAGCAGGTACGCCTTGCGGGGTTGTTCCAGCATCGAACGGGCATTGTTGTCCGCCGTACCGACCGCACCAACCATATGGGCACCCACACTGTTGGCCGCTTCCGGCAGGTAGCCCAAAGTGAGGTCACAGGCCTTGGCCAGGGCACCCGCCAATGTGCGCAATAACGCGAAGTCTGCATGGGCGGTCGCCAGATTACCCAGCAGCAGGGTTCCGTTGGATGCCGATTTGAGACAATCCGCAATAGCCTGATGACGTTCGGTAACCGCCGCCTGGTCAATCAGTGCACCGCTGGCACCGGCCGCCTTGGCAACCGCCGCCAGTTCGTCGATCATGCCGCGCGGCGAACTCACCAGCTGGTCGGCCTTGTAGTTGAGGTCCAGCTCCAGCGGGTTGATGAAACTGATTTTGGCACCTTCCAGAGCCGCCTTACGCAGACGATGTCCCAGCAGGGGCTGCTCCTTGCGGATATTGCTGCCGATCAGCAATGCCGCATCCACTTTCTCCAGCGCTGCAATCGGCTGTCCCAGCCAGGGTACGCAGGGTGCGACACCGCGGAAATCGCCTTGACGCAGACGACTGTCGAGCGCCTCACTACCGAGCGCTCTGATCAGCTTCTGCGCCAGGAATAGCTCTTCCAGCGTCGAGCCGGGTGAGAGCAGCGCTCCCAGATCGGCTCCGGCCGCCTTGAGACCTTTGGCAGTCTCCTCCAGCGCCACATCCCAGCTCACCGGAGTCCACTCGCCGTCTCTCTTTAGCATCGGAGAGGTGAGGCGCTGCTCACTGTAGACGCCCTCGTAACTGAAGCGGTCCCGATCGGAGATCCAGCACTCATTGACCGGCTCGTTCTCTTTGGGAACGACCCGGATCAGTTCATTTCGCCGAACGTGGACATGTAGATTGGAGCCAACGGAATCATGCGGAGCAACCGAGTCGCGTTGAATGAGTTCCCAGGCACGTGCCTTGAACTGGGAGGGTTTGGAGGTCAGCGAACCCACCGGGCAGACATCGATAATGTTGCCCGAAAGTTCCGAATCAACACTGCGCTCAACGTAAGTGCCGATGGTCATGTGCTCGCCGCGACCGGTGGCACCCAACTCGCGGATACCGGCAATTTCGGCTCCAAAACGGACACAACGGGTACAGTGAATACAGCGGGTCAGGTCGGTCACGATCAACGGGCCGATATCCTTGTCCTTGACGATCCGTTTACCTTCCACGAACCGGGAGACATCACCACCGTACCCCATGGAGACGTCCTGCAACTCGCATTCACCACCCTGGTCGCAGATAGGACAGTCCAGCGGGTGATTGATGAGCAGAAACTCCATGGTCCCCTTCTGCGCCGCCAGCGCCACCGGGGAACGGGTAAACACCTTCATGCCGTCGTTCACGGGCGTGGCACAGGCCGGCAGCGGCTTGGGCGCACGCTCAACCTCAACCAGACACATCCGGCAGTTCGCGGCGACGGAGAGTTTCTTGTGATAGCAAAAGCGCGGAATATCGATACCGGCGGCATCGGTCACTTCGATCAGCATCTGACCGGGCGTGGCCTTTATCGCCTTGCCATCTATCTCAATTGTAATCGTCTGGTCTTCAGACATTGATTTAGTTCTCTAACCAGTAGCGTAAATAACATTCAATGCGAGGCGTGACTTCAATCGACCATGCATTTCTTGTGTTCAATGTGATACTCGAACTCATGCCGGAAGTGCTTCAGCATGCCTTGTACCGGCATCGCCGCAGCATCACCCAGAGCGCAGATAGTGCGACCGGCAATTTTCTGCGTAACGTCGTCCAGCAGCGCCAGATCCTCGGGACGGCCTTCGCCACGCTCAATGCGGCTCACCACCCGGTACAGCCAGCCGGTTCCTTCACGACAGGGGGTACACTGGCCACAGGACTCTTCAAAATAGAAGTAGGACATGCGCTCCAGCACCTTGACCATGCAGTTGGTGTCGTCCAGCACGATAACGGCACCGGAACCGAGCATGGAGCCGGCATTGGCTATGGCGTCATAATCCATGGTCAACTCCATCATCTGCTCACCCGGAATAATGGGAGCGGAGGAGCCACCCGGAATAACCGCCTTGATCTTGCGGCCATCTTTCATGCCACCCGCCATCTCCAGCAATTCAGAGAACGGCGTACCCAGGGGAATTTCGAACACACCCGGATTGTTGATATTGCCCGAGATAGAGAACAGCTTGGAACCGCCGCTGTTTTCCACACCCAGCTGCTTAAACCACTCGCCACCCTTTTCCATGATGACCGGAATGGAAGCCAGTGATTCGGTGTTATTGATAATGGTCGGCCGGCCATAAAGACCGAAGTGGGCCGGGAATGGCGGCTTGTAACGCGGCTGCCCTTTCTTGCCCTCGATAGACTCCAGCAGCGCGGTCTCTTCGCCACACACGTAGGCGCCACCGCCCAGGTGCGTATGGAGCTGGAAATCGAATCCGGACCCTAACAGGTTCTCACCCAGGAAGCCCGCAGCGCGTGCTTCTTCCAGTGCGGCCTCAAAACGCTCGTAGGGCTCCCAGAATTCGCCGCGGATGTAGTTGTAGCCGACGGTAGCACCGATCGCGTAGCCGGCAATAATCATCCCTTCGATCAGCTGATGCGGGTTATAACGCAGAATATCCCGATCCTTGAAGGTACCGGGCTCACCCTCATCCGAGTTACACACCACGTACTTCTGACCGGGTGCGTTGCGGGAGATGAAGCTCCACTTCAGACCGGTGGGGAACCCGGCACCACCGCGTCCCCGCAGACCGGAAGCCTTGACCTCTTCAATCACCTGCTCCGGCGGCGTTTTCTCTTTCAGAATCTTGGTCAGGGCAGAGTAGCCGCCTCGGCTCTGATAGGTTTCCAGCAGCCAGGGGCGTTCGAGATCATTATTTCTGAGACAGACTTCATTGGCCATGATCGTTACTCCAGTCCGTCCAGAATGGAATCAACCAGTTCAGGGGTCAGATTCTCGTAATACTTGTTGCCGATCTGGAACATGGGTGCACCGCCACAGGCGCCCAGGCACTCTACTTCTTTAAGCGTGAAACGCCCGTCTTCCGTGGTCTGTCCCAGTTTGATACCGAGTTTCTTCTCCATGTGATCGACCAGCTTGTCGGAACCATTGATCATGCAGGAGACATTGGTACAGACGCACACCTTGTGCTTACCCACTTTCTCCCGCTCGTACATGGAATAGAAAGTCGCCACTTCATAGACAGCGATGGGCGGCATATCCAGATAGGCCGCCACCTTATCCATCAACTCTTCAGTCAGGTAACCGCCGTTGTCGTCCTGAACAATACGCAACGCAGCCATGACCGCAGACTGCTGCCACCCTTCCGGATATTTCGCAACCCAGGTGTCGATCTCCGCCCTAATCTCCGCCGGGAACAGTTGTTCCTTGTTCTCCGTCGGTTTGACTGTGGTCATTGGTAAATTCTTGAACCCCATCAGCGATCAATCTCCCCGAACACAACGTCCATGGTGCCGATTACCGCCACCACGTCGGCCAGCATATGGCCTTTTACCATTTCATCCATTGCCGCCAGATGGGCAAAGCCCGGGGCACGGATTTTCAGGCGGAAAGGTTTGTTGCCGCCATCGGATACCACGTAGCAACCAAACTCACCTTTGGGAGCCTCAACCGCCGCATAGGCTTCGCCAGCCGGCGGGCAATAGCCCTCGGTAAAGAGCTTGAAATGGTGAATCAGGCTCTCCATGTCGCCTTTCATATAGTCACGTTTCGGCGGCGAAATCTTGTGATCCTGAACAATTACCGGACCCGGATTCTCGCGCAACCATTTGACGCACTGCTTGATAATCCGGGTGGATTGACGCAACTCTTCGACACGCACCAGGTAACGGTCGTAACAGTCGCCGTTCACGCCCACAGGAATATCGAAGTCAACCTTGTCGTAGGCGGCATAGGGCTGCTTTTTACGCAAATCCCAGGCAATCCCGGAACCACGCAGCATGGGCCCACTGAATGAAAGCTGTTTGGCACGTTCCGGCGATACCACGCCAATGCCAACGGTACGCTGTTTCCAGATACGGTTATCGGTCAGCAGGGTTTCGTACTCATCCACCAGGCCGGGGAAACGATCCGCAAAATCCTCGATAAAGTCCAACAGGGAACCTTGCCGGGTCTCGTTTTTGCGCGCGATCTCTGCGTCGCTGCGGAACTGGTTATTGGCGTACTTAGGCATCACTTCCGGCAGATCACGATAAACGCCGCCCACCCGATAGTAGGCCGCGTGCATACGTGCGCCGGACACCGCCTCGTAGCAGTCCATCAGATCCTCACGCTCACGGAACGCGTAGAGGAACACGGTCATCGCGCCCACATCCAGCGCGTGGGTACCCAACCACATCAGGTGGTTGAGAATCCGGGTAATCTCGTCATACAGGGTACGGATGTATTTGGCCCGCTCGGGAACCTCGACACCCAGCAGCTTCTCCACCGCCATGACGTAACCGTGTTCATTGCACATCATGGAGACATAATCGAGTCGATCCATATAGGGAATCGCCTGATTAAAAGGCTTGCTCTCGGCCAGCTTCTCGGTGGCCCGATGCAGCAATCCGATGTGCGGATCGGCGCGCTCTATCACCTCGCCATCCATCTCGAGAACCAGGCGCAATACGCCGTGGGCGGCCGGATGTTGAGGACCGAAGTTGAGAGTGTAGTTACGAATTTCAGGCATCTGTTGAGTCCTGCTGTGCATTGGACACAAATCGGTTATCTTCGCGGATCACCTTTGGCACCAGTACACGGGGGTCGATAGAGACCGGCTCATAGACCACCCGAGCCTGTTCAGCGTCATAGCGCATCTGAACAGTGCCCTCCAAAGGAAAGTCCTTGCGAAACGGGTGGCCGACAAAGCCATAGTCGGTCAGGATGCGACGCAGATCGGGATGACCGCTGAACATGATACCGAACAGATCAAAGGCTTCCCGTTCGAACCAGTCAGCGCCACGCCAGATCCCTACTACAGAGTCAATAATCGGTTGCGTTGCATCCACAAAGGTACGCAACCTCAGGCGCTGGTTGTGCGCCACTGACAGGAGATGATAGACCACTGCGAAGCGATCGTTATCGCCACGCGCCGCCACATCAATGTTGTGACGATCCACACCCCGGGAGAATCCTGATGCGGAGGCGTCCCGGGTCAACCATTCCGATTCACCGTAGCCGGCATAATCGATACCACAGACATCCATCACTTCTTCGAACAGGAAAGCTTCATCATCACGAAGCTCTGTAGCGATGGTCAGCAGATGCTCCCTGGGAACCACCATGGTTACTTCGCCAAGGGCATAGCTGACCGCGCAACCCCTGGAGGCGTAGCGTTCGTTCAGGGTTTCCTGGAGTGCCTCGTGGCGAAGCTGGGATTTCGTCTTGACTGTCTCGTTCATTAATCCGACTCACCTAGTCCTGACGCGCGATTGTGCTGGTGCGTTTGATTTTTGCCTGCAATTGCATAATGCCGTACAGCAGGGCTTCAGCGGTTGGCGGACAACCGGGCACATAAACATCCACCGGCACCACGCGATCACAGCCACGCACCACAGAGTAGGAGTAGTGGTAGTAACCACCACCGTTGGCGCAGGAACCCATGGAGATAACCCAGCGAGGCTCGGCCATCTGGTCATATACCTTACGCAGCGCTGGCGCCATCTTGTTAACCAGCGTACCGGCGACAATCATCACATCAGACTGCCGGGGGCTGGGACGGAAGATAATGCCGAAACGGTCCATATCGTAGCGCGCCGCCGCGGCATGCATCATCTCCACCGCACAACAGGCGAGACCAAAGGTCATTGGCCAGAGGGAGCCGGTGCGCGCCCAGTTGATCAACTTGTCGGCGCTTGTGGTGATGACACCCTTCTCAAGTATGCCTTCTACTCCCATTCCAGAGCCCCTTTCTTCCACTCATAGATAAACCCGACCACAAGGATGCCCAGGAAAATGGTCATGGCGACAAAGCCGACCATTCCAATCTTGTCCAGGACGATGGCCCAGGGAAACAGAAAAGCGATTTCGAGATCGAAGATAATAAACAGGATGGCGACCAGATAGTACCGGACGTCGAATTTCATGCGGGCATCTTCAAATGCCTCGAAACCACATTCGTAGGGAGACAGCTTTTCGCTATCCGGGCGTCTTGTACCGAGCACAAAACCCAGTGCCACCATGACGACCCCCACAATCAGGCCGACACCGACAAACACCAGAACGGGAAGATAGTTCTCTAACATTTGCTCTCGTCCTTCTTGCCAGGCCCGCCCATTTCTGGTGTTCCCAGCCGTAAGATTAACGGGGCGCAATGGTAGAGCAGCGCACCTGATCTGTCAAGCTTATACAGCTAATAAAAAACTTTATAATCAGTTACTTATGCTTGATTTTATTAACAAAAAACGGCATCGCCCTAACGGGGCGATGCCGTTTTTTTAGTATGGTGCCGATGGCCGGATTTGAACCGGCACGGCTTGCGCCACTACCCCCTCAAGATAGCGTGTCTACCAATTTCACCACATCGGCATGCAGGCTGCTTGAGCCTGGTTACATATTATATCATTCAGCTCCCTTCGGCTGTTCACCTTCGGCAGCAGCAGAAGGAATCACCGGAACTTCCGCTTCCGCAGCTGCACCACCGGCGGCGCCTGGAATGGACGGCACTTCAGATACCGGCGCCGGCTGGGAGGCGGGAACCTCAATTGCCGGCTGGGTATCTTCAATAACCAGTCCGGGCCGTTCAACCGATTGCATGGCAAACCACCCCATCCCCAGACTGGTCAGGAAGAAAAGGGTTGCCAGCAGGGCAGTTGCCCGGCTCAGGAAGTTCGCTGAACCTGCCGCCCCAAACACGGTACCTGAGGACCCGGAACCAAAAGCCGCGCCGGCGTCAGCACCTTTGCCGTGCTGCATCAGCACGAGACCAATGACACCCAAAGCCAGGAAAAGATGGACTACGACCAGAACTGTTTGCATTCAGGCTTCCGTTGTATCGCTGAAAATTCAAAGCGCGCATTGTACATGATGCGGATGCGATAAAGAAGTCACATCGACATCAAAAGTCTAAATTTTTAAAGCTTTGCAGATAAAATATCCGGACAATCATCCCAAACATCAGAAAGAAGGTACGGAATTCAGTTGGCCGCCGTGCAGATTCCCAGAAAATCACCCGCATCAAGCGAGGCGCCACCAATAAGACCGCCGTCGATATCCGGCTTGGCAATCAATTCCTGGGCATTGCCCGGTTTCATGCTACCACCGTACAGGATACGCAGACCTTCGGCTACCGCCGCGTCCTGTTCCGCCACCCGCTGACGGATAAAGGCATGTACGTCCTGCGCCTGTTCCGGCGAGGCAGTCTTGCCGGTGCCGATGGCCCATACCGGTTCGTAGGCCACCACCCCGTCGGCCAGGGCGGCCACGCCCTCCAGCTGGATTACCGCATCCAGCTGACGGGCCACCACGGATTCAGTGACACCCTGTTCCCGCTCATCAAGGGTTTCACCCACACAGAGTATCGGCGTCAGCCCGGCTGCACGTGCGGCCGCGTACTTGCGCGCCACCAGTTCATCGCTCTCACCATGATAGGCGCGTCGCTCGGAGTGCCCGACAATTACATACTGACAACCGAAATCCTTCAGCATGGAAGTGGCGATCTCGCCGGTATAGGCACCGGATGCTTCAGCTGAAACATCCTGGGCTCCCCAGGCGATATCGCTGCCCTGCAACTGTTGCTGGACCGCTGGCAGATAGATGGCTGGCGCACAGACAGCCACGGCTGCCCGTTTCACATCGCCCATGCCCGCCTTGATGCCCTGCAGCAGCAGACCGATGCTCTCCAGTGAGCCATTCATTTTCCAGTTACCCGCAACGAGTGGTTGACGCATCTTTCTCTCCTGACCGGCCGTCCCTTGCGGACCGCCATCAATAGTTTTTTCGGGGGATTACTATCAAGGGGAAAAAGTCTATCCAGCGACCCGGGCGAAATCAAATCAACAAAAGGTATAGATGGGATCAGTTCTCCCTATGGGTCGGAGCCACTGATACCCTGTTCGATACGGCCAACTCGCCCTTCCGCGCCGATGAAGCGACAATTTACTGCCCTTCGATCATCGAAAGTCAGCCGACCGCGGCCTAGACAGGCTCAGCGACCAGCTGGGTCAGTACATCCACTATCTGTTGCGACAACTGATCGACCTGCAGATCATCCGAACCTTCCACCGTTACCCGGAGCAACGGTTCTGTACCAGAAGGTCGCAACAACACCCGTCCGGAGCCCGCCAGCGCGTTTTCCGCTTCAGCCACCACCTGGCGCACCGAGTCGGCAGCCATCAACTCTGCTGCCGGCAGGCTGCCCAGCTTCACATTGCGGGTGATCTGCGGGAACTTCTTGTAACCATCCCGAAGCTCTTCCAGGGTCCGGCCGCTTTTGTTGATTTCCGCCAGTACCTGCAAGGCCGAGATGATGCCATCACCGGTCGTCGTCCGGTCCAGGCAGATAATGTGCCCGGATGGCTCGCCGCCGAGGGACCAGCGCTCAAGCTGCAGCCGCTCCAGAATGTAGCGATCCCCCACATCGGTGCGCACCAGCGCGATCCCCTGTTCATTGAGGGCGTGCTCCAGTCCGAAATTGGTCATTTTGGTCCCAACCACACCTCCTTCCAGAAGACCCCGGCGCAATCGGGAACAGGCGATGATATAGAGGATATCATCCCCATCCAGCACCGAGCCGCCGGCATCCACCATGATCAGGCGATCGCCATCACCATCCAGGGCGATGCCCAGGTCCGCCCCCTGTTCCAGCACCGCTTTCTGCAGCGTTTCGATATGGGTGGAACCGACACCGGCATTAATATTCAAACCATCCGGTTCAACACCGATGGTAAACACCTCGGCACCCAGTTCCCGGAACACATGGGGCGCAATGTGATAGGTTGCGCCGTGGGCACAGTCCACCACGATCTTCAGACCTTTGAAGCTCATGGTCCAGGGGATGGTACTTTTACAAAACTCGATATAGCGACCAGCAGCGTCGCCAACCCGGTATGCCTTGCCCAGGTGCTCGGAATCCACTGTGGTCATCGGTTTATCCAGCTCCTCTTCAATCTGGATCTCCACCTCATCCGGCAGTTTTTTTCCTTCACTGGAAAAAAACTTGATGCCGTTATCATAGTGGGGATTGTGTGAGGCACTGATCACGATACCAGCCTGGGCGTGCAGGGTGCGGGTCAGATAGGCAATTCCCGGGGTTGGCATGGGACCCAGTAGGTGGATATCCACCCCGGCAGCCACCAATCCGGCCTCAAGGGCCGACTCCAACAGATAACCCGATATCCGGGTATCCTTGCCGATCAGCACCTTGCCACCGTGGCCCTGGCCGAGTACACGCCCTGCAGCCCAACCCAGACGCATAACAAACTCGGGGGTTATTTTTCCTTCACCAACACGGCCGCGGATACCATCGGTACCAAAGTATTTCCGTTTCAAGCTGCTCCCCTCTATCCGGGCAATTTCTGCAAATTATACTGATAAATAGTTGGACAATCGGACTGTCCCAATCCATCGGACGACCTGAGCGGATCGGGACACCGCCATCCAGGCATCAATCCTGTTCTGCCGAACCCATTACCGCATGGGCCATGCGAACCGCCTCGGCAGTCGCCTTGACATCGTGGGTACGCACGATAGCCGCCCCCCGTTCCACGGCCATAACTGCACAAGCCAAACCGCCGGGCAGGCGTTGATCCACCGGGATGTTATCGAGCACCGCGCCGATCATCGATTTTCTGGAAATACCCACCAACACGGGAAGTTGCAGCTCATTGAAGCGATCAAGCTGGCGCAACAGGGTAAGGTTATGCTGTAACGATTTACCGAAGCCGAAACCCGGATCAAGCAGCAGCCGTTCCCGGGGAATACCTTCCGCCAGGCAGGCATCCACCCGCGATTGCAGGAACGCCATCACATCGTTCACCACATCCCGATACTGTGGATTTTGCTGCATGGTACGGGGTTGGCCTTGCATGTGCATCAGGCAGACCGGCACGCCCAGGCTCTTTGCGACAGCCAGAGCGCCCTCATCGCGCAGTGCCATCACGTCGTTGATCAACCCGGCACCCGCCGCAACTGCCTCGCGCATCACTGCGGCCTTATTCGTATCCACCGAGATTGGCACCGGAATTTCTGCCGCGATGGCCTGTATGACGGGAATGATTCGATCAAGCTCCTCCTGTTCGGAGACCGCCTGTGCACCGGGACGTGTGGACTCACCGCCGATATCCAGTAAATCAGCCCCCTCGTCCACCATGGCGCGGGCCCGTTTCAGCGCCGCCTCACGGGAAACAAAATCACCCCCATCCGAGAAGGAGTCGGGGGTGACATTGAGTATGCCCATGATTCGCGGCCGCGTCAGATCGACAGTTTTACCGGCGCAATCCAGGATCGTCATAAGAAGCTATAAGTCGTTTCCGCCGCAGATCAATGCTGTCCAGCAGGACCACCGATACCATCGGGAGAATCGCCCTTTGGCTGCTCAACCACGTCCGCTTTCACACCATCACCGCCAGAATCAGGAGGCAGGTCCGAATCATCAATCCAGTCCTCCGGGGGCTGGGGCTTCTTGCCGGACATGATGTCATCGATTTGCGAGCTGTCGATGGTCTCGTACTTCATCAAGGCCTCTGCCATGAGATGAAGTTTATCCATATGCTCTTCAAGAATCTTTCTGGCCCTGGAGTAGTTGCGCTCGATGAAGTTATGCACTTCCTCATCGATGGCATGAGCCGTCTCATCCGACACATTCTTGTGCTGCGTAACCGACCGGCCCAGGAAAACCTCTTCCTCTTCCTCGCCATACATCAACGGCCCCAGGCGCTCGGAGAGCCCCCACTTGGTGACCATGCTGCGGGCGATACTGGTTGCGCGCTGGATGTCATTGGAAGCACCGGTAGTGACCATATCCTTGCCGAACACCAGCTCTTCCGCCACACGACCGCCGAACAGACTGGATATCTGACTCTCCAGATGCTCCTTGCTGTGGCTGTAGCGATCCTCTTCCGGCAGGAACATGGTGACACCCAGTGCCCGGCCACGCGGAATGATACTGACCTTATAGACCGGATCATGTGACGGCACCAGGCGTCCCACAATGGCATGCCCCGCTTCATGGTAGGCGGTCAGCCGCTTGTCATCCTCATTCATCACCATGGACTTGCGCTCGGCGCCCATCATGATTTTGTCCTTGGCCCGCTCCATCTCGACCATGCCGACCACACGCTTGTTCGCCCGGGCAGCAAACAGGGCCGCCTCGTTGACCAGATTAGCCAGGTCTGCGCCGGAGAAGCCGGGTGTACCCCGTGCGATCAAGGCCGGCTTCACGTCATCGGAAGCGGCCACTTTACGCAGGTGTACCTTGAGTATCTGCTCACGGCCACGTACATCGGGCAAGGGCACCACGACCTGGCGGTCAAAGCGTCCTGGCCGCAACAGCGCCGGATCCAGTACATCAGGCCGGTTGGTCGCCGCGATAACGATGACGCCCTCGTTACCCTCAAATCCATCCATCTCCACCAGCAGCTGGTTGAGGGTCTGTTCACGCTCATCATGCCCGCCACCCAGGCCGGCACCACGGTGACGGCCGACGGCGTCAATTTCGTCAATAAAGATGATACAGGGGGCGTGCTTTTTCGCCTGCTCGAACATGTCACGCACACGGGATGCGCCGACACCAACGAACATCTCAACAAAGTCGGAACCGGAAATGGTAAAGAACGGTACCTTGGCCTCACCCGCAATGGCCTTGGCCAGCAGGGTTTTACCGGTACCGGGCGAGCCCACCATCAGCACACCCTTGGGAATTTTGCCGCCCAGTTTCTGGAATTTTGATGGATCACGCAGGAATTCCACCATTTCAGAGACCTCTTCCTTGGCCTCCTCGACTCCAGCCACATCGGCGAAAGTGACTTTTACCTGATCCTCGCCCAGCATGCGCGCCTTGCTCTTGCCGAAGGACATGGCACCCCGGCCGGCTCCCCCGCCCTGCATCTGGCGCATAAAGAAGATCCACAGGCCGATCAGAATGAACAGCGGGAACCAGTTGATCAGGATGGTCATCAGGATCGAGGGTTTTTCCGGCGGCGTGGCAACAATCTGCACATTGTTGTTCAGCAGATCACCCACCAGTCCGTCGTCCCCGGGACTATAGGTCGAGAAAGTAGCGCCGGAGGTCAGCGTACCCTTGATCTCCCGACCGTCAATGGTCACCTTCTGGACTGCACCATTCTTGACCTGGGCAATAAAATCCGAATAAGACAACGCATTGGTCTGTGAGGTCTGGGTTGAAAAATTATTGAACACCGACATCAAAACGATCGCGATGATCACCCAGAGAACCAGATTTTTTGCCATATCGTTCAAGGTCAAAACCCTCTATATAACTACCAAAACCGGAGAAATTTCCATACCGTCCCCGGCACTTCCCGGTCCCTCGTATCTACTGACCACGGGAACCGGCCTTAATTCAACTGGTTATCACCATATCGGGCGACCTACAGTACTATACATTATAGCGCCTCGCCACCAGATACACCTCCCGGCTCTGGGGCCGAGACGCAGCAGGCTTGCGTGTTACCACCTTGGAGAAGCTGCTCCGCAAGTCCCGCAGATACTGATCAAACCCCTCTCCCTGGAAAACCTTTACCACAAAACTGCCTCCGGGGCGCAACACTTCACGCGCATATTCCAGAGCCAGTTCACAGAGATACATGGCGCGGGGTTGATCAACCGCACTCATACCACTCACATTGGGGGCCATATCCGAGATTACAAGATCAACCGGACGTCCGGCCAGCAGGGCCCGCAACTGCTCAACCGATTCATCTTCACGAAAATCGCCCTGAATGAATTCCACACCCGGAATCGGGTCCATCGGCAGGATATCGAGCGCAAACACCCGGCCATTGGCTCCCACCAGCTTTTCCGCCACCTGACACCAGCCACCCGGTGCCGCGCCCAGATCAACAACGACCTGTCCGGCAGAAAAGAGCTGATCTTTCTCCTGTAATTCCAACAGCTTGAAAGACGCCCGCGATCGATACCCGGCGGCCTGGGCGCGCTTGACATATTCATCGTTAAAATGCCGATCCAGCCACTGGTGACTGCTTTTACTTTTTTTCATCGTGCCTACTTGTTAAATGCACTAATCCGATTTCGGCCCATCTCGTTGCCGCCGGACAGCTATCCGCCCCCAAAACAGCGGCAAAATGCTCCGCACAACAGTCACCGGGCGCAAAAAAGTGTCGGGTTGCCTATAACTACGTTAGAATGCGCGGCCTTTCAAGTACGACCGGAGTCCGTGATGCCACTGACAAAAAAACAGATCCGCCAGCTCAAAAGCCTGGTGCATCATCTCAACCCCGTGGTCATCATTGGCCAGAATGGCCTGACCGACGCGGTTTTCAATGAAATCGATATCACGCTGAACACCCATGAACTGGTCAAAATCAGGCTGAATGCCGGCGACCGGGACGAGCGCCAGGCGATGATCGACGCCATATGCAACCACTGTCATGCCGAACTGGTACAGAGCATCGGCCATGTAGCGGCCTTTTACCGATCCAACCCGGACAATCCGGTCATCTCCTTGACCCGGGATTGATCACCCCCTGCATAGCCAAAAGGGGGCTTTCGCCCCCTCTGGTTGAATCCATGCTGTTGCGCACCGGCGATTATTCGTAGCGAACCTCAAGTATCTCCATGTGGCGGGCTCCGTTGGGGGTCTGTACCGACGCCTCATCGCCTGCCGACTTGCCGATCAGGGCACGCGCCATGGGGGAGCTGACCGAGATCAGTCCCTGCTTGATATCCGCCTCGTCATCACCGACGATCTGGAACGTATGCTCGGCATCCTCTTCCTCCTCATACACGTCCACCGTGGCGCCAAAGACCACCCGGCCGCCGGCATTGAGGCTCTTTACATCGATAATCTGGGCATGCGAGAGCTTGGACTCAATATCCTTGATGCGGGCTTCGATAAAACCCTGTTGTTCACGTGCCGCATGGTATTCCGCGTTCTCTTTCAGGTCACCATGGGCGCGCGCCTCGGCAATCGCCTGAATCACCTTGGGTCGATCAACCTGCTTGAGCCTGGTTAATTCAGCCCGAAGATTCTCCGCACCTCTGACAGTCAGGGGCACCTTGTTCATACCTAAAACCTCGTCTCTGTTTACTATTCAGGAATCCGACCAAAATCCATCGTTGTGGATCAGTGCAGATCCTGCAGCCGGTTAACATTGGTACTATCCGCCTGTTTCAAGGCCAGACAAATCGCTTCGCCACCCGACATGGTGGTTGTATAGGTCACCTTGTGCTGGAGGGCGGAACGCCGTATGGCCGCCGAATCGGCAATCGCCTTTTTGCCTTCGGTGGTATTGATAATCAGCCGGAATTCGTCATTTTTTATCATATCCACGATATGTGGGCGACCCTCTGCCACCTTGTTGACCCGTTCACACGCGATCCCCTGCTCCTGAATCACCTTGCAGGTGCCGCCGGTGGCAAACAGCTGGAAACCGAGCTGGTTAAGATCCCGCGCCACAGAGATAATGCGTTTCTTATCCTGCTCACGCACGGACAGCAGTGCCCGGCCGGAGCGCGGCAGCAGATCACCGGCCCCCTCCATGGCCTTGGCGAATGCCTCGCCGAAGGTTGCGCCGACCCCCATCACCTCACCGGTGGACTTCATCTCCGGCCCCAGCAGGGTGTCGACGCCGGGGAACTTGACGAACGGGAAGATCGCCTCTTTGACAAAATAGTTCTCCGGGATCTTCTCCTCGGTAAAGCCTTGTTCTTTCAGCGAAATGCCGGCCATGCAGCGGGCAGCCACCTTGGCCAGCTGTACCCCGGTCGCCTTGGATACGAAGGGCACGGTACGCGAGGCGCGCGGATTCACTTCCAGCAGATAGATCTCGTTGTCCTTGATGGCAAACTGGGTATTCATCAGGCCGACCACCTTCAACTCCAGCGCCATGCGGCGGATCTGTTCGCGCATGCGGTCCTGGATCTCGGTGGAGAGGGTGTAGGGTGGCAGTGAGCAGGCAGAGTCACCGGAGTGAACACCGGCCTCCTCGATATGCTCCATAATGCCGCCGATAACCACGTCGGTGCCGTCACAAATGGCGTCGATATCAACCTCGATGGCATCATTCAGGAAGCGGTCCAGCAGGACTGGCGAGTCGTTGGAGACCCGCACCGCATCACGCATGTAGCGCCGCAGATCATCCTCGTCGTGGACAATCTCCATGGCCCGTCCACCCAGCACGTAGGAGGGGCGCACCACCAGGGGATAACCCACTTCCTGCGCCAGTAACACCGCCTCTTCCGGATCGGTGGCGGTGCGATTGGGCGGTTGCTTGAGAGCCAGTTTCTCGACCAGTTGCTGGAACCGTTCACGATCCTCGGCCAGGTCGATGGAATCGGGCGAGGTGCCGATAATGGACGCACCGGCGGCTTCCAGCGCCTGGGCCAGCTTGAGCGGGGTCTGCCCGCCATACTGGACGATCACACCGGTGGGCTGTTCCACATCGATCACCTCAAGCACATCCTCCAGGGTGAGGGGCTCGAAATAGAGTCGGTCGGACGTATCATAATCGGTGGACACCGTCTCCGGGTTGCAGTTGACCATGATGGTCTCGTAACCATCTTCGCGCATGGCGAAGGCGGCGTGCACACAGCAGTAATCGAACTCGATGCCCTGGCCGATCCGGTTCGGACCGCCACCCAGCACCATGATTTTTTTGTTGTTCGTCGGCAGTGCCTCGCACTCCTCCTCATAGGTGGAGTACATGTAGGCGGTACTGGTGGAGAACTCGGCGGCACAGGTGTCCACCCGCTTGAATACCGGGCGTACGCCGGCCTCCCAGCGCGCGGTGCGGATCTGTTCCTGCTTTACACCCACCAGCGCGGCCAGGCGTTCGTCAGAAAAGCCCTTGCGCTTCAGGTAACGCAACCGGTCACCATCCAGGGCGACCATTCCGCCGGCACGCACCTCGGCCTCGATCTTCACCAGCTCCTCGATCTGCACCAGGAACCAGGGGTCGATCTTGGTCACCTCGAATATGTCTTCCATCGACATACCGGAGCGGAAAGCATCGGCCACATACCAGAGTCGCTCGGCGCCGGGCTCACGCAACTCATGGCGCAGCGTGGTTTTGAGCTCTTCGGAGTCCAGATCCACCACTTCATCCAGACCGCTTTTGCCGGTCTCCAGACCGCGCAGCGCCTTTTGCAGAGACTCCTGGAAGGTACGGCCGATAGCCATCACCTCACCCACCGACTTCATCTGGGTGGTCAGGCGATCCGGCGCAGCCGGGAATTTTTCAAAGGCGAAACGGGGGATCTTGGTGACCACGTAGTCGATGGTCGGCTCGAAGGAGGCCGGGGTGGCCCCGCCGGTAATTTCGTTGCGCAGTTCATCCAGCGTATAGCCGATCGCCAGCTTGGCAGCGATCTTGGCAATTGGGAAACCGGTCGCCTTGGAAGCCAGGGCGGAGGAGCGGGAGACCCGGGGATTCATCTCGATGATGATCATGCGCCCGTCTTCCGGGTTGATGGCAAACTGCACGTTGGAGCCACCGGTATCCACACCGATCTCGCGCAAGACCGCCAGCGAGGCGTCGCGCATGATCTGGTACTCTTTATCGGTCAGGGTCTGGGCCGGGGCCACGGTAATGGAGTCACCGGTATGCACCCCCATGGGATCCAGGTTCTCAATGGAGCAGATAATGATGCAGTTATCCTTGCGGTCCCGCACCACCTCCATCTCGTACTCTTTCCAACCCAGGGCCGACTCCTCGATCAGCAACTCCCGGGTGGGTGACAGGTCCAGTCCGCGCTCGCAGATCTCGACAAACTCTTCCCGGTTGTAGGCGATACCACCTCCGGAGCCACCCATGGTGAACGAGGGTCGGATAATGGTGGGAAAGCCGATCTGTGCCTGTACCTGCAGGGCCTCTTCCATACTGTGGGCCACGGCGGAGCGGGGCATATCGAGGCCGATTTTCTGCATCGCCTGGCGGAACAGATCCCGGTCCTCCGCCTTGTCGATCGCCTCGCGGGAGGCGCCAACCATCTCCACGCCGTACTCTTCCAGCACCCCTTCCCGTACCAGGTCGAGGGCGCAGTTGAGCGCCGTCTGCCCGCCCATGGTGGGCAGCAGCACATCGGGGCGCTCCTTTTCGATAATCCGCGCAACCGTGCGCCAGGTGATCGGTTCGATATAGACCGCATCGGCACTGTCGGGATCGGTCATGATGGTGGCCGGGTTGGAGTTGACCAGAATCACCCGGTAGCCCTCTTCCCGCAATGCCTTGCAGGCCTGGGCACCGGAGTAGTCGAACTCGCACGCCTGGCCGATCACGATCGGTCCGGCACCGATAATCAGTACGCTTTCAATGTCTGTTCTTTTGGGCATTGGTTGCTTTTAAACCCGCAGTAAATAGCTTGTTTCAGTTGTCGTCCGAACCACCCGCCTGGGCGGCCTGGATCAACTCGATAAAGTGGTCGAACACCGGTGCCACATCGTGGGGACCCGGACTCGCTTCGGGGTGTCCCTGGAAGCCAAATGCCGGGCAGTCAGTGCGATGTATCCCCTGCAGGGAGTCATCAAACAGGGAGCGATAGGTGGGCTCTAGATTATCCGGCAGCGTCTGTTCATCGACGGCAAAACCGTGATTCTGGCTGGAGATCATCACCACCCGGTCCTGCAGATTCTGCACCGGATGGTTGGCCCCGTGGTGACCGAATTTCATCTTGATGGTCTTGGCGCCACTGGCCAGGGCCAGCAACTGATGCCCGAGACAGATACCAAACAGGGGAATACCGGTCTTCAGAAACTGCTGGATCGCCTCGATGGCGTAATCGCAGGGCTCCGGATCACCCGGGCCATTGGAGAGGAAAATTCCATCCGGCTGCATCGCCAGCACCTCATCGGCCGATGTCTGGGCCGGCACAACCGTTACCCGGCAGCCCCGATCCACCAGCATCCGCAGGATATTGCGTTTGATGCCGTAGTCGTAGGCCACCACGTGGATCGGCAGGCTCTCTTCAATATGCCCCGGAGACTCCGGCAATCCGCCTTCCAGACTCCAGGTACCCTGGGCCCACTCGTACGGTGCGTGGGTGGTGACCACCTTGGCCAGATCCATGCCCTTGAGGCCGGGGAATGAGCGGGCTGCCGCCAGCGCGGCCGCCTCATCCGGCTGGTCACCGGCCAGGATACAGCCGGACTGGGCGCCCTTCTCGCGCAGAATCCGGGTCAGCTTGCGGGTATCGATTCCGGCGATGGCGACGACGTTATTATCCCGCAGATACTGATCCAGCGGTCGCTGGCTGCGCCAGTTGCTGGCCAGCAGCGGCAGGTCACGGATAATCAACCCTGCGGCCTGGACACGGCCGGACTCTTCGTCTTCCTCGTTAGTACCGGTATTACCGATATGCGGATAGGTCAGGGTAACGATCTGCCTGCAGTAGGAGGGATCGGTAAGGATCTCCTGATAGCCGGTGATAGCGGTATTAAAGACCACCTCGCCGATTGTCTGGCCATCGGCACCGATGGATTCACCACGGAAGACAGTACCGTCTTCCAAGACCAATATTGCGGGCTTACTCAAGAAACCAGTCCCCTTCAGGCATGCCAAACGGGACAGTCTCGAGGGAGCCATCCCGAACAGATTAGGATTTTCTGGGAGCGACCATACTGAACCGCAAAGCCGCCAACCGAGGGGATTCTACTTGAAGCGGGCCACTCCTGTCCATGGAGCACCCGGTAAAAATCACAGCTGTCGGGTTGTCCAGGAGACCAGCCCGGCCGCATCCATGGCACCGGAAACCCGGGCCACCTCGGTACCACCCCGGAACAGGATCAGGGTGGGGATACTGCGGATACCGAAGCGGGCCGCCACCGACTGCTGCTCTTCGGTATTCACCTTGATCAGCTGCACCTTTGGCTCCAGGCGCCGCGCCGCCTCCTCGAACGCCGGCGCCATCATGCGGCAGGGTCCGCACCAGGGCGCCCAGAAGTCCACCAGCAGGGGCAGATCGCTGCGGCTGACAAAGCGCTCGAAACCGGCCCCGTCCAGGGCAATCGGCCGGGCGTTAAACAGTGGCTGATGACACTTGCCGCACTTGGGGTTCTCAGCAAGGCGTTGATCGGGAACGCGATTTATTCCCTGACAATGGGGACACAGGATATTGGACATCACACGCCTCCGGTTAAGTTAACAGGCTACTGAAACTGAATTGGGTGCGGACAGATCAGTTTTCAAGCATTTACTGATATACCCGCCACGACCAACGCTTGCCTTGCCGACAACAAGCGGAGTATTGTCAGGCTAATCAATCGCATCCCGAATCAAGATGACCAGAAGAGCAAAACAGACTACGTCCCCCTGCCCCGGATACGGCCTGCGACTGCGTACCGAATATCTGGAGCCAATCCTGAACAGCCGTCCGGAACTGGACTGCATCGAGGTGATCAGCGAAAACTATCTGGGGGCGGATGAGCAGGCCCTGCAGCGGCTGGACCGGTTGAAGGAGTGCTATCCGCTCATACTGCACGGAATCAGCCTCGCCATTGGCAGTCCCTGGCCGCTGGATCAGCACTATCTGGATGGATTGAAAAATCTGATTGACCGGATTGACCCGATCTGGATCTCCGACCACCTCAGCTGGCGCGGCGCCGATGATCAGCAGGGCCAGCTCCTGCCCATGCCCTACAGCGAAGAGGCGCTGGAGCACCTGGTGAACCGGGTGAACGAGGTGCAGTCATTTCTGGGCCGGCAGATATTGCTGGAAAACGTACCCATGGAACAGGATGGGCAGCCGGAAATCCCGGAGGCGGAATTTATCCGCGAAGTGGCCGAACGCTCCGACTCCCTGGTACTGATCGATATCGGCAATCTGCTCACCAGCAGTCTGAACCAGGGCTTCGACACCGGGGACTATATCAGCCGGTTGCCCCGGGAGAGGGTGCAGCAGATCCATCTGCCCGACATCAGCTTCCAACCCGACCCCACCGACGAATGCGATGCCCCACCGCACCTGATCGATCCGATCTGGCAACTCTACACCCGGGTACTGGACCGCCTGGGCCGGGTCACCACGGTGATCGAGCGGGAAGACACCATCCCCACCCTGGCGGGCATGCTGTGTGACATCAAGAAGGTACGCAAGGCGGTGGACCGCTACCTGGGAACCGACTAATCCACACCCAGCGGAGCCAGTTCCAGCACTTCAATCCGATCACCGTCGATGCACCAGCGCAGATCAAAGTCATACAAGCGGATACCGTAGATCCGATCAGGCTGGGCATTGCCCGTGTAGGCCGGGCGCGGATCGATCTCCAGCACACGGGTGATAAAACGACGCAGCTGATCCGGCTCATGGCGGAACAGCAGCTGCGCTTCCGCCAGCTCTGAAAATCGCACCTGAAAGCGAACCGCCGGCGGCTCCGGGGCAAATCCGGAACTGGCATCCGGGATACTGTCCACGTAACCCACATAGGGCTTTACATCCAGCACCGGAGTGCCGTCCAGCAGATCCAGCCCGGCGAGTTCCAACAGCACCTCTCCCTCCAGCAGCCGCACCGCCTCCAGCTTTACCACCGACAGACCCAGCGGATTGGGCCTGAACGGTGCACGACTGGCAAACACACCCACTCTTTTGTTCCCACCCAGCCGGGGCGGTCGCACCATGGGCTGCCAGGTCTCCCGCACCGCCTGGTGAAACACGAACTGCAACCAGACATGGGAATACCCCTCCAGGCCGACCACCGCTTCAGGGCGGTTGTAGGGTTCAACCAACCGCAGTTCACCCCGGGCCTCGGTTATCAGTCCGGGCTGCCGGGGAATACCAAACTTCTCCTTATAGGGGGATCGGATAAAACCGATCGGCTCAAATGTATAGACCATGACTTTCCCGAGAGATGAGCGCAAAACCGTCGCCACGGCGGTCACCAGGGGCGAAACCGGCGCTGCTGAACAACCGATTCGCGGAATTGTATCCCGATTCAGCCAGTACCGCAGTCAAACACTCAGGCAACACGCTTTTACCTACAAATTGACAGGCCTGCACAACAGTAAACTTTCCCTTTTCTCTGCCGTTAAATTGAGTAGACAGCATCAACCACACACTTTTAACGACCACAAAAAAGCGCGTATACCACTAACCCAGTCAACATTATTTCCATCAACCCGTAGGGAAACGCTATGACCAAAACAGCAAAAAAAACCTTAGTTGTTATTCTACTGATGAGCGCCGCCATGGCCGTCCAGGCTGATCGGCAGACAGCCATGATGTCGGGCTGTCTCGGCTGCCATAAGGCCGACGCCAAGCTGATCGGCCCTTCGTTCCAGGACATCGCCAAAAAATATGCCGGCCAGGATGGCATCGTGGATGCCTTGGCGGAGACAGTACAGGCCGGCAGTGAGGGCGGCAAATGGGGCGATATCGCCATGCCCCCCAGCCCGGCACCCATCGACGACATCAAGAAGGTCATCGCCTGGATGCTGACCCACTAACCCGTTCACCGCTGTCCCGAGCAACCGGGGCAGCGGTGATCCCCCCCCCAGGGACAGACGGGCTATTTCGCCGTCCACGGCACTCACTCCGCGGCCAAACAGACCCCTCACCTCACTGCCCCGCGTCGGCAAACTCCTGCATAAAATCCAGTTCGGCCTGGTGATAGACATTGCGCCGATGATTGGCCCAGAGTGTCTTGATGCGTTCCTGGTTACACTGCTTCCGATCCACCAGCACGCGGGTGCGCAATTCACCCCGGGGTGCAGCGCTTGGCACCTTGGCAAACACAAACTCATGGCTGATCAGATCCATGTAGGGACCACACTTGCTGGTGGGCATGATAAACAGCAGTTGCAGACCCAGGCTGCCGGTCAGGTAGTCGATCACCTCCCGGGAGCGGGTCTCATCCATCTTGGAAAACGCCTCGTCCACCAGCACCATGCGTAGGTGGGTGCTACCCTCGGCAAAACGGAAAGCCGAGGTGATGGCGGCGGAGCGGATGATGTAGGCCGGCGTCTCCAACTGACCGCCCGAGCCGGTACCGTACTCGCTGAGAGGGATCGGCGGCTTGCCCTCCACCTCTTTGTAGATCTCGTAACGGCGGTAGTTGCGATAGTCGGCAATCCGCTCCAGATCGCGCATCGCCCGCTGTTCATCCTCGTCCAGCAGCATGCTCATCAGCTCATCCAGCACTTTTTGCGACTTTGCCGAGAGCTCCACCTCGAACAGGGTCGCTTCATCCCCCAACTGCGGATTTTTCACCACTTCCTGGAAGAAACGGGCGTAATCCCGGTACTCCGGTATCCAGTCACTGTCGAAGCGGAAGGTTTCCCGGTCAGCGCCGAAACGGTGGTGTTGCAGTTCCCGGTTCAACTGTTCGATCTGCCGTTTACCGTCGTTCAGCGCCTGGTGGATGGTGTGGCAGAGATGGGTGACAAAGGCGTTGTTGAACGCCCCCTTCAGCTCGCTGAGCTGCTGATGCTTCTCCACCAGGATATTGTTTTTCAGGATATTGTAGACCCGGTCGATCTCCCGCTGCAGACCGCACATGGCGCGAAACAGGGCGGCATCGTAGTCACCGGCAAAATCGGGATAGATGATGGTATCCGCCGGCCGGCAGTGCTGGTTGTGCGCCTTGATCTCCTCTTCTGCCTTGCGCTGGGAGTGCTGTAATCCCTTCTCCAGTTCATGGCGGAAATTGCGCGCCGTATTGATATCCAGATCACGCGCCTCCTCATCCGCCGCCTGCAGCCGCGTATCCAGGTCGAACCCGGGCCAGGTCGCCGCCAGCGCCTGCAGCGCCGCCTCGCACGCATCCAGCCGCTCCCGGTTCTGCTCCTGCAGATCACTCAGGGCCTTGAGCTGTTTGTCGATGCGCTCCAGGTCGGTGCGGATCTCACCGCGCTTTTCGTGCAGCCGGCCCTTGTCGCGCTCCAGTGCCTGTTGCTCCGCCTTCAACGCCTGCAGACGCGCCTCCAGCTCCTGGTGTTCGCTCAGATCCAGCTGCTGCAGCAGCCCTTCGACCTGGCCCAGTTCCAGATAGGTCCCCACGATCGCCTGCAGGTCATCCCCGTAGCCGGTGACGCGTAACCGGTCCACCGCCGCCAGCAGCCGGCCGACCTGCTGCAGACGATCATTCGCCTGGTTCCACTCCTGCTCAATCCCGGACAGCTCCCGCAGCTTGGCTTGCAACGCCCGCTCCCGCGCCGCCGCGCCAAACACCAGATCGCTGTCCGGCAGGTCGCAGCGCCACATGCTGTAGTTGCCGGAACCCATGCCATCCTCGGTGATGCCGCGCCGGGTCATGCGCAAGGACTCGGCCGAGGCCACCCGCAACACGCTGCCGTAACTGGCCGTCAGGTAAGCCCGGGCAACCGCATGACTGAAATCCAGCACGTGAATAACCGATTGGGGATCGAGACTCATCCGGGCCGCATCCCGGGCCGCCCGGGTCCCCTGGATCACCCGGGCCCGGTTATCCCGGCCCGGCAGTTGTCGTACGATCCGGATCGCGTCAGCCTCGTAATCCGGCTCCACCAGAATGGAGAAGCGTGCGCCCCCCAGGTAACCCTCAATGGCCGACTGCCAGCGGGGATCCTTCACCTCCACGTGATCACAAAGCACCCGTGGATCGGCCGCCGGACAGTGCTGGCGAATCGCTTTCAGCGCCCGCTCCACATAGGCGGGATAGCTGACCTGGTTGGCATTCAGCCGCTCGATCTCCTGCTGTTTATGACGCCGCTGCTCGGCCAGTTGCTGATAGCGGGACCGGCGCGTGTGCGACAGGGCCGCCAGCTGTTCCCGCGGCGACTCACCCGTCTCGCCATCGTGCCAGAACCGGTACCAGCGATTGTGTACCTGCTGCACCGCCTGGGCCTGCGCCAGCTCCGCCACCAGGGTGGGCATGGCGCCGGAGATGTCCCGCTGCACCAGGTGGTGCAACTCCCGGATCACCTGCCCGGCGGTACCGACCACCTCCCGGGCGCGGGTTTCGGCCTCCAGCGCCGTAACCCGGGTCTGGCCCTCCAGCAGGGTCGCGTCACCCAGCGCCTCGGCAATTTCCTGGCTGGCCTGGATGTTATCTGATACCAGCCGGTCCTGGGCCAGCACCGACCGGGTCTGCTGGACCAGCCTGTCATCCAGCTGGTCACGCTGCTTCTCCAGCTCATCTTTCTGACGCAGGGATTGGACCCCCTGGCGCTGCGCTTCCAGGCTGATCAGCTGGTCGCGCACCTGTTCCATCTGCTGCTCCAGCCGGACCAGCGCCTGTTCCGTCTCCTGCTGCGCCTCGCGCTGCCCCTGCTGCTGCCGCTTGCCGCGCAGATAATCGGCCTGACGGCTCTGGTATTCGGCCTGGGCCAGGGTGTAATCGAGCAGGTTCAGCTCGCTCCACTGCTCGTTGTAGTGCTGCACCTGATCGCCGGCCCGCTGCAGGGTCTCCAGCGAGGCCAGCAGGTTGGCCGCGTCCCGCTCCATGTGGTGGATGGTCTTGAGCTGGCTGGAGACCGAGCGTACCGCCTCTCCCAGATCCTTCTGTTCCAGGATCTCATCCGCCACGAAACGGTCGATGCCCTTGATCGGCTTGTAGGACATGAAACGGGAGAAGGCGCGGGCAGCGGCAACCGCTTCCGCCTCGGTGACGGCATCCGATTTGCCGCGCAGGGCACCGTAGAGACGGCGCAGATAGGATTTTTTGGTGTCGTACTTCTCCACCCGGCGTTTGCCGAACTCGCTGATCAGCAGGGTCTGCAACTCCGGCAGGGGCACCACGTAGCGACCGGCGCTGTCCTGGCGCACAAAATGGTTCAGCCCCAGCTGTTCGCCGCCAACAATGAAAAACTGCGCATCCTCCTGACGCGCCACCCGGTTGCTGCCCACGCTGTCGAGCCAGGCCCGCACCGCGATGATGGCGGTAAAAGGTTCACCGGTCTCGCCCCGGGTGGGATGGAACACCGCGGCCAGGTAACCGTCGGTGGGATCGAGCCGGGCATAGCTGCCATCATCACAACCCAGCACATAGGAGGCCAGGGTGCGCACCCGTTTGCCGCCGCGACCGCGCTGGGTGGTCTCATCCTGGCCCGGGTTGTACTGAAACAGGTTCTCATGGGCCGCGGTCATCACCGTCTGGATGGCATCCGCCGCCGTGGTCTTGCCGGAGCCGTTACCACCGGAAAAGAGATTGACCGGGCCGAAGTCAAACGCCAGGTTGGGGATATTGCCCCAGTTGATATAGACAAACTGCTTAAGAAACATCTTCTGCCTCGACCGGGTCGGTTTGCGGGAGTCCCTGTTCCAGGGCGGCCAGTGCCTGGTCAGTGACGAAGGTGACAATCATGGGATGAATCCGCATCCAGGCCTCGCCACTCGCCATCTCTTCATCCTGGCGATACTCGATCAGGCGCAGCTGACGCAGCCGGTTGAACAGCCGTTTACGCTCCACGATCTTGTCCGGCAGTGTGCGGCCCAGCAGATTGCGCATGGCAATCGACAGGGACTCCACCGACTCCATCACGTAGCCCTGCTCATCCAGCTGCCCCTCGCGCAGCGCCTTGTCATACTGCAACCGCAACACCAGCAGCAGCGCCACCTCATCCTGGCGCAAGCGCGCCCGCAAGCCACCGGCAAAGGCGCCCTCCGGGGCATCCTCCATACCGGGCACGCTGGCCCCGGGGGGATAGAGCCGCAGATAGGCGAAACGACGGTCGTGGAACAGGCTGACACCGATTACATCCAGATACTCCCCGACCAGGGATTCGACCCGCAGATAGCGGTCGTAGAGTTGCTGCTCGGTCTGGCTTTCAGCGCGGCACAGCACCCCGTAATTGAGCAACCGCAGGAGCAGTTCCCGGAACTCCTGTAACGTCACCCCGGTTGTTTCCAGGGCCTCACCCAGCGCTTCGCTCAGCATCAGTCTCTCGTTCAATCAGTTCAATGGTAAATTCGTCACAGGCGTGAAAATATTCACTGCCGACCCGGTTGCTGGTGGGCGTTACCCGAAAAGCAAACTCGCCCTCACCCAGTGCACCGACCTCGATCACGTGGGCACTCATCAGCAGTTCGCGGGCATCTCCCACCGGCAGTTGGTGACTCCTGATCCGGTGTCCGTCACACAGCGCCCGCACCAGGTAATCCCGCTGGCCCCGGCTGTTGAAGGTGAATGCCAGATCCACCGCCGTCTGCACGAACAGCGCCTTGCGCGAGTCCCGGTCGTCGCCGGGCTCATCTTCCACCGCCGTGTTCACCAGCCGGGGTCGCCGCCCCTGGTGCAGCCGGATACTGTCGGGATCGATAAAACCCATGTTCATTACCGACAGGGCCTGCCCTGCCCCGGCCAGCGCCTTGTCCTGATCCGCTTCCGGCGCCTGGCGCAACTGTTCACACAGACTGAACAGCCGGTTCTGGGCCGATGCCCCGGTATAACTCAACTGGCGCATGATGATATCGGCCCGGCGGGTAAAGCCGTTCAGCGCCTGGCGCAGGGCCGGCAACATAATGGCCGAGGCGTTGTGCATGCGGGTCTCGATACCATCCAGTATGCGCAGATAGACCGAGCGACTGGCGTGTTCGATCAGCTCCGGCGCCGCCCGGCGCAGCTCCCGCTCCGCCTGGGCCTTGAACTCCCGCCGCTTGCGCCGCGCCCTGCCGATCAATTCACCGATTTCGTCCCGGTACTTCTCCACCGAATCGGCCGACAGACGAATCGACAGATCCGGCATGAAACGACGCTCCATGAAGTCGAAGAACTCGTCCGAGGCACGCTGTACCACCTGTTGCGCCTCCACCTCCCGCACCAGCTGGCGCTTGCGCTCATCCAGCTCGGCAATCACATCGGAGAAGTCGGAGATAATCCGCTCCGAATATTCAAAGGCATCCAGCAGGTCGTACACCTCGCCCTTGTCGAGGAACGACTGCAGCGCGTTACGGGTGTTACGGGTGTTGCGATGGCGGGTGCGAAACCGGCCACCGGACGCCTCCACCATGGGCTGGGTGAACAGACGGCCGTGACGGGTAAAGGCGTAGCTGCTCTGCATGGTCGCCTCATCCACCTGGCGCTCCAGCCAGCCATGCTCCAGCAACTGGTTCAGTATCCAGTTGGCCTGCTCACGCTGGGAACGGGCCGGTGCCTGGTACGCCTCGGACTCATCCTCGTCCAGCACCGGGCTGCGGGCGATGGTCTCTTCCAGGATCTCGATCACCTGATCACGGTTGAAACTGCGGCTGTAGTCGGCCAGCGAGGCGTAGAAGGTGCGCAGGCAGTCCAGCACCTGGCCACGATATTTACCGTTGAGCGGCTTGAAAAAGTGCTCCCGGCCCTGTGCGAAGAACACTTAGTGATTCCTTCCGGGATGGCAGGTGGAGGCGGTGTCCGCATTGCCGGGGAACAGGCTCGGGACACCAGCCTCCCAGCGGATCGTCCCGGCTACCCGGCCGACAGACAAGCTGGCTACCGTTGGCCGGGCATTCAGTCGTGTGCGCGCCTGTTGTCTCATTATCAGCTGGTACTGGGGGTCCGGTTCACAATGGGCGGGTATTACAATGCAGAAAGGCGGTAAAAGGCAACCTCATTAACCGGGCCGGTCGACCGATCCGGCATTGGGGAATGCGCCGGCCCAGCCCCCACTCAGAAGCGGCAGGGAACGGGCGGGATCAGGATACGGCGATCAGACCGTTTATGCCCGGCCCGCCCCGGTCAGTGCCTAGCCCTTCGGCAGGGTGACCGGTGAAACAAACCCGGTCGGCTTGACCGCCAGCACGGAACACTGCAACTGTTCCAGGATCGCCTCTGCGGTATTGCCGATAAGCAACCCGGCGATACCCGTCCGCGCCACGGTCCCCATGACCACCAGATCGGCATCCACCTTCTGCGCCAGTTCCGGTATAACGGTTGCAGCCGCCCCCTGGTAGAGGTGAAAACTGGGCGCCAGGTAGTCATAAGTCTCCTCGCCTATCCGTTCCTTGAACTGCTTGCGGAAAGTCTCCAGGGCAACCTCGTGTCTGTAGCGCACATCGTTAAGGTAGGCGACACTGGCCTTGTCGGGATCATCGCTCCAGAGCCGGATCGACAACTCGCCCGGCGCCTCCCACACGTGGGCCAGATGCATATTGGCAAAATCAGACAGCGCCAAGGAGCTGGCCAGATCCACAATCTGGCGATTGAGACCCTGGTCCTCCGTATCCGGGTTGTCCAGGTCAAAATCCACCGCCGCCAGGATGTTCTCGTACTTGGGCTTCTCCGCTTCCCGCACCAGCCACAGGGGACAGGGACAGTTGCGCAGCAGTTGCATGTCATCGCTACCAAACAGACGCTGGATGAAATCCGGGTTTTCGACCGGCTTGATCAACAGGTCGTGATTGTTGCGCAGGACCGCCCGGATCGCCTGGATAAACCGGGTTCCCACCAGCACCTCGGTCTGGATATCGAGCCGTTCCCGGTAGGGCGCCACCAGGGCTTCCAGCTCCTCGCGATGGTCGGTTAGCATTCTCGTCTGCAGTTTTTCCGAAATCGGCCCGCCCGCAGGAAGACCGATTCCCGCCGTGAGCACCGGAACCACATCAATCACGGTCAGCCGGGCCTGGTTATTTTCCGCCATGGTGACAGCCCGTTCCAGCGAGGCCGCCTGGGCCTCCCCCGCTTCGGACAAGTAAAGAATATTATTGAACTGGTTCATTCCGCTTATACCCCGTGCTGAAGAGCCACGATTTCACCCTATCCCGCATGCAGTCCGGCCAATACGGCATGCTCAGGACTCCTTTTTTGCATCTTTTTCCAGGACCGGACGGTAACCCCAGTCCCGCACACCCTGAACCACCTGATCGATCTCATCAACAGGCACATTGAGCATCTGCAGTGCACTGGCGCCAAGCCGCAGGCTGGCCTCGATGGTCTCCGGGTAGGCGTGGGAAGCGCCGGCGTCCAGCAGCTGGGTACTGGAGGCCAGATCCCGCGCCCGAACGATCACCGGTACCTGCGGGCAGGCCCGGCGCATATAGGATATGGCTCCCATGGCAGTGGCCGATCCATCTACCGTAACCACCACCAGGGAGGCGCGCTCCACATGAATCGCCGCCAGCAACCCGGGGTCGGTGATGTCGCCAAAAAAGACCTGGTGCCCGTCCGCCCGTCCCTGGGCCACCCGAACGGGATCGGTATCAACCGCCACAAAGGGAATCCCACAGGAGTGCAGCAGTACCGCGATGGTATGGCCAACGCGGCCGTAGCCGCCGATCACCACCTGCTGATCGGGAATATCTTGCAATCCCTCGGCCGACTCCAGCGCCTCGTCGGCACGCTTCACCAGCCGATCCACTATGGCTCCATTGAACCGGATCAACAGGGCCCCCGCAACCATGGAGAGCAGCACTGAGGTGATCGCCACCTGGCTGAGCTGCAGGTCCAGCACCTGTGAATCGATGGCGATAGCGATCAGGGCAAGTCCGAATTCACCACCCACGCTCAGCATCAGACCGGTACGCAAGGCCACACGCCTATCGGCCGTGACCCGGTGCACCATGATGGCCACGATCACGATCTTGCTGACCAGGATAAGTAGCGCACCCAGCAACGCCCAATGCCAGATGGGCGGAATTGAGGCCGGATCAAAGCGCATGCCGATACCGATGAAGAACAGCCCCAGGAGTACATCACGAAAGGGACTGACGCTGGATTCAATCTGGTGACGGAACTCGGTTTCACCCAGCATCATGCCGGCCAGGAACCCGCCGAACGCCAGGGACAATCCCAGGCTATGGGTGGTCCAGGCGGCGAACAGTGCGACCAGCAGAACGGTCAGGGTGAACATCTCCAGCGAGCGGCGTTCGGAGACCAGCTGAAACAGCGGCCCGAGCAACCAGCGGCCGATAAAAAACATCACCAGAAAGGCAAAGACCGCCTTGGCCAGCGCCCAGGCAAGGGTTACTGACAGCACATCCGGCGCAACCGACATACCCAGAACAGGGATGATTACCAGGAACGGTACAGCCGTTACATCCTGAAAAACCGACATGGCCAGCCCGAGCCGCCCATGCTGACTGTTCTCCTCCCCCTGCTCAGTCAGCAGACTGGCAATAATGGTTGTGGAGGATTGGGCGAATACCGCCCCGAATACAAATGCCGCGGCGACCGGCAAACCGGCCAGCCAAACCACCACGCCGGCCACCAGGGTGGTGAACGCCACCTGCCCGGTCCCCAGGCCGAGAATCTGGTTTCGCAGTGCATTCAACTGGGGTATGGAGAAATTGAGCCCGATGGTAAACAGCAGGAAAACCACCCCGAACTCGGCAAGCGCATGCAGCTCCGGCATGGAGACAACCGGTCCCATGGTATAAGGGCCCAGCACCACACCCACCAGCAGATACCCCAGGCTGGTAGGAATGTGCAGGCGCTGGAACGTCACCACGATGGCAATCGCAACGGCCAGAAGAAGAAGAATTTGTGCCAGATGTTCCATAATGATTCCGTTCCACTGCAATGCCTGCCTGAAACCGGTCGCCCGGCAGGTCTTGCACTGATGATATCTATCTTAGATCCGGAGGGCTTTGACCACGCTCTGGATTTCGTCCGCCAAAATACAAGCAGGTGCTGAATTCAAATGCGGCATAAGCGGAACCGGGTGCCGGTCATGCGCCTTCTTTAGAATGGGGAACCTGTTCAGCCCTGATCGACACTCCCCGACTGAAGCGCCGATAACCCTGCCCCCGGTTGCCCGGCGTCCCGGATCTACGACAACCGAATCGGTCCGGCAGTTCGCATCCATTCTCCGCTGGCTGTAAAAAAAGAGGTTCTAAACGACTGGCAAAAAAGAACCCTGTTCAGGGCCTCTCTGTACCTGTGACGTTCAGCATCCACCGGCTTGTACGCTACGGATCCACTTGCAAATACACGCATGCGTGTCGGGTAACATACCATCTCCTGACCATCACCGGCCAGCAGCATCACTGATACTGTAATAGGGCCACCGACAGATCGACCGGCAACACACCCTAAGCAAACGCGGCAGGGGAAACGTTATGGCACATCGGAATCACGCCCATCACCGACGCCCATACAGCACTGATCCTGTAAAAAGCCAATCAGATGCTCTAAATGTTCATACTGGGGTATACAGACAATGGTGCGGCTGTGCTTCTCCTGCCGGATCAGTCCGACCCGGGCCATGCGTGCCAGGTGGTGTGACAATGTCGAAGCGGGAATACCCAAGGCTTTCTGGATGGTTCCCACCGGGGCGCCTTCGTGGCCGGCCTTCACCAGGAAGCGAAACACTGACAGCCGGTGTACATTGCCCAGTTCGGCCAGGCTGGCGGCGACTTTCTCATGATCCATTATCATCTCGTTTATTTCGATATTTTTAGAATTATAGTTGACCAGGCAGGAGGCAGCAATTTAGCATTCCCTATTATTTCGATGATTCTAGAAATACAGGTACCTTTCAGATGTCACCTCAACTCCAGGACACATTAGACATGTTCGTCTTTCTCGCCGTCGAACTGTCTGCGTTATTTATCGGAATCAGCTTGCTGGTGGGTGTTGTTCAACGTCACATCCCGCCATCAAGGGTGGAATCCTTGCTGGGAGCCCATCGGCGCAGGGGATACCTCCTTGCCGCCGGTCTAGGTGCAATCACACCCTTTTGCAGTTGCTCAACCATTCCCATGTTGAAGGGTCTGATTCGCGCACGGGCAGGGTTCGGACCCATGATGGTATTTCTGTTCGCCTCACCGTTGCTGAACCCCATCATTGTGGCACTACTGCTCGCTACTTTCGGGATCACGCTGACCAGTATCTACGTACTGGCGGCATTCCTGGTCTCCCTGGGGGCCGGCCTGCTATTACAAACGCTCGGATTTGAGCAATATATTCGACGGGAGAAAAATGTGTCGGACGTCCAGTACGCTCCCCCTTCAAATGGCTGTTGCAACGGTCCCGCTGTTGCCAGCGGCGAAAGCGTTTGTTGCGCTAGCCGCCCGGCGGAGGACACTCCTGGAAGCGACGACTCAACCAGTGTTGGGCCGGGTGGCTGTTGCGGCACCCAACCCAGTGAACCTACAACCGGGAAAGGCCGGTATACCGGCGTATGGCATGAAACCTGGTCGGATTTCAAACAGGTGCTGCCCTACCTTCTGATCGGCATTGCCATTGGCAGCGTGATCTACGGTTTTATACCCAGCAGCCTGTTGGAACAATATGCCGGCCCCGATAATCCTTTTGCCATTCCCATGGCTGCTGTTATCGGGGTGCCGCTCTATATTCGCGCAGAAGCGGTAATACCGATGGCCGCCGCATTAATGGCTAAAGGAGTGGGCGCCGGAACGGTCCTGGCGCTGATCATTGGGAGTGCGGGAGCCAGCCTGACCGAGTTGATCCTGCTGCGTTCCCTGTTCACGCTCAAGTTGCTGGCGGCCTTTGTGGCCATTATTTTCGCCATGGCCATTATCGCAGGCTACACGACGTTCCTGTTTTTCTGATCAGATCAGCTCTCGCCATGTGGCGGATCCACGACACGGCTAACGCAGCCAGGCACGGAAATGGTTGCTGTTACATTGCCCGGCTGTTACCACCGCTTCGGTGATACGGAGCGTGCCGGGAATCTAGGGATTTAAGAAGGGATTCGCAAGCAAAGATACCAGCGTAATCATCAGACTACTGAATGCTTGAACATCATCAGTGCCGAACAGCTAATGAAATCGGGATTACCGATACCCGTCGAATACGCTTGACGCTAACCAGGCAGGCCAGCGATGGTGGAAGAATTGGCATCAACTACCTGCCGATTCAACTGTTTTGCTAATTTGGCGGAGAGGGTGGGAGTCGAACCCACGGACCCCGCAAGGGGTCACTTGATTTCGAGTCAAGCCCATTCGGCCACTCTGGCACCTCTCCAAATTTTTTTACTGCGCTTTAACGGTGCTGCGCACCGTCGAATCAAAGCCGGCATTTTAACCGACTTATCCGGGCAATGGCAGCAGCGGGGGCCTATTATCCCCACACATCCACCACATGGCAATCCGCGCAGCACGACTCCCGGAAGCGATTTCGCGTTATCCGGGAACCTGCTCTAAAATGGCCGGTCGATTGTACACGAATTCATTCGGCCGTTAACCTCGCCCTGGCGAAAAAAGGTATCCTGTCCAGCATGCGTATTCTCTGGATTCTGCTTGCAAGCCTGCTGCTCTCCAGTTGCAGCATCCCCAAACCCCTGATCGACCGGATCAAGGAGGAGGGTCAGCTTGTGGTGATCACCCGCAACAACCCCACCACCTATATAAAAGAGGGGGATACTATCCGGGGGCTGGAGTATGAACTGGTTGAACAGTTTGCCGCCGAGCTGGGGGTCACGGTCAAATATGTGATCCTGGACAGCTTTGATGAGATCCTGCCGGCCATCGTGAAGGGTGATGCCCATTTCGCCGCCGCCGGCCTGACAGTCACCAGCAACCGGGAACTGGCTGTCCGATTTACCCCCGAATACCAGACAGTGACTGCCCAGCTGGTCTACAAAGGTGGCAATCCGCGCCCCAAGACCATTACCGATACGGTGGATGGTGTGCTGGAGGTGGTGGCTGGCAGCAGCCACGAAGAGCTGCTGGAACAGCTGGTGCTCGAGTACCCGGAGCTGAACTGGACGGCCCAGCGCGGCGTTGAGAGCACAGAGCTGCTGAACCTGGTCTATGAGGGGTTAATCGACTACACCATCGCCAACTCCAACGAGGTGGCCCTGAGTCGACGCTTTCATCCCCAGCTTCGGGTCGCCTTCCAGTTGGGTGACGAGATGTCCCTGGCCTGGGCCTTCCCCCATGCCGAAGATAACAGCCTGTACAAGGCTGCCAAGGCCTACATCAACCGGATCAAGGAGGATGGTTCCCTGGAACAGTTGCTGGAGCGTTACTACGGCTATGTGGAGAAGCTGGGCTTTGTCGATAATCGCACCTTTGCCCGCCACATGGTCCAGCGACTGCCTCCCCTGATCCCCCTGTTCAAACAGGCCGCTGAAGAGAACGACATGGACTGGCAACTGCTCGCCGCCATTGGTTACCAGGAGTCCCATTGGAATCCCGACGCGGTCTCCCCCACCGGTGTAAAGGGCATCATGATGCTGACCAATGCCACCGCCAAGCAGATGGGGGTGGAGGACCGTACCGACACGGCACAGAGCATCAGTGGCGGTGCGCGTTACCTGCGCCGGGTAGAGAAGAAACTTCCGGAGCGGATTCAGGAGCCGGATCGCACCTGGATGGCGCTGGCCGGCTATAACGTGGGTTTCGGCCACCTGGAGGATGCCCGCATCCTCACCGAACGGGGCGGCGGCGACCCGGACAAGTGGGCGGATGTAAAACAGTATCTTCCACTGCTGGCCCAGAAGAAGTACTACAAGACCGTGAAACACGGCTATGCCCGGGGCAAGGAGCCGGTCCACTACGTGGATAACATCCGCAGCTATTACGATCTACTGGTGTGGCACAACCGCAAGCAGAAGAAGCAGACCACACACGCCGTGATTGACACCCTGCCGGCGGCCCTGTAACCGCAGAATCCGGCCCGTCACGAGGGGTTATCTTCGGCGACGTGCGCGAAAGAAGGCCCGCAGCATCTCCGCACAGGCCTCCGCCAGCACACCGCCTTCCGCCTGCACATAATGGTTAAACCGTTGATCCGAAGGCAGCAGGCGAAACACACTGCCGGCCGCTCCCCCCTTGGGGTCAGTGGCACCGTACACCACCCGGCTGACCCGGGAGTGGACAATGGCACCGGCGCACATGGGACAGGGCTCCAGGGTGACGTAAAGGGTGGTACCGGGAAGCCGGTAATTGTTCAGCCGTTGCCCCGCATCCCGCAGGGCCATGATCTCCGCATGGGCAGTGGGATCGTTGGCGGAGATCGGCCGGTTCCAGCCCTCGCCCACCACGTCACCATCCAAGACCAGCACCGCGCCCACCGGTACTTCCCCTTCTGCCTCCGCCCGCCGGGCCAGGGTCATGGCGTGGCGCATATACATCTCATCCGCCGACAGCGGGGTCTGGTTCTGATTCATGATCACTCGATTGTGCAGGATTCGCGAACATCCCAGGATGCTACCGGGTCAGGAGCCGGGCATTGCCGCGCTTCGGTAAATCAACCGCAGGACGTATCAAGGATACAAACTGATCCGGCTACTTTACCAAATCAACGGTCATTCGGGGGTCAAAATCCACAACACAGGCGAACAGATTCGGGCAAAAAGCTGATTCGTATTATTTATAAGCGATAACGCTATCGCTTATCAGACCCGCCAAACCGGCCAAAAACATCCCGGATTCCCGCTTTACCCAAGTAATTTCCCTAACAAATCATAGAGTCACATTATCCGTCAGCAAAGCATCTTGATTGCCCCGTTGCCACCGATACCCGAGAATCATCAACCCACTTTTACAGTGGCCGCCTGCAAGGCTTCCCTGCGATCGGAGAGAGAGCGCATCGGAGCTTAACCGTCGGGGCGAGTTTAATCTTACTGGAAACAATCATTATGAAGTATCAGAAACAACTGCTGGCTGTCGCCTTATCCGGCTTTTTCTCCGTCACCGCTTGGGCCACCAACGGCATGAACCTGGAGGGTTACGGCGCAAGATCGAGCGCCATGGGAGGAACCGGCATGGCCTTTGACACCGGCAACTCCGCCGTGATGAACAATCCCGCCACGCTGGCCATGGTTGGCGAAGGGAGCGCACGATTCGGACTGGGTGTACGCATGCTGGGGCCCGATGTCAGCGCCTCCATGCCGGGTATCCAGGCAGATTCCAGTGGCACTGCCTACTACATGCCCTCCATCTCCTATATGCGCCGGGGCGGCAAATTCACCTATGGCGCGGCCGTGCTGGCCCAGGGCGGTATGGGAACCGATTACAGCGCAAACTCCTTTCTGGCCGCCGGCTCTGGTCAGGAGGTACGCTCGGAAGTGGGGGTCGGGCGCGTCATGTTGCCCCTGGCCTATGATGTCAATGAGCGCCTCAATATCGGCGGCAGCTTCGATATCGTGTGGGCGGGCATGGACCTGAAGATGGCAGTACCCAGTGCCAACCTGGCCGGCATGATCCGTAGATACGACGCGGGCTGGACAGGGGGTGTGACGACCGGATTCGGTGGTGCAACCTGGGGTCGGTTCGATTTCTCCAATGGCAACGACTACACCGGCAAGGCGCGTGGTTATGGGGTGGCCGGCAAGCTCGGCTTCACTTACAAGATGACCGATACCCTGACCGTCGGAGCCACCTACCATACGGAAACCGCTATTTCCGACCTGGAGACCGACGGAGCCACCCTGAGCACGGACACCGGCGGCAGCATCAGCGGCACCATCAAAGTGCGGGACTTTCAGTGGCCGGCCACTTACGGTCTTGGTATCGCCTACCAGCCCAACGATCGCTGGCTGTTCGCCGCCGACTACAAGCGCATCAACTGGTCGGAAGTCATGCAGGAGTTCAGGATGACCTTCATCGAGCCCACCCTGGGCGCCCTGGATGTCGCCATGCCCCAGTATTGGGAAGATCAGCACGTGGTCGCGCTGGGTGTGCAATACCAGTACAACGACAGGCTCGCCCTGCGCTTCGGTTACAATCACGCCTCCAACCCGGTACCGGATACCTATCTCAACCCGCTGTTTCCTGCCATTGTGGAGCACCACATCACGGCAGGGTTCGGCTACCGGATGAGCAACAACGACAACATTGGATTCGCCCTCACCTATGCCCCGGAGGTCACTGCGGTAAACCCGAATGGCGGCGGCCCCGGCGTGCCGGTGACCAGCAAACACGGCCAGATCAACTGGAGCCTCAACTATGTGCACAGCTTCCGCTGAGTGAAGCCCCGACACTGCTTTCCGGGCCGGACCGGGTAGCACCGCACGCTGCTTAAGACTGGCCATGCAACCCACCGCGCACCTATCGCCTGACCAGGCCGGTCAGGCGATAGTGGGTCGGATGCTTGAACAGCAACGGCAGGGACCGCTGAAGCCCATCCCGTTAATGGCGGATTTTACCGGGATCAGTCCAGTGCCACGGCTTGCTCTACCCGTTTAGCCCGTCTTACCATCGGTACCGCAACTGCAGAGCTTGATCCGCCCCGACTTATCCGCGGTAAACGAAACCGAACCCTGTGCCCGGTCCCTGTAGCGTCGCCTGGTGAAGACGTTGCCGTCGCCAGACCCACCGCAACTGCACCAGTGAAATGTTGTCAGCTGGTCCACCAGCGCTGCCACAACCTGAACCTGTTCCATCCCGTAGCACCTGTTATCGTTAGTCATTCATAGCCTGAAACCGGGGCCGCAATGGGCTCACCCCCCATTACATCTCCTCGGGCACGGCCACCGATGGCTGTGGATTGACGCCCATCATTCGGCGCTCCGGCCCAACCGATAAGGAGGAATCTGTCAGCGACGCGGACTGCATCGCCCGGTTCTGCGCCAGACGCCTGGCCGTTATTTGAATCTCCTGGCGGTTTTGGGTGGGCGCCTCGTTCCACAGCTTCAGGGCTTTCAGATAAGCCCGTTCGGCTTCGGGCCATTGGCCACTGACCCGATACAGCTCGCCGATATTGTGGAAGGCGACAGCCCTATGCTGGCTGTCGATGGCGGCCGACGATTTTTCCAGCAGTTGAGCGGCGCGTTCCAGTTGACGCTTTGCCTCACCCACATTACCGGCATCTAATTCCATCTCCGCCAGCCGATAGATGTCATCGATAATGTATGGGTGCTCCTCACCAAAGGTCGCTTTTTTTATTTCCAGTCCTTTCATTAATGCGGAGCGGGCCGCATCTTTCTCTCCCCAGGCGGCATACAAGGTCACCAATTCATCAAACAGCGTGATCTCCCGCAGGGCATCCGGCATTGGCTGTGCACGATAGATAGCGAGCAGTCGAAACAGATAGTTCTCCGTTGACCTGTAGTCTTTCAGTTCAAATGCCAGGCGTGAAGCCAGATGTATATAACGGGCATTGTCTGGTTGCAGGAACGTCGCCTCGCGAATCAGCTCGATAGCCGTGCCCTTGTTATTGTTTTTCACAAATTGTACCGCCAGCTTGTAGGCCGCCTCCGCCGCCTGCTGTTTACCCGTATCCCGGAGTTGTTCCAGCTGCGCGGTGCTGACCGTTACCGGTTCCGGCGGTGTCGTGGATGCCGGGAGCGCTGAACTCCGGTTTTCATCCGCGTCCACAGCAACACTGGATTGCTGCGAATAGCTGGACTCCTGCAACGGCATATCGTAAGGCATTGACCAACACAGGGTCGCCCCGAGAGAAGCCGGTATAACGAACAGCTGGCGGATAACTCTATGGCACATAGTCCCTACTCCTCAAATGACGGGATGCCGATCAGCATCACTACAGCGGGAATTGTGACCATCAAACGGGGAGGAATTGTGGAGAAAACGAGGATATTGCAGACGATGACGCCCGTACCCGGTGCACGGGGGATTGTGCCCGCCCAACCTTTCCTCAATTTTTGCATAGTCGCTGCCAGTTAGCCCGGTAACCTCGTCTTTGGAGTGAAACTGTTCACCCCTGTTGAGCCACTGGGTTCAGCAGTCACAGCAAGTTACCGGAGAATAGACATGCATCGCCTACTTGTTATTACAACCACACTGGGGCTGCTTTTTTCATCGCTTGCCATGGCACAGCGTCCACCGGGCCCCGGTCGCCAGGGCCCACCACCCGAAGCCGTTGAAGCCTGCGCGTCCGCCAGCGCGGGAGACAGCTGCCAGTTTTCCGGGCGGCGGGGCGAAGAGCTGCAGGGCACTTGCGAACCGGGACGTGATGAGGAGCTTGTCTGTTCACCCGAAAATGCCCCGAAACCAGGCTGATAAGAGATCGGCGATTTCTTAACCCTGAAAAGCTACCCGTCCTGTCGCGACGGGTGCGATCCAAATCGCTGAATGGTTCGATGGAGAGGCCCTGTCGTGCTTCGGCAGGACGGCCACCGGTCAGGCCGCCTAACGCGCCTTGACCGATTCACTGTGGCAACGGCCATCAGTACCCATTTATCACGTCATTTGCAGTGCTTTAAAGACCAAACCACTATGACCACGCACGCGACAATTTCAGCCAATACAGGCATTTTTCCTCCAGCCAGATTTGGCAGGAGTCACCGACTGCTGCTGGGCTACCTCTGCCTCCTCCCACTGCCATTCCTGCTCACGTTTGCCCTGCCGATGGCGGACAAGGGGATTTATGCCGCCGCGCTCACCGCCGTCAACACACTGGCCATGATGGCGTTCTATCTGCAGTTCCCCCTGGGAAGCCGTCTGAAACGCATCCCGCTATTCGCCAATATCGGCTGGAACATCGCCCAGCATAAAAAGACCGGCCAGTGGATTGGCATCAGCATACTGCTGCATCCGATCCTTATACTTGTCCCCCGCTTCATGGTCTCTTTTAGGGACGGCATGCACAGCCTCATGACAGTCCTTACCGCACCGCAAATGCTGACCGGTATTATCGCCTGGGTCTGCATGATGCTCTGGATTCTTGCCGCTGTTTTTAAACAGCAACTGAAGCTGGGTTATGAAGCCTGGCGTTTTACCCACATGCTGGGGTTTGTGGTGATTGCCATCCTGGCCACACTGCACGTGATGTCCGTGGGAAGTCATGGCCAGTTCCACGAAGCGTATAACCTCGTGTGGTGGATACTTTGCTACCTGTCAGTCCTGATGGTTCTGTATAACTATATCGTCAAGCCGTTAATACTCAGGTCCCATCCGTTCAGGCTGGTGGATGTCGACCAGGTCAGTCGTACCGACTGGCAAGTGACCATCGAGAAAAGTGATTCATCCGACTTCAACTTTCAGCCCGGCCAATTTGTCTGGCTAAACACCAGCAAGCGCAGTGGTGGCGTCAACGAGCATCCGTTTTCCATCGCCTCCTGCCCGGCGGATCTGCCCAGAATCTCATTTATCATCCGTAATCTGGGCGACTACACCTCCAGGCTGGACACCCTCAGAATCGGGCAACCCGTTTATGTGGACGGCCCCTATGGCAGCCTGAGCCTGGAAGAGTCCAGCCGGTCTACAGCCATACTCCTCATCGCCGGCGGCGCAGGTATCGGCCCCATGTTGAGCCTGCTGCGCGGCTTGGCCCGGACCCACGATCCACGGCCAATCCGGTTGATATACGGGAACAACGACCTGGATCAGATGGTGCTGCAGGAAGAGATCAGGGCATTGGAACAATCAATGTCCGATTTCAAGCAGCAACTGGTCTGCATAACAGCAACTGACCAGGATGGGATCTACCAGGGCGTCATCGATCAAACCTGCATTGAGCAAGTTATGCAACAGCAAAACCCAGGCGACTGGAGTGTCTACCTCTGCGGTCCCCAGGCGATGATTAGCGCAGTCAACAAAAGTCTGAAACTACTGAACATATCCCCCGCCAATATTCACTATGAACAGTTGTCGTTCTAACCACAGACTAATCAGGAACATCACATGCCAATCAGCGAAATTGCCGGCTGCATAGGTTGCGAAACCTGTGTGAAGACCTGCCCGACCGATGTCATACAGTTCGACCGTGACAAGCACGTGGCCTATATCGCCTACCCGGAAGATTGCCAGATCTGTCACCTGTGTCGGCTGTACTGCCCGGTAGATGCAATCAGCATTACCCCGGAAAAATCCATTCCCGTTGTAGTCTCCTGGAGATAACCCATGTCCGACAACACTAAACTCTCAAGGCGAACCTTTATCGGCATCGCCGGCAGCGCCATAGGTGCAACAGCACTGGCCACCAGTTTACCCGCCATCTCCTCTATGGATCAGCCACCAACAGGAAACCGGCCCACAATCGACCCGGAAAGTTTCACAAATGAAAACCTGGAGACAGACGTACTGGTTATCGGTAGCGGTATTGCCGGCCTCTTTGCCGCGGTAAAGGCACATGATGCCGGTGCCAGCGTGCTAATGGTTTCAAAAGGCCGGCTGGGAAGTTCAGGACTGACACCTTTCGGGAAAGGCATTTTCAGCTATGACAAAAAGAAGGCCAGCATGACGCCTGATGAGTACATGGCCAAAATTGCCGACTCTGCCATCGGAACCAACAATCCCGTATTCACGCGTCAACTCCTGGAGCACTCTGCAGACCGGGTAAAAGAGTTACGGGAATGGGGTTTCTTCGACTCCCCATTGTGTTTTGAAAGTTTTTCAAAACCCATGCGTGAACGCCAGATACCGATTATGGAACGTATCATGATGACTCACCTTCACAAGGATCAGGGACGGGTGGTGGGTGCTTCCGGTTTCAGCCTGGATCACAATACGATCTACAACTTCTCCGCCAAAACGGTCATCCTCTGTACCGGGTCCGGTGGTTTCAAAGCGAGCGGTTTTCCGTTATGCGACTTGACCCACGACGGCACCATTATGGCCTACAACATCGGTGCCAGGATCACCGGCAAAGAGTGGAATGACGGTCACCCGGCTTCCGCCGAAAATTCGGGTTCCTGTTACGACAATTGGCATGGTCAGATCGAGGAACGACCCAGCATAACCACGGAGCAGGTCAACCACCACCTGGGGGTTGATATGAACTATACCGCCTACGTTCAGGGCGCACCGGTCAGCATGGGACCTGCCCTGAACACACCGGATAAAGCGGAACACTCCACCCTGCCCCCCGGACCCTATGTGCCGGAAGCATTCCGTCAGGCCGGCCCGCCGCCGCAACCACCCGCTGAAAAGCCGGGCCTGCTTGGACTGTTCAGCAAACCGCAACACCAGGGCCCTCCGGGGATGGGAGGTGAGTCAGTAGGGGGTTCAACAGCCGGCATGGCCATACACAAATCGGAGGGCCTGGTTCCGGTTGATGACAGCGGATTAAGCTCCATTCCTGGCCTGTGGGCGGCCGGCGATGCGCTCGGTTCCCATATGTCCGGTGGGATCTATACCCAGATCGGCAGTTCCATGGCAGGCTCCGCCGTACAGGGCGCACTGGCAGGAGCGGCGGCGGCAAAAGCCAGCCAGGGTATGACCCGGATTGCAATCTCCGACGATACGCTGGCACAGGTTAAGGCGGAGATCCTTGCGCCGTTAAAACGGCAATCGGGCTACAGTCCGGCCTGGGTCACGCAGATCTTACAGAGCGTGATGATTCCCAATTTTGTCTTATACATCAAGAAAGAGCGCATGATGCAGGCGGCGTTGGCCTACGTGGAGGAACTCAAAGAGCACCACGGGCCGATGCTGATGGCATCAGACCGACACCATCTGCGCCTCGCCCACGAAACCATGAACATGATCATAACAGCGGAGATGAAACTGAAGGCGTCCCTGATGCGTACCGAAAGCCGGTGCAGCCATTACCGCCTGGATTACCCCGCTATTGACACCAAAAACTGGCAGGCCTGGATCCACATTTATAAAGACGAGCAGGGAGCGATGAAACTGGCCAAGCAGCACTTCGACAAGTGGCCTGGATTTGCTTGACAGCTTCCTCCCAATGGGCGGGACAACTCCCACCGTTAAGCAGCCTTCACGGCTGCTTAACTTTTTCCGCCAACCCACAAGTAATCCCGCTGCCGTGACGACAAACTTTTCACTGTTGGAGTGATCCCTGCGCATGCCTGGATCAGGTTGGCCACGCTGCGTTTCAGGACCGCTCTTCCAGGGCGACTGTATGGTCAATCCCCGCCGGTAGTTCCGGCTGTGCCTTGCCCTCCCCCCGTACGATCAGGTCATCCAGAATCAGGTAGAGGCTGGGTACCAGCAGCAGGGAAATGACGGTAGCGAACAGAATGCCATAACCCAGCGAAATGGCCATGGGGATCATGATCTTGGCCTGCACGCTGGTCTCGAAGATCATCGGCGCCAGACCACCAAAGGTGGTCAGGGTCGTGAGCAGGATAGGCCGAAAACGTCGCGTACCAGCCGCAATAATGGCGTGCAGGGGATCCTTCCCGTCACGGCGCTGGCGGTTGGCGTAATCGATCAACACCAGGCTGTCATTCACCACCACCCCGGAAAGGGCAATAATCCCCATCAGGCTCACCACACTCAGGCTGAACCCCATCAACAGATGGCCCAGCAAGGCGCCCACGGCACCAAACGGAATGGCCACCATCACCAGGATCGGCTGGGTATAGCTACGGAACGGAATCGCCAGCATGGCATAAATAATAAGCAACGCGGCCAGCGCACTGTTACGCAGACTGGTTACACTATCACTGGTATCCGCCTGTTTACCTTGAAAGCTGTAGCTCAAGCCGGGATACTGCTCCAGCAGCTCGGGCAGAACCTCGCTGCGCAGGGTGGCCACAACCTGGTTGGTCTGGTCCACCGGCTCGATATTGGCCGTCACGCTCACGGTACGCCGCGCATCCCGACGTTCGATACTGGTGTAGGCGTGACCCTGCGTAAACCGGGCCACCTCCACCAGGGGTACCCAACCACCATCCGGTGTTTTCAGCCGGAACTGCTCGATATCATATTCACTGATGCGCTGTGCTTCCGGTAGCCGCACCATCACTTTGATCTCATTGCGACCCCGTTGTTGTCGCAATGCTTCGGCGCCGTAGAAGGCGTTGCGCACCTGGCGAGCCACATCTTCGGCTGTCAGCCCCAGGCTTCGACCCTCCGGCAGCAGGGCGAAATCGAGCTGTTTCTTGCCGGGCGAGAAGCCATCCTTGATGTCGGTCACCAACGGCAGTTCCGCCAGCTTTTCTGCCAGGGTGGCACTGGCTTCATCCAGCCTGTCGATATCGTTGTGACTCAACTCCACGGTAAGGGCTGCACCACGTCCCGGCCCACCCAGGTCGGATTCAAAGCGCAACGAATCCACCTCCGGCAATGTGCCAACGGCAGCACGCCAACGCCGCGTTACTTCTCCCGCTTCCAGTGGCCGCACACCCTCTTCGGTAAGGGTAAGACGTATACTGCTGACATTCTCACTGATGTTGGTATCCACGCTCTTAAGCAACTGGTCGCGTCCCACTTCGGCCGCAACCTGCTCGATGGCACTCACCAGCTTCGCCTCCACCTGCTGCACCTTCTCCATGGGAGATCCGTAGGGCAGCGTCGCGGTAACAATGGCCCGGTCCGATTCGACCCGGGGCATCAGGGTAAAGCCCATGCGGCCGCTCAAGGCGTAGCCGAGCACCACGCTCAGAACAGCGATGCCGATGGCCACCGTGAGGTATCGGTTACGCAGACTGACCACCAGCAGCGGCCGGTAGTATCGTTCAATGAAACGGTTCAGCCCACTGGCGATCCTCTGTTGCCTGTCGTGCAACCAGCGCGCTACCGGGTTGCGATGACCGGGAGTTGAGTGTCCCAGGTGGGCCGGGAGAATCACCAGCGCCTCGATCCAGGAGATCAGGAACACCGTCGATACCACCAGCGGGATCACCTGAAACACCTTGCCCATGGTGCCAGGGATAAAATAGAGCGGCATAAAGGCGACCAGGTTAGTCAGGATACTGAAGGCGATCGGCATGGATACCTCACGCGCACCGGCGATGGCCGCATCCATGAACCCCATCCCCAGTTGTCGTCGTTCATAGATATTTTCACCGGCAATAATGGCATCATCCACCACGATACCCAGGGCGACAATGAAGGCGAACATGGAGATCATGTTCAGCGACACATCCATGGCCGGCAGGAACAGGAAGGCACCGAGGAAACTGGTGGGGATACCCAGCGTGACCCAGAAAGCCAGTTTGAACTCCAGGAACAGGCCCAGCATCACCAGCACCAGCAGCAGACCAAGGAATGCGTTCTTTAACAACAGGTCTAGACGTTGTTGATACACCTCGGACATATCATGCTCAATCGTCAGGGATACGCCGGGGGGCAGTTCAGAGGTGATATCGGCAATCACCGCCCGGGTTGCCGCGGCTACCTGCGCGGGCGTCTGCTCACCGACCCGGTAGACGTCCAGGATGATACTCGGGCTGCCATTGAATTTCTGCGAGCTGTCGTCATCCTCAAAACCATCGGTGACCGTGGCAATCTGATCCAGGGTGAGATTGCCACCGCTTGCGGTGGTTATAATCGGGATACGGGCGAACTCCTCCGCCCAGTCACGGCGCTGTTTTACCCGTAGCAGAATCTCACCGCCCCGGGTTTCCAGACTGCCACCCGGCAGTTCCACCGAACTGTTATCGATGGTAGTGGCAATATCCGCCAGCGTCAGGTTGTAGCGTCGCAGGGTATCCCGGTCGATCTCCACCTGGATCTCATAATCACGATCGCCACGCATCTCCAACTGGGTAATATCGGGTTGCAACAGCAGCCGCTCCCGGACCGTCTCGGCCACTTCCCGCAGAACCCAGTCACTTACCGGACCGGACACCGCCACACCCAACACCTCCCGCTGACGGCTTGCCAGGGAGACCCGGGGCTCTTCGGCATCTTCCGGGAAGGTGGTTATGGCATCCACCTCCTGCTGGATATCCTGGTAGACACGCATCACGTCCGCATCGGTACTGAGTTCGGCGCTGACCGACGCACTGCCTTCGTTGGCTGTTGCCGTTATCTCCTCGATGCCCTCGACGCCGCGAATCGCCTCCTCGATGGCCAGCACAATGCCCTGTTCCACCTCTTCAGGGCTGGCACCGGAGTACTCAACACTGATATCCACCTGATCAAGTGTAAAGTCGGGAAACACCTCCTCTTTTATGGTCCAGGAGGTGAACAGCCCACCAAACAACAGCACCAGCATCAGCAGGTTAGGCGTAACCCGGTTGTTTGCCATCCAGGCGATCGGGCCACGGGCCTGGCTATGTGCAGTATCGGGCATGCTCATGAGCCTGTCCCCCGTCCGGGCCCACGGGGTTCACCGGCAGCCGCCGGACGGGACGGCACTTCAGCGCTTTGCAGCCGTAGTGGCATACCCGTTACCGGCGTGCTCAATTCAACGGTTATGATTCTGTCCGAACTGTCGATCCCGGACTTTATCAACACGTATTCGTCGGCCCGATGCACCACTTCAACGGGACGAATCTCCAGCTTGTTTTCGGGCGACATGATCCAGACCGTATCAGCATCATGCAGCAGGCTGCGGGGGAGCTTCACTACCTCCGGAATCGGCTCGCCAGCGATGTTGACCCGTACATAATCATTCACCATCAGGGGCGGAAGGCCGGCGTTTTCCTCCTTCAGAGCGAGCGGATCATCCAGCTCGATCAGCAGACGCGCCATGCGGCTGTCACCGTCCAGCTCCGGGATCAGTCGCAGTACCCGGCCGTGCCGTTTCTGCACCCCGTTCCGGGCGATCTGATAGAGTTCCACAGCCGCCCCCTGCTCACCATCCCTGCGCGGCACAGCGATTCGGGGAAGATCGCCTACCGGTACGCTGGCCTCGATCCAGAAGGTATCCACATTCACCAGGCTAAGCAGCTCTGTACTGGTGGTTACCCGGGTACCCAGATCCACGTTGCGTTCCAGCACCATACCATCGAATGGCGCGATCACCCGGGTGCGGGCCAGGTCGAGTCTGGCCTGGTCCAGCCCCGCTTTGGCACTGGCGAGCGTGGCCTTGGCACTGGCCAGTTGCGGCTGCCGCAGCACCAGTGCCTTGTCGGCGGGTTCCAGGTCCCGCCCCAGGAGTTCGTACTCCCGTTTGGCAACCGCCTGCTCACCCAACTCTTCCTGCAACGCCGCCTGTGCCTCGGCCACCAGCGCCTCCTGCTTGCGCAGGCTGAGTTGATAGTCCGCCTCATCTATGCGCAACAGCTCATCGCCCGCGCTAAACTGTCCGCCGGGCATCAGCTGATCGCTGAGGGCCACCACCGTTCCACTCACCATGGGGTAGAGCGTACTCTGCTGGGCAGCCATCACCGTACCCATGGCTTCGAACATGGGTATATGGCTGGAGGCGGTGAAGCTGGTCACCTCTACCAGACGGGACTGCGGAGGCTGCGGGGCCATGCGAGCCTTGGGCCCGCTGCCAATCAGCATCACGCTGGCAGCAATACCGGCAGCGATAATCAGCAACGGTATCAGCCAGCGTAAAAACCGCGCTCCATTTCCCGGCCGTTTCTGCGCGGCGCTGTTCAGTTCCGGATTCGCTGTACTCTCACTCATAACTCTACTTTCTCAATCGTGGATGGGTTGGCCGCTACTTCCTGTTCAAGCGAGTCCGCCAGCCAGCCCCCGGAGAGGGCGCGGTGTAACGCAATGCGATAGGAGAGCAACTGACGTCGGGCGGTCAGCTGGTCGCGCTGCAGACTCTGATGGGTGCGTAATGCATCCAGAACGGTCAGGTAATCGACGCTGCCTTTTGTGTAGTTGTAACGGGCACGTTCAACCACCTCCCCGGCAAGGGCAAGTTGACGATTCAGGCTCTCAAGCTGTAGCGACTGCTGACTCTCCCGTGCCAGGGCATTCTCGACTTCAGTAAGGGCGTTAATCACCACGCTACTGTAATCGTGCAGGGCTGCACGTGCTGCTGCCCGGGTCCGCTCCACCTCGGCACGGCGCTGTCCACCGTCAAACACCGGCCCCAGCAGTTCGGCGGCGAGCACCCGCACCCAGTCATCGAACAGGCCGCTCAAACCACCTGCGGTGCTGGTCAGGGTGGCGATCAGGGAGATACTGGGAAAGCGGTCAGCCACCGCCTTGGCGATATCTGCTTCGGCCGCACGGAGGGTATGGAACGCCTCCCGTACATCCGGACGCTGTTGTACCAGCCGGGCTGGCAAGCCGGTCTCGGGAAGGGGAGGCAGTGGGATCAGCTCGCCCGCCGGCAGAGTCACACCTGGCGTTGTCGGCGCCTTTCCCAGCAACGCCTTGAGCTGGTGCCGGAGTACCGCTTGCTGGGCACGGGCATCCGCCAGTTGCACTTCAAATGACTCGATCAACTGGCGTTGTTGCAGAACATCCGTGGCCTGGACCTTGCCGCGATCAAAACGCAGCTCCACCAGTTCCAGCATCTGCCGATTGGTCTGTTGCTGTTCGCTCAACAGTTCGATCTGGCCGGTCAGCTCGATCAGTTGGTACCAGGTGTCTGCCACCTCGGCGGTGAGCGAGACGGCCGCCGCATCCAGCGCTTCACGGCTCGCCAGCCAGGCCTGGCGGGCCGACTCGGTCTCCGCCTGGAGTCCACCCCAGAGATCCAGTTCATAACTGGCCGCCAGACTACCAACATAACTACGGGCACCATCGCTCTCCTGGCGGGACAGCCCGGCGTCTACCTGGGGAAGTAACTGGGCGCCGGTCTTACGGGCAACCGCAGCCGCCTGGTCCAGGCGCGCCCGGGTCGCCAGCAGATCCGGATTGTCCGCCAGCGCGGCCTGTTCCAGCGCCTGGAGCTGCTCATCGGGCAGCGCCTTCCACCATTGGGACGGCGGAGCGATGTCGCCCGACCGGGAGAACTGGCCAACCGGTTCGGCCGGACTCGCCGGCCTGGTGGGGTTGAACGTACAGGCGGCCAGCGGCAACAGGGCTATCAAGATCGCCCCCCTGCACCAGCCGATGGTAGAAATACGCGGCTTGCCTTGCTCTTGTCTCATTGCCATGGGTTTCTTCGAAATCGGGAGCCATAAAGGCTCCGCCAGGGCGACCATTATGCGGATCGAATTGGAAACAAATATGCAAAAAATATGATTCTTGGCCGATGGGGGAGTGATATACGGGCTGACCGGCTGAAGGGGGTTCGACGGGGTACTTTTGCGGCCCAAAGTACCCAATAGTCTCTCCGCTGTCAGACAGTCTACCCGATGATCGGTTATCAGCAGCTGGGATCGTACTTATAGCCAACGCCATAGACGGACTGGATGACATCCTGCCCGGGTAACAGGGAGGCGAGTTTCCGGCGCAGCTTTTTAATATGGCTGTCGATAGTGCGTTCGCTCACAACCCGCCGGTCCGCATAGATACGGTCCATCAGCTGATCGCGTGAATAGATGCGGCCAACAGACTGGCTCAGTGTCTGCAGCAGATGGAACTCCACCGCTGTCAGTTCCAGCGACTTGCCGCCCGCCACCACCCGCAACTGTTCCTCCTGCAGTTGCAGCAGGGGCGCCTTGTCCACTGGCGTGGCCTGATTGACCCGGCGCAATACCGCACGGACCCGGGCTACCACTTCTCGCGGGCTGTAGGGTTTACAGATATAGTCGTCGGCGCCGAGCTCCAGTCCCAACAGGCGATCGATCTCCTCCACCCGGGCGGTCACCATGATAATGGGCACGTTGCTGAATGCGCGCACATCCCGACAGATATCCAGACCGTCAGCACCCGGCAACATCAGATCCAGCAGGATCAGGTCCGGGTTATGCTGGCGTATCCAGGGGGTGGCCTCGAGCCCGTCGTGAATACGATGAACCGTAAATCCGGCCTGCTCCAGATAGCTGGCGAGCAGCCGCGCCAGCTTCTCCTCATCCTCCACCACCAGAATGGTCCCATTCATTCCTGCTCCTCCATCATCAGCGGCAGTTCAAACCTGAGGCACAAGCCACCCAGCGGTGAAGGCGTTGCCGTCAAGGCGCCGCCATGGGCTTCCGCGATGTTTTTGCAGATGGCCAGGCCAAGACCGGTACCACCAGTCTTGCGGTTGCGTGACGACTCGGCCCGGTAGAGCCGGTCAAACAGTTTCGGCAACTCCGCTTCGGCAACCCCCGGGGCGGAATCTTCCACGGTAAGACAGGCCTGTTTGCCTGTCCTGGCGAGGCTTATTCTGGCGCGCCCCCCGTCATCCGTATAGCGCAGGGTATTGTGCAACAGGTTGGAAAGGAGTTGATCGATGCGATCGGGATCGGCATATACAATCGCCCGGATAGCCTGCAGCCCCACCGTCTCAACCCGGATCGATTTTTCCGAGAATGCCGCAGTGAGTCCCTCCAGCACATCCAGTGCCGCTGCCCCCAGGTCCACCGCCACCTTGTGGTAATCGAGCGCACCGATATCAGACATGGAAAGCTCATAAAGATCATTAACCAGCCGGGACAGCAGCTGGGCCTCCTGATGCAGCGAGTTCAGTGCATTGGCGTCCAGGGGATAGACCCCGTCACGAATCGCATCGATTTCACCCAGCAGGATGGTCAGCGGGGTGCGCAGCTCATGGGAGATATCGGCTACCCAGCGGCGCCGCAGTACCTCATTCTGGCTGAGGGTCAGCGCCAGTTCATTGAAGTCCTGGGCCAACTGGCCCAGTTCGTCACTGGCCTGATGCTCAATGCGCGGCGTGTAATCACCGGACGCCAGACGACGCGTCGCCAGGGTCAGATCCTTGATCGGCCCGACCAGGTGATAGGCCAGCGGCATGGCTACACCGGCCGAGATCACCAGCATCACCAGGGCGATAACGAAATAGGCCTGGTTCTGTTGTTCGGAGAACTGCAAGTCCCGGGCCGCTGAAAAGGCCGCCCCATCTTTTTCCACACCCAGGAAACCCACGATCTGGCGATCGCCCCGCTTGATCGGATACAGCTTCAGATCGGAGAGCGGTTCCCCCGGATGGCCATAGATCAGGCGATGTTGTTCATCCAGCAACCGGGTACGCCACTCCAGTGGCCGGGGGAGTCCGACGGGAGGCTGGAAACGGAGCCGGGGCGGCCAGCCCTCCCGTCTTATTCGATCGGCCTGATGGGCCAATCGTTGACCGGTCATGGGCATGCCAACAGTCGAGGTAACCAGTTGCAGCCACCTTTCCGGGGAGGCAGCCAGTTCATCCCAACCCCCGTCCGCCACGTAAATATCGCCTAACTGATCCGTCAGGCTCTCGATAAACTGGCTCTCGCGCTCCTCAACATAGCGAATAAACCCGGCATCAAAGGACCACTGCACAAACAGGTACATCCCCCCAACCAGTACCAGAGCGATCAACAACTGGATGAAAAAGAGTTTGCGGGTAATGGTCATAGGCAATAACAGCGATTTTGCGCGCGCCAGGCGTGGATGCTCTTTAGTATGCATTCAAATGGGCAAAAAAAAAGGAACTCCGCGGGATAGCGGGATAATCCGCTGAATAGTCACGCCCCTGCCGGCAATATCCACGATGTTTGCACATTGTTTGCCTGTTCATATCCCATGCTCCCAGCACATTTCATTACTATCGGGGAGCAATTGAGACCATGAGCATTGAAATCCCAGGCATCGGATCATCGGCTTATTACACTACCCGGACCGCCGCGGAAAGCAGCACATTAACCGGCGATCAACGTCAGCTTATCGAGCAGACGCTCTCCAGCTATGATCCGGAAAATTTAACCCAGGCGGATGCTGCTGCCATTGTGGGTCTGTTCAGCGATGCCGGAATCGGGCAGGGAGCGGCGTTGACCCAGGCCCTGGCCGATTTCGGATTCGATGCCAGGACCATCGGCGAGATGGCGGGTGCCGGGGTGGCACCGGGCGGCAGCATGCCACCACCGCCCAATGGGGGCGGCGTACTCACCCTGAATATCGACGACGAGATGCTGCAGCAACTCAACCAGTTGTTAACAGATTACTACGATAGCGATCTGACCGATGCCGAGAAAAGCAGCACGCTGGATGCCATCAAGAATATTTTTCAGCAGACCCTGCCTGAAGGGGGGCTGGTGGATATTCGTGCCTGATCACAGGGGCAGTGCCATCCTGTTGTAACTGTTCAAAAATGATGGCTTATCCAGGCCGCTAAACACCATTCGTCGAAGATATCCGCCAGGGATAAATCTGACCGGACGCCCCCGTTTGGCTGGCGCATATCCGGTATTTGTCTTACTATTTGAATCCTTGCCGCCGGGTCGCAAGGAGGCGCCACGGTGACCCGCCAACGCAGAGCAGCGCGGAACTCAACACATTACACATCTGAAATCGACGGGCCCGGTTCGGTCCCGGCGGGTGCCTGTTTCCGGCCCCGTACCGAGTATCGCTGATGCGCGGCGCGGGGGTGTACGACCCACTTGCCGAGTGCGAACCTCACGCCATGAGTGGGAGAACAGCGAATGACCTCATCTGATCGCATCCGGAATGCGACATTCCGCAGTAAAATCATGTCGGCCGACGAGGCCGCTGCGCTCATCACCTCTGGTGAGAACGTGGGTATGAGCGGCTTCACCGGAGCCGGCTATCCCAAGGCCGTGCCCAGCGCCCTGGCGCGCCGCATTGAGGCAGCCAACGCAGCCGGCCAGAGTTTCCGTATCGGCGTGTGGACCGGCGCCTCCACCGCGCCCGAACTGGACGGCGCGCTGGCCAAGGTGGATGGCGTCGAGATGCGCCTGCCCTACCAGTCCGATCCCACCTGCCGCCAGCGCATCAACGCGGGCGAGATGGAGTACATGGATATCCACCTCTCCCATGTGGCCCAGACCGTATGGTTCGGTTTCCTGGGCAAGCTGGACGTGGCCGTGGTGGAAGTGGCGGGTATCACCGAAGATGGACGGCTGATTCCCTCCTCGTCAGTGGGCAACAACAAGACCTGGATCGAACAGGCCGACCGGGTGATCCTCGAGGTCAACAGCTGGCAGAGCGAGGCGCTGGAGGGCATGCACGACATCTATTACGGCACCGACCTCCCGCCCAACCGCAAGCCGATCCCGCTGGTGCGCACCACCGACCGTATCGGTGAGCCCTACTTCCGCATCGATCCGGGTAAAGTGGCCGCAGTGGTGGAGACCCATGCCTCCGACCGCAACTCCGCCTTTACCCCGCCGGATGAGGCGTCCTGCCGGATTGCCGGCCATATCCTGGAGTTTCTCGAACACGAGGTGCACAAGGGTCGCCTGCCGAAGAATCTGCTGCCCCTGCAGTCCGGGGTGGGTAATATCGCCAATGCGGTGCTCAGCGGCCTCAACGACGGCCACTTCGAAGGGCTGACCGCCTATACCGAGGTGCTGCAGGATGGCATGCTCGACCTGATCAAGTCCGGCAAGCTCACCTGTGCCTCGGCCACCGCCTTCTCGCTCAGTCCGGAGGCACTGACCGAACTCAACGCCGACCTGGCCCGCTACCGCGACCGTATCATCCTGCGCCCGCAGGAGATCAGTAACCATCCGGAAGTGATCCGCCGCCTGGGCGTGATCGCCATGAACGGCATGCTGGAAGCCGACATCTACGGTAACGTCAACTCCACCCACCTGATGGGTAGCCAGATCATGAACGGTATTGGCGGCTCGGGTGACTTCGCCCGCAACGCCTACATTTCGATCTTCATGACCCCCTCGGTGGCGAAAGGCGGCGCCATCTCCTGCCTGGTGCCGATGGTCTCCCACGTGGATCACACCAAGCACGATGTACAGGTCCTGGTCACCGAACAGGGACTGGCCGATCTGCGCGGTCTGTCGCCGAAGCAACGGGCCAAAGTGACCATCGACAAGTGCGCCCATCCCGATTTCAGGGATGCCCTCAGGGACTACTATCAGGACGCCCTGGTGCGGGCGCCCGGCAAACAGACTCCCCACATCCTGGAAGAGGCCCTGGCCTGGCATGTTCGCTACCTGCGACAGGGCACCATGAAGTGAACCTCAACACCCTACCAGTGGTTAAGCGGATTCTCGGATAGCGATCTGACGGGTACCGATAAGGCCGCCATCCGGCTGGCTAACATCCGCTCGCTTGTCATTTTCAGAAATCCTGTGTGTGGCAACGTACAGACATAACCCAGGGACGGGTCCACTCTGACCATTCCGGTTGCCCGCAAGTGTGTGGGCTGAGGAATTCAGAAGAGGTCATTATGGATAAGCCACGTCAGCAGAACGTGCTCAACAAGAGCACCCCACTGGTGCAAAAAGCTGCAACGGTCTTTAAAGCTCCGTTTTCAAAAGCCGCGTCCGTGAATAACAAGAACAGTCCATTGACAGCCGTCAAGCAGGAGGAGAAATCCACAACCCAAAAACCGCAACAGGCACAGCCGCAGCAGAAACCTGCTCAGGCCGCCCCTGCGCATGATCCCAAGAAAAGCAAATAGAGTGACTTAACCCACTGCTTCATAAGATCCGGACAGGTACAGCTGGCCCATAAACCAGCCTTGCCTATCCGGCCACGGTGAAGTTATCCCGATTGGCGATCTGGCCAGTCGGGAACTCTCCCCCTCTCCCCGCTTTAACGCCTTGGCAACTTCATCAACCCGGCTTCAATTCGACATGGTCCGTTCATATGCGGTTTTATCGGATGCGTAACAGTTACAGGCGGCCTGCTCCAGGCCCTTACGGTCAGTGATGGTAATATTTCCCCGGCTATAGCTGATCAGCTGCATATTCTGCAATGCGGTGGCGGCTTTGGTTACACCGACCCGGCGCACACCCAGGATCAGCGAGAGAGCCTGGTGGGTCACATGAAACCTGTCCGAGTGCACCCGGTCCTGGGCCATCAATAGCCAGCGGGCCAGACGCGACTCCAGAAGATGAAAACGCGAACAGGTGACGGCCTGGGCGAACTGCCCCATCACCACGAACAGATAACGGTTCAACTCCCGGACCAGTGCCCTATTCTGTTTCAGATTCCGCCGGAAGCGGACCGCACTTATGCGCAGCGCCGAACCTTCCGCCCGCACCACCCCACGTAACGACGCTACCGCCACGCCCAGGATCAACGGCGTACCGAGCATCCCCTCATTACCCACCAGTCGTACTTCCAGCGTGGAATCCCTGTTTACCGGCGCCAGCAGGGAGATGGAACCCCGCAGGGGAAAATAGACATGCCGTATCGGCTCACCCGGTTCGGCCAGTATATCCGACGCCTTCAGATCAACCCGATCACAGTCCGACAGCACCTGCAGTCGCACTCCGCGCGGCAGGTTGGCCAGCAGTCGATTGGTGAAATGATCAGTAACCTGGTGTGGCATGCAGACGCTCCCGATGTCATCAATCCGGGGAGATCAGGCAGAGTGAAAAGAGCCGCCTTTCCCACCCCTGATTGTGGATCGATAACAGTAGTTATCCACCGCTTTGACAGTGAATACCTTTCAGGCTAAATCATTGGCTGAATGCTGTCTGGACGTTAGCGCACATAGCGTCCCACCGAATGAACATGGCAAAAGACTATCTGCCCGATCAGCCCCACCCCACCGGCTCAACCCGAACCCGCCGGTTTACCATTCTCTCCTTCCCTCCTGCCATGGATATGCCATGATAGACAGGTAAGTGCGCAGGGTTTATTTAAACCCGGAAGGGTGCGTGGTTCGATCACCTGCCCTGACTCCGTACAGCACCATAAAGGAGATGATTATGCTCGTGACTTTTAGCTGTCCCGCCTATGCGGACATTACCCTGTTTGGCGACGTAGCCCTCAAGCTGCTGAAAATGATGGGACATAGCGGCACCGTCCCCAGTGCGCTGCTTGCCGATGATGTACCGGCGGCACTGGCACGCCTGGAGGCAGCCATTGAGGCCGAAAAGCAGTCTGCAAAGACCACTGAAGCACCTGCTGGTGACGATGATGAAGAGCCTGCCGTCAGCATCAGCCACCGTGCTCTGCCATTAATCGAACTGCTCAAGGCGGCTGCCAAGGATCAATCTAACGTGATGTGGAAAAGCGGGACTTAACCCGGACACCGGCAACGGCTGCAATTGAGTGAGCCCATGAGTCGGTAGGTCCGCCTGAGCCAGCAGTGCCGACCGGGCCAGATCCTGGCAGCCCGGCGGACATAGGGATACGCCTATCTGGAAAACCCGGTTGCCCCCTGTCCCGCAGGTCAACCGGACTATGGCGTTTTAACCGCCATGGAATTATTTTAAGTGACAGACTGTTTTACCTGATCCGTATACCCCGGTCATGAACAACAGCGAACGTTTCAACACCCTTTCCCATCTGGTCGGTGCCGCGCTGGCACTGGCTGGCATCGTCGCACTGGTAGTGGTGGCCTCCCGTAGTGGCGATATCTACCGCATCGTCTCATTCACTGTTTATGGCGCCACGTTGTTTCTGCTCTATCTGATCTCCTCGATTTATCATGGTCTGCCACCGGGACGTGCAAAGCGGGTGTTTCGTATATTCGATCATCAGGCCATATACCTGCTGATCGCCGGCAGCTACACCCCGTTCACCCTGATCTCCCTTGAGGGTATGGTGGGCTGGTGGATGTTCGGTGCGATCTGGAGCCTGGCGGTGCTGGGGTTGGTGCTCGACGCGCTGCCGCGGCAGGGTGCGCGGATCATACCCATGATTATCTACTTTGTGATGGGCTGGTTAATCGTGCTGGCCATCAAACCGCTGCTGGTAGCGTTGCCGCCGGCGGGTTTTGTGTGGCTGCTCGCCGGCGGCATTCTCTATACCTCGGGGATTGTATTTTATGCCCTCGACCGGCGTTACCCCTGGATGCATGGGGTGTGGCATCTGTTCGTACTGGGCGGCAGCATCAGCCACTATGTGGCTATTCTGGTCTACGTCTGACGTCCGGTGCGGATGACAGGCAAAGCCGGTCTAGGCAATGCTCACTTCCGGCAGCAGGCGATCAAACTCCTTCTTGACCACCGCATAGCACTCGCATGCCCGCGCCTCCAGGCCCGCCCGGTCAAGAACGGTGATGTGACCACGTTGATAGCGGATCAGACCGGCCCTCTGCAGGTTACCGGCGGCTTCGGTAACGCTCTCACGGCGTACGCCCAGCATGTTGGCGATCAGTTCCTGGGTCATAATCAGTTCATTGGAGGAGAGACGGTCGAGACTCAGCAACAGCCAGCGGCAGAGTTGCTGGTCCAGCGAATGGTGCCGGTTACACACAGCGGTCTGCGCCATCTGGGTCAGCAGTGCCTGGGTGTAGCGCAATAACAGATGCTGCAAGTCACCGGAACGGTTGAACTCCTGCTTCAACAGTTGCCCCTTTAACCGGTAGGCGTGACCGGCGCTCTGCACCACGGCTCGATTGGGCATGGTTTCGCCGCCCATGAACAGGGCCACACCAATGACCCCCTCGTTACCCACCACGGCAATTTCCGCCGATGCCCCATCAAGCATGACATAGAGCAGGGAGACGATGGCCGTGGTGGGGAAATAGACATGGCGCAACTCCACACCGGATTCGTAGAGTACTTCGCCCAGCGGCATGGGAACCAATTCCAGATGGGGCAGCAGGCGTCCCAGCTCCGCCTTCGGCAGGGCGGCAAGCAGGTGGTTTTGACTGGGGGCGTGGGGTGCCTGCATGCATTAACTCCGGACGATCGGTAACAATCAGATCACCTAGCCAACGTGCCAGAACCTGAGGATTGATAATCCGTCAGTATATACCATCCACCCCGAGTATGCGTGTCGTGGCGCAGACTCAATTGGGGAAATCGATCTGCGGTTTCGCTGCGGGACAGCCTGCACTTGATCAATCGGGTGGCTCTAGGTCCGGCATACCAGCCGGTAACCCCCATTGTACGCCAGCAGACAGACAGCAGGATTGCTTATGCCTATCCTTCCACCATCGGGACCGTCAACAGGCTATCAACAAGGATATTGATATAAAGAAGAGGTAACGCCGAATTACATCCGCAAGAGGAATACATCATGAAACGAACAGGGACTATTAGTTATAGCCTGACAATAGGTGTCTTGCTGGCAGTACTCGGCGGCTGCGAGGCACAGGGCCCGGCGGAGCAAGCCGGTGAGCATATCGACAAAACGGTGGAGAAGGCGGGAGATCAGATAGAGAAAGCCGGTGAGGCGCTTAAGGAGCGCACACAGGGCGACTACAACTGATACCGCTGATTCAGTAACCGGTAATAAGTAACAACTGAGTCAAGAAAAATTGGTGATCGGTGTACCGGTCTAGCTGTGGGATTACGCGACAGCGAAGACCTGCTGTACCACACCTCTCATATTCGACAACAACTCGATCTATCACCCCATGGGGATGCTGTTATGAGCGGACCAGCGTAGTACACCAACCAGACAGCAGGAACTAAAGCGCCTGAAGCGGGCAGCGCAGCTGTGCGTCCCGACTCTTGCCTGGCAGGCCCCCCCCCGGAAATCCAGTTTGGAGATATCAGATGTCCTTAGGCACTATTTTACTGATTTTACTGATTCTGATCGTGGTGGGTGTGATACCCGCCTGGCCATACAGCCGGGGATGGGGTTATGCCCCCAGTGGTGCACTTAGCCTGCTACTGGCAATCGTGGTCATTCTGTTTTTGCTGGGTAAGATCTAGCGCAGACACCAGTGGATGTGAAGCAACCATTGCTCCCGCACACTAACATAGAGTAACCAGTGGGTTGTAGAGACTTGCTGGAACGGCTATGTATGTACTTATTCGTTTATCCCGTCAGGAGACCCGTCGGTGAATAGCGGCATGAGAGCCTACAGCGATCACAACATGAATCAGTGCAGGGCGACCCAAGCGGCGACAGGCAGCCGCAAATCCAGATATTCCGGTGGACCAGACACGCATAAGCCAACCGGCGGCAGGTTAAAATGAACATTCAGATTCAATACCAAGTCAAGCCACTGAACCCAGCCGACCGCACCGGCATAGACCATTCAAGGGATCTGCCCCACCGGTTGAACAGGTGCAGTCAGGAGATCCGGTCCGATGATTCGATCAATCGACATAAGCACTGCAAAGCGGATTTTTTTGCTGCCGGAACAGATTGGATCTGTAGCGATTACCAATCGGTGACCATGTGATACCCAGCATTTTGCAAATCCACCCCACGCATTACGCCTACCCAACATGACCTTCGCAACCTGGACCCTCATCATCGGTGTTTTGTTAATCGCTATGGTCCTATCCGGCACCTTGCTGAAAAGGTTACCCCTGAGCACCGCCATGCTTTATCTGGCAGCCGGCTTCACCCTGGGCCCGGCCGGCTGGGCGGTCTTGTCCCTGCACCCGGTGACTGACGCCCACTTCCTGGAGCGCCTGGCTGAGATGGCGGTGCTGATCTCACTGTTTTCTGTCGGTCTCAAGCTGGGTCTTCCTCTGTCAAATCAGCATTGGCTTCTGCCGCTACGCCTGGCCTTTGTGTCGATGACCTTGACCATATTACTGATCGCCACTGTAGGCGTGCTGGGACTCGGGCTATCCCTGGGGGCGGCAATTCTCCTGGGCGCGATTCTCGCGCCTACCGATCCGGTATTGGCCTCCGCGGTCCAGGTGGAATCATCGGGTGATCGCGACCGCTTACGCTTCAGTCTGACCGGCGAAGGTGGACTCAACGATGGCGCGGCCTTTCCCTTCGTCATGCTAGGCCTGGGTCTGTTGGGCCTGCACGATCTGGGAACCGGGGGCTGGCGCTGGCTGGCGGTGGATCTGATCTGGGCCACCGCCGGTGGTCTACTGATCGGTGGAGCCCTCGGCACGCTGATCGGCAGTCTGGTGGTCTATCTGAGGAGTAAACATGCGGAGTCCATCGGCCTCAATGAGTTTCTCGCTCTAGGTCTCATCGCTATCGCTTACGGCGCCGCCGTGCTCGCCCACACTTATGGTTTTCTGGCTGTTTTCGCCGCCGGTCTGGCGCTGCAACGGGTGAAAGAGCGCCCCCCAGGGGCAGCCGGACAGCCAGTTGAACCGACCAACCGTACTCTTCACGCCAGTGCCCAGATGATGCATCGCTGTACGTGGTTTCAACGGACAATTGGAGCGTGTTGCGGAATTGGTCATCGTACTGGTGGTCGGAGCCATGCTGCCGTTTACTCAACTCCCCAGCAGCGCAGTCTGGCTATTGGCGCTGCTGTTCCTGGTCATACGCCCCATTTCGGTATGGTTAGGCCTGCTTGGTGCACCGGTGTCACGGGATCAACGCAGTATCATCGGCTGGTTCGGCGTTCGCGGCATCGGCTCGATCTATTACCTGATGTATGCCATCCATCAAGGCCTGCCCCAAGGCCTAGCGGAGCCAATTGTCTCCATCACACTGGCTGCAGTAACCATCTCCATTGTGCTGCACGGCATATCCGTGCAGCCGATCATGTATTTCTACCGGAAACGGAAAGTACCCGAAGACGCCTAAACTATCGCTTCGAGGCACTAGCGGGGTCGGGATCGACCCGGCAGAATCACCCACATCGGGTATGCTCGGCAATCAAAAATCTTTTGCCGCCAAACTATGGGCATAGGAGCGCTTGCGTCCACGCAGGTAGACTTTTTCAGCCACATCATAAATCCGGTTACGTACCGTATCGAAAGCCTGCAGATAACCGGCCTCGTTATCACCTGTCTGTGGACAGAGCTTTTTCAGGGCATCCGTCTCGACGTGGAAGGTCACCTCGATCACGTTGTCATAACCCCAAAAGTCAACGCGGTTCTTGGTTGGATCGAAACTGCAGCAGGGATTGGGAAAATTCAATGGCATCACTTGTTACCGATCATTCGTCCCGGAGCGGCGACATTATCCGAACGATGATCTTCCGCAGGTTAAAGGATCTGTTGTTGTTTGCGCCTGGCACTCACAGACCGGTGGATTCTCCAGCGTTATTCTCCCCTTCCCCTCAGGGGGCGTCTGTTCGCCAGCGCACAGAGGGATGGGGGCACCATTATGGAGGCAATCGGCATGGGTGGCCGGCGCTCATCCAATGACTCATTGATTAATATGATGAGCTATTTGCCGGGCAATGGACTAGAGTGGTAGCGAATCATTGCCACACCCCGGTCAGAAAATGCCAACGCATTCAGCAGGGGATGGAGTTTCCGCAGGGAGCGGCGCACAACGCGACGCCTTGCAAGCGGCGGCGATGGCTCACAGGAGAACGACATGGCAAAATCCCAGAAATCCAATCGGGAAGTAAAAAAACAGGCGGCAAAATCACCCAAAGAGAAGAAGTTGGCCAAGCGACTGAAGAAGCATGGTGGCGATAACGTCCCCTTTATTGTCAGGGCTTCTTAACTTAACACGTATTCAGGACGCCCTGATGGGCGTCCCATTTCAAACACTGCACCAGCCCAACAAGTGGCGGCGTACACCGGTAATCGACGGCGTTTGCCTTGCGGCGGCGTTGTAACACCACCCGGGTACAAGCAACTACCGGCGACCGAGTGAAGTCGACCAGCATATTGGTACCAGATCCCATCCTCAGGCCGGCTTGCTGATTGCTGCCGGCGCTTCCGGCTGTTCATTATCCCGTTTGGCAAATTTGAGCGCATCGGCAAGCTTGTCGTAACGGTAAGACTTGTAATAGTAAATCGTCTCGGGTGCGCTGGTAATACCGTATTCAGCCATTAGTTTCTTTTCCGCTTCACTCATGTCGCTCTCCTCGATTGTCAGGCCAGGCATCGCCCGGTATTACTGGGTTACCGCAGGCGGGCGCACCGGGATAGTCACGCCATCAGGTTGCATGCCCTTGAGAAATTTGAACAGGTCACTGTCAGTGGAAAGCACCAGGGTGGTGTTCTCCGCGATCATATACTTGTAGGCCTGCATGGTGCGGGTAAATTCATAGAAGGCCACCGCCTCCGGGCTCTGGTTGTAGGCACTGGCATAGATCTCGGTGGCCTTTGCATCGGCGATGCCACGGATCTCCTCGACCTGCCGGTAGGCCTCGGACTGGATCTTGTTCAGGTCACGCACCCGGTTGCCCCGAATTCTCGCCGCCTCGCCGTTGCCTTCTGACAAAAAACGCTCGGCGATCTGGCGTCGTTCGCTGATCATGCGATCATAGATTTTTGGGCGCACGCTTTCATTGTAGTTGATCCGCTTGAAGCGGATATCCAGCAGTTCAATACCAAACACCCTCACCTTCTCGGCGGCTGCGGTAAAGATCTCCTGCTCCACCCGCTTGCGTCCCTTATGAATCGGCACCAACGAGCCCACATCCCGTTCCGCATCGGTCAGCAGGGCATCGCGCAGCGGTACCCTATCCTTGGTGGTGCGGATGATTTCAATCAACTCGTGCTTGGCAATGGCGTTTCGGGTCTCACTCCCCAGAATATCGTCCAGTCGCGACTGGGCACTGCGTTCATCGCGCAAGCGCAGAAAATACTGCAACGGGTCGGTGATACGCCAGCGTGCAAACAGATCAACCGAGATATAGAGCTTGTCCTTGGTTGGCATGTCCGACGGGTTGCCATCCCACTCCAGCACCCGCTTGTCGATCGGGTTCACTTCCTGAATGAATGGCAGTTTGATTTTCAGGCCCGCGGTCGTGACCGGTTCACCAACCGGCTTGCCGAACTGGGTGATAATCATCTGCTCCACTTCGCTTACGGTGTAGACGGAACTCATTACAATGTACGCACCGAAGACCAGGCTCACCAGCATCGCTATTTGACTGAGCTTCATGGCCGGGCCTCCTTCTCTGCATCCAGATTCAACAGCGGCAGTATGCTACGCGCCTGTTCATCAATGATGATTTTGGAACGAATCCCCGGCATGACGTTCTGCAGGGTCTCGATATAGATACGCCGGCGTGTCACTTCCGGCGCCTTGCTGTATTCCGTCAACAACGCACTGAACCGGGCGACATCGCCTTCCGCTTCGTTAATACGTTTGAGCCGGTAACCGTCGGCTTCCCGAATACGTTGATCCTTTTCACCTTCGGCCAGGGGGATCACCTTGTTGTAATCGCGCCGGGCCTCGTTGATCAGTTTCTCTTTCTCCTGCTGTGCCTGGTTGACCTCGTTGAACGATGCCTGCACCGGGGCGGGTGGATTGATGTTCTTTAACTGCACCTGGTCAATACTGATACCCATCGCATACTTGGTCGACAGTGCCTGCATCTTGGCCAGTGCTTCGATCTCTATCTCCTGACGACCGATGGTGATCACCTCGTCCACCGTGCGATCACCCACCACCTCCCGCATAACCGATTCAGAGACATAGCGCAGGGTTGCACTGGGCTCACGCACTTCGAACAGGAATTTAACCGGGTTCGAGATGCGATACTGCACCACCCACTCCACCAGGGCGGCATTCAGGTCGCCGGTCACCATCTCGGTTTCCCGTCTTCCGTCACGGGGAACCTGGTACGGGTCACTCGCGCCCTGGGTGGTAAAGCCAAACTCCTGCTTCAACTGCCGTTTGACGGGCACAATGGTCGCGGTATCGATGCCCATTGGCAGTTTGAAATGCAGTCCGGGTTGCACCTCCTTCAGGTATTTACCGAAGCGTTGCACCACCGCTACGGAGTCACTGGGCACCGTGTAATAGGCGGTCCAGGCGCCCAAGGCAACCAGCAGGAGAGCCACAAGGATCAGGATGCCGCTCGATCCACCGCCGGGCAGCAGCCGGTCGAACCGGGCCCTGCCCTGCCGGACCAGATCGCCAATATCGGGGGGTAAGGCTTCACTGCGCCAGGCCCCGGTTTCATTACTGTCTTGCGATGGCATGGATATGCACTCCTCTGCTATGCACGCTGGTACTCACACACGGATGACAATCGTTCCTTCGTGTTCGCCACGCTGCATGAACACAACTGTTGAGTGCCGTATAAAGGCCGGGTTTAATCCGTAATCACCGCCCTGTAAAACCGGGACGCCGGGATAAATTGCCGGGAGTATCTGCTTCCACTAAAGATGGGGAGTTGAGAGGCGGGAAATCTGGCCATCATGGACCGGTCAGCCGGGGCAACTATGTGGGCACCATATCATTCACGGAAAGCGGCTATCTGCCCGATTCCGGGCAGATCAGCAACTAACTGTTAAATGCTATTTTTTACCGCTTTCCTTAAGGCGCTCACCCTGCTTCTCCACCGCATCCTTGGCGGCGCCGTAGCCTTCCTGGAGTTTTCCTGACGCCTCGACACCTTTTGCATCCAGCTCTTCAAGCTGATTGCCGGTAAATTTACCCCACTGCGCCATCATTTTGCCCTTGAGTTGCTTCCAACTGCCTTCAATGGTGTCCTTGTTCATTTCAAACTCCTGTTCTGTAACCAGATTACAAGCCTAGTCATTTGAACAGGCCGGGTCTGTACGTTACCGAACATTGCCGCCATTCAGCCGCGACAGATCAGGATAACCAGGAGGGTTGGCAGGGATTTTTACCTTGGGTTTGGCAACGGCATCCCTGCCAAAGCCAAAACGGCATTGTAAAGCCGTCGCCGGCACCGCTACGCTTCGTGGGCATAGCTCTTGATGATATAACCACCGGACTTATCGTCCAGTTCCAGTTCGATCAACTTGCGCTTCTGGGCCTCCTCCAGCAGTTCACCAAAGTTGCGAAAACCGTGGTAACGCTCACTGAAGCCGGGCTTGCGACGTTTCAGCGCCTGCTTGACCATGGAGCCCCAGACCTTCTCCTCGTCACCGCGCTCCTCGAACAGGTCCCCCAGGGTCTCCATCATCTGGTCGATGGCACTCTGTTTTTTCTCTTCTCCGGTCGGGTCACTGGTTTTGGTCTTGGTTTTAGTGCTCGGCTTGCGCTTCGCCTTGTGCGTTTTGTCCGTCTCCCGCACCAGGTCATCGTAGTAGATGAACTCATCGCAGTTGGAAGTCAGCAGATCCGAGGTGGAGTTCTTCACACCGACGCCAATGACCACCTTGTTATTCTCTCTCAGTTTGCTGACCAGGGCGGAAAAGTCCGAATCACCGCTGATAATAACGAAGGTATCCACATGGGACTTGGTGTAACAGAGATCCAGCGCATCCACCACCATGCGGATATCTGCCGAGTTCTTGCCTGACTGGCGCACGTGGGGGATCTCTATCATCTCAAAAGAGGCCTCATGCATCGCGACCTTGAACTCTTTATAGCGCTCCCAGTCGCAATAGGCCTTCTTGACCACGATATTGCCCTTGAGCAACAGCCGCTCCAGCACCTTCTGAATATCGAAAGCGGCATATTTCGCATCCCGCACACCGAGCGCGACATTTTCAAAATCACAGTACAGAGCCATGCTCTGGGTGTTCTGTTTTGTACCCATAACTCCTCCATCAGGCACCAAGGCAAGATCCGGTATCAGTTCAGTACCTTACTCCCCCCTGCACCAGAAACAAACCCTCCGGCTAAAAGCCGGGCTTCAAGAATCGACCTGCCACAACGACACCCGGCAATAGAAAACAGCCCAACCCGCTATCAGACGGATTGGGCTGTTTCTGACGAGCTTAAGAACTCAGCAGATGCTGGAACTGTCTATTCCCACTCAATAGTCGCCGGCGGCTTGCTGGAGATATCGTAGGCCACCCGTGAGATACCGCTCACTTCGTTGATGATGCGCCGGGAGACCAGCTCCAGGAACTCGAACGGCAGATGGGCGAAACGGGCGGTCATGAAATCCACCGTCTCCACGGCGCGCAGGGAGACCACGTATTCGTAGCGCCGGGCATCGCCCACTACGCCCACCGATTTTACCGGCAGGAACACGGCAAACGCCTGGCTCACCTGGTCATAGAGATCGTGATTGCGCAGCTCCTGAATAAAGATGTGGTCGGCCTGGCGCAGCAGATCGGCGTAGGATTTTTTCACTTCGCCCAGGATACGCACGCCCAGTCCGGGACCCGGGAACGGGTGGCGGTAGACCATCTCGGAAGGCAGGCCCAGCTCAACGCCGATCTTGCGCACTTCGTCCTTGAACAGTTCACGCAGCGGCTCCACCAGTTTCAGCTTCATGTAGTCCGGCAGGCCACCCACATTGTGGTGGGATTTGATCACGTGGGCCTTGCCCGACTTGGCACCGGCCGATTCGATCACGTCGGGATAGATAGTGCCCTGGGCCAGGAACTCCACGCCCTCGATCTTGGCCGCCTCTTCCTCGAAGATATCGATAAACAGGTTACCGATGATCTTGCGTTTTTTCTCCGGGTCGGTCTCACCGGCCAGTGCCGCCAGGAAGCGCTCTTCCGCATCAACCCGGATAACCTTCACGCCCATGTGTTCAGCGAAGGTGGCCATCACCTGGTCACCTTCATGCAGCCGTAGCAGGCCGTTGTCGACAAAGATACAGGTGAGGCGGTCACCGATCGCCTTGTGCAGCATGGCGGCCACCACGGAGGAGTCAACGCCCCCGGAGAGACCCAGCAGCACCTTGCCCTCGCTGCCCACCGTCTCGCGGACCTGTTCGATGCTGTCCTGGATAATACTGGCCGGGTTCCAGAGTGCCGCGCAGCCGCAAATCTCGAACAGGAAGCGTTCCAGAATGCGTCCACCCTGACGGGTGTGGGTCACCTCCGGATGGAACTGGATACCGTAGAAGCCGCGGACTTCATCCGCCATACCGGCCAGTGGCGCATTGGCGGTTTCGGCGATCACGGTGAAACCTTCTGGCAGCTCCTCCACCCGGTCGCCGTGGCTCATCCAGACATCCAGCAGGCCGTAGCCCTCTTCGTTGGTGTGGTCCTCGATATCCCGCAACAATTTGGAATGCCCGCGGGCCCGCACCTGGGCATAACCGTATTCGTGGGCATCGGAACCGGCCACTTTGCCGCCCAGCTGGGCCGCCATGGTCTGCATGCCGTAACAGATACCGAGAACCGGTACGCCCAGCTCAAACACCAGCTCCGGAGCGCGCGGGGTATCCTCACCCGTGACCGACTCCGGGCCGCCCGACAGGATGATGCCGGCCGGCTGCTGTTCCCGGATGGCAGCTTCGCAGTTGTCGTAGGGCCAGATCTCGCAATAGACGCCGGCCTCACGCACCCGCCGGGCAATCAGCTGGGTGTACTGGGAACCGAAATCGAGGATGAGTATGCGGTGAGCGTGGATATCCTGATTAGTCATAGGTCTGCATTCCAATCATGCTGAAACAAAAGAACCGCAGAGAGGTAGTGACAGCTCACCACCGGTCTGCGGCTTCCGGATAGTTACAACGAGGCGATCAACTCTGACGGTAGTTGGGAGCCTCTTTGGTGATGGCCACGTCATGTACGTGCGATTCGCGCATACCGGCGTTGGTCACCCGGACAAACTCCGGCTTGGTGCGCATCTCGTCGATGTTGGCACAGCCAGTGTAACCCATACTGGCGCGGACGCCGCCGATCAGCTGGGTGATCACATTCACCAGCGGGCCTTTATAGGGCACACGGCCCTCGATACCTTCAGGCACCAGCTTGTCGGAGTCCTGGGTGTCTTCCTGGAAATAACGGTCGGCAGAACCGTGGCGCGCCTGCATCGCTCCCAGGCTACCCATACCGCGATAAGCCTTGTAGGAACGACCCTGGTAAATCTCCACCTCGCCCGGTGCCTCTTCCGTACCGGCCAGCAATCCACCGATCATTACCGTGTAGGCGCCGGCGGCCAGGACCTTGGCGATATCGCCGGAGAAACGCAGACCACCATCGGCAATCAGCGGTACGCCGGTACCTTCCAACTCCTCCGCCACATTGGCCACAGCGGAAATCTGGGGAACGCCCACACCGGCAACAATACGGGTGGTGCAGATCGATCCGGGACCGATACCGACCTTGACCGCATCAGCGCCCGCCTCGACCAGCGCCCGGGCGGCGGCAGCGGTCGCAATGTTGCCACCGATCACCTGTACCTGGGGAAAGCTCTTTTTGACCCAGGCAACCCGGTCCAGCACGCCCTTGGAGTGACCGTGTGCGGTATCCACCACGATTACGTCAACTCCGGCGGCCACCAGTGCCTCGACCCGCTCCTCGGTTCCCTCACCGACGCCAACGGCGGCGCCAACCCGCAGCCGTTCCTGATCGTCACGACAGGCGAAGGGGTAATCCTTGGCCTTCTGGATGTCCTTCACCGTGATCATGCCGCGCAGCTGGAAGGCGTCGTTGACCAGCAGAATCTTCTCGATACGGTTAGCCCGCAGCTTGGACATCACCTCATCCCGATCAGCGCCCTCTTTGACGGTAATCAGCCGTTCCTTGGGAGTCATAATGGCCGAGACCGGTTCATTCATACGGGTCTCGAAGCGTACATCCCGGTTGGTAACAATACCCACCAGGTCATCACCGTCCACCACCGGCACGCCGGAGATCTTGTTGGCCTGGGTGATTTTCACCAATTCACCAATCGTCATGGACGGGCCCACGGTAATCGGGTCGATAATAACGCCGCTCTCGTAGCGCTTGACGGCGCGAACTTCGGCAGCCTGCTGTTCAGCTGTCATGTTTTTGTGCATGATGCCGATCCCGCCTTCCAGGGCCATCGCAATAGCCAGGCGGGACTCTGTCACCGTATCCATGGCAGCGGAAACCAGGGGTATATTCAACCGGATTTCGCGGGTGAACTGGGTGCTCAGGTCCACATCCTTGGGCAATACGCTGGAGTGGGCGGGCAGAAGCAGGACATCATCAAAGGTAAGGGCTTCCTGAACGAGGCGCATAATGGGTTCCCAAGTGAAAGGTTTTCAGTAAACCGAATATTATAAAATCTTGATGATTCAAGGTAAACTCAAAATTAATATTTATTTCTAAACCCGAGTAAACTCCAGCGTGGCCCGTTTATGCCCCCCAGTGATACAGAAGTAAACTTCCAGCGGGATATCTACAGCGTCTCCCGTCTCAACAGCGAGGTCCGGTCCGTGCTGGAGGGCAGCTTCCCGCTGCTCTGGGTAGAGGGTGAAATCTCCAACCTGGCGCGCCCCGCCTCGGGCCATATCTACTTCACCCTGAAGGATCCCCAGGCCCAGGTGCGTTGTGCCATGTTCCGCATGAAGCGTCAGCGACTGCGCTTTCAGCCGGAAAATGGCCTCAAGGTGCTGATCCGGGCCCGGGTGGGCCTGTACGAGGGGCGCGGCGAGTTCCAGTTGGTGGCGGAGCACATGGAACTGGCCGGTGAGGGTGACCTGCAACAGGCCTTTGACGCCCTGAAACTGAAGCTGCAGCAGGAGGGGCTGTTCGACAGCAGCCACAAACTTCCCCTGCCGCTGCTGCCGAAACGGATCGGACTGATCACCTCCCCCAGTGGCGCCGCCATCCGGGACGTGCTGAGTGTGCTGCAGCGACGGCTGCCGGCGGTGCCAGTGCTGATCTATCCGACCCAGGTACAGGGGGAGGAGGCACCGCGTTCCCTCGTCAACGCCCTGCGCCTGGCCGAACAACGCCAGGATTGCGATCTGCTGATCCTGACCCGGGGTGGCGGCTCCCTGGAAGACCTGATGGCGTTCAACGATGAAACGGTGGCCCGGACCATTCACGCCCTGACCATCCCGCTGATCTCGGCGGTGGGTCACGAGGTGGATTTCACCATTGCCGACTTCGTCGCCGACCGGCGCGCCCCCACCCCGTCGGTGGCGGCCGAACTGGCCACACCGGACAAGCTGGAGGTTCTGGACAGGCTCAACTCCCTGCAACGCCGTATCAGCCTGGCAACCAATCGCCATCTGGGCGATGGTCGCCGGACGCTCGACGCACTCGTCCAACGCTTGGAACGGAGCCACCCGGGCAACCGGCTACAGCAGCAGTTGCAGTACCTGGATGACCTGGGGTTGCGCCTGGCACGCGGTATGCGACGTCAACTGGATCAGCGCCTGGCGGCGACCGGGCTGCTGAAAAGCCGGCTGCAGGCGGTTGTACCGACCCACCGGATCATGCAACAGCGGGAACAGTTCGACGGGCTGCGACACCGACTTGCCCTGGCTGCCACCGCCAGCCTGCGCAACAAGCGCCAATCCCTGGAATCGGCCATTGGAAAACTGGATACCCTGAGCCCACTTGCCACCCTCCACCGTGGTTATTCCATCACCCGGGTCATGCCAGGTCGGGACCTGTTACAACAGACCCGCCAGGTACAGCCGGGTGACCAGCTGGAGACCCGGGTGATGGATGGCACCCTCATCTCGGTGGTTGCCAGTGTCGAGACCAGCGACTAATCCGACCGCGGCAGGACGGCCGCCCGGGTGCCAGTCAGGAAGAGACTTGACCGCAGAAATGAAATTTCCGCCCGGGCCGGCGATACAAAAAAAATAATTATTTTTTTCTTTAATTACAACAAGATGTAATTAATCACAAACAAAAACCACACAGAAAAACAGACTATCTGTTTCATATGCAACTATTGCGCCGGACACTGAAACCAGCTATGAATGGACTATGATCTCGCCCAAATCGCTCTTAACAGCCGCCATCATTGCCTCGCTGGTGGCCATCGGCCCGCTCTCCACCGACATGTACCTGCCAGCCTTTCCCATGCTGATGGAAAGCTTCGATGCGGATATCAATCAGGTCCAGCACACCCTGAGCATTTTTCTGATCGGCTTCGCCCTGGCCCAGCTGATCTACGGTCCGTTGTCCGACCGGTTCGGCAGAAAACCGGTACTGATGGGTGGATTACTGCTGTTTGCACTGAGCAGCCTGGCAATCGTTTTCGCCCACTCCATCACCACCCTCTCGGCATTGCGGCTGCTGCAGGCCATCGGTGGCAGTGCCGGACCGGTACTGGGGCGCGCCATGGTGCGGGATATTTACGGCCCCACGGAATCGGCCCGCCTGCTCTCCTACATCAGTACCGCCATGGCAGTGGCCCCGGCCGCCGCCCCCATCATCGGCGGTTACCTGGCGGTCTGGTTTGGCTGGCACTCGATCTTCCTGTTTCTGGCCGTCTACGGTGCCATGGGGCTGCTGTTGCTATGGATACGGATTCCGGAAACCGCGCCATCCGGCAGTCACCACATTATGACCGTCGGCAATCTGCTGAAAAACTACGGCATTCTGCTCAAGCACCCGACCTGGCGCTGGTACACACTGACCTGCAGCTTTGTATTTGCCGGGCTGTTCTCCTTCCTGTCCGGCTCCTCTTTTATCATCATCGAGTTTCTCGGCTACAAGGAGGAGCAGTTCGGGCTCTTCTTTGCCCTGGTGGTAATCGGGTTCATGCTGGGGACCCAGATCGCCGGGCGCCTGGTGCGCCGTATCGGTATCAACCGGCTGCTTGGTTATGGTTCTCTGATTGCGGCTACCGGTGGCGTCAGCATGCTGATCCTGGCCCTGGCCGAAGTGCATCACGTGGCGGCGGTGGTGGTACCCCATATGGTCTATATGGTCGGTGTCGGTATTGTGATGCCCCAATCCATGGCCGGTGCCCTGGCCCCGTTCCCGCACATGGCGGGCGCAGCATCGGCCCTACTCGGTTTTATCCAGATGTCGTTCGCCGCCGGTGTCGGCGTCCTGGTAGGTCACTACCACGATGGTTCACCGCTCACCATGTCCTTTTCCATCGCCTTGATGGGGGTACTCACCCTGATCAGTTTCCGACGGCTGCAATATATCAACCGGCGGGACGAAGATGATGAGGACGAAGATCAGGATGGCGAAGGGGAGCCAGCTACCGTCGCGTAAGGGCAGCCAGCCCGGTTAACTACTTGCGCTTGTTGTGTGATTTGAGCCGCTGGCGTTTCTGTACCTGGCGCTGGGTCAGCTTGTTCTTGCGATCCTTGAAGGGATTGTCACCCGATTTGAACTCGATGCGTATCGGCGTGCCGGTCAACTTCAGCACCTCCCGGAAACGGTTCACCAGGTAACGTTTATAGGTGGTCGGCACCGCATCGGTCTGATTGCCGTGAATCACGATAATGGGAGGATTCTGTCCTCCCTGGTGGGCGTAGCGCAGCTTGATCCGCCGACCATGCACCATGGGCGGCTGGTGCTCCTGCACCGTCCACTCGAGGATGCGGGTCAACTCCGGTGTGGCCAGTTTGCGGGTGGCATTGGCATAGGCCAGGTCGAGCGCCTGGTAGAGCTTGCCCACCCCCGAACCGTGCAGCGCTGAGATAAAGCGCTTGGCGGCAAAATCGAGAAACGGCAGTTTCCGGTCGATATCATCCTTGACCCGTTCCCGCTGGTCCGGCTGCAGACCATCCCACTTGTTAATGACCACCACCAGGGCGCGGCCGCTCTCCAGGATATGCCCCGCCAGGGTCGCATCCTGCTCACCGACACCCTGATGGGCATCCAGCACCAGCATCACCACGTTGGCCTGCTCGATGGCCTGCAACGTCTTGATGACGCTGAATTTCTCAATCATTTCACTGACCCGGGCACGACGCCGGACGCCGGCGGTATCGATCAGTGTGTAGGGTTTGTCATCGTGGGTGTAGCGGATGAAAACGCTGTCCCGGGTGGTGCCCGGCTGATCAAAGGCCACCACGCGCTCCTCGCCGAGCATCCGGTTGACCAGGGTGGATTTACCCACGTTGGGGCGACCCACCACCGCGATCAGGGTACCGCCATCCTGCTCCGGAGCCTGTCCGTCGGGCTCCGGGAAGGCATCCAGCACGTCATTAATCAGGGAGCGCACGCCACGGCCATGGGCCGCGGAGATGGGTAATGGATCACCCAGGCCGAGGGAGAAAAAGTCGGCACCGGCCATGGCCCCATCCAGGTTCTCGCTCTTGTTCACCACCGCGCTGACCGGCTTGCCGGTGCGCCGGAGCTGGGTGGCAATGGCGGCATCCGCCGGTGTGCAGCCGGCCCGGGCATCCAGCAGAAAGAGAATATGGTCGGCCTCGGCGATGGCCGCCTGTACCTGCTGCTCCATCAGCTGATCGACACCGGTCTCCTCACCACTCAGGCCACCGGTATCCACCACCACGTAGGGACGGTCCCCCAGCTTACCAACCCCGTACTGACGGTCACGGGTCAGGCCCGGCTGATCCGCCACCAGCGCATCACGACTCCGGGTCAGCCGGTTAAACAGGGTCGACTTGCCCACATTGGGCCGACCTACCAGGGCAATTACGGGCAGCATGTTTGGCACATTTATACTCGATAATCAGCTATCGGATAGGGTCACGGCAGCCATCTCGCCGCCATCCGCATAAATATAGACGACACCATCGATGACCAACGGTGGTGTGGAGATGGCGGATTTCGCAACCCGCAGCCGGCCCTGCAGGCGACCGTCAACACGCGACAGGAAGTGCAGATAGCCCTCGAAATCACCCACCAGCACATGCTCTCCCAGTACCACCGGCGCCGTCAGCTTGCGGTACTGCAGGGCCTTGTTCTTCCACAGCGCTGAACCGTTACCGGGATCCACCGACACCACGTGGTCGGCGTCGTCAGAGACATAGATCTGGCCATAATCGGCCCCCATGCCGGCATAGGAGGAGAGTTTGCGCCGCCACAGCACGACACCGGTATGGATCGATACAGCGGTCATCTCACCCTGGTAGGTAACCGCGTACACCACGTCACCAATGACCAGCGGATCACCATCGATATCCACCATCCGCTCCAGCTCGGAGCGACCACTGGGCGCCGACACGGTAACTTCCCAGAGCAGATCGCCATTCTGCAGATCCAGCATCACCAGCTTGCCGCTGGCGAAACCGCAAATCACATAACCATCGACAATCACCGGCGAACTGCTGCCGTGCAGCGTCAGCACCGGGATCGAGCGGTCATAGACCCATTTCTCGCTACCGGTCTCCGCGTCCAGTCCGAACAGTTTGCCGTCAATGGTATGCACAACCACCACGCCGCGGCCGGCCTTGGGCACGGACAGCACTTCACTGCTCACCTGGGCGCGCCATTTTTCCTGTCCCGCATCCCGCTCCAGGGCCACCACTTCGCCATTGCTGGTGCCGAACAATACCAGACCTTCCCCGGCACCGGGACCACCGGATATCTCCAGTTCGGTATCAACCGACCAGACAGCGCGTCCGGTGGTCGCCTCCAGCGCGCGTACCTCGCCGCTCCGGTTGGCGCCGTAGACCCGGTCCCGCTCTACAAAGGGCACCAGCTTGACCCGCTGCTCATCCGCACCGTCGCCGATCGAGGCCGACCAGACGACCCGGGCCGGGACAGAGCTGGCCATCTCCACCAGTTCCGCCGGTGGTTCTGAATTGTCCTCATCAGACCACCAGTTAAGCGGGTTCATGGAACTGCAACCAGCCAGCATAAGCGCCAGCGGCATAATCAACAGATAGCGCGTCATGGGCAATCCTCGGTGTTATTCGGCAGCGGCCAGGTCGTCAAACTTCATCTGCACCAGCGCGCTGTTACTCACGTCATACTCCAGCGCCTCCTGGTAGGCCTGGCGCGCTGCCGCCCGGTCACCCTGCTGCAGGGCGATATCGCCCTTCAATTCGGCAAAGTCACCCCTGAAGCTGTCCGCCGGGGCCTGCGCCACCAATGCGGAAGCCTCATCCAGCGAGCCCTGATCCAACAGCAGGCGTGCCAGACGCAGGCGGGCAATCTGCTGCAGGGAGGGGTCGTCGGCCTCGGCGATGACCCACTGCAACTGCGCCTTGGCACCCGCTACATCACCCTGCTGGAATTTGACCTTGGCCAGATTCAGGGCCGCAAACACCGCGTAGGGGGTCTGCTCGTACTGGGTAATGATGGCTTCCGCCTGGGTCACGGCGGCGGGCGAATCGGCCGCCACACTGTTGGTCAACTGCTCAAACTGTTGCGAAGCCTGCTCGGCGATCTGCATCTGGTGCTGGGTCCAGTATTGCCAGCCAAACACGCCACCCAGACCAAGAACCAGACCGGCAATTACCGACTTGCCGTTCTCTTTCCACCAGTTTTTAAGTGCCTCTACCTGTTCCTCTTCGGACAGATTCACATCAACCATGTTGTCCTCCCGTTCCGCCCCCGGCGGATAAATAATTCATTTCCGGTATCGCCATGCGCCGACCTTACCGGCAGCTGGGCAATGACCGCTGTTCAACCCTGCCCGTGCCCAGCGATTGCATTCGGGACCTGCTGCAGCGCCTGCCCGCTGTTGATCCGGACAGCCGGCGCAAACGCCTTGACCGACTCCGGTCAGATGATGTCCCGCAGGTAATCCGCCAGTCCATCCAGCGCCACCTGCTCCTGTTCACGCTCCTCACGCAGGTGCTTGACGCCTATGACGCCCTGGGCCAATTCATCCTCACCCAACACCAGTGCAAAACGGGCACCGCTGCGGTCGGCCTTTTTAAACTGGCTTTTAAAGCTGCCGCCGCCACAATGGCACATCAGGCGCAGTTCCGGCAGTTCCCGGCGCAGGCGATCAGCCAGCAGCACCCCCTGCTTCTGCGGCGTATCGCCGACCAGCACCAGGTAGGCGTCCAGGGTCTGCAGCTCCAGCGGCTTATCCCGCTCTTCCAGCAGCACGATCAGTCGCTCCACCCCCATGGCAAAACCGATGCCCGGAGTGGGCTTGCCGCCCAGTTGCTCCACCAGACCGTCATAACGGCCACCGGCGCAAACGGTCCCCTGGGCACCCAGGCGATCGGTCACCCACTCGAATACGGTACGGGCATAGTAGTCCAGTCCACGCACCAGGCGGGTATTCACCACATAGGGCACACCGGCGGCGTCCAGCCCCTCACAGAGGGTCTGAAAATGGGCCTTGGACTCTTCGCCCAGGTAATCCAGGAGCGAAGGAGCCGCGGCAATCAGCTCACGCATGGCCGGATTTTTGGAGTCCAGAACCCGCAGCGGGTTGGTCTCCAGGCGGCGCAGACTGTCTTCATCCAGCTGCGCCTTGTGTTCGGTCAGGTAGGCGACCAGCTTTTCACGATAAACCGCCCGCTCATCGGGAGTACCCAGGGTGTTGATCTGCAGTTCCAGGTCCTTCAGACCGAGGCACTCCCAGAAGCGCCGAGTCAGCAGGATCATCTCGATATCGATATCCGGACCGCTGAGCCCGTAGGCCTCGGCTCCGATCTGGTAAAACTGGCGATAACGGCCTTTCTGCGGCCGTTCATGGCGAAACATGGGGCCGTAATACCAGATACGCTGCACCTGGTTATGAAACAGTCCGTTCTCAATACCCGCCCGCACACAGCTGGCGGTGCACTCCGGCCGCAGGGTCAGGCTGTCGCCATTGCGGTCTTCGAAGGTGTACATCTCCTTCTCAACGATATCGGTGACTTCACCAATGGATCGTTTGAACAGATCGGTCATCTCCACCACCGGCGTGCGCAATTCCCGGTAGCCGTAACTGCCCAGCACCGTGCGCACTTGCTGTTCCAGGAAATGCCAGATGGGTGTCTGGTCAGGCAGGATATCGTGCATGCCACGAATGGCTTGTATATTTTTGGCCATTACTCTCTTTCTATACCGTTACTTAACTGTTTCGGGCTCTCATCTGATTCGGTGGATCAGCCAAACCAGGCCGTATTAATCCGGCCTGCCGGACATTTCGTCAGGTTGCAGGATGCGCCATCCGTACAAGCAATTGGGTGTGCGGCTTTCATTGACCAGGATGAACTGTTCTGCCCCGCCCTCGCCTATTCGATACGCAGGGTCAATTTGGCAACATTGCCACGGATATGGGGTGCCAGATCATAGGGCTCGCCATCCACCGTCACCGTGACCGCCGCAGCGTTGCCGAACACCATCTGGTAGGGCGCTTCACCGGCAAGGACCAGGCGGTCACCGGCCACTTTATTACCGATCACCCGGTAACTGCCGGAAGCATCCTTGATGTCGGTCCAGCAGGCATCGGAGAAGCTGACACTGACCGCTGCCGATGTTACGACCGGATCCGGTTCTGCCGTGGTGGCCGGGCTTTCGGAAACGGTCGCGCTTTCCGCCAGGGGCGTATCCCCAGCTCCGCCTGCACCAGTTCCGGCAGGTTCTGCAGCCATCTGCCCCGAATCCAGCGCCCCGGACCCGGAACTCTCGCCACTTGTCGTGCCAGTGGACTCTTCCGTTCCCGGAACCGGCGCATCGAGGATCTCCGGTTTATCCAGCAGCGCCGGCAGTGTCACGCTGCCATCCTCTGCCACCAGGGGGCGATCCAGCTCCGCCGGGGACGGGTCCACCGGCTGCGCTAGCGCCTGGCTATCGCTTTCAGCACGCCCGCCAAGCGGCCACTGCAGGTAGCCATACCACCAGGTCACCACCAGACCGATACTCACGATCACGATCAGCCAGGTAATCAGCCGGATCAGGGTGTGGCTGCTGCGGACCTCGCGCTTGATCTCCGCCGGCTGCAGATTGGCGTTCTCTTCTTCCGCCGGCCGATGGAGATGAAAAGCATCCAGAATGGGGCCGACCGGCACGTCCAGCAGGCGCGCATAGTTGCGCAGATAGCCCTGTACGAACACGGCACTGGGCAGCTTGCTGAAATCATCCGCTTCCAGCGCTTCCAGCATGGAGACGTTCAGGTGCAACAGACTGGCCACCCGGTTGATGTCCATCTCCTTGGCGACGCGCACATCCCGCAACTGTTTTCCAGGGCCCTGGATAACCGGGGTATCCGGTGCCTCTTCGGTATTTTCGGCGGCATTCATTGTTGTTCCAGTTCTCTCAATAGCTGCACTTCCCGGGAATCGGGGAAGTTGTTCTTTAACATCAGCGAATAACTGGACACGGCATTCCGATCACCCAGCACCCGTTCATTTTGGATTCCCAGCCAGAGTGACGCCGGCGTCGGCTTGGAACGCTCCAGGAACCGCTGCAGATAGGCCCGGGAAGAGAGATTCTCACCGATCTGGAAACTGAGTTGCGCCATCTGGATAAGCGCCAGCGGGAAATTCCCGTTATGCGTCAGGGCCCGGCGCAGATAACTCTCGGCCTTTTTCAAATCATTGTTGCGTGAAGCGCAGATGCCGGCATTGGTCAGCGCCACTTCGGGGGTCTGGTAAAGCGGGTTATCCAGCGCCTTCAGAAAAGTTTTATCCGCCTCTTCAAAACGCTGCTGTTTACACAGATACGAAGCATAGGCGTTTAACACATAGGAATTTTTCGGGTCCAGTTTCAGGCTGCGATTAAAATGCTTCTCCGCCAGATCAGGCTCATCCAACCGCTCATATAACAGCGCGATCACATTGTGAGCCTCGGCATTCGTCGGCTCCACCGCCAGCGCCTGTTTGACCTTCTGCAGGGCGACATCCAGATGACCTTCCCGCATATAGGCAACCGCCAGCTTCACATACACATCGCCCGCACCGGTTTGGCTGTTCTGGCCGAAACGACCGGTATTGTCCACCATGTCTGGCGAGGTGCCGTTCGGGCGCACCCCACCCTGCTGGCAACCAACAAGAAAAAGTACTGACAACACTCCCAGGACAGGGATAGAGACCCGACGGACTTTCAACGTACAACTCCTCCTGCATGTTTCAATTCACGACGACTGCGATCTTTCACCCGACCCACCAGTTGTCCGCAGGCCGCATCGATATCGTCACCGCGGGTTTTACGGGTGGTGGTAACAATGCCCGCCTTGACCAACCGCTGACGGAAGGCATCGATCCGCTCCGGCGGCGAGCAGTGGTACTGGGTTCCGGGAAACGGATTGAACGGAATGAGATTGATTTTCGAAGGGGTGCCTTCCAGCAGCCTGATCAGCTGTTTGGCCTGTTTATCGCTGTCGTTGATCCCGTCCAGCATCACGTACTCCCAGGTCACCTTGCGCCGCTTGTCACCCCGGAGGTACTCCCGACAGGCGGGAATCAACTGCTCCAGCGGATATTTGCGATTAATGGGAACCAGTTGATCACGTAATTCGTTGGTCGGTGCATGGAGGGAAACCGCCAGACTCACTTCCGACAGGTCGGTCAGCTGCTTAAGCGCCGGCACAATCCCGGAGGTACTGATGGTGACCCGGTATTTCGACAGCATATAGGCCAGGTCATCCTGCATGATGTTGGTCGCGGTAACCACCGGATCAAAGTTGGCCAGCGGTTCACCCATACCCATAAACACCACGTTGGTGAGGTGCTTGCCAAGCTCATGTTCCGCCACCCAGAGCTGGCCGATAATCTCAGCCGTGGTCAGGTTGCGGTTGAATCCCTGCTGGGCCGTGGAGCAGAAACTGCAGTCCAGGGCACAGCCCACCTGGGAGGAGATACAGAGTGTGGCGCGATTGGGTTCGGGGATGTAGACCGATTCAATGCGATTATTGCAGTCCAGTTCAAGCACCCATTTATGGGTACCATCCAGGGCCGGCTGGTCAAACACCACCTCCGGCACCCGGACTTCAGCCACCTGCTTGAGTTGTTCACGCAGTTTTTTCGACAAATCGGTCATGGCGTCGAAATCGGTCACGCCGTGCTTGTGAATCCATTTCAGCACATTGCGGCCATTGAAAGCCTTGGCGCCCAACCCTTCGATAAAGGACTCCAAACCCTTGCGATCAAGATCCAGCAGGTTTACTTTCTGTTCAGTGCTCTGCATTACCCCGCCACTCCATACGGTATTTTAAAAAGATCGCCACCACCCCCGAAACAGGGGGTGGCCCGGCGATCAGTGTTCAGATCCAGGTAATGCAGATTGCTCAAGGCGTGACCTCAACGCAACCTTTCGCAGACACCTTCGGGGAAGAAGAAGGCAATCTCGGCGGCAGCCGTTTCAGGGGCGTCCGAACCGTGAACAGCATTCTCATCGACGGTTTCGGCGAAGTCCGCACGAATGGTGCCCGGTGCAGCTTCCTGCGGATTGGTAGCGCCCATCACCTCGCGGTTCTTGGCGATGGCATTCTCCCCTTCCAGAACCTGTACCATGACCGGACCGGAAGTCATGAAATCGATCAGATCGTTATAGAAAGGACGCTCTTTGTGTACTGCATAGAACTCGCCAGCCTGCTCACGGGTCAGCTGCAACATTTTCGAGGCGACGATTTTCAGGCCCGCTTCTTCAAAACGGGTGTAGATTTTGCCAATAATGTTCTTTGCCACCGCATCCGGTTTCACAATTGAGAATGTACGCTCGATCGCCATCAAAAACTCCAATAAATTCAAACAATAAAAAAACCATGCCCAGCCAACAGGCTACGCAAGAAAAGTGAATTCAGCTCTCTGAAACAACCGCATGCGAATCCCTGACCGGCAGTCACCTGAAGAAAATCGCACCGTTAAACCGAATGGGTCCGAGAGAATCTGTTTTCTGTTTACAAAATCAGCGCTTAGTTTACCTTGCAGCGGGGGAAACAGGCAATTTATGATTCCATATCCCCCGGTCAGGGTGTTCGTCAAACGGCCCGCCTGGCGGACAGCACATCGGGTAACTGGGCGATTTTGTCCAGCAAACGACTGAGCTGCCGCATGCTGCCAATCTCCACCGTGAAACGCATATTGGCCCGATCCATCTTGCGGTTCGACTGGGTATTCACCCCCAGTACGTCCACCTCCTCATTGGTGAGGATGGCGGATATATCCCGCAGCAGCCCCTTACGATCAGTGGCGGTAATCTTGATATCCACCTGGTAGGCGTTGCCGCTGCCTTCGCCCGCCCAGGCCACATCCACCAGGCGCTCCCGGTCATCACCGCGCAGATGGGTAATCATGCCGCAGTCCCTGCGGTGTACGGTGACACCACGGCCGCGGGTGATAAAACCGATAATGTCGTCATTGGGCACCGGCTTGCAGCAGCGCGCGATATGGGTCATCAGGTCGTCCACACCCTCGACGATCACTTCACCACGCCCGGCCTTCTTGGAGCGTGCTGTCTTGCGCTGGGGTGCCGGCGCCTGCTCGGTATGGGTGTTTTTATGGCTCGGCAGATCGTGCGCAACCCCCATCCCCGCCACCTGGATCGGCGACACCTCGCCCCGGCCTATCGCGGCCAGTACATCATCACTCTTCTTGAAATTGAACCGTTTGACGGCGGCAGACAGGTCCGGCTTGGGCACACCCAGCCGGGCGACCTCCCGCTCCAGGCTGATTTTGCCGGCATGCAGGTGCTGCTCATAATCCTGCTGTTTAAACCACTGGCGCACCCGGTTACGCGCCCGGCTGGTCTTCAGGTAGCCAAGATGGGGACTGAGCCAGTCACGGCTGGGCCCGCCCTCCTTGACCGTCAGGATCTCCACCAGCTGCCCACTCTCCAGCGGCCGGGTGAGCGGACGGATCTTTCCGTCGATCTTGGCACCGCGGCAGCGATGCCCCACATCGGAGTGGATGGCGTAGGCGAAGTCGACCGCCGTGGCGCCCTTGGGCAGTTCCACCACCTTGCCCTGGGGGGTCAGCACATAAATCTGCCGGGACTCAAATTCATTCTTCAGATTATCGACAAAATCTTCCGAACCGGCCGGATCGTCCTTCACCTCGATCCAGTTGCGCATCAGGGAGATACGCCGCTCGAACTCCGCATCACCTTTACTGCCGCCCTCTTTATAGCGCCAGTGGGCGGCCACACCGAGTTCGGCGTGTTCATGCATGTCGTGGGTCCGGATCTGGATCTCCAGCGTCTTGTCTTCGGGACCAATCACCGCCGTATGGATCGACCGGTACATGTTGGCCTTCGGGGTCGCAATGTAATCGTCGAATTCACCCGGAATGTGCCGCCACAATCCGTGCACCACACCGATGGCTGCATAACAGTCGGCCACACTGTCCACCAGCACCCGGACAGCGCGCAGATCAAAAATCTGCTCGAACGGTACCGACTTCCGCATCATCTTCTTCCAGATACTGTAGATATGCTTGGGTCGGCCGGTGATCTCGGCGTCGATATGCATTTCGGCAAACTTCGCCTCCAGGATATCGATCACCTGCTCAATATACTCTTCCCGATCGGCCCGCCGGCCATCAAGTTTCTTGGCCAGATCCTTATAGGTGTCCGGCTCCAGGTATCGCAGGCAAAGATCTTCCAGCTCCCACTTTATCTGCCAGATACCGAGCCGGTTGGCCAGGGGAGCATATATCTGCTGGGTTTCCCGCGCCTCCTTGATCCGCATCGGTTCCGGCAGGGATTTCAGGATACGCATGGTATGCAGCCGTTCAGCCAGCACGATCAGCACCACCCGGATATCGTCGGCAATGCTGAGCAGCATACGCCGCAGGTTTTCAGTGTGCGCCAGCTCCTTGTCGTGCGGGGTGGCCGCCCGGTCCCGGGAGACGAAGCCGATGCGCGCCATATCATGCACCATGCGTGCAACGCCCGGCCCAAACTTCTTCTCCAGTACCTCCGGGTTCACCTGGTCGCCAGGTAACACGTCGTGGAGGATAGCGGCCGCCAGGGTCTCCCAGTCCAGATCCATGCCGGCCAGAATTTCAGCCACCGCGAGGGCGTGCCGCAGGGTGGTCTCCCCGGTGTCTTCAATGCCCTCTCGATGGATCTCGAACGCCAGATCACAGGCCTCGTGCAGCTTCTCCATCTCCGCCGCACTGCGCTTGACAGCCAGACCCGCCAGCCATACCCGTATATCCCGTTCATCCAGCGCGTTGCTGTCAGGAAGGTTGGTGGTAATGCTAACCATCTGAAGTCCTTATAAATATATCTATCAACGCCATACCAATCGTCGTAAAGCCCTGTCCTTGAACATGCCGCGAACGCTCTGTTTCATGTCAGATATCGGCCATCGTAATGACGATCTGTCCCTGCCCGGATATGGCTCGGCTTCAAACAACTGCATCAGGTTCCGGTAAAATCAGGGCGCATTATTCAGGAAAATGGAACCAATGCCAAACCGGCCCGGCAAATCCCGCCGCGGCTTCACAGTTTGAACAGACACGGGAAAATGAGACTGGTTCACAGGAGAAACCGCAGGGCCGGTCCGTCCCCCACCGCGGCGCGAGGGATGCTATTTTCTCAGACTCCCCTGGTCAGTAAACCGGCAGCCCCGACACAACCATTCAAGCCCAGCCGCCCATTAAAGCAGGTGACTGACCAACCCATCGGCCAGCTTGGGCTCGAACCAGGTCGACTTTGGCGGCATGATCTGGCCCGCATCCGCCACGGCCATCAATCCATTCATGCTGGTTGGATAGAGGGAGAAAGCAACTGCCCACTCACCGCTGTCCACCCGCTGTTCCAGGGCTTTCAAACCCCGGATGCCGCCCACAAAGTCAATCCGGCTATCGGTACGCTGATCGGATATCCCCAGCACCGGCTCCAGGATTTCATGGGTCAACAGGCTCACATCCAGGCTCGCGACCGGATCCAGGGAGGGAATGCGCGCCTCAGGCAGCACCAGCCGGTACCAGGTACCGGCAAGATACATACCGAAATGGCCGGTCTGTTCCGGTTTCACCGGTTCATCCATCGCCTGTACCTGGAAACGTTCACCGACCGTCTGAAGAAACTGGGGAGCGGTCGTGCCATTCAAGTCCCTGACTACCCGATTGTAGTCCAGGATCTGGGTCTGTTTATGGGGAAAGATGACTGACAGGAAATAGTTATAGTGCTCGTCACCCGTATGCTGCGGGTTGGCCTGCTGCCGTTCCGCCGCCACCCGGGCGGCGGCCGCCGAGCGGTGATGCCCGTCGGCAACATACAGTGCCGGCAACTCATCAAACAACAGGGTCAGCGCGGTAATGCGGGTTTTGTCCGACAACACCCAGATCTGGTGCCGTACCGAGTCACTGGCGGTCACGTCCACTGCCGGCTCGCCCTCGGCCGCGCTTCTGAGCAGATCATCGATCCGCTCATCACTGGGGTAAACCAGAAACACCGGCCCGGTCTGGGCATTCAGGGCTGAGATCTGCTTGACACGATCCAGCTCCTTGTCGGGCCGGGTCAGTTCGTGACGTTTGATTCGACCACTGTTATAGGCATCCACGGAAGCCGCCGCCACCACACCGAGCTGGGTGTGAGCCCCCATGGTGAGACGGTAGACGTAGTAGCAGTCCCGGCTATCCTGGGTAAGTACCCCTTCGCTGCGCATGGTGGCCAGGTTTTCCGCCGCCTTGGCATAAACTTCTGCAGCGTGGGGATCGGTACCGGCAGGCAGGTCAACTTCAGGACGGGAGATATGCAGAAAACTCCAGGGCCTGTTTTCCACCATCTGCCTGGCTTCCGCCTCACTCAACACATCATAGGGAGGGGCAGCCACATCCTCGGCTCGCCCATCGGCGGGCCTGAGCCCAGGAAACGCTCTGATCAGCGACATAATTGTCCTCGAAGAATACCCATGGAACAGCAGCCTTATGCAGCGCGCATTGTTCCAAAGCGTTCCCCTGCTGTCCAGACAGAGATGCTTATCACGATATTAAATCAGATGAACGCAGGTAGTTCCGCCCGAATAGATAATCCCGGACTATTCCCGCTCTTCAATCCAGGCCATCTGGATAGCCTCGAGAATCCGCTCGCCGGTACGCTGCGGATCGTCATCAAAGTCCGGCAGCTCCATGACCCAGCGATTCAGGTCCACGAAGTTGACATGATTGGGATCCACATCGGGATGAGCCTCATCCAGTTCGATCGCAATATCGAGAGTATCGGTCCATTTCAAGCCCATAACTTATCCACCCTCAATGCGTTTCCGAGACCATATTAATGGTGTATTTCGGTATCTCGATCACCAGGTCCTTATCACCCACGATCGCCTGGCAACTGAGGCGGGAGTCCGGTTCCAGGCCCCAGGCCTTATCCAGCATGTCTTCCTCCACCTCGTCGGCCTCATTCAGCGAATCCCCCCCTTCACGGAGGATCACATGACAGGTGGTGCAGGCACAGGATTTTTCGCAGGCGTGTTCAATCTCTATGCCATTCTGATTGGCGGCATCGCAAATAGAGATGCCAGGCTCCACCTCGATCACCGCCCCTTCCGGGCAGATCTCTTCATGGGGAAGAAAAATTAGTTGCGTCATGATCAGTCCTGATGGCTACTTCGGTTATTCGAATTCTTCAACGCTGTGGCCGGACATGGCCTTGCGTACACTGGCGTTCATGCGCCGTTCCACATAAAACTCGCAGGTTTTTTCCAGCGCGTCCACAGCCGCCTTGATCGCCCCGTAGTCCCCGTTGCGATTGGTCTCGGACAGGTTCTGCAGTGCCGCCTCCACGGTGGCTCGCTCTTCGGCACTCAGCAGTGCATCACCATCATCAGCGAGTGCCGCGGATAATGCCTCGATCACCCGCTCCGCCTCCACCTGCTGCTCGCGCAACTTGCGCGCTTCCATATCCTCTTTGGCATGATCGAAGGATTCCCGCAGCATCGACTCGATTTCGCTATCCGTCAAGCCATAGGAGGGTTTCACCTCCACACTGGCCTTGACGCCGCTGCTCTGTTCCTGGGCCTCGACGCTGAGCAGACCATCCGCATCCACGGAAAAGGTGACCCGGATACGGGCGGCGCCCGCCACCATGGGGGGAATGCCGCGCAACTCGAAACGCGCCAAAGACCGGTTATCTGCCACCAGTTCCCGCTCGCCCTGCAGCACATGCACCGCCATGGCCGTCTGGCCATCCTTGAAGGTGGTGAACTCCTGGGCGCGGGCTACCGGAATGGTGGTATTTCGGGGAATCAGTTTCTCCACCAGACCGCCCATGGTCTCGATACCGAGCGAGAGCGGGTTGACATCCAGCAGCAACATCTCGTTATCGGATTTATTGCCCACCAGGATATCCGCCTGGATAGCGGCACCAATGGCCACCACCCGGTCCGGATCTATATCAACCAGTGGCTCGGTGCGGAAAAATTCACCCACCAGCTCCCGCACTCGCGGCACCCGGGTGGAGCCGCCGACCATCACCACATCCTCGATATCCTCGGGCTTCAGACCGGCGTCACGCAATGCCCGGCGGCAGGGACCCAGGGTTTTACGGATCAGCGGATCGACCAGGCTGTTAAACTGCTCCCGCGTCAGCTCGCCCTGCCAGCTGGTGCCATCTTCCAGGGCAACCGAAATCGGCGCGCTGTCTGCCTCGGTGAGCTGCTCTTTCGCCTGGCAGGCCACCTGCATCAACTGACGCAGTACCGAGCGACCGGCGTCACGATCAATACCGGCCTGGGACATGATCCACTCGGCGACGGCGTGATCCAGGTCGTCACCGCCAAGCGCCGAATCACCTCCGGTAGAGAGGACTTCAAACACGCCCTTGTTGAGGCGCAGAATGGAGATATCGAATGTGCCGCCACCCAGGTCATAAATCGCATGTACACCATCCGAGCCGGTATCCAGCCCATAGGCGACCGCCGCTGCGGTTGGTTCATTCAGCAGCCGCAACACCTTGAGGCCGGCGATAGTCGCCGCATCTTTGGTGGCCTGGCGCTGGGCATCGTCAAAATAGGCCGGCACGGTGATTACAATCCCCTCCAGCTCGCCACCCAGCGTCTGTTCCGCCCGCTTGACCAGCGCCTTCAGGATCTCCGCCGAAACCTCGACAGAACTGACATCGCCCCGCACCGTATGGATTCGGGGCACGGCAGCATCACCGGACAGAAACTGATAGGGCAACTCGTTACCCAGGGACTTGAGATCCGCCACACCGCGTCCGATCAGCCGCTTGACAGAAATAATGGTATTCAGGGGATCACTGGCGGCCATCTTCTTGGCCTGTCCACCCACTTCGACACCGGTCTCGGTGTAGCGCACCACGGACGGCAGCAGGTGCTCCCCCGTCTCATCGGGCAGGGTTACCGCCTTGCCACTGCGCACGGCGGCGACCAGGGAGTTGGTGGTTCCCAGGTCGATACCCGCGGCCAGTCGGTGCTGATGCGGTGCGGTGGATTGTCCGGGTTCAGAGAGTTGCAGTAAGGCCATAATCGGGGCGACTCATCATAGGGCGTCATCCAGCTCGGCTTCGAGGGATTCGGCGTCATTACTAAGTTTTTTCAGAAATTGCATCTTGAGCAGATTATCTTTGGCCGCTTCAAGCTGCTCCGGCGTCGCCCCTTTGAACTGGGCAGCCATCTCATCAACCAGGGCATCAATACGCTGCTCAACATCCGCCATGAAATCGGCTATCACCGCATAAGGATCCGGCTTGCCGGACGCCTCTTCCAGCGTTTCCCGCAGCTCCATCTGCTCCATCAGGAACAGGGTGTCCCGGGTGGTCTCCTGACCATTACCCATATCCACACCCTTCAGGCCAAGCAGGTAACGGGCGCGCCGAATCGGATCTTTCAGTGTTTCGTAGGCCTCATTAATATGCACGGCCCCTTGCATTGAAAGGCGGCGTTCCTGTTCAGTTGAGTTGGCAAACCGGTCTGGATGAACTGCTTTCTGTAACTCACGATAATGAGTTGAAAGGTGATCAGTGTCTACAACGTAATCCACCGGCAAACCAAACAACTCAAAGTAGTTCTTCGAGAAGTCCAGCATCGCGTTCTTTTAACAGTTGTCGGGTTACGGGGACCCTGTGGCGGCCCCCAAAAATGACCGGTCAGACGGTGAAGCTTTCGCCACAACCGCAAGCGTCCTTGACATTCGGGTTATTGAACTTGAACCCTTCGTTAAGTCCCTCTTTGGTATAATCCAGTTCGGTGCCATCCAGATAGAGCAGGCTTTTCGGATCAACCAGCACTTTGACGCCGTGCTGCTCAAAAATCTGGTCATCCGCTTCACTATCGTCTGCAAACTCCAGCACATAGGCCATGCCGGAGCAGCCGGAGGTCCGGACACCGAGTCTGATACCCAGACCGGAACCCCGGTTTTCCAGATAATTACGCACGTGCCTGGCGGCCGCTTCAGTAATGGTAATACTCATATCGTCTCACTCCGGGATCCAGCATGGCCCCGATCCACATCAACATCAGAGGCCATATAATGCCGGATCAACTACTCTTTTGCATTCTTGGCTGCGTAATCCTGCACAGCGGCCTTAATAGCATCTTCGGCCAGCACCGAACAGTGCACCTTCACCGGCGGTAACGCCAGCTCTTCGGCAATCTGGGTGTTCTTGATCTGCTGAGCCTCTTCCAGGGTCTTGCCTTTGACCCATTCGGTCAGCAGGCTGCTGGATGCGATAGCCGAGCCACAACCGTAGGTTTTGAACTTGGCATCCTCGATCACACCCTGATCATTAACCTGGATCTGCAACCGCATCACGTCACCGCAAGCAGGTGCTCCGACCATCCCGGTACCAACATTCTTGGCATCCTTATCCATCACGCCCACATTGCGGGGGTTCTCATAATGATCCAAGACCTTCTCACTGTATGACATACTCGATTCTCCGGATTCAATGCCCGGCCTGAATCAGGCCGGTAACATGCGAAAGCTGTAATTAAACTGACCTGCTACCTACTCAGACAGTGGCGTGCTGCTAATGTGCCGCCCACTGCACTGAATTCAGGTCAATTCCTTCCTTGAACATATCCCACAAGGGTGAGAGTTCACGCAGGCGATTCACCTGCTGGCTGATCAGACTGATCACGTAATCGATCTCTTCCGCTGTAGTGAAACGACCAATAGTGAAGCGGATGGAGCTGTGCGCCAATTCGTCCGGGCGTCCCAGGGCGCGCAGCACGTAGCTGGGCTCCAGGCTGGCCGAGGTACAGGCGGAACCGGACGAAACCGCGATATCCTTCAGCGCCATGATCAGGGATTCACCCTCGACATAGGCAAAACTGACATTCAGATTACCGGCTACGCGACGCTCCAGGTCACCATTGAGATAGATCTCATCCATCTCCTTGATGCCATTCCAGAGCCGGTCACGTAACTGGATAATGCGTTCGTTCTCCTGGGCCATCTCTTCCCTGGCAATGCGGAACGCTTCGCCCATACCCACAATCTGGTGAGTCGGGAGCGTGCCGGAGCGCATACCACGCTCATGACCACCGCCGTGCATCTGGGCCTCAATACGGGCCCGCGGCTTACGCCGTACATACAGTGCCCCGATGCCCTTCGGTCCGTAAATCTTGTGCGCGGAGAGTGACAACATGTCGACTTTCATGCGCTCCATATCCAGCGGAACCTTGCCGGCACTCTGGGCCGCATCCACGTGGAACAGGATCTTGCGGGCGCGGGTCATTTCGCCGATCGCCTCGATATCCTGAATCACACCAATCTCGTTGTTCACATGCATGATGGAGACCAGGATGGTGTCATCCCGCATGGCAGCTTCCAGCTTGCCCAGATCAATCAGGCCACTGGGCTCCGGATCCAGGTAGGTCACCTCGAATCCCTCGCGCTCCAGCTGGCGACAGGTATCCAGTACAGCCTTGTGCTCGGTCTTGCAGGTGATGATATGTTTGCCCTGCTTCTGATAGAAGTGAGCGGCACCCTTGATTGCCAGGTTATCTGACTCGGTGGCGCCCGATGTCCAGACGATCTCTTTCGGATCGGCATTCAGCAAAGCTGCCACGTCACAACGCGCCTGCTCCACCGCATCATCTGCCGCCCAGCCGAACGTATGCGAACGGGAGGCCGGATTGCCGAACACGCCATCCGGTGTCAGGTACTGGCACATTTTCTCCGCAACCCGCGGGTCAACAGGCGTGGTTGCCGAGTAGTCCATATAGATGGGTAATTTCATCATCACTCCAAAATGTTATTGGTAAATATCAGGCTCTCACGCCCGTCCCCACCACGGTGGGTCCGAACTTCACATCCGCTGACGCAGTGGCCTTGTCAGCGGTATCTGTCAACTCTTTATCCTGGCGCTGGGCAACCTGCTTGACTCCGCGCCGTTCCATCAAGTCATGAAGACTGATTCTATTGAGATAATCGTAAATCTGGTCGCTCAGATCATGCCAGAGATCGTGGGTCAGGCAGCGCTCGTTATCCTGGCAGTTGTGGTTGCCGCCACAGCGTGTGGTATCAACTTTCTCATCAACCGCCGTGATCACCGAGGCGATAAAGATCTCATTCGCTTCCTTGCCTAATACGTAACCGCCACCGGGTCCCCTGACACTGGACACCAGCAGCTTTTTGCGCAATCTGGAGAACAGCTGCTCAAGATACGAGAGGGAGATACCCTGTCGTTCCGCAATGTCCGCCAGGGTAATCGGACCCTGTCCCTGGTGGAATGCCAGATCCAGCATGGCGGTCACTGCATAACGTCCTTTTGTAGTTAACCTCACAGCAGCTCTCCTGAAATATTGGATGTCGCTAATATATAATACCTGAGTTAATTGGTCAACTATTCAGATGTGCTATTTTCGGTCGTCTCTTTGGCATCAACCAGGTCCACAGCCCGTTGTATTTTAAGCAATTCTTCCGCTGTCGAGGCAATCTCACATGAATCTATCTCCGGCACTTTAAGGTCAGGCTGCTCTTCGCTGACCCGTCGGAGTATTTCGCACATGGTCTGCATACGCCGATCCATAACGTGGATATGATCGAGCATGCAGTTTATGGCGTGAGCAACCGGGTCGGGAGCGTCAGCCGTCGCGCCGTAGGCGTCAAATCCCATCTTCTCCGCCGTGGCAGAACGCCTGGATAACGCCTCGGAAGAGGCCTCGATCAGCCGGGCCGGCACGCCGACCACGGTGGTGCCGGGTGGCACCGATTTCAGAACCACCGCATTCGAGCCGATCCTGGCGCCGTCGCCGATATCGATCGGCCCCAACACCTTGGCACCGGCACCCACCACCACATTGTTACCCAGTGTCGGGTGGCGTTTACCCTTCTGCCAACTGGTACCGCCAAGGGTCACGCCATGGTAGAGGGTACAATCGTCACCGATCACCGCGGTCTCGCCAATCACCACACCCATCCCGTGATCAATAAAGAAACGCCTGCCAATAGTGGCGCCGGGATGGATCTCGATGCCGGTGAACCAGCGCGCCAGGGTGGATAACAGCCTGGCCAGCCAGCAAAGCCCGATATTCCATAACCAGTGATTGACCCGGTAGAGCAGCAATGCGTGCAGCCCCGGATAGGTGGTCAATACTTCAAAAGCATTGCGCGCCGCCGGGTCACGCTCAAACACACTGGCCATATCTTCTTTAAGACGCGTGAACATGCGGGGCTTCCGTTAACTCCATTAGAAATTCAGTACAAAACTATTCCCGACTATTCTACTCGATTATTTTGCCGACTGACCAGTGCCGGACAACTGCATCAGCCAGCCATCCGCTCCGAACCGGGCGCGACCGGACTACGGGCGGCGCATGGACTTGCGGCCTTGCGCCGCGCTGAGGATGCCACGCAGGATGTTGACCTCTTCCGGATCCGGCCGGGCGCGCAAAAACAGGCGGCGCAAGCGGCGTTGCAGCTTTTCTGACTGGCGGGGATTGCTGAAGCCGATATCCAGCATTGCCTGCTGAAGATGCTGGAAAAAACCCTCCAGGGCATCCATGGTTGCCACGGCCGGCAGAGACTCGTCCTCTGTCGCCTTGTGATCGGACAGGGACTGGATATAGATCTCGTAGGCGATCACCTGCAGGGCCTGGGCAATATTCAGCGAACTGTATTCCGGATTGGCCGGGATGTGCACCAGGTAATGGCAGCGGTCGAGTTCACTGTTACGCAACCCGGAACTCTCCCGCCCGAACAGGATCGCCACCTCACCCTCGGTCGATTCACGCCACACCTGCTCTGCACAGGCACGCGGTAACAGCTGGGGCCAATCCACGGTGCGCAATCGGGCGCTGGCACCGACAACCAGCCGGCAGCCCTGCAGCGCCTCGTCCAGGGTTTCATATACCCGACACTGTTCCAGGATGCTGTCCGCACCGGCCGCCCGGGCGGTCGCTTCCGCACTGGGATAGGTGCGCGGCGCCACCAGGCAGAGTTGCGACAGGGACATGTTTTTCATGGCCCTGGCGGCGGCGCCGATATTACCCGGATGGGTCGTTTCGATAAGTACAATCTTGATATTCTTCAACATAGCCGCAAAGCGTACCCGATTCGTCACCTTTTCTCAGCTGGATTGAGCGAAAAGCAAAAGAAATTGCGCTCTGAAAAGCTGATTTCCCTTTATTAGATGCGCCGGTTGATGTATCTTCCACGCCCATGCACCCGATGATGAATATTGCTGTCCGCGCCGCCCGCAGCGCCGGTAACATACTCCTCCGTTATTACGAGCGAACCGACACCCTGAAGGTAACCCAGAAGGGTCTGAACGACTTTGTATCGGAGGTGGACCGCGCCTCGGAACAGGCCATAATCGACACCCTGCGAAGCTCCTATCCCAACCACGCCATCCTGGCGGAAGAGAGCGGTAACAAGAGTGGTAATGACTATCAGTGGATCATTGATCCTCTCGACGGCACCACCAATTACCTGCATGGATTTCCCCAGTTTTCCATATCCATTGCCCTGAAACACAGGGGCGTGCTGGAGCATGGTCTGGTCTATGACCCGCTGCGGGATGAGATCTTCACCGCCAGCCGGGGTGAAGGCGCCCTGCTGAACGACCGGCGCATCCGGGTCACCAACAGAAAAAGCCTCAATGGCGCACTGCTCGGCACCGGATTCCCCTACCGGGATCAGTCCCACCTGGATGCCTACCTGGGCATGTTCCGGGCCCTGATCAAGGATACCGCCGGTATTCGCCGGCCCGGTTCTGCAGCGCTGGATCTGGCCTATGTGGCCGCCGGCCGCCTGGACGGGTTCTGGGAACTGGGCCTGTCAGAGTGGGATTTTGCTGCCGGCGCGCTACTGGTCAAAGAGGCCGGTGGCACCGTATCTGATATCAATGGCGGCGGACGCTTCTTCGAGACCGGCAACATCATCGCCGGCGGCCTGCGACTCCATTCCGCCATGGCCAGCGCCATCCGCCCCCACCTTACCGATCATCTGCGCGGCTGAGTGCCGCCGCCGCTGCGGGAGAGAAAACCGACTCTCCCGCCGCCTCAAGTATTCTCCCAACCGACCGATAACCGGATTAAGCCAATGAGGATGCGGTCTTCATTGTGAAATCCGGAGATCCACCAGCATGAAAGACAATTCAGCCATAACCACAACCGTCAGTGAGGGCGCCCTTGAGATGATCATGCGCGACGTACTGGACGGACTGCTGGAGCTCTCACTGGAATCCTCCCTGTGTGCTGATATCGACGGCTTCGATATCCTGGAAATCCGTCACCCGGCCGGCCGCCAGCACTGGCCCGAAAGCCGTGAAAACAGCAGCGCCGACGCCACGATTATCGACTTTCCTGACCAGCGGCGGGCCTGCGGCTGAGTCAAACGCCAGGTGCAAAAAAGCCCGCTGGCATCATTGATCCAGCGGGCTTTTTTTCGTTCGGCCAATCGCCTGCGGAAATCAGGGCTCCGCGTCTACATTTGCCCCTTCTTTCACCACCGGCATCAGATCCGCCTTGCTGATACCCAGCATCAATGCAGCGGTACTGGCCACATAGATTGAAGAGTAGGTACCGATCAGCACACCGATAATCAGGGCAAAGGCGAAACCGTGAATGATCTCCCCACCAAACACGAATAGTGCCGTCAGCACCAGCAAGGTGGTGAGCGAGGTCATCAAGGTACGTGACAAGGTCTGGTTCAGGGAGCTGTTAACAATCTCCACCGCCGTACCCTTGCGTATCTTGCGAAAGTTTTCACGAATGCGGTCGAACACGACAATGGTGTCGTTCAGCGAGTAGCCGATCACCGCCAGCACCGCCGCCATCACGGTGAGATCAAACTCGATCTGGAAAATGGAAAAGATACCCAGCGTGATGAGCACGTCATGCACCAGGGCGATCACCGACCCCAGGGCGAAACGGTATTCAAAGCGCAGCGCCACATAGACCAGAATTCCGATCAGCGCATAGAGCATCGCCAGGCCACCGTCCTCGGTCAGCTCATCACCCACCTGGGGGCCCACAAACTCAACCCGGCGCAGTGTTGCCTCACCGGCATCGGCGTTTTTCAGGGCAGCAAAGGCGCGGTCACTCATCTTGGCGCTGTCCTCTTCCGCGTTAGGCGCCAACCGAATCAACACATCCTTTGAGGTGCCAAAGTGCTGCACCTGGGCATCACCAAAGCCCTCATCAGCCAGCACATCACGAACCCTGGAGAGCTCCACGGCATCCTGATAACCCACCTCAACCAGCGTACCACCGGTGAAGTCGATGCCCAGACTCAGGCCCCGGGTAAAAATGGAACCGATTGCGACCAGCATCAGTACAGCGGATAAAACCACGGCCAGCTTGCGCTTGCCCATGAAGTCGATTTCGCTTTTTCTCTTAAAAATCTGCATCAGAGTCATCCAAATCAGATACTGAGTTTAGCGACACGCTTGCCGCCATAGATCAGATTGACCACGGCACGGGTGCCTACAATAGCGGTAAACATGGAGGTCAGAATGCCGATAAACAGGGTCACAGCGAAGCCTTTGATGGGCCCGGTACCGAAACTGAACAGCACCACCGCGGCGATCAGCGTGGTGATATTGGCGTCCACGATGGTTGACAACGCCTTCTCATAACCGGCGAAGATACTCGCCTGGGGAGTACTGCCGTTGCGGATCTCCTCCCGGATACGTTCAAAGATCAGCACATTGGCATCCACCGCCATACCCACCGTCAGCACGATACCGGCAATACCGGGCAAGGTGAGAGTTGCCTGCAGCATGGAGAGTATCGCCACGATAAAGACCAGATTCATCAACAGGGCCAGGTTGGCCACCAGGCCAAACACCCTGTAATAAACCACCATGAAGACCATCACCACAGCCAGGCCAATGACCACCGAGGTAAAGCCCTGATCGATATTGTCCTGTCCCAGGCTCGGGCCGATGGTACGCTCCTCGACGATATCGATGGGAGCCGCCAGTGCGCCCGCCCGTAACAACAGCGCCAGATCGTGGGCCTCTTCCGGGGAATCCAGGCCGGTGGTCTGGAAACGTCGCCCGAACGGTTCGAGGATATTGGCAACACTGATCACCTCCTCCACCTGAACCTTGCGGGAAACCGGCTTGCCATCCACCATGCGGGTCTCTTTGCGCGACTCGATAAAGACCACCGCCATCGGCTTGTTGACATTCTCTGTGGTCACATTACGCATGCGCCGGGCACCCTGGCTATCCAGACTGACTGACACCATGGGACTGCCGGTACGTGAGTCAAATCCGGAGGAGGCATCGGTGATCTGGTTGCCGGTAACGATGACCCGCTTCTTCAACAGAATGGGGCGTCCGTCGCGGGTATGGTAGAGCTTGGAGCCGGGCGGCACCCGACCGGCCAGCGCATCTTCCACGCTGTGTTCCGTATCCTCCAGCCGATACTCCAGGGTTGCGGTTGCGCCCAGCAGCTCTTTCAGTTTGGAGGGGTCCTGCACACCGGGCAGTTGCACCACGATGCGCCGCTCACCCTGCTGCTGGATCACCGGCTCGGAGACACCCAGCGCATTGACCCGGTTCCGCAGCGTGGTGATATTCTGGTCCAGCGCGAACTTCTTCACCGAGCGCTGCTCAGTGGGACTCATCTTGGCCTGAACCAGGAATTCCCCACCCTCATCCAGGGCATCAAGCTGCAGGTCCCGGTACTCGTTGCCGATCGCCTCCAACGCCTGATCACGCAGATCGGCGTCCTTGAAAGTGACCAGTATGGCATCCGCCCGATTGATCACCCGGCTGTAGCGCAGCTTCTCATTGCGCAGCAGGGTGCGGATATCGCCGTTATAGCGTTCGATAGCCTGGGCTACCGCGGCATCCATATCCACATCGATCAATACATGGATACCACCGCGCAGATCCAGGCCCAGATACATGGGCAGGGCGCCCATACTCTGCAGCCAGCCCGGCACATCGGTGGAGAGCGTCAGGGCCTGGGGATAGTCCGCTCCCAGTGTGGTCGCCAGGATCTCCTTGGCCTTCAGCTGACTTTCAGAATCAGCAAACCTGACCAGTAACCGATCCTTGCCGGCTTCCATCGACTTAACATTAATATTCGCCTTCTCGAGGGCTGTACGAACGGTCTCTTCCGTCGTTGAGTCAACCACTGCCCGGCGACTGCCGCTGATCTCCAGCGAAGGATCCTGATCGAACACGTTCGGCAAGGCATACACCAGACCCAACAGCACCAGGACCACTACGAGGATGTTCTTCCAGAGAGGATATCGGTTCATCGTTGCTTGTTATTGTGTAAGCTCTACGGGGTGGATCAGGAGCACCTGCCGCCCCGACAAAACAGCCGGCCACAAGGGCCGGCCAGTGATTAAAGCTCTTTCAGAGTGCCTTTCGGCATGATGGCGACCACCGACTGTCGGCGGATCTTGACCTCAACACCTTCGGCGATCTCAACTTTTACGAAGTTCTCACCCAGATCTGAAATCCGCCCCATCAATCCGCCTTCGGTCTGTACTTCATCACCTTTGGCCAGGGTCTCGACCAGCTTCTTGTGCTCTTTCTGACGCTTCATTTGCGGACGGATCATCAGAAAATAGAGCATGATAATCAGGCCGACCGGCAGGATCAGGCCTTCCAATCCGGGTGCGCCCGCACCGCCACCAGCCTGGGCCATGGCATCTGAAATAAAGAAACTCATGGTGTTCTTACCTTATTAGTAGTGGTCAAAAATTATCGACTCCGCACGAACTGAATCCGTACAGGAATCACAAGCGGGGCATTATGCCACACTTGTTGAAATTAAAGAATTTATAGCGCCCGACCTGTGTAGCGGATCCGATGCCAGTATCACAAGCTGAGGCCTGACGGACGGAATTTCAACTGCGCATGGCATAAAAGTCCTGCACAAAGGACTCAAAACGCCCCTCCGCAATGGCCAGGCGTATATTCCGCATCAGTGACTGGTAGTAATGCAGGTTATGGATGGTATTCAGCCGGGCACCGAGAATTTCATTGCAGCGGGCCAGGTGCCGCAGATAGCTGCGACTGTAGTTCTTGCAGGTATAGCAATCGCAATGGGGATCCAGGGGACCGGTATCGGTCGCATGTACCGCGTTGCGAATACGTACCACGCCCTCGTGGGTAAACAGGTGGCCGTTACGCGCATTGCGGGTGGGCATCACGCAGTCAAACATATCGATGCCACGGCGCACCGCTTCCACAATATCTTCCGGTGTACCTACCCCCATCAGGTAATGGGGTTTGTCCGCTGGCAACCGGGACGCCAGATAATCCAGCACCCGCCAGCGGTCAGCCGGGGGCTCCCCCACCGAGAGCCCGCCGACGGCATAACCATCAAACCCGATCGCCATCAAGCCGTCCAGCGAACGGCCACGCAGGGATTCATAGACGCCGCCCTGCACAATACCAAACAGGGCTGCCGGATTATCTCCGTGCGCCTGGCGACTGCGTTCCGCCCAGCGCAGGGAGAGCTCCATGGAGGTCCGGGCCTCGTCTTCGGTGGCCGGATAGGGTGTGCACTCGTCAAATATCATCACGATATCGGAACCGAGCTGGCGCTGCACCGCCATCGACTCCTCCGGTCCCATAAAGATACGGCTGCCATCGATCGGGGAACGGAAATGCACCCCGGCCTCGGTAATCTTGCGCATCGCCCCCAGGCTGAATACCTGGAAGCCGCCGGAATCGGTCAGGATTGGGCGCTCCCAGTGCATAAAGTCGTGCAGATCACCATGGGCGGCGATGATATCGGTACCCGGCCGCAACATGAGATGGAAGGTATTGCCAAGAATGATTTCCGCGCCACAGGCATCCAGTTCCTCCGGCGTCATCGCCTTGACGGTGCCGTAGGTACCCACCGGCATAAAAGCGGGTGTCTGTATGGTCCCCCGGGGAAAAGTGAGCTGACCCCGGCGGGCAATACCATCGATCTTTGAGACTTCAAAAAGCATGATTTATATCAACATAAATGGTTTTTAATTTCTTGACACACCGCAGCAATATATTAGAAACTACGCATGTACTGAAGCACAAGCAGTACACACTCCTCCATCCTCCTTTGGTGGATCAATTTACGCGGCAATCCACTTGCCGCGTTTTTTTTGCCTGGAAGAAATGGGCAGCGGCGGCCGAACGACTCAACAATCTTCCGATCGCTCCAGAAACATCGCGTCCCCATAACTGAAAAAACGGTAGCGCTGATCAACCGCATGCCGATAGGCCGCCATGATGCGCTCATAGCCGGAGAAGGCTGCCACCAGCATCAGCAGGGTGGACTCGGGCAGATGGAAGTTGGTTAACAGGGCGTCGACACTGCAGAACCGGTAACCCGGGGTAATGAACAACCGGGTATCCCCACTGAATGGCTCAATCGCCCCGTCCCGGGAGGCCGACTCAAGGCTCCGCACGCTCGTGGTGCCGACAGCCACCACCCGGCCACCCCGCTCGCGGGTCGCCCGCACCTGGGCACAGACCTCCTCACTCACCTCCGCATATTCACTATGCATCACGTGATCTTCCAGGCGATCAACCCGCACCGGCCGGAAAGTGCCTGCTCCCACATGCAGGGTGACACAGGCCCGCTGTATGCCCATGGCATCCAGCCTCGCCAGCATGGCCTGATCAAAATGCAGGCCCGCGGTGGGTGCCGCCACCGCCCCCTCCTGCTGGGAGTAGACGGTCTGGTAACGCTCCTCGTCCATCGCCTGATCGGCCCGACTGATATAGGGCGGCAGCGGCATATGTCCATGCCGGCGCATCAGTTGGTACAGGTCCGCACCAGCGGTAGAGATAACAAACAGATCATCCTGGCGCTCCAGTACCTCCAGCACATCGCCACCCGCCAGCAGTATACGACTACCCGCTTTGGGTGACTTGCTGGCCCGGATATGGGCCAGACCCCGGCCCGGCTCCAGCACCCGCTCAATCAGCAACTCAACCTTTCCACCACTCTCCTTGGCACCAAACAACCGGGCCCGCATCACCCGGGTATCATTGAATACCAGCAGATCACCGGGATTGAGCAACGCGGGCAGATCAACAAACAACCGGTCCACCGGAGACGCATCACCAACCGGCAGGTGGAGCAATCGGCTATCCTGCCGGTTTCCGGTGGGAAACTGGGCAATCAGCTCTTCGGGGAGATCGTAATGGAAATCGCTTCTCTGCATGGGGGGCGCATCTTAACACAGACTGGCAGAGGGCAAAGCGCTCTGTAGCACGCCGGGGGATTGCACTGCCCCCTGAAACGATTATACTACCGGTCTTTGATCTGCCGGGGTGGTGAAATTGGTAGACACAGGGGATTCAAAATCCCCCGGGGGCAACCCCTTGTCGGTTCGAGTCCGACCCTCGGTACCAGCTATTAAAAAGGCCCGACAGCCGGTAAACGCCGGCTGTCGGGCCTTTTTTCTTTCTCCGTTATCAACAGCCCGGTAGCTATCCCACAGGGTCACTCCCCCCCGCTACGGGCATGGCCCGGTCTATGCCTGTGACAAAGTTGCCTGCACGGTCACTCTACTAAAACAGGTGAGCCCGCCGGTTGTCACTCATCAGGGCAAACTTCAACAGCCGCAATTCAGATTCGGGCATGCCGCTGTCCGGCTGGTCTGTTGTGGCCATCATCCAGCGATTGACGACGTCCAGCGGCACATCCAGATGTCGTGCCACATCCGCCTCATTCAAGTGCAGATCCTTCATAAGCTGAACCAGTTCAGTATTGGTGGACGTCATCGCAGGCCCTCCCGGTGGTTCTGTAATTAATAGTCAGTGATAACCACGTCTTTAAGTTTCCTGCCCCGGATATCTTCCAGGGTGGGCATCAACTCATAGGCCACCACATCCTGCCCGGAGAAACTCTTGTGGGTCTTGATACGTTCAAACCAGCCCTTCAGGTTCGGTCGCTGCTCAACCAGCGCCGCTTCGCCGGACAAGGTCAACAGGTGTATGTAGGCGGTCCAGTGGATATCCGCATAGGAGTAATCGCCGACGACAAACGCTTTGCCGGCCAGTTGTGCGTCAATGGCATCCAGTGGCCCACGCAGCGCTTCCCGTGCAGCATCCACCGCCTTGCTGTCACTGGTGTACGCGGTATCGGCCATCGGGCCGAGCACCTGCTCCTGCATCAGCACTTCAACATGTGGGCCGACATTGGCGCGTGCAATGTCGATCCAGTAGGTCTGCTCGGCCAGTAGGGCGGCATTGCGTGGCGCAAGACGGTTGCCCAGGCCGCGCCCCTCGATAAAGGTGACGATGCCCAAGTCGCCGGTCACTGTGTAGTGAGCCTCTTTCAGCGCCGGAATTATGCCCAGGGGGGATATCTTGCGATACGCCTCGCTCTCCTGCTGGGACCGGGTGATATCCAGCACGCCGCTCTCCACTTCGATGCCCTTCTCGGCGGCAACCAACAGGCATTTGAGCGTATCCGCGTCGCCGGGGAAACCGAGCAACTGCATTACATACTGGGTTTTCTTCATGTCGCCGGTGCTGCCGTAACGCTGATCGGAATCGAGCCTGGCCGCGCCGGATCCAAAGGCAAATAGGTCTGTCATGGTGTTATTCCTCCCGGATCGTTGTTTCAGGCGACTGACCTGAGCTGCTTCTGTTTTACGTCATCCAGCGAAGGCAGACTGGCAAAACTTTTACGTGTCTGTACCCGTGCATACCAGGCTTTGATATTCGGATGGGTATCGATCAGCGCCGCTTCATCCACCAGGGTGCAGAGGTGGGCGATAGCGGTCCAGTAGATATCGGCAAACGAGTACTCCCTGACGATAAAGTTTCGTCCGGCCAGTTGCCGGTCCAGAACAGCCAGTGCCTGCGACAAGGTTTCCCGGGCACTGTCGATACGCCGGGCATCGGCACTGAACCCGGCACTACTCATCGGGCCGCACAGTTTCTCCTGCATCAGGGCATTTACCGCCGGACCGGCAATATCCTCAGCAACCTGGACCCAGTAATTCTGTTCGCCAAGGAAGGCCGCCTTCTTGGGATTCAGGGATCCACCCTGGCCGCGAATATCCAGGTAAGCCAGGATAGCCGGCGCACCGGAGGTCACAAACTCGCCCTCCTTCAGACAGGGACACTTGCCAAATGGTGAAATGGAACGATAGTCCTGCCGGTCGCAGGCGCCATCCATCACATCCAACAATTCCACATCGAGTTGTATCCCCTTCTCGGCGGCCATCAGCAGACACTGGTCCGTATTGATATCACCCGGAAATCCACGCAACTGCATGCGTGTTTGTCTGCTAGCCTTTTTTTTCTTTCCGAAAAAAAACATGTCCTCACCTCGTTCTAATCTTGTGCATAGCCCGGAGCCCTGCTACTGCCTGAGGCCAATCTCCGGACGTTCTTCTGTCACGCTCTTATTATTTGATCTGCCTTAACATAACGAACCCGACTTATTGGTCGGGTTCGTTGGGGCACAGCTTATTCCCACTTGAAAGGTTCGTCCTTCGCGATAGCGAAAAACAGCCAGACATTGGTGATCAGCAGCGTCAGGAAGGCTACCGATGTACCCAATGCCCAGAGCGGATCCCGGTGATACTCGCCGACATTGAGTTGCAATGCGCCCCAGGCCACGATGGCAGTGAGTATGGCAACGGCCAGAATACCTTTGAATGAACTCATCTCTCTCTCCTCTCTCTGTTCTGTTCTGTGGCGATGTGGCCTTCCTGGCCATACCGGGCATCCCTGCACCCTCGCCATTACCTATCGCTGTTAAGCGGCCTGGGCTGCATTCGGCATATCCACCCAACCGGCTTTACGGTTCATCCGCTCGGCAATGCGACGTTCACCCTCGCTTGCCATCTCCTCATCCCACTTGGCCAGTTTCGGTTTAATGAATGCTTCCCACATGGGCGGCACCAGCAGCATGGAGAACATGGCGAAGTAACCGACACCGGTATCCGGTGCACCCACCTCCTCCAGCTCCCAGAAGTGGGTCTCGCCACGGTCGTGATGGTCACCCTGGCGACCGATCTCGATAAAGCCGAACTGGGTAAAGGGAGACTCTCCAACATCCCAGGAGTGGCGATACTCGATCGGCTGACCCTTTTCACGAATCAAGCCGTAGTGCTCGAGGAAGTTCAGCACTTCAAGTTCAAAGCCGGAGATGATCCAGGTGATGGCCATAATGCCCAACCCGGTCCAGCCACCGGCGTACCAGAACATGAAGACAGTGGGCAAGCTCATCATGTAGCCGCGGATCCAGCGATTCTGCGGAGAGATAAAAGGAATACCACGACGTTGCAGACGCTGCTGCTCCATCTTGAACAGGAAGCGTGACTGCCCAAAGTGGGACAGCAGGTAGTGCTTGTAGATATTACGTCCCCGCGGACAGGTCGCAGGGTCATCCTCATGCGCCAGTTCCAGGTGATGATTGTAAACATGGGCGTAGCAGAAGTGTGCGATACCGCTTAACGCCATCATCCAACGCGACAGGATAAAAGTGGGACCCTTGGTATGGGACAGTTCATGGCCGAACATGATACCCAGGCCGAGGAACATACCGGCAGAGATCGATGCACCAATCAGGTTGACGCCGCTGATTCCGGTCTGGATGGTCAGGCCCATCACTTCCATGGTACCGAACGGCACACCGGAGACATACTCGTAGACCCGCCAGACCAGTGACATCTGCAACAGTACAAATACCGGGTACTGGGCATACATCATGGTGTTCAGCAGCCAGGGGATACCGTTCAGCTCACCGTTCTCATCCACGCCGGCCGGCTCTGCATGAACAGGCAATACACTGAGCAACCAGTCGAGAATAATTGCGGCGCCGAACATGGCTACGCCGAGCCACACCCAGGTGCCACCCGCCACGATACCCAACATGGCGCCGATAATCAGCGCCGGTGTCATAAAGTATCTTAGATTGACAAAGAATTTTTTCATTTATCCACCTCCTCTATATTTTTGGCACTTAAAACTTACAAGAGGATGGCCGCGATACCTATACGTAATACCACATGATTTATTCAGAAAATTATCCATTGCAGACCATTTTTTGGCGGGCGTAATAAAGGCAAAGGGCACCTGTCGAAACCAAGTTTCAACAGATGCCCCTCTGGAGGAAAAGATGAAATAATCTGCCCTCACAAAAGGGCATCAGCATATCTCTGTCAAGCGCGCCCACCCGGGATACTGCTGGCATCCAGGAATTTATCAAAATAGATATTGGCTTCGTTGACGCCCTGTTGTTTGAGCACCTCGATCGCCGCATCGATCATGGGTGGCGGCCCGCACAGATACGCCTGGGTATTCGCCCAGTCCAGCGACTGACCGGCCACCTGATCGGTCACCATGCCACGCAATCCTGTCCAGTCGCTGTCATCCGGTTCTTCGGAGAGTACCGGTAGAAAACGCAGACTGGCACTACCATTACGCGCCGCCTCCAACGCCTTCAACTCATCCAGGCAATAGAGGTCCTGCTGGGTCCGGGCGCCGAACAGATAGACAGTCTCCCGTTGACTCCCACAGTTGCTGGCATGTTCCAGCAGGGCCATGATCGAACTCATGCCACTGCCACCGGCAATGCAGATAACCGGTCCTTCTCCCTCGCGCATCCAGAAAGAACCGTAAGGGCCCTCCACCGTGACACGACTTCCCACCCGATCCTCCGCAAACAGCCAACTGGTCAGCTCACCGTTGGGTACCTTGCGTACAAAGAACGTCAGCTCTTTGTCCTGTTCATTTTCCGGCGCCCGGGCAAACGAGTAGGAGCGGGGTTTCTCAATACCGGGAAACTTGATATCGGCGTACTGCCCGGCACGGTAACCGTGTCCGTCACCATCCGGCCCGGCGGCATGGGCAAACGGTTCATCCAGCTTGATGGTCAACTCCATAATGTCATGGGTGAGCAGGCGCGTCCTGGCCAGCTCACCCTCGACCGATGAGACGGCACTCCTGCCCCCCTGGCCGGATGCCAGTTCCACTTCCACCACCACATCACTCTTGAGCTGGGTCTGACAGGCCAGGATCATCCCCTCCCGGAGCTGATCCCCGTCCAGCACATAGGAGAAATCGGACAGCTCCTTGATTTTGCCCTGCTTCAGATGACAACGACAGGAACCGCAGCTTCCGACCCGGCAATCATGCGGCCAGTCCAGGCCAGCGGCCAATGCCGCCTTGAGCAGATTGTCCCCGGCCTTGATCTGCACCGTTTCTCCTATCGGAAGAACCTCCGCCTTGAAGTCCTGCTGCTTCTTTTTTAAAAAACCAAACATGATCACCTACCACCGCTCAGGGTTGCATTATTACCGCATCACTCCGGACACAATCAGACATTGATCGTGACGGATTTCAGCTGATTGTTATTGATCTCATCCATACTGGGCAGGATGGTGGAAGCGACGAAATTCTCCTTGCTGGTGCTCTTGTGTGCCTTGACCTTCTCCCACCAGGTCGCTACCGCTTCACGCGACTGGATCAGGTCCGGGTGCCCGGTGATCATGCAGGCATGCACATAGGGCGCCCAGTGCAGGTCAGCCATGGAGAACTCGCCCACCAGGAAGTCGCCCCGGTGCTTTTTGGTTTTCAGGGTGTTGTCCAGCACGTCAAAGGCTGCATTGAGGGTGGCAAGGGCATCGTCAACCGGGCCGCCGGTTAACAGTTGATTAACCGCCGGCGCGACCGTTTCATTGGCGATATGGATGCACTGGTAGTGCAGGGCACGCACCACACCATTGCGTGGCACCAGCGATGGCCCGAAACCCTTGTCGTCCAGATAGGACATGATGGCGGGCGTACCACACAGGGTAAAATCCACATCGCGCAGGCAGGGGATGGTTCCGAAGGGAGACATACTGCTGATCTCCTGGGGGGCGGTATCGCTCACCGCGATACTGTCGATATCCACGCCTTTCTCACCTGCCGTCATCAGACACTTTAGGGTATTGGGATCAGAAGGAACACCATACAGCTTCATTTTGCTACTCAGATGATCGCCTACAGACATACTCAATCCTCCAATATTATTTTTTGACAGAACGCGCTTGCCATTACCCCGGATATTGCAGTGCTCCTGAAGGGCATTGTGCTACCACGCGCTTGATCTCCTCCTCCGTTGCCGCTTGCTCGTTTATCACGAAGTCACCCTCTTCGATCTTGAACACCTGCGGTAAACCCGCTACGCACTTGCCTGCGTGACTGCAGAGTTCGGCATCCCATGTCACTTTACTCATTTGCATCTCTCCTGTGGCGGCCGCACCTCACCGGCGCTGTGCCATAGCGGGTTGGAAGATTAATCAGACGTGTACAATTTCGCCTTTCAGCGAATACAGAATCGCCAGCACCTCATCCTTCTCCTGCTGACCGGCGTTATTCTTGGTCATGGCATCAAGCACATCATCAATCACCGCATTGAACTCCTGATCATTGATATTCATGCCGCGATGGGTACTCAGCATGTCACGGCCGGTATAGTTCTCCGGCCCGCCGGTGCCGGCACAGAACATTTCCCGCACCAGCCGTTTGACGTTTTCCGGGTCGCTGTCGACATAGCGCTGCTTGACCAACGGGTTACTGGTGTGGTTCGCCCAGATATCTTCCACAATGGCTGCGATGCCAGTCTGTCCACCGAGGCGTTCGTAAAGGGTTGCTTGTGTCTCTGACATTATTATCTCCTCCAACTCTGATGAATAAAGGTCACGGCTCCGGGGAATGATCTGCTCTCCATTGCCTGGTCACCGTTACACCGACCACCTGAATCCCGTACACTGGTCAAAACCAAACCGGCTTGCTCAGAAAATCAGTTTTTGTGTCAGTGAAATTTAAACTACAGTCGATGCCGGAGGGGGTAAATACGCATAACTACGTGAATTGATTGAACCACAAGGGGTATGGAAAACCTGGATACCCGGATGGGTTTGGGCCACACCCGCCTGTCAGCGGGGGATCGGTCGCCGTCGCGACCAACTGCAGGAGAGACATTGAACAACGGGGTTCCCGCGATGCCGGAAAGGCCCGGTTTATTCAACACATTAATTGGCTACTTTACTTCGCAATGAACAGGCAGCGGTAATAACCGGTATCCCCCGACTGGCAAGGGGATCAGGTGCTGCGCCGCGGGCTCCCCGCGCTAACCCGATAGATCAAACGTGTCATCAGTTTCCGCCAGCAGTGCTATCCGCACCACGTCCGACAGGGAGTTGGCTTCAAACTTTGTCATGATACTGGAGCGGTGCAACTCCACCGTACGAAAACTGATAAACAGCTCTTCGGCAATCTGCTTATTGCGCTTGCCGGCCACCAGTCCTTCCATCACTTCCCGTTCACGCCGCGTCAGGCGCGCCAGGCGTTCGGCTGCCTGTCGCCGCCATTCAATGGTACGTCGTCGCTTGGCTTCGCCACTCAGACACTGGTGAATGCGATCCAGCAGTTCCTCGCCGTCAAACGGTTTCTCCACAAAATCACTGGCACCACTCTTCATGGCCCTGACCGCCGTGGGCACATCGGCGTGTCCGGTCAGGATTATCACTGGTATCTCCAGGTTACGCGCACGCAGCGCCTCCTGTAACTCCAGGCCACTCATATCCGGCATGCAGACGTCCAGCAGCAGGCAGCCCGGCCCGATGCGATCAATTGCATCCAGGAACGCCTGGGCAGTTGCGAAACTCTCCGATTTAATGCCATCTGACTTGGTAAGAAAACGCAGCGCCTTGCGCACCGGCTCTTCGTCATCAACGATATAAACAGTCTGTTCAACTGATTGCATGGTCTGAATCATCATCCTCCGTTGGCAGCGTAAAACTGAAAGTTGCCCCGCCCCGCTTGTTGGACCTGGCCGACAGGCGGCCACCGTGCGCATCAATAATGGAACGGGAGATCACCAGCCCCATTCCCATACCGTCAGATTTGGTGGTAAAGAAGGGCTCGAATATCTGTTTCAGATTGGCCTCCGTAATACCACTACCGGTATCAGTCACCTCCACCAGCAGTTTGTCCGGCTCCGGATTCGAGGTGCGTATGGTTAATTGCCGCCGCTCCTTTTCAGTCTGGTGCATCGCCTCAATGCCGTTACGCACCAGATTCAGTACCACCTGTTCGATCAATATCCGGTCACCGCGGGTAGCGGGCAGCGGCTCCGATAACTGCAGACTGACCGGCAACTGGTTCCAGCGGGCCTCCACCTCCACCAGGTTGACAACGGTACGCACCAGTTCATTCAGCTCGATACGTGCATAACGCATCTCTTCGTTGCGCACGAAATTGCGCAGCCGTACCACGATCTCCCGGGCACGGTTGGCCTGTTGATTGATATCGGTGAGTGACTCCAGGATCTCTGCCTGATCTCCGGTACCGGCACGCAGCATCCTGACACAGCCGGTACTCAGTCCGGCAATCGCCGTAAGCGGCTGGGCCAGCTCATGGGCGATCTGACTACTCATTTCACCAATGGTGGTTACCCGGGATACATGGGCCAGCTCCACCATGTGTTGCTTTTCCCGCTCCTCCACCTGCTTGCGTTCCGTGATATCGGTAAACACCCCCAGGCAGCCCACATATTCATTGTCGGAATCGAATATCCGTTTTGGCGAGGTCAGGGTGTATATCTTCTCCCCTTGCTTGGTAACCCAGGCCGTTTCATAACGCTGTACGCCGCTGATCCGGACCGGTTTCGACATGCGCTGCCGCATGATGTCGTAATCATCCTGATGGACAAAATTGAGCAGGTTCTTGCCGATAACCTCATCACTCGCATAACCGAACATGCGGCAGAAGCTCTCGTTCACATAGGTGATGAAATGCAGCTCATCGGTCAGGGCCAGCGCCTCGCTCATGGTCTGCACCAGTTCACGGTAACGCCGTTCGCTGATGCGCAGCGCCTCTTCCGCCTCGCGGCGCTCCTGTTCGGCGCGTACCCGGGCAGTCACATCCTGCAGTATCACGGTGGCGCCCAGTTGCCCGGACCTGTCCACCAGGGAAGAGGCCATCACCTCGATATAACAGACAGAGCCCACACTGCTGCTGATGTCGAACACCTTGGGCAGCCGCATCCGGGTCGGTGCCACACACTGGGCGATCATATTGCGCAGGTTCTCCCGATCCGGCTCCGGGAAGGCGTCAAACAGCGAAGTCCCCAACACCTCCCGCTCGGTCAGGCGGAGAATCTGGCCGGCCCGTCGATTTAATCCCAATACGGTGCCCTGAACATCGATATTGAGCACCCCGATCGGAGCATGATCCAGCAGGCGATCCAGGTAGTGGGTGACCTGGGGCCGTTCCCGTTGCACATCACCCAGACGTTTTTGCGCGGCGGCGATTGAGCCCCGGTAGGCGCGACGTTTTTGCGTGCGGATGACCGTTTCCAACAGTATGCCCGGCAGCTTATCTAGTTCACCGGTGGACCAGGGCATCACATAGTTGCCCAGGAAAGGGGCAAATTTCAGCGCCTGCCGGAGTTGTTCGTAGCGTTCCGGTTCGGTCAGGATCAGCAGCGGGATATCCCTGCCCATGGAGTGGATGCGTTGCGCTATACGGACCGGCTCCTTCAGCTTCACCCCCAGCAGCATGGCATCCACATGGCACTTCATCTGCTCCAGTTCGACGAACAGTTGGCCGGCACTGGCCATATCATCGAAGGTAAGCTGCGCCCCTTCCTTGCCAGACAACAGATGGCGCACATCAAGATCAACATTCAGCAGGATTACGCGGCCGGCGCCGGAAGCGGGCGCCACAAAGTCGCCGGACTCGGTGGCCGCCTGAACAACGCCACGATTTGCGGGGATAGACTCGCCTGTCACCTCAGTCTCCCAGTATCGGTCGGCCCAACAACGTACGCCCGGTCCATACGCGCAACAGGTCGGTCGTTGGTGCCATCACATGGGCGGCGCGGGCATCGCGCAGCAGCTGGTGCAACTTGGATCCCTCCCGGTAGGCCATGCCACCTGTCAGGGTCATCACTTCATTGACCATTTCAACAGCACACTCCGCCACTTCTGCCTTGGTGGTAAATACCGCGGGCAGGGCGTCCGGATCGCCGGCATCAAAACTGGCGGCGGCGTGGTAAGCGAGTCGCCTGGTGCGTTCCAGCATGCCCCACAGGCTGCCCAGACGGTGTTGCAGCACCGGCAGTTCGGCCAGGCTGGAACCGCTTTCCTAATAGTGTCGTTTGATCAGGTGATTACGGGCGATCTCCAGCGCAGCGCTGGCAATACCGAGATAGGTGCCGGACATGGCCATCAGAAAATAGGGCGCCACCACCTGGAATACGTACCAGATCTGATCCCCCTCCTCCCCCAGCAGATCATTCCGGGGCACCATGACCTTATCCAGTTCCAGGGCCCGGGAAGAGTTGCCGCGCATTCCCAGACCGTCCCAGGGCGGTCCCCAACAGAGGCCTTCCGCCCGGTTACGAATCACGATGCAGGAAAACTGCCCGGTGGGGGCACCCGGATCGGCTGCTACCGTGGAGATGACATAGGAGTCGGCGTGACCGGCGTTGGTGACAAAGGTTTTCTTGCCTGTCACCCGGTAGAACTCCGGCGATACCGCTTCCAGTTTGGTATTGGGGATATAGAAATGGGAACCGGTACCGGCCTCACTCAATGAGAGGGTGGTGAGATGGCGGCCTTCGATTATGGGTAGCAGATAACGTTCGCGCTGATCGGGCGTCGCCTTGGCCGACAGGACCGCCGATCCCACGCAGTGCATGCCGAAACACATCGCCGTGGAGGCACACTCCTGACCGAGGATTTCACAGACCTGCGCCACCCCGAACGATCCCTGCCCCAGCCCTCCCAGTTCCTGGGGGACTGTCAGTCCACCGAGTCCGGCCTTCAGTAAAGCCCGGACCCCCGCCTCCGGCCAGCGACCCTCCTGATCTACGGCCGATGCATCCGGCGCCACCACATCCTTTGCAATCTCCTGTACCCGCTCAAGGATCGATTCCAGATCCTGCGGATAGCCGAACTCCGTTCCTGACCTGCCGTGATTGGGAAGCATGTTGCCATCTCCAGCCAGTGTTTTCTGCATTACCCATCTGCACAGGCTTACCTCCCTGCCAACCAGGCACACAAAAACTGTTTTAATCTATGCTAGTCCGATTAAGACTAGGGAACGGCAACGGAGCGATGACGCTAAACTGTCTGCTCACACCGCTCACTACACTACGATCGTCGTGCCGTTGCAAGCGTGCATTGCACGAGAGCAGTATCCATGCCAAAGAGAAAGGCAATGCGTAATTATTTTTGTAATCACATGAATCAACGGTAATTCGAGTCATATGACCTGATTGTGGCGCTGCCACATTGTGCACTGCGGCAGGGAACAGGTTGCGCAACATCCATGACAGTCTGTCTGCACCGTGGCGACAATGTTACAGATTGAGAGACGCACTTTTCTGGTAACAAACAAGTGGCAGCGGACAGACGCCGCGCCATAAACTGTGATTGAAAAAGGAGACAGCCACGCCAGTTGCAGGAAGCTAAAGTGGCACGCACCCGGGTCTGGCGGGCATCGTCAGGCGTCAATGCTCGGTCATGGAGTGGCTGTCCGATTTGACCCCAACCGGTAATGACCGGTGGAACCTGTTCTGGTCCAGCATGCGCTTAAATCCTTCTGCCGAAACCGGCTTGCTATACAGGTATCCCTGGGCCATATCGAGACCATTGTCCTGCAGATACTGCAGTTGTTCGGTGGTCTCCACTCCCTCACCGACCACCTCCAGTTTCAACTGGTGGGCCATATGAATAATGGCGGCGGCCAGCGCCGCGTCATCGGGATCCGTGATCACATCGCGTACAAAAGACTGGTCGATTTTCAACACATCAAAGGGGAACTTTTTCAGGTAGCTGAGCGAGGAGTAACCGGTACCAAAATCATCAATGCTGATACGAATTCCCATCCTGTGCAGTTTGTTCAGTATCTCCTGTACCTCGGGAGCATCGTCCAGTAACAGCCCCTCGGTTATCTCCACTTCCAGGCAATGTGCGGGCAGGCCACTCTCGCCAAGTGCGGAAGCGATGGTCTGAACAATATTGCCGTTTCTGAATTGACGTACTGAGGCATTTACACAAACCCTCACAGGCGGTCTGCCGGTGCGCTGCCAGGTCAGCGCGGTATGGCAGGCGGTCCGCAGCACCCAGTCACCGATCGGCAGAATGAGCCCGATATCCTCGGCCAGCGGGATAAAGGTGTCGGGCGGTACCCGGCCGAGAGTGGGATTATGCCAGCGCAGTAACCCCTCTGCGGCGACGATCGCTCCTGAGCGGGCATCCACGATGGGCTGAAAGTGGAGTTCCAGTTCGCGCCTCTCCTGGGCATGCCGCAACTGGGATTCGATCTCCATCCGCGCCCTGGCCTGGTGATTCATCGTCTGGGTGAAGAAGCAGAAGCTGTTGCGCCCCTTCGCTTTCGCCTGATACATGGCCGCGTCGGCGTTCCGCAGCAAGATCTCCGGGCTGTCACTATCCTCCGGGTAGATGGTTATTCCGATACTGGCGGTGATGTAGAGCTCCCGACCATCCAGAAAGAACGGTGCCGCCAGGGCTTGCAGCACCTTCCGGGCTATCAGTTCCGCATGCAGCGCCTTCTGGATGCCGGGCAGAATAATCAGAAACTCATCACCACCCAGCCGGGCGACGGTATCCTCCACCCGGATACAGCTCTTGAGACGTTTGGCCGCTTCCACCAGCAACTCATCGCCGAGGGCATGTCCCAGGGTATCGTTGACATTCTTAAACCGATCCAGGTCCAGGAACATCACCACCACGTGGCACTTATCCCGCTGGTTGGCCACCATGGCCTGGGCGATACGATCAAAGGCCAACAGGCGGTTGGGGAGATTGGTCAGACCATCATAGTTGGCCTGATGCAGCAGCTGCTCTTCATAGGATTTTCTGAGCGTAATATCCTCATTGACCAGGATGTAACGGATGATCGCCCCGCTTTTGTCCAGCACCGGCCCTATCTTTACACTCTCCCAATAGATGGTGCCGGACTTGCTTTTGCTTTTCAGCTCCCCCGCCCAGACGCCGCCACTGCGGATGGTTTCCCAGATCTGTTCAATCACCTCATCCGGGGTCAAGCCCGCCGTGAGTTGAGCCGGTCTTTTACCGCACACGTCATCCAGGGTGTAACCGGATATTTCGGTAAAGGTTGGATTGACGTAGACAATATTGCCATCCGTATCGGTGAGCAGCACAGAACTCGGGCTTTGTTCCACCGTGGTTGCAAACACCCGCAGATCATCCTCCCGGTTCCGCAGTGTTTTAACCATGTGGTTGATGGATGCTGCCAGGCTGTCCAGCTCATCCGGCTGATGCCTGGCCGACGTCTTTCGATTCAGACTGAAAAGCGGCAGATCCTGATCCTCGCCAAACCGGTCCGCAAACTGCTTCAGGTCCAGAATGTATCGACCCAGCAGGTGATAAAAAAGAAACAGGCTGAACAGCGCCACCAGAGAGGTCTTTAAAGCGTTACCGAACAGAATGAAGAGCACCCGATCCATCAGGCGGTGATAAACATCGTCCAGCGTCCCGGCTATAACCAGCTCGCCGATCACCAGGGTCTCTCCACGATGCTGATAGGTAAGTGGGAATCGGGCCGATATCTGATCACGGGACGGTCGTTGACCAACCGCCCAACGCTGCTCCCCGTCCACCCGAACCGCGGCGAACTCAACGCTGGAAAGCTTTGTCAGCCCCTTCAGCTGATTTCTGACCTGTAACTCATCCAGTACCCAGACACTCTGTGACACGCTATGCAGGTTGCTGTGCCGGATCTGTTCAAACTGGGCATCAATTTCCGACAGTTCCTGTTCATAATCGGCGTGGATCTGGATGGCCGTAATCACCAGGGTGATGATGGAACTGAACAGTATAATGGCGACAACCAAACGCCGGGCCAGAGGACTCCGTGCTACTTTTATGATCTGCCCAGATTCCATAGTAATACCGCGCTATGGTTGAAGTATGCCCAGGGTGCGGTCGAAAATTTTCTGGTAGGTACCATCCTGCTTCATTTCGCGCAGAACCCGCGCCACCTCCGGCACCAGCGCCGCATGCTTTTTATGCAGATACATAAACTGCTCTTTGGTGGCAAACGGCGGCTCCAACACGTGGTAGTTTTTCAACCCCACCTTTCTGGCCAGCAGTATGCCCTGCCACTTTTCGTACAGCCCCACATCCACCCGCCCCTCTTTGATCAGGCGAAACAGTTGCGCAGGCTCCCCCACCACGCTGACCGTGCCGGCACTCCGGGTATTGTTTTCGAATATTTTCCAGCCCGTCACATAGGCCACGGAACAACATTGCAGACGCTGCCAGCCTTCCCCGGCCGGGATCTCCTTCAGGGAGTAACCGACAAATTCAGTGTCCATTAACTTCTCGGGTACGCGCATCAGATTCGGGTAGTATTTTTCCAACCCCGCGATGCGCAGCAGATTGCCGTCCTCAATACCTTTATTGGCATTCACCAGGGCGCGCTCTGCAGGCAGTTTGATGACTTCAAACTCGATACCGAGACGGGCGAACGCTTCCGTGGCAAGGGACTCGATGAAACCGGGGTTGTAGTCGGTGGCTACCAGTGGCGGACTGATCCCGCTTCCCAGCACAATTTTGCCGGCAGCCGAAGAACACAGGGGTATAAACAGCACAACTAAAAAAGCGGCCAAAAACTTACTTCTGAGCCACATCACCCTTCATACCCCCTGTTTTTTTGTGAAGTCAATCACATATTAACACCGATATTCTGTTTGTTGAAAGGGCGACAACAAGCAGGACAGACCGGGCCACCAGCGGTTTCCCCGCAGTAAAAAAAGCATTCCCAGGCGGGATAACCGCCTGGGAATCGGCAAAGCAGTTGACTCAGCGATCGGGATTCATCACCGCAAAGCTCGGATCTTCCCATTCGCCACCCGCAGCCAGGGTGAGCGATTTTTTTATCGCATCCGGTGTAGCCATGATCTGGGTGAATCCGTTCTCACCCATCATTCTCAGATCAGGGAAATCAACCGCAATACGGAAGCGCGGCGCCAGTGCCACCACATCGGGTCCGGCAACCACCAGTTCGTAAGGCAGATGGGGCGTCTGCTTGAGCTCCTGGTAATCGATCACCTCCATGACCCGTTTGTCGCTTGCCATGCCGTCGGTCAGCGCAACACCGAATACCGAAATATCGGCACCGGGGATATCGATCCGGTAGACCTGCCCGGTTCCGCCACGACCGTCGGCCAGCGAACGGGTGACCGCCCGGAGCGCTTCCCGGTGACTGTCGTAGCGCGCCAGATCCAGTGGATCATCGAAATATTCCATACCGAAGCTGTAGTGATATTTACGCAGTTTATCCGGCGTCAGCCCCCTGGAACCAAACGAGTCCACCGCGCCCAGGGCGGCCGCCAGTTTTCTGCTGACGGGCTGGACGTCACCCGACACCCGATAGGCGTGGGCATAGTAGCGTGGATTGGTATAGGCAATCTGCAGACCGGAACCGGTCTGTGTCACCGAGACACGTAGCGCCGACAGGTAGGCGGCGTTGGGTTCCTTCCTGGCCAGCGCCAGCAGATCAGCGCTGGTCACTATGATGACATGGGCCTGTTCATAGGGGCTGTACTCCCCCACCACCCTGAACCGCTGCCTTTCCAGGGCCCGTTTAACCTGTTCGATGGTGGTTGAAAAATCATGCTCCGAACTATTCGCCAGGATATATGGCTTTAACTTCTCGGATGCGAAAGCACTGGAAAACACCCCCAGCAAAATCAGAACGACAAATAGCCTCAAGCCGAAACCGGATCTTTTTAACCTCATCTCCATACCTCCATTTTTTCGCACTGTTCAGGCCATCCCCCTAGGGGATTTAACGCGTTATGTAATGACCCGCTGTGTCTGGTTTTTATCTTCATTTGTGCTGGGACAACTTCGTCTTGCCCCGGGACGTTAAAATCCGTACTGCTTCCCACCGTATTGAGTCTCTGCTGCTATCCACACCCAAACACGCGCCTGAGATGGGCTTTTTCCTGTTCACGTCCGAACCGGATCTGTGATCACTGCTCAGCAACAGGGAGGACATGGCAGATCAACCAATCTCAGGCAAAAATCCCCATCAAAATGGCTTAAACATAGTCACAATATTGGCATCTGACCATATTAGACTCTATTAAATGAGAAGTTGGTTTGGTTTTACCGCCCCCGGAAACCGAGCAGTTTCCTTTGCTTATGGGAATTTGGCCAACACCGTCCGCAATCCATAAACCACAGCCTATCCCGGTAAAAAACCGGCCCTGTCTGAACTGATCGGCGTACCCCCTCTGATGCCATCTGACGACGCCTCGCTGATGCAACAAACAACAGCGCCCTGTCGTAACGATATCGACCACGGGAGTCAAAACCTGAAGACGTGAAACGGGCTCCGCACTGTCCGTGCCCCCGCCGTCCGTCCCGGCGACTATGCTTAAAGGTATCCGGCCCAAAACGGCGCTCAGACGCTGGCTCCTGAGCCTATTCCAGAGAACCACCGCCCGCCGGGCCTGCACACGACTTGAAAGTCGGCGATCAGCCTCCATCATCCGATAGCTGGAAGTCGATTAACTGATGAGCGACCATGACAATATCCGATTTGCCATTGATTATTGAGCCCGACACCCTGGAACCCCTTCTGGGTGAAAACGATTTGCTGCTGGTGGATCTGACCAATCCGACCACCTACGCGCAGTACCACATCCCCGGAGCGGTCTATCTCGATTACGCCCGGATCGTCGCCGCACGCCCACCGGCCATGGGCCTGTTGCCGGAGACCGTCACCCTGGAACAGTGCTTCTCAGCCCTGGGTATCGACGACCAGGTTCATGTGATTGCTTATGATGATGAGGGTGGTGGCAAGGCCAGCCGCCTGCTCTGGACCCTTGAGACAATGGGACACAACCGCTTCTCGCTACTGAACGGCGGCCTGCACGCCTGGGCCAACGAGGGACATCCCATGGAGCAGACGGCCAACAACCCGACCCCCAGACAGTTCCGTGCCCGACCCAGCGACATCCCGGTGGCCGAGACGGACTATATCAGGCAACACCTGGGAGAGGAGGGTTTTGCCCTGCTCGACGCCCGCAGCCGGGAGGAGTACAACGGCGTAAAACGCTTTGCGGAAAAGGCCGGCCATATCCCCGGGGCTGTCAACATGGATTGGCTGCTGGCGCTCGACCAGCAACACAACCTGCGCCTGAAACCCGCCGACCAGCTCCGGCAACTGCTGGATCATCTGGGTATCCGGAATAACCAGCAGGTGATCACCTACTGCCACACCCACCACCGCTCATCCCTCACCTACATCATGCTCAAATCACTGGGTTTCTCCAGGGTGAAGGGCTACCCGGGCTCCTGGTCAGACTGGGGTAATCGACCGGATACCCCCATCGCCTGACGCGCTGCGTTTACCTGGTGCACCGATACCGGTAGTATCCACCCACCATCCGCCATTCAACGGAACCGCTGTACATGAACCATCACAATTCCGAGAGCCCGGACCGGGAAGCCGGTCTGGCCGACAAACTGTTTGCCCTGCTGCTTTACCTGCTGCCCCACCATCTGCTCTCCCAGGCCATGCACTGGCTGACCCGTCTTGAGTGGCCACCGCTCAAGGACCGGCTGATCCGGGGCGCTATCCGGCTCTACAGGATAGACATGAGCGTGGCGGTACAACAGAACCCGTTTGCCTACCCCTGCTTCAACGCCTTCTTCACCCGGGCCCTGCGCGCTGATGCGCGGCCGGTGGCGGAGGATCCGACGGCTGTTGTCTCACCGGTGGATGGCACCATCAGCCAGATCGGCAGGATAGAGAATGGCCGTATTTTTCAGGCCAAGGGACAGCGCTATACCCTGCGGGAACTGCTGGGCAATGACGAATCCGGTTGCGAACAGTTTGAGGACGGCCATTTCGCCACCCTCTATCTCTCTCCCAGGGACTACCATCGCATCCATATGCCGCTGGGTGGCGAATTGAAACAGATGCGGCACATCCCCGGACGACTGTTCAGCGTCAGTCCCTCAACCACCCGGGTGGTGCCACGGCTGTTCAGCCGCAACGAACGCCTGGTCAACCTGTTTGAAACCGGGCAGGGTCCCATGGCGGTGATCATGGTGGGTGCTATTTTTGTCGCCAGCATGGATACGGTCTGGGCCGGCACGGTGGCGCCCGCCACCCGACGCATCAGCCAGTGGCGCTATGGTCCGCAACAACCCGATCAACCCATCACCCTGGATAAGGGCGAAGAGATGGGGCGATTCAACATGGGATCTACCGTGGTGCTGCTGTTTCCAAAAAACAGCATCCGGTGGGATGAGGCGCTGTCCGCCGGCAGTCAGGTTCAGATGGGCCAGCAGATCGCCACCCTGGCCGGCCAGAGTGAGATCACGCCCGGGTCAGAGGAAAAGCAATAACCTGGTCGATATGCGTCGCGCCGATAGCGCGCATCAACAGGCGATCAATGCCCAGTGCGACTCCGGCGCAATCCGGCAATCCCCGGGCGAGTGCTGCAAGCAACAGTTCATCCATCGGCACCAGCGGCTGACCAGCCTCCGAGCGCGCCTGCAGATCCTGCTCAAAGCGACGCCGCTGTTCGGCCGCATCGGCCAGTTCATGGAAACCGTTGGCCACCTCGATCCCATCGATATAGAGCTCGAAACGCTCGGCAACCGGCGGATCACCCGGCCTTACCCGCGCCAGCGCGGCCTGGCTGGCCGGGTAGTCATAGACAAAACAGAGTCCGGCACCCAGGGCCGGCTCGATGCAGTGCGTCATCAGCAGATCCAGCCAGGCATCCCGGTGGGGCAGCTCCAGCTGCTCAATACCCGGCACGCCCTGCTGCAGGGCCAGATTGCGCAATTGTCCGGCAGTGGCGTCATGGGGATTCAGCCCAAGCAGCTGCTCAAACAGCTCCCGGTAACTGATACGACGCACCGGCTGTGCTTCGGGCAGCACCCACTGCACCAGCTGCTCCACCTCATCCATCAGGCGGTGGTGATCAAAGCCGGGGCGGTACCACTCCAGCAGGGTGAATTCCGGGTTATGCAGACGACCGGACTCACCATCCCGAAACACCTTGCAGAGCTGGTAGATGGGGCCAGATCCGGCCGCCAGCAGCCGTTTCATGGGAAACTCGGGTGACGTATGCAAGTAGAGCGGCACACCGGACGGCGCACCCGGCCCGGTATAGCGGGTCACCAGGGACTGGATGGTGGGATCGGTGGTGGCAGATCGAGAACAGACCGGCGTCTCCACCTCCATGACCCCCTGCTGATGAAAAAACGCCCGGATTTGCGCCAGCAGCCGGGCGCGCATCCTGAGCGTCTCCATGGAGGCGGCGGGGAAAGCCCCGCCACTATGCCGATCGGGATTCAACTGCGCGACCGACTTACTCTTCCTTGGCCCGCGATACATACTCGCCGGAGCGGGTATCGACCTTGATCAGCTCACCGGTCTGGACAAACAGGGGCACCCGCACCACGGCACCGGTCTCCAGCGTGGCCGGTTTACCGCCACCGCCGGAGGTATCGCCCTTGAGGCCGGGGTCGGTCTCGGTAATGGTCAGATTGACAAAATTGGGGGCTTCCACAATGATCGGCGCACCGTTCCACAGGGTGACGGTACACATATCCTGATCCTTCAGCCACTTGACCGAGTCGCCCACGGCGGCCGCATCGGCACTCACCTGCTCGAAGCTGTCCGGGTCCATAAAGTGCCAGAACTCGCCGTCCGAGTAGAGGTACTGAAGCTCCATCTCCATGACATCGGCGGCCTCGACAGTCTCGCCCGATTTAAAAGTACGCTCAATGACACGACCGGTCTTCAAGTTGCGGATTTTGACCCGATTGAACGCCTGGCCTTTGCCCGGCTTCACAAATTCGTTCTCAATAATGGAGCAAGGGTCGCCATCCAGCATTATTTTTAGACCGCCCTTAAACTCATTGGTACTATAAGTTGCCATCTTGTCCTCACCAAACAACCGACTTGAAAACGCGCATGATACATCGAATAGAGCCTGCATGTCAGACTCCCCTGTGGCAGCAGTCTCTCGCCGGCGCCTTCCGCGATGCGGATCTGTTCATCCAGTTTCTGCAACTGGACAAGGCCCTTCTACCCGCTGCCCGTGCTGCCGCACGCCAATTTGGCCTGAAAGTACCCAGGGAGTTCGCCGAGCTGATCACCCCGGGAGATCCGCACGATCCCCTGCTGCGTCAGGTCCTGCCCATTGGCGCGGAACAGCTGCCGGCGGCCGGTTTTGGCCCTGATCCGGTGGGCGATCTGGACCGGGCGGTCGGCCCCGGCATGCTGCATAAATACCAGGGGCGCTTGCTGCTGATCGCCAGCGGCAGTTGCGCGGTCAACTGCCGTTACTGTTTCCGGCGCCACTACCCCTATCAGGAAGCGGCCGCGTATCGGCAGGGCTGGGCCCAGGCACTGGAGCATATTGAACAGCACCAGGATATTGATGAGATCATCCTGAGTGGTGGCGATCCGCTGACCCTGACCGATAACAAACTGGCCGATCTGATCGGCCGCCTGGAAACCATTCCGCACCTGAAGCGGGTGAGGATACACAGCCGGTTGCCGGTGGTGATCCCGTCTCGCCTGACCACCGGACTGACCGATCTGTTAAGCAGCGGCCGGCTGCAACCGGTACTGGTGTTACACATCAACCATCCGCGGGAGATCTCCCCCGCACTGGTGGAGGGACTATCATCACTAAAGCAGGCCGGTATCAGTCTGCTCAACCAGTCCGTACTGCTGAAGGGGGTCAACGACGATGCGGATACCCTGGTCGCCTTGAGTTCAGGACTGTTCGAAGCCGGCATTCTCCCCTACTATCTCCACCTGCTGGACCGGGTAGCCGGCGCAGCACACTTTGAGGTTGAGGAGGAGCGGGTCCGGCAACTGCAGGAGGAACTGCGAGGGCGTCTGCCCGGATATCTGATGCCGAGAGTGGTCAGGGAGGTGGCCGGCGCACCCGCCAAGCAGCCGGTCATCTAAAAAAAACCGGATCGCCGGGGCTCCACAAGGATCCATTCAACCGCTGATAACTGAATTTTTATTGCAGTAGAACCTGATCCTGCCGATAAAACACTGTAAACTACAGACGGCCAGGCGGCCAATGAATCTCACTAACCAAAATAGTAAAGATTTCATGGAGATACAGAAAACACTCGGTTTTACCACGCCTGAGCGCACCAATGCGCCCACCGACTCAATGCTCCTGAATCCCAGGGAAGTGGCCTCCTGGGTCAGTGGCTTGCCGATGGCCAATGTAGGCGAAACCTCGCGGCAGGTGTTCAAGACGCTTGTTGAATTCAACAGAATCAACATCCCGCACCAGGATCGAATTAAGATCGCCGAGCTGCTGCGCCGCCCGATCGGCTATATCTCGGAGAACCTGCGAAAGTACTACTACGACTCCGCGTTTCCCCTGTCGGCAAAGAACCGTAAAATCGCGGTCCTCAACCGGGAGCTGTATGCCGAGCTGGCCCTCTCCTACAAGATCTTTATCGAGACCATGCTCTCCGGCGACAGCGGCAAGTTTGATCGCAAGATGCTGATCATTGCCATTCACCGGGCCATGCGGTTTCTCTCCACGGTGATCTACCAGTCCGCGCTGGTCTATGACCCGCCGCCACCCAAGGTGTGGAAAGAGATCCACCTGCTGTACACCTACGCTGAGCAGAACGGCATCCAGGAACTGGCGGTAAAGGATGGCAAAAAGAGCGACTCGGTGAGCAGCATCGCCTCCCTGTATAAACAGACACTGCTCTTCTCCATCTGCTCACCCTATCGCCTGCGGCCACGCAAGATTGAAAATGTCATCCAGTCGCTGGAGCCCTGGAGCCAGCTCACCACCCTGGGCATGAGCACCACCGGAGAGCCGGGGCAGTTCGACTTTGTGGCAAACCTGGCCAGCGACCAGCCACCGCGGCACAGCTCGCTGGAAACGGGCCAGGAGAACCGGCTGCGCCGGGTGCTGAATACCCAGCCGCTGGTCAAGATGTTGCGGGAGGCCTTCGACCATTTGTCCCAGGACAGCAGCAAGGGGGAGAACAACGGGTCGAGTCCAAAGCTCTCCAAGCAGTTGCTGCGACAGCTGATCCAGATTCTGAGCTCCGAGCCCAAACGGGATTTCGTACGCACCCGGCTTAACTTCGAACTTAAAGTGGCCGTTGGCATCAATGCCATCCATAGCCTCCAGGCACAGGAGAACGATACCCGCGACAAGGCGGCACAACAGGGCGCCGGCAGCCTCCCCGACTGGCGTGATCCGTCATCCGGCGACGACGCCGAACAATCCCTGTACACCCTGTCCGGGAACAGACTGACCCTGGAGGGTGAGGACGAGTCCATCCATGAGACGATTCTCGCCAGTGGGTTTGGCGAATCGGGCTACGGACAGGACGGCACCCCGATCTGGGCAACCCGCCCAAAAGAACAGCAATACGAAACCTTCGCCTGCAAGACCGACAACGAGAGTGCCGGTGGCTACTGCATCAACTGGCAGGGACCCAATGCACCCAAGATAAAAATCGGCGAGGTGATCGGCATACAATCGGCAACGGTCAGGAACCAGTTTGCCGTCGGCATCAGTCGCTGGATGAAAAACCTGCCTGGCCAGGGCCTGCAACTGGGCATGCAGATGATCGCCCCCACTGCCACGGCAGTACTGGTAAATCGCCTGGATACCGACAACCCAGCCAGCCAGCCACAAAAGTGCCTGTTGCTGCCGGAAGTCAAAGCATCTGAACTGCCACCCAGCCTGATTCTCCCGACACTGCCGTTCAAGCCCGGCGATACCATCATGATTGACCGGGACGGTATTGAGAAAAAGGCCAAACTCACCCAGCTGATGGAAACAACCGGTGCATTTTCGCGCTTCCAGTTCAGTTACCTGGACGGGCAGAGCGACGATGGGGAGAGCCCGTCGAATCAGGACCGGGCGGATTTTGACAACATCTGGCCCAAGCTGTAATGATGCGGAATTAATGTTATTACGAACAGGCATTAAAATGACATTGGACAACTGCCAGCTATGAATGGAAATCCCGAGACTGATATTTCGATCAGGCTTCTGGTAATAGAGTCATCCCTCAATGAGGCAGAGGCCCATATCAGCACGCTGCGGAACGCCGGCCTGATTATTCATCCCACCGTCGCCGTGGATGAAGAGGCGATACTGGATATCGCCGATGATGAAAAGCCTGAACTGATACTGCTTTCCCTGCCGGAGCAGGCCGACAAACTGACGGCTGTTCTGAAATTGTGCCAGGCGGCGTTTCCCGATATCCCCTATGTCATTGTCTATAAAAATCCCGAGACTGACCGGAACACCCTGCTGCAGGCCATGCGCGAAGGCGCCCGGGATGTGGTCAGTTCCAACGACCCGGACCATCTCCAGCTGGTTATCAAGCGGGAGTCAGAGGAGATCAACCTGCGCAAGGAGCTGGCCGCGACCCGGGACAAGCTGAAAGAGGCGGAAGCCCTCTGCAGCACCCTCATCGAAAGCTCCCAGGATGCCATCGCCTATATACATGAAGGGATGCACATGCAGGCCAACCCGGCCTATCTGGAGATGTTTGGCTTTGTGGATATGGATGACCTGGAGGGGTTACCTATCCTGGACCTGATTCCGGCCAAGGACCACAAGACCATCAAGTCCTTCCTCAGAACACTGGGTCGTGAACATACCGAACTCAACATCGCCTGCCAGAACAGCGCCGGCGAGGTGTTTGATGCCAAGCTGGAGTTCTCGCCAGCCACCTTTGACGGCGAACCCTGCACCCAGCTGATCATACGCAACGAGGCGCAGAACAAGGAGCTTGAACAGACCATTGAGCTGCTGAGTAACCAGGATGCCCAGACGGGTCTGGCCAATCGCCAGTACTTCATGGCGAAACTGGAGCAGCAGATCGCCACCTCGACGGAAACCGAAACCGGCTGTTCCCTGTTCTACATTGTGGTGGATGACTTCAGGGAGATCCGCAGCGAGATCGGCATCACCGCAAGCGACAACCTGCTGAAGGAACTGGCCGGCCTGCTCAGCGAGAATATCGAGAAAGAGGAGCTGCTGGCGCGTTTTGGCGATCACTCTTTCACCATCCTGAGCCCCAAGCACAATTCAATCGATGCGGAGACCATGGCGGAACGGCTGCGCCTGCTGGTGGAAGAGTTTATCTATAAAGAGACCAACGTCACCTGTAGCATTGGGGTCAGCCTGTTCGACCCGGAGACCCCGGGCAGCCAGGACTTCATCAACCGCGCCTACCACGCCTATGAAGCGGCCCGAAATGGCGGCGGCAATCGCTACTCCTGCTACGATGCCAGTGAAATGCAGGCCAGCTACGGGGAAGACAACACCGGCGATGAGGCACGGATCAACGAACTGATCCAGCACGCCCTGGAGCACGACCGCTTCCGGCTGGTCTATCAACCGATCGTCAGCCTGCAGGGTGACAGCCGGGAACACTACGCGGTTCTCACCCGGCTGCTGGACAACAACAATGAAGAGATCCTCCCGGACCACTTTATCCGTTACGCCAAGCAGGGCGAGCAGATGGCCAAAGTGGATCGCTGGGTGATCAACAAGGCGATTGAAGAGCTGGCAGAACAGCGCAAAGAGGGTAAGAAGGTCAACTTCTTCATCAGCATCTCCAGTTCCGGACTGGAAGATGAGGGCATGCTCCTCTGGATCTGCGACTGCCTGCGCAAACACAGCGCCAAAGGCCCCTGGATCACTTTCCAGATCCAGGACAAGGATCTGCGCAATCATATCCAGAACGCCAAGAAGCTGATCGAGGGCCTGAAAAAAATCAAATGCCAGCTGGCTATTGACCAGTTCGGATCGAATCCAAAAGCGGAAACCCTGTTGAAGCATTTGCCGGTCGATTTCGTCAAGTTCGACTTTGAGCTGATGCAGGATCTGGCATCCAACCAGGAACAGCAGGATAACCTCAATGAGCTGAACGCCCTGGCCAAGGAACATAATATCAAGACCGTGGCCATGGGTGTGGAAGATGCCAATAGTCTGGCGATTCTCTGGACCGTCGGCGTCAACTATATCCAGGGCTACTTCCTCCAGGAACCATCCGAAAACATCTCCTATGAGTTCAGCTCCGCGTAACGATCCGCCCATCCGCACCCCGCAAGCCCCAATAGCATTCCGGGGCCACAGGGCTGCCCCATCCCGTCTGGTCAGGATGACCGACAACGGTTCTGCATCCGAACCTGGCGCACCGCTTTTCCAGAACAGCCGCAAGGCTCCGGTGCAGACCACAAGCTGGCCTCTTCAGTATCATGCAACCACCCTCCGGCATTGAACAGCGGAGCGACTGCGCACCCATGCAGTGCAGCAACTGCCAGCATCAGATCGAGGATCCGGAGGCACTCTTCTGTGCCCAGTGTGGACAGTCACTCTGCATAGAGGGGCACTGTTGCTACTGTGGAAAACGCTTGCAGCCGAAGGCCAACTTCTGCGATCGCTGTGGGGCAGCGGTAACGCCCCAGTTGCCGCTCTCCGCCGTACCGGAAACAGAAACTGCCAGGCCCCATCTCCGGCCAATCACACCACTCCGGGGAGTGATCGAGGCGGAGGTGCGGCACCATGTTGAACAGGCCCAGGTGAAACGCACTATTGAGCGGACGATCCAACGGGAAAAGGCACACCAGGCCAGGCTGCTTAAATATGGACTGAGCGAGAGCGACTGGGTCAGCATTGCGGGCGGCAGCTTTCTGATGGGTTCTCCGCCCGATGAGAAAAACCGCTTCGAAAATGAGCGGCAGCATGAAGTCCAGGTGAAGCGTTTTGAAATGCTCAAGACCCCGGTCACCTTCGCCATGTTCGACACCTACTGCGAAGCGGTGCGACGCCCCTTGCCGGGTGATGAAACCTGGGGTCGGGAGAAACGGCCGGTGATCAACGTCAGTTACTGGTCTGCACTGGAGTACTGCCAATGGCTGTCCGAAAAACTGCAGGCCAACATCCGGCTACCCACCGAAGCCGAATGGGAATACGCCTGTCGTGCCGGAACCACCACGCCGTTCTGGACCGGCGAACAGATTTCACCGGAGCAAGCCAATTTTGACGGCAACTACACCTACGGTGGCAGCGAAAAAGGCGCCTCCCGCGGCCAGACCACGCCAGTGGATCAGTTTCCCGCCAATCCCTGGGGATTGCATGACATGCACGGCAATGTGTGGGAGTGGTGTGCCTCGATCTACGACGAGCGCTATACCGGACTGGAACAGCAGGATGCCGGTTATCACCTGGATGATGATCGGGAACGGGTGGTAAGGGGCGGTTCCTGGCACAACGTACCCAGCGGACTGCGCAGCGCATCACGCAACAAGCTGAGGCCGGACTACCACTATCTGCGGGTCGGCTTCCGGATTGTCCGCGAAGTGGACGATCCCGAAGCATAAGCCCACACCTGCCACCATTTACCGGCGTTCGTCAGTACCCTGTAAACAGAAAGCCCGTGATATCCAAGCAGATATCACGGGCCTTGTCATGCCAACCAAGGCAGATCAGATAGCCAGGTACTGCTGACGCAACTCCTCGTTGTCCAGCACTTCCTGCGCCAGACCATCAAACACCACCTGCCCCATATCGAGGATGATCGCCCGGTCTGCGAGCCGCAACGCGGCGACCGCGTTCTGCTCGACAATGATCGTGGTGATACCGAGCTTCTTGATGCCGTCCACAATCCGCTCGATCTCGTGCACGATCACCGGCGCCAGCCCTTCGTAGGGCTCATCCAGCAACAACAACTTGATATCCCGGGCCAGGGCACGGGCTACCGCAAGCATTTGCTGCTCACCACCGGACAGGGTGGTTGCTTCCTGATCCCGGCGTTCAGCCAGTCGGGGGAAATGCTCGTAAATACGCTCAATACTCCAACCGATAGGTGGCGCAATCTGGGACAGGATAAGGTTCTCCTCCACCGTCATGCCGGCGATGATACGACGATCCTCCGGTACCAGCGCCACGCCGTTCTGTGCCGCCTCATGGGATTTCATGCTGTGCAGCGGCTTGTGGTCAAGCCAGATTTCACCGTGGGTAACCTGGGGGCTATCGACCCGGGCGATGGATCGCAGCGTGGAGGTTTTACCGGCACCATTACGTCCCAACAGGGCCAGGACTTCACCCTCACGGATATCGAAACTGACTCCCTGCACGATATAGCTCTCGCCGTAGTAGGAGTGGATATCCCAACAGGAGAAAAACGCCGGATCGGAACCGGCCCGGTTGACCGGGGTAACGCGCTGGGTTGCACTCTTCTTACTCATAGTTCAGCCCCTCCCAAGTAAGCTTCCTGAACCTTCGGGTTACCACGGATCTCATCCGGTGTGCCGGTGGCAATAATCCGGCCCTGGGCGAGTACACTGATGGTATCAGCCAGGCTGAACACCACGTGCATATCGTGCTCGATAATAATCTTGGTCATGCCCCGCTCTTTGATGCGCTTCAGCAGATCGATGGTCCGGTTGGTGTCATGTCGCGCCATACCGGCGGTCGGCTCATCCAGCAACAACAGCCGCGGATGCTGAACCAGCCCCATGGCCAGTTCCAGGCGTCGCTTGTCACCACGGGACATGCTGCCGGAGTGTTTGTGGATATGCTCGCCCAGCCCCATATCCTCCAGGATATGTACCGCGTCGGCCTCGATCTCGCGTTCCGAAGCAAGGCTGCTGAAGGCATTGAACTTGAAGGTGCCGTCCCGCTTGGCCAGTGCCGGAATCATCACATTTTGCAACACGGTCAGATCCGGGAAGATCTCTGGGGTCTGGAACACCCGCACCATCCCCGCATGATTGATCTCATGGGGTTGCATTCCGATCATGTTCTTGCCATCGAACTCCACCGTTCCGTTATCCGGAATCAGGCGTCCGATACAGCAGTTCAGCAGCGTGGATTTACCCGCCCCGTTGGGCCCGATAATGGCGTGGGTCTTGCCCTCTTCAATATCCAGGTTGATATCACCCAGTGCATGCAGCCCGCCGAAGGTTTTATCCACATTCTTGATGCTTAAAACAATACTCATCACATCACTCCTTCTCTGCCGGCACGGCAATATCACGGTTTCCGGCCATGCCGAAAATCCGCCGCATATAGGTATTGGCGTGGCGGATACCTTCCATCACCCCGCCGGGCAGGAAGATCACCACGATCATGAACAGCAAGCCGAGAGTCAGGTGCCAACCTTCGCCTACAAATTCGCCGGTAATGGCAACCACGATGTTCTCCAGCCAGTCTGGCAGGAAGGCAAAGATCTCATGCAGGCGAACATCGTTCATGGCAGAGAAGATATTTTCAAAATACTTGATAATGCCGGCGCCAAATAACGGGCCAAGCAGGGTTCCGGCACCACCCAGGATGGTCATCAACACCACCTCACCGGATGCGGTCCACTGCATCCGTTCGGCACCCGCCAGCGGATCGGTCACCGCCATCAGGGAGCCCGCTAGCCCGGCGTACATACCGGAGATGACAAACGCCGTCAGCAGATAGGGCCGGGTATTGAAACCGGTGTATTTCATCCGTGTCTGGTTGGACTTGATGGCCAGCAACTTCAGGCCGAACGGCGAACGGAAGATTCTCAGCGAGATAAAGAAGCCGATAATCAGCATCACCGCGCAAAAGTAGAATCCGCTGTAGCCGCTCATCTCCATTCCAAACAGCTGGGTCGAGGGCAACCCGTCACCAACCGGACCATCCAGGATGCGCGGATCATCCATGGTCAGCTGCAGACCCGTTTCACCATTGGTCAATGGCGTCAGTACCGAGTAGGCCAGGTTGTAGGACATCTGGGCAAAGGCCAGGGTCAGGATCGAGAAGTAGATGCCCGAACGCCGCAGACTGAGATAACCGATCAGGACGGCAAACAGGCCGGCCACCAGCACGGCAAAGATCACCGCCGGAATCACATTCATGGTCAGCAGCTTGAATGACCAGACCGCCGTATAGGAACCGACGCCCAGGAACACGGCATGACCAAAGGAGAGATACCCGGTCAGGCCGAACAGCAGGTTGAAGCCGATAGCAAATATCCCGAAGATCGCAAACTTCTGCAGCAAGTCGGGATAACCTGCACCGACCGGGGTCAACCAGACCGGCGCTGTCAGGACGACCAACGTGAATATGGCCATGACAACCCAGTCGTTTCGTAACAATGGCATACTCATATCAATCCTCCATCACGCCTTTGCGTCCCATCAGACCACGGGGCCTGACCAGGATAATGACTACAGCGACCAGATAGATGATGATCTGGTCAATACCAGGAATGATGTTTTTGACTTCATTCATGGAGGCGAAGGATTGCAAAATACCCAGCAGGAAGCCCGCGGCCACGGCCCCTCCCAGGGAACCCATACCGCCTACAACGACCACCACGAAGGAGAGCACCAGGAAGTCCATACCCATGTGGTAATCGGGTGGCAGGATCGGCGCATACATGACACCGGCAAGACCGGCCACCACCGCCGCGATGCCAAATACAATGGTAAAGCGATGCTCCACATTGATACCCAGCAGACCCACTGTCTCCCGGTCATGCATACCGGCGCGCACCACCATACCGAACGTGGTGAACTGCAGGAATGCAAACACGGCAAATATGACAATACCCGAGAACACCAGGTAAATCAGTCGCCACCAGGGATAGACCACAGACTCGCCCAGCCCGAACAACACACCGATGGGCGCACTGCCGGCGAAGATTTCCGGCGCGGGAGAGGGAATCGGGTTGGCACCGAAGAAGGATTTCACAATCTCCTGCAGAACGATCGCCAGACCAAAGGTGACCAGGATCTGCTCCGCGTGGGAGCGTTTGTAAAAATGCTTGATCAAGCCCCGTTCCATGATCAACCCGATTAGCAGCATGACCGGTATGGCCAGCAGAATCGATATGGGTACCGACCAGTCGATGATCGATTTGCCAAAGTCACCAAACCAGATTTCCAGGTAGGGTTGCTCTTTGTAAGCATCGAAGAAGGTAATACTCTCGTCTTTTACCTTCACGGAAAGCGTTAATATTTTTTCTACCGTAACCGCGCAGAACGCACCCATCATGAACAAGGCGCCATGGGCGAAGTTCACCACACCAAGCGTTCCGAACACGAGCGTCAGGCCGAGGGCAATCAGTGCGTAGGCACCGCCCTTATCGAGGCCGTTTAAGATCTGAAGAAGGATCGCATCCATTACTGTCTACACACCAGTGAAAATAGAGAAAAACAGGCGCCGGCCGCCCAAGGGCAGCCGGCAGACAGGTTATTGTGGATCAGACCTCGTAAGGACCGAGTTCGCCACCAAAGATCTTGGCGTCGTACTCAACCTGCGAACGTGGAACGACCTGCTGAACCGTCAACAAATCGAATTGAGATGTCGGGTTCTCGTTTCCGCGCACCACCAGTACATCCTTGAAGCACTGATGATCCTCGGCACGATACTCAGTCGGGCCGTTACCCATGCCGTCAAACTTGAAGCCTTCCAGCGCTTTGATCACCTCAGGCGGATAGAAGGTACCGACCTGTTCAACCGCATTGGCATACAGCAGGGCCTGTACGTAGGTGGTGTGAGCCGCCTGCGAGGGTGGGAAGCCATACTCCTGACCGAAGGACTTGACGAAAGCCTTGGAGCCTTCATCCTGCAGTGACCAGTTCCAGTTGGTGGTACCCAGGATACCCTTGATATTGTCACCAGCACCCTGCGCCATCAGACGGGAGAACAGCGGTACAACGATTTCGAAGTTCTTGCCATTGACCTGCTTGTCACGCAGACCGAACTGAACCGCCTGGGTCAGGGAGTTGATCATATCCTTACCGTAGTGGTTGAGGATCAGCACGTCCGCACCGGAGTTCAGCACCGGGGTGATGTACTGGGAGAAGTCGCCCGCACCCACCGGAGTCTTGACGGTGGCGACCGTCTGCCAACCCAGGGCCTCGGTAGCGTTCTTGATCGACTCTTCCTGGGTCCAGCCCCAGGTGTAATCGGCAGTGAGGTGATAGGCCTTGCGATCGGTACCCAGTTCATCCTTCAACACCGGACCCAGTGCGGCACCGGACATGTAGGCGTTGAAGAAGTGACGGAAACCGTAACGACGCTTATCCTTACCGGTGGTGTCGTTGGAGTGGGTCAGACCGGCCATGAAGATAACCCCCATCTCCTGACACAGACCCTGAACAGCCACGGCCACACCCGAGGAAGAACCACCGGTTACCATGATCACGCCATCTTTCTCAATCATACGCTTGGCAGAAGCACGGGCCGCATCGGACTTGGTCTGGGTGTCACCGGTCACATACTCGACCTTCTTGCCGAGGATACCGTTACCCTTCAGTGAGAGCGGCTTCATGGTGTTCAGCATACCGCCGTCACCTTCGCCATTGATGTGCTTCACGGCCAACTTGTAGGCGCGCAGTTCGTCCGCGCCCTCATCGGCATAGGCACCGGTCTGGGGAACGTTGAAACCGAACTTGACGGAACCGGCGTTACCGGGATTGTTGCGGAAATCCTTGGCAGCCCAGGCATCCTTAACGAAGAACATGGGCATATTGGCCGCGGTCATGGCCGCCGCACCTACCTTGATAAAACCACGACGGGAAAGTTCGCTGGTCTTGGACTTGTCATCACTCATTACTATTTTTCCTCTCTCCATTTCGGGCTGTGCGCCCGATTATTGTGCACGTGCAACAGGTGCTGTATGGCCCCCAGTGCGTCTTTTGTAAAACTGACTGAGTGCCGGGGTAACAGCGACCGAATCAGACCGGGGTTAATTCATCGTTTCCAGCTGGCGAAACAGTGCAATGAACAGCCGATCATCAACTTACAGCAGGGATTAATCATTTCTTCTTCTATGTCGGTTTTTTAATAAAAACTCTCTGCCCCTGCTTTAGCGGCATCGGTGTACGCGAAGTTACCCCCGACAGGAGACTATCAGCAAATACCATGCCGACACCCATTACACCTAGAATCAAGCGCCTAGGAGCCGGGCCACCTGCCGGGTGTTACCGAAACACACAGACAGCGGTAACAATCGGTGTGTAGTTCGGTAACGCCGAACAGCGGTCAGGTTACAGTGCTGAGGGTCCGGCACCAGGACATTAAAATTCGCCGGATTGGCAAAACAAGTGGAGAGTGGCAGGCCCATGATGGCGGCATGCCAACGGTATACAGATGAGTGAACAGTTACTTACCTGGAACCAGATTAACGATCTGCCCCGTCAGCGGGGAGGCGCAACAAAACACCTAAAACGGCACACAGCGCAACCGGTGTGGTTACCAGGGCATAAAACCGTTCATGAAGGTCATGGGGCGGGAGATACTTTGATTCATGCGGGACATATCCTGTCGCATGATATAGGTGGAGACGGTCATGGACTGGATAGACTTGTCCATGGAGCCAATGGTTTCCAGCATGGGTTCAAGGGTGCTGACCTTGTCGTTTATTTCCGACATATAACCGGACATGGTCCTGATATTGGCCGTCATATTGTTCATATTATCCGACACGGAGCGCATGTTATCGGCCAGTACCGTCATGTTGGAATCCACACTGACTGCCAGATAATGCACATCCCTGGCCAGGCTATAGACCAGGAAAAAACCATACGCGGCCAGGATGATGAAGGCGAACAGGGATGGATAGACGATCAGCTCCCAGCGTCGGGCACTGGTCTCAAACGCCTCCGAAAGCCGATCCATGGAGTCACCCTGCCCCTCTTCCGGAATCTGTTTCTGATCCACACGCGCATTTTCCTGGACCATCTACTCTATCCTCAATCCCTGCCTAGCTACATTTGTAATTAATTTAATGCTTATATACTAAATATCTAATATATATTACCACAGAAGCCATTCAACCATAGTCGTTTTTTATTTATAGGGGACATGGCGGGAATTTATACCCGTCGGCTTCCCCCAACCGCCACCCGGTCAGAAATCTCCCATTGCGCCACGCCGCATGATCTCCAGAATGACACTTTTCACATGCGACGCCTCCTCCTTGAGGGCTGGCGGCAGCGGTTCGCCGCCATGAATCATCAGATCCATGTTCAGGGCATAGAGCCAGAGCTTACCCTGCTTATCCTCAACCAGGGTTATCCGGCACGGCAGGTAGGCAGAAAATGCGTCACTGTAGTCGAGCATCTGTGCCGCGGTGAGGGAGTTACAGAACATGTAGATCTTGATAAACCGGTACGGTTTACCGCTTTTTGCTTCCACATCCTTATAGAGCGGGAGTTCCCCCACGTTGGAGATATTGAGCTCATTGGCGACCAGCTTCATCGATTGCTCGACATCTTCCGCGGTCACCCCCTCCTCCACCGGCATCTTCCAGACCACGGCCTCCGCCGCGTTGCGGCTCTCCAGCACTTTTTCAAGCATCTCCCCGTAGACCTTCGGGGCATCCGGATCGAAACCGTCCAGTATCGGATAGGTCTTGAACGCCACCACGCCGACAGCCAGCACCGTCAGAAAGCCGATCAAGGCAAACAGATTTTTGATCACACGCATGTTGCACCCTCCTGGTATTCCGGCCTCCTCGGGGTCAACCGGAGTTTTCAAATCCCTGCTTCCGGGCCGGTAATCCGGCTCGCCGTTGCTACTTCAGTACATCGGGATAAAGTTTGGCACAGAGCGCGTTCAATTCCTTGCTCCCCTTGCCCTTCGGATTCAGCTCAAACACCGCGAGCCCTTCACTGAAGGAGCGGCGAAATATGGTCCGTTGCGACAGTCGCGGCTTGATGAACTTGATGCCGGGCAGTGAAACCAGCGCCGCAGCCGCTTCATCCGTCTCCCGCACCGCGTGATGGGTATCACCCCGGTTGATAAACCCGATAATGTCCGGAACATTTCCTTCCGTGGTGGCGTTTACAAACTGAATAAAACGCTGCGTTGACCAGATATCAGCCTGGGAAGGCGGAACCGGGACCAGGATTCGATCAGCCAGCCGGATAGCCCGTTTCATCATCTCCAGATCCGCCGTACCGATATCAATCAGCACTTCATCGGTCTGGTTCAGCTGGTCACTGTCCAGCTGTTTTTTGTCCTTCACGATGATTTTGGGCAGATATCCCTCCTCATCACGCACCTCGGCAACATCCCGCAGGGTGGCCTGCGGGTCCAGATCTATGACCTGCACATCCGCATCCGCCATTGCCAGCCAGATGGCCAGATTGAAGGTCACGGTGCTCTTCCCTGACCCACCCTTCAGACTACCCACAACAGTGATCATACCCGTACCCTTGCGTTCAATTCAGATACCCGGACAAACAACCCGACGACCCTAGTGGGTCGCCCCTGGCAACCGCTGGGCGGTGCTGCGCCACGCCAACAGCTCGCCCCGGCTGATAGGCCGATCCGGCATTTGCCGTGCCTGATAGGCCCCCGCAGGGTGCCTGATCGGGGCGCGCTGGCGGGGTAGGGGCAATGCCCGGTAGTCGGGCGGTGCCAGCCGTGCAGCACCATAACGGCCTGGCATGGCGCCATAACGGCCCGGCATCGGGTAGGGCCGATAAGCGACCGGTTGCGGCATGGGACGAAACTGGTAATCCGGTCGCCCGCCCGGGCCTCTTGAATAGGGCTGGTAACGACCGGCAAACCGCCCCGGGTGGGCGCGCGGCGCCGGCATGGATCGCACCGGATAGGCGTGCCGCCGTGGATTGCTGTTATAAGGCCTGGGCATAAAAGTACGCCCGGGCATTGCCCAGCCGGGCGGACGGTACCCAACCGGCGTCATGGGGGGATAGGGAGGCCGGGGTCGGAACTGACCCGCCTGGGGATAACCACGCACACCGACCGGAGGACGGGCGGGATAACGGTACACCGGCTGGGATGCAGGTCGAACGCCATAACTCCTTACTGGTGGCCGATAACCGGCCCAACGGGGTGCCTGCCTGCCATAACCATAAGGCGGCACGGCACGGGGAGGCGGCATCATGGGACGGTAGCTGACCGGCAGTGGCCAGTTACCAACGCGCCGCACCGGGGCATGGGATGGCGGAATATTTCCCGGGGGAGCAAAGCGTGCCATTGGCCGGACCGGCTGGGCACGGTAGCGGGGCCGGAAACTGGCTACGCCCCGTGATGGCGATGCGGGCACATAGCTGGGCATCATCTGCTGCGGCACACCGGCCGGGGCCGCAAACACGCTCCCCGCCACCGGCAGGAGCGGCAGAACGGCCAGTGCCGTCAATATCCATCTGAATCTGATCTTCATTAGTGTCACCCCATGATCGTCTGATCATTCAGTACATTTACCCGCAACAGGCCACCGGTTATCTCTTCTGGTTCGGTTGCTGGGGTTCGATTTTCTTGAACTCCGCAGGCACCAGGAACAGGTCGGGATTCTGCGGCCCAATGGTAATATTACGCAATTCCCGCACATATCCCTGCGGGCTCTCCTCCCTGATGGCCAGGTTGAGCTGCGGATCGAACCAGCGCAGGGAGCGCTGCACCGGCTGCTCACCCTGCCGCACGGTCATCTCCCACTTTTCAACCGCGCGTCCGTCGAACTGTTCCACCTGCAGCATTCGCTGCTCCATGACGGGACCACCCTTGATCTCCTGCCGCAACAGAATCGAATGTTGCTTACCGATCCACTGGGTACTCTCTACCGTGCCACCCTGTGATGGCATACTCACCTGCCACTTGGTGGCTAACCGGCCCTGCATGCGCTCCTCACCCAGTTTTTTACACTGGGCGCCCGGCAGACCTTCACAGGGACTGCCCGGTTCCGCGCCCGCTTGTTGCGTACCCATACGGTATTCAATATAGCTGCGCTGCCGAGGATAGAGCACCCAGGTCACCCGGTTCTCGGTATCCACAATATTCACAACCGGCTGGCCATTCTGCTGCGACTCGCTGCGCACCCTGTGCTTACCCACGAATATATGGCCCACCCGTTGATTCTTCTGTGGATCCGTTTGAACGGTATCAGCAGAAAACTCCAGGGCCGCCGGGGATGCCGCCCGGGCCAGGGGCATCCCCGCCAACAACAGGGACAGGCCCAACACCAGGATTTGACCGCGTGTTGACATCTTTACCTCCTCATCACCACACCGGGTTAATACGCTGTGCGGCGCTCTCCCCCCATCGTCTGCCGGTCGCTCAACAGTCATGAAGGTTGTCGCTTTATCATCATCCGGGTTTCACCGGGAAACCCGCCGTAGGACCGAACACCGCGCCCCTGGGGACGAAAACGATAGCCGGGAGCGGCCTGTCCGGGTTGCGCCCCGTAAGGTTGCGCCGTTGCCGGGTCGTTTCCGTTCCGCAGACGCGGATCGGGCCGGAATCTCGGTTTCAGCCGCTCTTGCTGTTGCGGCGAGTTACCGTAATAGCCGCCGGCTGTCCCCGGTATCGGCTGATTCGGGCTGCCTGGCCCGTCAACCTGCGGCGCGCCGGAACCGGCGCGAAGCTTTGGCGGATAGTACCCCCCCGCCCCGGAGTAGCGGCCCTTTCGTACGCTGTTTCCCGGGGCATCAGACACCCCGTCCAGCGGACGAAACTTGCCATAAAATGGTCCCGCTCCTCCAGCCAGTGCCAGGTGAGAGATCATCAGGAGACAGAGCACACCGGGCAGTTTAATCATGGCGTCCCCCGGTTCACTCGATCCCGTTATCGTTATCAAGTTTGAGCCGGATACCGCGGCGCCCCCCTTTTCTTCCCGCGGCCGGCTTTACCTCCTCCTGCGCTTTTGTCGCCTTCGATTTACTCGGCGCGGGAGCGTCAGTTTCAGCTTTGGTGCCGGCTGGATCGGCTCGCTTGACAGCTTTTTTCTTAACACTGCCCTTTGCGCGGGTGGCCGCCTTTTTTACCGGCGCCTTCTTTTTTCTGACCGCTTTTTTCCGGGCTGCCGGCTTGGCTGCCGTCGGCTTCTTCTCCCCGGTTGGCAGATCCGCAGCCGCAGATACCGGTTCATTCTCGGTATCCGCCTGCGGAACCTCAGCAGCCGGTTCAGACCGCTTGTCCGGCACTTCTGGTTGCGTCCTGGCCACCGGCGCCGGACTGGAAGCCGCACCGGTAGCAGGCGACGGCTTACCTGCCCCGGAAGAAGCGATCCCCGCCCCGCTAGCAGCTTGCCCGGACGTGGCAGCATCCGCTGCCGGTGCCGGTGGCGCAACAACAGGGGCGGACCGGACTGTTTTCTGCCTCGGCATCAGCTGCCCGAGCAGGAGGAAAATCCCCCGCACTGCATAAAAGAGTCCCAGCAGCAGGGCGGCAATCTTGCCCCACAGCATCATCAGGAATGACTGGCGGGAAGCCGACTGTTTGGCCGCCGCCGGTGGTGTCTCGGCGGCTTCCGGCAGCAAGGTGGTGCCATCGTCATAGCCCGCGGCGGCCACTTCACAAAGCGCCGCACTGGCCTTCATGCAACCCAGCGGAATCACGATCAGGGTCAGGATGGTGGAGACCATCACACCCGAAGCCAGCGAAATGGCCATGCCCTGGAAGATGGGATCGGTAAAGATCACACTGGATCCGCACACCAGCGCCAGCGCGGTGATCATGATGGGACGGGTACGGGTGGTACAGGCGCGCACCACCGCCTTCTCCACCGGTACGCCACGCTGGATCTCATGGATCGAGAAGTCCACCAGCAGGATCGAGTTGCGCACGATAATACCCGCCAGGGCGATCCAGCCAATCATGGATGTGGCGGTAAATTCCGCCCCCATGATGGCGTGCATCGGAATAATACCCAGCAGCGTCAGGGGGATGGGCGCCATGATCAGTGCCGGGATGCGGAAGTTACCAAACTCCCACACCACCAGGATATAGATCAGCACCAGCGCCACCATGAAGGCCGCCCCCATGTCCCGGAAGGTCTCGAAGGTGACCGTCCATTCGCCGGTCCACTGGATGCTGGAACGTGTATCATCCGCCGGTGGCTTGAACCAGAAGGCGTCCACTTTCGAGCCGTCCGGAGCGGTGTAATCCTCCAGCAGATCCTGCACCTGGAACATGCCGTACACCGGGGCGGCCAGCTTGCCACCCACATCGGCCACCACGTACTCCACCGGGCGCAGATCCTTGTGATAGATGATGGGCTCTTCCTGCATCATCTCAAACGAGCCCAGTTCGCGCAGCGGCAGGACCACACCACTGGTGGACTGGATCGGCAGATCGCCCAGCCGGTTGATCTGGGAGCGCTCGGCCAGTGGCACCTGGATCACGATATTGATCGGCTCATGCCCGGCCTTCTGTTTCACATCACCCAGGCGCATACCGCCAAGCGCCATAGAGAGGTTGCGGTTGATGGTATCGACCGAAACTCCGCGCCGGACCGCCTTTTCCGTATCGACCTTGAACAGCCAGTACTCGTAACTGCCGCGCAGATAGTTATCCACGTCCACCAGGCTCTCGGTCTGTTCGAATATACCGGTCAGATCCTCCGCCAGCTGGCGCCGCACCTCGGGGCTCGGCCCATGCACCTCGGCCACCACCGACTGCAGCACCGGCGGACCGGGCGGCATCTCCACGACCGCGAACTTGGCGCCCGACTCACGGGTGATCTCCTTGACCATCTCCCGGGCCGCCACGGCCAGTTCATGGCTGCTGCGATCCCGCTTGCTTTTGTGCAGCAGCTGTACCTGGATTTCTGCCTGCCAGGGATCCTGGCGCAGATAGTAGTGCCGCACCATGCCGTTAAAATCGAATGGCCGCGCGGTTCCGGCGTAGACCTGCAGTGCGGTCACTTCCGGCATCTGCCGCAGGCTGTCGGCAATCCGGTGGGCCAGGTTGGCGGTGACCGGCAACGCGGTGCCCTCCGGCATATCCAGGACCACCGAGAATTCCGGTTTGTTGTCCAGTGGCAGCATCTTCACCGCCACCCACTTGGTATAGAACATGGAGCAGGCAAAGAAGAAAGCGCCCCACAATACGATGCGGAAAACAATGCGTTTCTTACGCGAGCGGATCAGCGGTGTGAGGACCCTTTCGTAGAAGCGCGCCAGGCGCTCCGTGCCTACGCGTTCCCGCTCTTCCGCCACTTCCAGGTAGTTCATGCTGGGCCGCAGCCAGCGGGAAATCGCCAGCCAGGGGGTAAAGACAAATGCCGCGAACAGGGAGATCAGCATGGCGGCCGAACCGAGCGCCGGAATCGGTTCCATGTAGGGCCCCATCATGCCGGTGACAAATCCCATCGGCAGCAGTGCCGCGATAACCGTGAAGGTGGCCAGGATGGTGGGATTGCCCACTTCCCGCACCGCGTCAACGGCCGTATGGGCATCGGTGGAACCGGTTTCCAGCCAGCGCCGGTAGATGTTTTCCACCACCACGATCGCATCATCCACCAGAATACCGATGGAAAAAATCAGGGCAAACAGACTGACCCGGTCAATGGTGTAGCCGGTGACCCAGGCATAGAAGATGGTCATCAACAGCACCACCGGAATCACCAGCACCACCACCATGGCGGGACGCAGGGCCCGGAAGGCGAACAGCACCAGCAGGAATACGAACCCGGTGGCCACAAACAGCTTGAAGATCAGTTCGTTGACCTTGTCCTCTGCCGTCTCGCCATAGTTACGGGTAATACTGACGCCCACGTTGGAGGGGATACGCAGTCCTTTCAGATGCTCCACCCGGTCAATAATGGCGCTGGCCACGGTGACCCCGTTGACGCCCGGTTTTTTTGCCACGGCGATGGTAACGGCCGGGATACCACTGGCCGGCTGTTCATGCTCGCCGGCCGGCCCGGTGTAATAGGCCACCAGCTGCTTGGCGTCCTCCGGCCCCTGGATCACCCGGGCCACATCATGCACATAGACGGGTACGTCGTTGTGGGTGCCGATCACCAGCTGGCTGATATCGTCAGTGGTCTTGAGGAAAGCGCCGGTCATGACCGTGAAGCGGGTATTACCGGACTCCACACCACCCGCCTGCTGCTCGCTGTTGGAGGTCTGGATACGGTTGGCCACCTGGTCCAGACTGATGCCGTAGCCGGACAGCCGTTCCGGTGATACCTCGATAGTGACCTGTTCAGCGCGGCCACCCACCACGAAACCGTTACCGGTATCCGGAATCTCCTTGATACTCTGCAGCACATCGTGCGCCAGCATGCGCAACTGGCCGTCATCCACGTCCGGAGCACCGTTGCCATCCAGGTCCTTGGACCAGAGCGTGATATTGACCACCGGTACGTCATCAATACCCTTGGCCTTGACCAGCGGTGGCGACACCCCGGGCGGTATCTTGTCCATGTTGGAGTCGAGCTTGTCGTTCACCTTGACCAGCGACGGTCCCATCTGCTCGCCGACGTCGAATTCGATGGTAACCATGCCCATGCCCCGTTGCGAGGCGGAGTAGACATGCTTGACACCATCGATCTCGCTCATGATCCGTTCCAGCGGCTCAATGGCGAGATTGGAAACCTGGTCAGCAGAAGCGCCGGTGTACTGGACGAAGATGTCCACCATCGGCACGGATATCTGCGGATCCTCCTGCCGGGGTGTCATCATCAGCCCCAGCAGCCCCATCAGCATCATGGAGATAAAAAACAGCGGTGAGAGCGGCGAGTTGATGAAGAATCGCGCGGTGCGCCCGGCAAGCCCCAATTGCTCGTCGGTCAGCGGCGTATCCTTCAACCCGGTTTTATTGGCATCTTCCTGATTCATCGTTTTCACACTTGGTTGCAGCGGTCTGACGGGAGTGATGAATAATCACGGATATAGCTGGGAGAAGCGGTGCGTTTCAACGCTCCCCTGCCCGCCTGATCCAACCGGAGGCGATTCCGTTGTTGGGGTTGCGCAAAATACGCTCCCCCGAACTCAGCCCGGACAGCACGCTGACGTAGCCGTTATCCAGACTTTCGCCAACCCGAATCAGTCGTAACTCCGGCCGGCCGCCCTTACCCTCGACATAGACACCCGGCAAGCTGCCGTTGTAGCGTATGGCCGTGGAGGGAATGACCGGATGATTGAGTGCGGGAGCGGTAAGATCCGGCACCCGCACCTTGACATACATACCAGGTGCGGAGACGCCCTGTGGCAGGTCGAACTTGACCTTGACCGTGTGGCGTTGTGAGTCGGCGGTCGGGAAGATCTGCGCCACCCGTACCGGCACCACCTGTCCGGTCACATCCAGTTCGGCCTGCAGCATCATCTGCTCATAAAGACCGGGGCGCAGTCTGGCCGGTACATCCACCATGATCTGCAGATACTCCACGTCGGCATAGACCAGCAATGGCTGACCCGGCTGCATGGTATCCCCCACCTCGACAAACTTTTTCAGTATCACGCCATCGAACGGGGCAAGACTGATGGCGTCGCGCAACTTGGCATCGATCGCCTGAATCTGGGACTGGGCTGACAGGATGGCGTTCTGGGCCTGGGTTATCTGCACGCCGGAAGCGTACAGGTCGGCCCGCCGCTCCACGGTCTGGTTGCGATTGCCGGCCATCCCCTCCATGGGGCGGGTGAACATCTGATCAAACAGGTTGGGCAAGCCCATGCCCCCCATGGCCTGTTTCGACTGGGGCGACCAGAGTTCCCGGTTGTACTGGACACCGGCGGCACGCAGCTGCGCATCCGCATTGGCCAGCTGGGCCAGGGCCGCATTGCGTTTGGCCAGCAACTCTGAATCGTCCAGTGCTACCAGGAGTGTCCCTTTCTCGAAGGTGTCGCCTTCGATGCCGGCGAGGTGTTTTACCCGCCCGGGAAGTTGAGCCGAGAGTGTTACCTCTTTATAGGGTATGACTGTCCCGCCTAACGAGACCGTTGAAGCGCCCTGGGCCTGCTGAACGACGAAGTATTCGCCACCCTCCTGCGCAACGCCCTGAAGAGGCAGACCTGCCGCGACAGTCAGGGCCGCAGCCAGCGCAACCGCATGGATCTGTATTTCCATTGTTATAGTTATCCCGCTGATCTAGTACTGCTATTGATATACTACCCCGCCGACTTTACCACGCCGGCAATGCCCGGGGTACTTTCTAATATTCAGGCGTTTTCCACTTCCATACGCCAGAACAGATAGAGTCCAACCGGAGCAAATCGGCCCCTTGATCGCTACATCCCGGGGCCGTACAACATGCTCCTTGCTGGTCATCCGGCGGGCCTGACCGAGCCCGCCGGCCAGCCAATCTCAGGCCTTGCCCATGACCGAAAAACTTTTGATAAAGGGGCCGGCCATACGGGGATCTTTAAGCATCGAGGCGTAATCACCCACCTTGAATTTCATTTTCCCCGAGGTAAACGCCATACCCAATCCCATCATACCGGGCGGCTTGGCAATCCACTTCTTCCACTGCGCCTCGCTGCAGCGGATATCCCAGTTCAGTTCCTGCCCGGTGTACGGACCGGCGGAGGTAGCCTGGCCGTTATCCACACTGATCACCCCACGGGGCTGCTCCTCTCCCTCAAATCCGTAACCGATCACACTGCTGAATCCGATCTGCGCCAGGGCATCGACCAACTCGGACTCCGCATTCCACTGCTCCATGAAACTCTGCATCCACTGTTCGGAAAATAGTTCAGCCATGTCTTAACTCCCTTAATATCTCGATCCGGTATCCAATGAGACCAATCAGTCAGTTATCGGCGACAAAACATATTAATTTTCTCTTATATTCTAATATAACGCAATACCCACGACAGAAATAAGGGCAATTATTTCAATCATAAGTATTTGGGCAAATTCGTAATTTTTCTCTTCCCGTCGCCGTGCTGCTCCATTGCCCACCCCCTCAGACTACCACCAAGCGGCCCGTCGCGTTAGTATGTCAGGCAGACAAATTCAGGGTAACAACGATCAGAATCAAATAAAAACAGCAGTCGGGCAAAATCCCCTATACCACATCAGGAGTTGTAAATGAACACGGCAGGAAGACTCATCGAAGGACGCCTGAAGCATCTTGAAACCCATCTCGAACAAGAGAATCCCGTACTGCTGAAAACGGTGCAGAGCTTCAAGAAACTGGACCGCATCGCCTACCGCACAGGCCTGCTCGATACTGATGAATCCTACGCCACGCAAATCCCCTGGTGGCCACTGATCTCCGTTCTCGGCACTTTCTCATCCGGTAAATCCACGTTTATCAATCACTATCTGGACTACAAACTGCAGCGCACCGGCAACCAGGCGGTCGATGACAAGTTCACCGTGACCTGCTACAGCCGGGAAAAGAGCGCCCACGCCCTGCCGGGTGTCGCGCTGGACTCGGATCCCCGTTTCCCGTTTTACCAGATGAGCGAGGATATTGAACGGGTCGCCCGGGGCGAAGGGGACCGTATCGACTCCTATCTGCAGCTGAAGACCTGCCCCAGCGAACGGCTGCGCGGCAAGATCCTGATCGACTCCCCGGGCTTCGATGCGGACGCCCAGCGCACATCGACCCTGCGCATTACCGACCATATTATTGACCTGTCCGACCTGGTACTGGTGTTTTTTGACGCCCGGCACCCGGAACCGGGGGCCATGAAGGACACGCTCGATCATCTGGTGAGCAACACCATCAGCCGCAATGATGCCGGCAAGTTTCTCTATATCCTAAACCAGATCGACTCCGCCGCCCGGGAGGATAATCCGGAAGAGGTGGTGGCCGCCTGGCAACGGGCCCTGGGGGAACGGGGCCTGACCGCCGGCCGTTTCTACACCATTTACAATCCGGATGTGGCCCTGCCGATTGATGACGACAACCTGCGGCAGCGTTTTGAGCGCAAGCGGGACGCTGATCTGGAAGAGATCCATAACCGCATGCATGAAGTGGAGGTGGAACGGGCCTATCGCATTGTGGGCGTACTGGAGCGCACCGCCCGGGATATTGAAGAGCGCGCCATCCCCGCCATCAAAGAGGCGGTCGGACGCTGGAAACGACGGGTCATCTGGGGTGACGCCCTGGCCTTTGGTCTGCTGCTTGCCGGACTGTTCAGCATCACCCTGAAACAGGGTTATTGGCAGGGGTTCCAGTTTGCTCCGCCCTGGCTGGAGTCGGTCATCAGCAGCCCGGCATTGCAGTTTGGACTTGCCGGCACTGCCGTTGTGGTGGTGCTGGGGCTGCACTTCCTGATACGCGGTCTCGCCGCGCGCAGCCTGGTGCGGCAACTGAAAAACCAGGGGGAAAAACTGGCCATCCGGGGCAATCTGGCAAACGCATTCCTGCGCAACACCAAACCCTGGCGCAGTATCTTCAGCAGTTCACCGGCAGGCTGGGGACGCGGCGCCCGGAAACGACTTGCCCAGGTCAAGGAGGATGCGGACAACTATGTCCAGACCCTCAACGACCGCTTTACCAACCCGTCCGGCGACGTGGCCGTGCAGCTGGAGAACCAGCCACAACTGGCCAGTGCCAGCGAAGCGGATAATGAGACTGGTACAAACACTGACCCCGCCAGCGGCTGATCGGCTTCAGGCCGGCCACCCACATGGGGGTTTGCGGGGCATCAAAACGTTTCTGCACGGCGTAGCGGGGAAGGCAGGATGAACCGGCGAATGGGATTTCATCCAGCCTGTGTGTTCACCATAGACATAGCTAACCCGGTATTCAGGTTCGGGAGAGCATGCCCCCTTCGCGCCATCGAAGATCGTATTCAGCTACAAAAATTGACGCGCTTTTGTTTAGAACGTGACGAGTTACGCGCGCATCGCTGGCGAGAAACACAGGGAGATGGGGCGATAGTCTTGATTGCTTTAACCGGTAAAAGTGATCCGACACCGGCTATTGGCCCCCAAGTTTAAAAAGCTTCAACAACCACTCAGGGAGATCGGGGCAGTTGCCGGCTGTGGTCACGCAAACTGCCTGGCAACCAGCTCCAGATCGTCCACCTGTTCCAGAAATGCCACCTCAACCTCGGGAATCCGCTGCCGGTCAAAACCGTCAATGCGATGCAGCCAGCGGCACTCATCCAACGGCCTGGCACTCCCTGCACGGATCCCGTTCACCCGCTCAACCGTGCAGTTCAGCAAGTTCACTTCGGTCTGATAAGTCCCGCGATAGTCATCCTTGCCCAACTGCCCCATCATGGTGACGATGAGCGCCGGCAAGTGCCAACGCCCGGCCAACAGGAGACCCGCCTCCTGATGATCAAACCCCAGTTGCTCCCGCTCCAGCTCCAGGAGCTTTGTTTCCGGCTCCCGTCCGGCGCTTACCAGCACAGGGACATAATCTTCCCCGATGGCATGGGCCAGCAACAGGGCTCCCAGATTGTGTAACAGGGCGCCCAGATGCAGGCCTGACACATTCGGCCGTTGCTCCGACGGCACCAGGTCTGCCAGATTGACAATCAGCTGACTGCAGGCCAACGCATTGAACCAGTAACCGCCAAGATCAAAAGCGGGACACTTCTCCAGATTAAAAACCCCTGCCACGCTGATACCCAACGCCAGGCTTTTGACCATATCAAGCCCGAGCACACGGATAATCGCCTCTTCCACGCTGTAGACAGGCGACGGCTGGGCAAAATAGGCCGAGTTGGCCAAACCCACAATGCGGGCAGCAACCGCCGGGTCCCGGTCAATAATGGCCGACAGCGCTTTCAGGTCGATGTCATCATCGGACAGCATCCCCAACAATTTTGCCGCCGTCGGCGAGAGGGGCGGCAAGTACCTGACCTGAAGTTTGTCATGCAAGGCTGTCTTTTCATCCATAATTATTTTCCAGTTTTTGACCCGGCTCTTTTAAGTTAGCAGAGTTTTGGCGCTTTTCTCCAACCGCCATCCGGTTCGCCAGCGCAGATCCCGCTGATAACTTGACATGCTGCAGCGCAATGATCAATATAGTGTACAAATCACACTTAGTAGCGGATAGTCAGTGACATTTCAGTATCAGTATCCCCACCCCGCAGTAACCACGGACGTGGCGGTATTCACCCTGCGGGATCAACAACTGCAACTGCTGTTGATACGCCGGGCGGAGGAGCCATATAAGGGACACTGGGCCCTGCCGGGTGGATTTCTTGAGATTGATGAAGACCTGGATAGCTGTGCAAAGCGGGAGCTGAAAGAGGAGACAGGCGTTGACGACCTTTACCTGGAACAGCTATACACCTTCGGCCGTCCCGACCGGGATCCGCGCGAACGGGTCATCAGTGTCACCTATTATGCCCTGGTGCCGGCCGACAAACTCAACCTGTCGGCAGGCAGTGACGCAACTGAGGCGTCCTGGTTTCCCCTGCAGGCGCTTCCGCGGCTGGCGTTCGACCATGAAGAGATTATTCTGCTGGCCCGCGAGCGGCTTGCCGCCAAGACACACTATTCAACCATTGCCTTTCAGCTCATGCCGGAAACCTTTACCCTGAGCGAACTGCAAGTGGTGTATGAAATTCTGCGTAATGAAAAACTGGATAAACGGAATTTTCGTAAATGGGTCCTGTCCCTCGGGCAACTGGAAGAGACCGGCGGGAAACGCAGAAACGGCAACCATCGACCCGCTAAAATTTACCGACTGATCGATCCTGGCCAGGTTCAGATCATACGCTGAACCGGCTGAACCATAGAGAAACTATCATGACGCAGACAATCACACCGATCGAGATCAAGCAACATCCTGTCGTTGTCCCGCCCCATCCCCAGTGGCCGACGCTCAGCGCCGCCGAGAAGCAGGCCCTGAAAGACCGGATCAAGGCGCTGCTGAAACAGCGCGACGCGGTACTTGTGGCCCACTACTACACCGATGGCGACCTGCAGGAACTGGCTGAAGAGACCGGTGGCTGCGTGGCAGACTCGCTGGAGATGGCCCGCTTTGGCGCCCGGCAGGAGGCCCAGACCCTGGTGGTCTGTGGCGTTCGCTTCATGGGCGAAACCGCCAAGATCCTCAATCCCGAAAAGCGCATCCTGATGCCGGATCTGAATGCCACCTGCTCCCTGGACGAAGGCTGCCCGGCCGACGAATTCAGCGAATTCTGTGATCAGCATCCCGATCACACGGTGGTGGTGTATGCCAATACCAGCGCCCGGGTAAAGGCCCGCTCAGACTGGGTCGTAACCTCCGGAATCGCGTTGCCGATTATCGAACATCTGGCCGCGCGCGGGGAGAAGATTATCTGGGCACCGGATAAACATCTGGGCCATTACGTGCAGATGATGACCGGCGCGGAGATGCTGTTCTGGAACGGCTCCTGCATAGTCCACGAAGAGTTCAAGTCCGTGGCTCTGGAACGGATTCGTCGCCTGCACCCGAATGCCGCGGTACTGGTGCATCCTGAATCCCCGGAAGATGTGATCGACCAGGCCGACGTGGTCGGCTCGACCACCGCCCTGATCAATGCGGTCGTGGAGATGGATAACAGCGAATTTATCGTCGCCACCGATGGCGGCATTTTCCACAAAATGAAGCAGCTGGCACCCAACAAAAAGCTGATTGAAGCGCCAACCGCCGGCGAAGGCGCCACCTGTGAGAGCTGTGCCCACTGCCCCTGGATGGGTATGAATGCACTGCAGAATCTGGCCGAAGTCCTGGAAAACCAGAACAACGAAATATTGATCGATCCGGATATCCGGGAACTGGCCGTCAAACCGATTCAGCGCATGCTCGATTTTGCCCAAAACAGGTAGCCAGCAGGCCAGAAAACTTTTTGTTGCACCGTGTCATTTTTTGTTCAAGTTCCGCTCAGGCCCGTCGACATATACCTGGGATACAGCTATTGCTGATCCCAGGTATATAAAATCAACAACCCCGTAACGGGGAGTTCGGGAACTGTCCCAAGGAGCGGACGTGAACATCTTAAGACGCCTTAATATTACCCATCGACTCTGGGTACTTATCGCACTGGCCATTTTAGGCATCACACTGATAGCCGTTTTTTCCCTCCTGCAGTTCAGATCTGGCCTGCTGAACGAAAAGGAGTTGCAGACCCGAAATTTGACGGAGGCGGCCTACAGCATCATTGCGGACTTCCACGCCCGCGCCAGTAGTGGGGAACTGGATGAGCAAACGGCACAGCAGAGCGCCCTGGCCAGTGTCAGAGCCCTGCGTTACGAAGACGGCAACTATTTCTGGATCATTGACATGGATGCGGTCACCCTTATGCATCCCATCAAGCCTTCACTTGAAGGTAAAAACCTGTCTGGATTGAAGGATGCCAACGGCACCGCCATATTTGCCGCCTTTGTCAACAAGGCAAAAGAGAGTGGCGAAGGCATGGTCCCCTATCTCTGGCCAAAACCCGGCAGCGAAACCCCGGTTCGCAAGGTATCCTACATCAAGGGCTTCTCACCTTGGGGGTGGATCGTCGGCACTGGCATCTATATCGACGATCTGGATGCGGCTTTCTGGAAGAGCGTCACCACCCTGTCACTCAGTACCGGTATGGTGCTGCTTATCCTGATCGCTGTATCACTGACAATTGCACGCAGTATCAGCATTCCCCTCCAACTGACCACCCGGGCGATGCACAATATCGCAGCCGGCGACGGGGACCTGACCCAGCGGCTTGATAGCCGGGGCGATGATGAAGTGGCAAGGCTGGCTGGTGCGTTCAATGAGTTTGCCATCAAGGTGCAAAATACCGTTGCCCAGGTCAGCAGCGCGACTCACCAGATTGCCACCGAAGCAGATGAACTCACAGCCATCACCACCCAAAGTCACCGTGACATGGATCAGCAACGCAGCGAAACCCACCAGGTAGCCACCGCCGTTACCGAGATGGCGGCTACCGTCCATGAAATCGCTCAAAGTGCCGAGAAGACCGCTCTATCTGCCCGTGATGCGAATACCGAAGCGACCGCCGGTCGTACGGTCGTGGACGAGGCGTCCCAGGCCATTAATCAACTGGCCAGCGAAGTTGAAAAAGCCTCCATAGTTATCAACCGGCTGGAAACCGAGAGTGGCGCCATCGGCAGTGTGCTGGATGTGATCCGCAGTATCGCGGAGCAGACCAACCTGCTGGCGTTGAATGCCGCAATCGAAGCGGCCCGGGCAGGCGAGCAGGGCCGTGGTTTCGCAGTGGTGGCCGACGAGGTTCGCACGCTGGCAAGTCGCACCCAGCAATCCACCGAAGAGATTCAGGAGATGATCGAACGCCTGCAATCCGGGACCAACGAGGCGGTAAGGGTGATGGAGCAGAGCCAGTCCACCACCCAGATAACTGTGGACAAGGCACAGGCAGCGGCCGAGTCACTCAATAAAATCGTCCAGGCAGTAGCCACTATTTCGGATATGAATACGCAGATCGCCAGCGCAGCTGAAGAGCAGTCGGCAGTTGCCAAGGAGATCGACTGCAGTATTGTCCAGATATCACAATTGGCCGAGCAGGCAACCGGCAGCACGGATCAGGTAGTGAACTCCAGCCAGGGACTTGCCAGGTTAAGCGAAGACCTGCGGGCCCAGGTCAGCCAGTTCAAGATCTGAGCCCATCTTCTGCTGAAGCGGCAAGACAGAACGACAGAGGGCGCCGGCAGGCGCCCTCTTTGCTGATTGATAAACCCCGGTAAAACCTGAGCTTATGGGCTGATCTGGTGTCCGCAGACCCCGGAGGATTCGGCGTGTTTGCGCAGACCTTCCACGTCCAGAATCTCGATATGTCCGCCCTTCACCTTGACCAGCCCCTGGTTACTCAGATTGCTCAGAATTCTTGAGAAGGTCTCTGGCTTGACCGACAGCCGGGAAGCCAGCACACCCTTGGGAGTGGCAAGCTCAAACGCCACCCGGACCTGCCCGTTAAACATCGCCTTGCCGCACAGGTAGCCGGCTACCCGGCCGGTGGCGCTTTGCAGGGTAAGATCATCGATCTCCTTGATCATACGGCGCAGCCGCATGCTCATATCCCCCATGACCCGAAAACAGGTATCGATGGATTCCCTGAGCAGATTCAGAAAACCGCGACTGTCCACCGCCGTAAGCCTGGTCTTGCCGATCGCCGATGCCCGCACCGGGTAGGTGGGTTTATCGGAGAACATCAACGCCTCGGCAAACGTGTAGCCGGCGGTCACTACTTCAATGACCTTCTCATTGCCATTCATCGAAAGCCGTGAGAGTTTTATCTGCCCCTCATGCACCAGGAAAAAGCGCTTTGCCTCATCGCCCACTTCAAACAGCGCCTGGTTGTCCTGCAGTTCAATCTCACTGCTCATCTTGCGAACGCGCTCCAGCTGACTCTCATCCAGTTGGGAAAACAGGTATGCATCTTTCAGTTCTGTCCGCATGATCGCACCATGAATTTGATATTTACTTAACTTTCATTGAGTTAGTATTTCAAGAATGGGTGTTCCAACGCTGATAACAGCTGCTGGGAATCATACCCCGGGCAACGGTCAATTTACCATAGCCAATCCGGCGGTCTCAGAGTCCAGGCAATACAGGAAGCCCGCTACCGATTATAGGGTACGGCGCCCTAGTTAACCGGGCCATCAGGTTGGCCGATGGTCTCCGCATACGCCAGCAAGGCGCGATTGGTTACACGATAACGGCCCATGGCGAGGGCCAGATTTTTCAAGAGCAGGGCATTGGAGGCGAGAAAGAGCAATCCCGCCAGGTGGGCGAACCAGTCCGGCCGCAGGGTAGCCAGCAGGGTCACCAGCAGGGCAAGCAGGAAAAGATGAAACTGCAACCGGGCAGCCCGGTCCGAAACAAACTCCTTCATGTTCGGTACCTGCACCGACATGCACATCAGACTCATCTGCCGGTTCTGCAGATGAAACCAGGAGAGGAAGGGCACAATCTTGTAGAGCATGCCGTTAATGACCGACAACCCCACACCGTACAGCAGGCCCACACCCAGTAACAGGTTGAACTGTGGACTGAAACCGATAGCCGGAAAGAGAGCAGCCACTATCCAGAGCAACGCACAGAGCAGCACAAACAGCATGCCGGTACGCCAGAACAACAGGGTGATATCGGATATCCGGCGCTTTCTCTGCCACTGCAGGCGCAGCGTCATCAGGGCATAGGCCACAAAACCCGCTACCAGCAACAGCATCCAGACGCTGGCCACCCGCTCCGCCACGATACCGAGGTTGCCGGCCAGCATCAGGAGAGACCAGATCACCAGCCCCATAAACAGCCCGGGCGCCAGCAAGCGCCGAAATCGGGCCGGATATTCCGGTGTCACCTGAAACATCGGCACCACTTGATAGGAGACACCGATCAGCAACAGACCAACCCAGCCCAGAATGCCCCACCCCAGGTGCACATCCACCAGCGATGCAATATGACCGAACCCGATCCGCCCCAGCACACCACTGGCAAGCAGCAGACCCAGCAGCAGGGTAATCAGCAAGGAGACCACCGCAAGCCGTATGGCAACAACCGTGGCAGTGACATTTTTCACCCGCCACAGAGCCACCATCACCGCCACAAAAAACAGGATGATACCGCCGCCCATCAGCAGCAGCGCAATCACATCTGCCGATACACTCCCTGACAGGAACGAAACAACCAGCATGCCGGTTCCCAGGGTGATCATCAGGTGACTCAGGGTACCGACCACAACCACTTTGGGCACCGGTGAACCGGCAATAACCGGCAACATCTGCAACAGGGCGCCACACATCACCATGGCCAGCATGCCCAGTGTCAGCAGGTGGGTGATCCCGAGGGTGAGCGACGACCAGCGGGTCAGGAACAGGTCCGCCCCGTTGAATAACAACATGCCGGCCGCTGCCAGACCAAACAGCGGCGCGGTCAGAAAAAACCTGAACGGGATGGATATGGGGGGTGCCTGATCCAGGGAGAGACTTGCGGTATTGAGCATGGATTAATCGATCCGGGTGTCACCATATCCGGACACGGCACAATCCATCGATGCCAAATGCCCGGTCAGCACACGGCAGGTGCTGTTATAAGAAGTCATGCAAGAGCGCTGTCAACGTCACGGGCAGCCGCGCCGTCACCCGCTTTCCAGATATAGATCTCAAACTGGCCTGACGGATTATCCAGGCAATGCCAGGAAAAACCAGCTTTTTCCAGCAACGGATAGAGCAGGTGTGGTTCCCGACGATGAAAAACACGCAGGTAATCCCCTGGAGCCAACTGTTTTATCGCCTCCAGAACGCGTTCCAGCGGCTCGCAAGGCTCAAGCAGGCTCACATCAAGCTCTATTTCCATCGTAACGGTCGGGTCCAAAGATAGCGGAACTGCATTGACAGCGGATGCTGCCAATACGCGATTTTTTCACGTGATGAATTGTAAATTGAATCCTAGAGCATTTTCATCGCTTGCAATGTCACCTCGGCATCGGTGGCGAATACCTGATCCGTCATGGGATAGAGCATCTGCTCCTCTTTCATATTGTGCTGTTGCATCAACATCATCAGGGTTTCTGACAGGCCCAGGTAACGCTCCGTGTCCGTAAGCTGCACGGCAGTGGCCATATCCGTCAACAGCTGACGCATCTGGGCATGCTCCATGCGCATCATCTGGGTTGGCCCGGCGCTCTGTCCGGTACGTTGTTCGAAACCGGGAAACAGAATCTCCTCTTCCATGCTGAAATGGTTTTCGGTGGCGTCACGAAAGGCGTCAAACTTGACCCGCCCCTCGGCCCACTCCCCTTTCGCAACCATCTCTTCAGCCTCGACAAACAGTTTATCGCAACGGCGATGGTCGTTCGCCATGGTGTCGGTAATCGTAGTCATTGATTGTACCCTGATCCAAGTGAGATTAGCGGATTTGCGCCCAGAGTATCGGTAATCAACCTCTACCGGCACCTTGATTTCAATCAAGACAAAAGCAATTCGGCGCGCCGCCGATCGCCGGCACCACTTTGACTCAAGTCAAGGAATTCACCCTGGCTGGCAGGCTTAATGCGAACTGCACACCTTTTGCGTTACCGGATTAACGAAGAATAATGAGGTGATAACAATGGCTCAGGCCTTCACAAA
>NPIF01000571.1_pt2 | contig 161673 bp, 158 predicted proteins | sample 8637461 | NCBI WGS metagenome assembly NPIF01 (sample SAMN07420641, study PRJNA396082) | bioreactor metagenome | isolation source: sample BR12 brine-fed electro-methanogenic bioreactor BR | place: Japan: Kochi | collected 2016-12-09 | reverse complement strand
CGATTCGGGCGAGAAGCGCAGGGGACCCGCAGGGCGCGGCAATCGGGTCGCCTTTTCTTTCGTTAGTTTCTTTTGGCGAGACAAAAGAAAGTAACCCGGAGCAGGGGGACGGAATCCCCCGCCTAAATCAGCGCGCGTAGCGCACAACCGGAGTAGAGCGCCGGAATCCCCCGTCAAAATCAACCCGCGCGACAGCGCACAAACCCGGTTATATAAAACCATCCCGGTGGAGCCCCTCCCACCTGTCCACCCCACACCACAAAAAAGAAACCCGCCTTTCGGCGGGTCTCTAAATTCAGCGTTGCCGCTGCAAGTTTACTTAGGCGGGAACAACGTTCCGGGCCTGCAGGCCTTTCTGTCCCTTTTCCGTCTCGAAGGTTACGGACTGACCTTCACGCAGGGTGCGGAAACCGCCTCCCTGAATGGCGGAGAAGTGCACAAACACATCTTCGCTGCCGTCAGCCGGCGCAATGAAACCAAAACCTTTGGATTCGTTAAACCACTTCACGGTACCTGTAGCCATGCAAATCACCTCAAATAAATTACCAATGTGTTCCAACCACAGCTGTTGAAGATGAACTGCCTGTTCTCCGGCGGATAAGCAGAAAGACATGATTCAACCTGCAGCGAGGCCAAGTATAGCCATGTTTTTTGACGCAAGCCATCGTCGCAAAAACAGTGTGACGGCCGTCATCAAAACAGCGTTTCACGGTAGCGTTCCACGCCGTCTATTAGCAAAGCCTGAATTGCGCCGTTGCCGAAACGGTCCACTGCGACGCGCAGGGAAACCGTCTCGCCCGCCTGCGGCCGTTCCAGCGCCCGCCCCTCCCCTTCCGGCACGAAATAATCCTCGATGCCGTAACGCACGCTCAGGTGGCGCACCGCTTCGTTGCTGCGGGTTTCCGGATTCCACCGGTGCTCGCCCACGTATTGCACCTCGCCGCGCAGAGCCACCCGGCCGGCAGGTGGGGCATGGTATACCGCGCGCGGCCGCCAGTACGGTTCACCGGATTCCAGCACCACGTATACCGTGTCATGGCTGCTGAAATCGTCGTCACCATCCAGCTCCTGCAGATTCAGACTGCCGATGTCGTAATTGAAGGTGACGTAATCGCCGCGGAACAGCGAGCGCGGATCCACCGGCCGGGTTTCCAGCACCACCGGCGTACCGGTGACCAGAGTCCACTGCCGCTTGGCGACCATCCCGGCCAGTACCAGGGTCTGGATGACGACGATAATGAGCAGACGGCCGGACAACTTCATGCGCCGCCCTCCCCCTGCGCGACGATTTGCCGCGTCAGGCGGCGCCGCTGCCGCTCCAGCCAATAGCCGCCGCCGAGCAGCAGCAGGCCGCCGCCCATGAAGAACAGCGAACGGTCCATCAGGCTCCAGAAGGTATCGAAATAGCGTGCCAGCAGGGTGATGGCGAAGAAGAAGAACGCCATGTTGACCAGGGCACGGTTCTCCATGTGCACCGCCGCCTGCAACAGCCACAGCAGGCCGAGGAAATACACCGCGTTGAACAGCAGGGCCAGCACACCCGCCGCCTGGCGTTCCGCGGCCAGGTTGGCCAGCAGCAGGACGAGCACCGCGCCCAGCAGTCCCAGCCCCCAATTGAGAAAACGGGGCCGGATGTCCGCCCCGTGGCTGCGGTAGTGCCAGGAGGCCAGGGCCACCACCAGCAGCAGCGTCGCCATCGTGGCCGGCCACCAGAATTCCGCACCGTCGCGGTCGGCGCGCAGCAGGTCCGGGAAAGTGAGCAGATACAGACAGCCCAGCGCGGCGAAGGCGGCGTAGCGCTGCACCGTGTGGGCCAGTATCTGCCAGCCGTCGCGCCCGTGCAGCAGCATGCCGCCGATGAACAGGGCCAGATAGGCCAGGAAATAAACCTGCACCAGGTAGACGGCTGCACCGCTGCCGCTGCCCCAGCTGCTCATGGCCATGAAGGTGAACCAGCTCCACACCAGCAGGCCGCTCAGCGCCACGTGCAACGCGATGCGCCAGCGGTGGAGCATTACCGCAGGCACGGACAGCGCCAGGAACAGCAGGAAGGGCCAGTGCACCGTGCGCCCGAAACCCTGCGACTCCAGGCCGGTCCAAAGCACGCCCAGGCCCAGGGCCGTCACCATGGCCGGTTGCGAGCGCATCAGCCAGGCCACCAGCACGCCGCCCAGCGCCCACACCAGGACACCGTCGGGATAGTGGGCGCTGATGTGGTAAATCTGCGCGATGAGCATGATGTTGCTGCCGAACAGGATGACGCCGAGCAGCAGCATGGCACTGCCCAGCAGGGGCATATCGCGCCGCTCGAACAGACCGGCTAGCGCGTAACTGCCCCACAGGGCGCAAAACAATACCGCGAGTTTTAGCAGTTTGGGCATGGCCGCCCAGTTGGCGGCGAAGAAGGTGATGACGCCGGCACCGATGAGAATGACGCCGAGCAGGCTGAAGGCAAGGGTCAGGTAGCGCGGCCCATGTCGCTCGCCCGCGGCGACGTCATCGAGAATGTGTGCGGCGCTGTCGTTGCTGACCCAACCCTGCTCGACCCAGTGCGGCAGGCGTTGTTCCAGTTGTTTTTTAAACGACACGTCGATTCCCTGACTGGTAAAAAATATTCATCCCTTCATCTCGCAGGATGGGTTTCGCTGCGCTCCACCCATCCTGCGCCCTGCCTGTCGTCCTCAGAGAGTCGCCACCAGCCAGGCGCCGGCGCCCGCCACCAGCGCACCGCCGCTGCGCAGCAGCCAGGGGCGCTGCCTGAGGGCGTGACCGATGCCGAAACCGGCGAGGTGCAGGGCGACGCTGGCCAGCGTCATGCCGAGCACATACAGGGAACCCGCTGCGGCTTCCGGTACCTCCGCGCCGTGGGCATGGCCATGAAACAGCGCGAACAGTCCCACCAGGGCAATGCCTGCCGCAACCGGCACGCGCCAGGCCAGGGTCACCACCAGCCCGAGCACCAGCACCGAAGCGGCGATGAACGACTCCACCAGGGGCAGCTGCATCCCGCCCATTCCCAGCACCGCGCCGGTCACCAGCATGGCGACGAAGGCCGTCGGCACCCGCCACGCAGCGTTGCCGCCCAGCGTCGCCGCCCACAGGCCCACCGTGAGCATGGCGAGCATATGATCGATGCCGCTGAAGGGATGGAACAGGCCGGCACCGAAACCTCCGGTGCCGTGACCGGTATGGGCCGCGGCAATGCCGGGCAACGCGATGAGGCCGATGGCGGTAATGATGTGGCGGATCTTCACTGGACTGTCCTCCTTATTGACGGCAGATATAAGTTTCAAGTGACAAGTGACAAGTTGCGTAGGTGTGCGCTGCGCGCACGGCTATTTGAACTCAAATACAGCACGAGCGCAGCGAGTTCATTGACTTGTATCTTGCCACTTGCAACTTGTAACTGGCTTTAACGAACCTTGACCTTCACCAATTCTTCGCCGTCAGGATCGGTGACGTGCACCGCGCAGGCGATGCAGGGATCGAAGCTGTGAATGGTACGTAAAATTTCGATGGGCTGCTTGGGATCGTGCAGCGCCTGGCCCTTGAGGGCAGCCTCGTAGGGGCCGTCCTGGCCCTGCGGATCGCGCGGCCCGGCATTCCAGGTGGACGGCACCACGGCCTGGTAGTTGTCGATCTTGCCGTCCTTGATCACGATCCAGTGGCCCAGCGCACCGCGCGGCGCCTCCATATAGCCGACGCCGCGTGCCTGTTTCGGCCAGGTGGACGGCTCCCACAGTTTGTCGTTGAAGGTGCGCACGTCGCCGGCCTTGATGTTGGCGATGAGCTGGTTGTACCAGCCCGACATGGCGTCGACGATGACCTTGGTTTCCAGGGTGCGCGCGGCGGTGCGCCCCAGGGTGGAGAACAGTCCCTCCACCGGCAGGTCCAGCGTGCGCAGCGTCATGTTCACCAGTTCGCGGGTCTGCTCGTGGCCGCGGGCGTGCAGCATGAGTACGCGGGCCAGCGGTCCCACCTCCATCGGCTTGCCCTTCCAGCGCGGCGACTTGAGCCAGGAATAGCTCTGATCCACGTCGAGGTGTTCGTAGGGTGGCTTGGGACCGGTGTAGTTGAGGGTGGTCTCGCCGTCGTAGGGGTGCAGGCCCTGGTCCTTGCCCACGCTGTAGTCGTACCAGGAGTGCGACACGTATTCCTGGATGTGATCGGCGGCGTTCATGTCCAGCTCGTGAATGGTGGACAGATCGCGATTGAGGATCACGCCGGAGGGAACCATGAAGCTGGCCGGGTCGTCCATGCCGTTGGCCGGGAAATCGCCGTAGGTCATGAAGTTGCCCACGCCTTCGCCCTGATGCGCCCAGTCCTTGTAGAAGGAGGCGATGGCCAGGGTGTCGGGCACGTAGACCTGATCGACGAAGTCGCGCATCTGCGTGATGAGGTCCTTAACCTTTTGCAGCCCAGTCAGATCCACCGCGGTGGCGCCGCCGCCGCCGCGATAGTGCGGACCCTTGCCGCGCCCCGGATGATCCGGGTGCACGCTGATGGCGCAGGGCACGCCGCCCACCAGGAAGTTGGGATGCGGATTCTTGCCGCCGAAGATGGTGTGCAGCTTGGCCACTTCGCGCTGCCACGACAGCGCCTCCAGATAATGCGCCACCGCCATCAGGTTGGCCTCCGGCGGCAGCTTGTAGGCCGGATGGCCCCAGTAACCGTTGGCGAAGATACCCAGCTGGCCGCCCTCGACGAAATCCTTGAGCTTTTTCTGCATGTCGGCGAAATAGCCGGGCGAGGACTTGGAATAGTTGCTGATCGATTGCGCCAGTTCCGAGGTGGCCTTGGGGTCGGCCTTGAGCGCGGACACCACGTCCACCCAGTCCAGGGCGTGCAGGTGATAGAAGTGCATCACGTGATCGTGCACGTACTGCGCGGCGATCATCAGGTTGCGGATCAGCTGTGCGTTGGGCGGGATGGGATAGTTGAGCGCATTCTCCACCGACCGCACCGAGGCCAGCCCGTGCACCAGGGTACACACGCCGCAGATACGCTGGGCAAAGGCCCAGGCGTCGCGCGGGTCGCGGTCACGCAGGATGATCTCGATGCCGCGCACCATGGTGCCGGAGCTGGAGGCCTGGGTGATGATGCCGCCCTCGGTCTCGGCCTCGATGCGCAGATGGCCTTCGATGCGGGTGATGGGATCGACTACGACGCGCTGATTCATTTGCCGGACTCCTGTTCAACCAGATGCTCAGCCACCAGTTCGGTGAGGCCGACCACTTTGACGTTCATGTTGTAGTGTTCGAGACCTTCTTCCAGCACGATGCGGCAGTTGGCACAGGCGGTGACCATGGTTTCCACCCCCAGCGTATCCAGCTGCGCCTTCTTGCGCTTGAAGGCGGTCAGGCGCAGGTGCTCGGCCCGATCGTTGGCGCTGACGCCGCCGCCGCCGCCGCAACACCAGTTCCACACCCCGGGATCGGGCATCTCGCGGAAATCCTCCGCCACGTCGCCCAGCAGACGCCGCGGCTGCTCCACCACGCCGCCGCGCCGCGCAATCTGGCAGGGGTCGTGATAGGTCAGCGCCTCGCTCTCCTTGCCGGTGGTCTTCAGCTTGCCGGCACTGCGCAACTCGTCGAGCAGCTCCAGGATGTGCACCACCTTGAAGCCGTAGGGCCGGCCGATGAGATTCGGCCCCTCCCAGCGCAGCGCGGTAAAGGCATGGCCGCACTCGGGACTGATGACGTTCTTCACCTTGAGCTTTTCCGCCGCGGTGACGATGCGCATCACAATCTCTCGTGCCAGATCGGCGACGCCAATCTGGATGCCGGAGTTGGTGGCCTCGAAGGCTTCCGACGACAGCGTCCAGCTGACGCCCGCCTGGTGGAAGATTTTGGCCAGGGCGCCGAGATACTCGGGGAAGTTGATGATCTCCATGGACGACAGCAGCGCCATGTAATCGGCGCCCTGCACGTCGATGGGTATGGTCAGGCCGGTCTCGGCCTCCTGCTTGCTGATCTGCGTCTGCAGCGCCGGCAGCTTGATGCCCATCGGGCTGCCCAGTTCGATGGTGCGCTTGGTGGCCCCGATGACGCCTTCCGGCGCGTGACCGGAGATGGCCATGCCCTCGCGCATCTTGCGGATCATATAGGTGATGTCGTTGCCCACCGGGCAGACCATGGAGCAGCGGCCGCACTGGGAGCAGCTGTCGTACACCAGCGGGCTCCACTCCTCCAGTTCCTCGTCGGTCACCGGCTTGGACAGGCCGAACATCTTCTTCACCCGGCCGGTGAGCGTGTATTCCTGTTCCCACAGGCGGCGCAGCGGTTCCACCTTGTGGATCGGCGTGTACTTGGGATCCTTGGTTTCGGTGTAGAACAGGCAGGCCTCGGCGCACATGCCGCAGCGCACGCAGCTGGAAAAATAGCTGGCGATGGGCGCGTCGAGCACTTCGCGCAGGGCGTTGATACCTTTTTGCAGGGATGCAGTCATCGTGGGCCCCCTATTAAGATGCAACGCCCTTGCGGGCGAACCACTCGCCGTTGTACCAGCGCGAGATGAACAGCGTCACCATATGGGTGAGCTTGGTGAACGGGAACACCACCAGCAGCAGCTCCACCGACAGGATGTGCAGCGCCAGCATCAGGGTGTAATCGAACAGCAGGTGGTGATAGGCCATATAGCCGGTAAGCACCGGCAGGAAGGTCACCGTCCAGGCCAGGTAATCACCGAAGGTGGACAGCAGGCGCCGCACCGGATCCATGATGCGGTAGATCAGCGTCACGATCAGGGCGATCAGGGTGATGACGGCGATGAGGTCCACCACCGGCGTCGGCAGCGCCGGCCAGCTGAGGCCGCTAATCGAACGGATCAGCTCGATGTGCGGCAGCAGGAACAGCAACACGATAAAAAAGCCGATGTGAAAGATGTAGCCGGTGGTGAACACCACGGGCGATCGCTTGAACTGGGCGCGATCGGGAACGGAGCGCGTGAACATGGTGTGCCAGCCCGAACCTTCCCCGCCCGTGCGCGCCGGGGCCAGGTCGCGCTTGCGGCCGAGACTGTAGATCTCGAACAGGCGCAGCACCATGCCGAACAGAAAGATGCCGATGGCTATCCCCAGGCCGGGGCCCCTGGACCACAACAACAAATCCATCGCGTTCATGTCATTTCTCCAGATCGTCAATGGTGGCTTTCTGGTGCGCCGCCTTGGCCGCCGCCTTGGTCTGGCGGTTGGCCAGGCCGATGGCCACGCCGGCCGCCGCGCCGATTGCAACCGCCGCGGCTGCGGCGCCCGTCACCGGGCTGATGGGCGTGGACAGCGCCTTGTAGAAACTGCCGCCGTCCCAGAAGTCCGGCTCCGAACAGCCCAGGCAGCCGTGGCCTGACTGCACCGGCCAGCTGGTGCCGCCGTTCCACTTGGTGGTGGCGCAGGCGTTGTGGGTAGTCGGTCCCTTGCAGCCCAGTTCGAACAGGCACCAGCCGTTGCGCGCCCCTTCGTCGTCGAAGGTCTTGGCGAACTTGCCCTGGTCGTAGAACGGACGGCGATAGCAGCGATCGTGGATGGACTCGCCGAAGAAGGCCTTGGGCCGGCCCAGATCGTCCAGATCAGGGATCGCGCCGAACGTCAGGTAGTGCGCCAGGACGCCGGTGAGCACCGCCGGAATCGGCGGGCAGCCCGGCACGTTGATGATCGGCTTGTCCTTGATGATTTCGCTCACCGACACGGCGCCGGTGGGATTGGGATTGGCATGGGGCAGCCCGCCGTAGGCGGCGCAGGTGCCTACCGACACGATGGCGGCGGCACCGGCGGCGGCATCCTTCAGCATCTGCAGATTGCTGATGCCGGCAATGGTTGAATAGACGCCGTCGTCCTTGAGCGGAATGGAACCGTCGACCAGGAGCAGGTAGTTGCCCCAGTCCTGCTTCATCGAATGCTCGCGCGCCTCCTCCGCCGCGTGGCCGGAGGCCGCTTGCAGCGTGTGGTGGTAATCGAGGGAAACGGCGTCGAAGATCAGGCTTTCGATACTGGGCGAGTGGGCCCGGGTGAGCGACTCGGTGCAGCCGGTGCACTCCTGGAAGGAAAGCCAGATGACGACCGGGCGCCGCACCTTGCCCATGGCCTCGGCCACCGCCGCCGCCATGGACGGCGGCAAGGCCAGCATCGAGGCGGTGGTGGCGCAGAATTTCAGAAAACCGCGCCGGCTGATGCCGCTACGTTTCAAGGTATCGAGCAGAGTTTCATCACGCATGACCACCCTCCTGTTTCATTTCGAACAGGCGGGCCCGCAAGGCCTCCAGCCCGTCCTTCACGTCATCCTCCGGCGTCAGCAGTATCTCGGGGCACCAGGCCACCTCGATGAACTCCGCCAGTACTTCGTCATCGCTGTTGTAGTGGGTCACCCACCACACACCGGGAATACCTGTCTCATGGATGCGGGTCGGCCCCAGGCTGTGCACTTCGGCCACCACTTCGCCTTCGCCCAGGGTCTCCTCCAGCAGGTCATAGTCCTCGGGCATCAGCGGCAGACCGGACAGGTCGATACTGCCCTCCTCGCCTTTCTCCAGCAGCAATTGCAGGCGCGACTCTATTTCGCGCAGCACCGCATGGGCATTGCCGTTGCCGCCGACGTGAACCACCTTGACGCCGATGCCGTTCAAACCGTTCATTGCCGCCACTTCCGTATCAGATTAAGAGTCAGTTCACAGGCGGCCGGGATGGCGGCCGCCACGGCGGCACTGGGCGCATCCCCCCAACCCAGCTCCTGCGGCTGGATGCCGATGAGCGCCCGGCGCTGCGGCAGGGAATCGGTGAGATGGGCGACGGCCAGCAGGTCGAGCAGGCTGACTTCGTGCACGCTGCGGCGCTTGCCGCGGCCGAGATAGTCGTCCATCGCTTCATTTTCGAACAGGGTGACGGTGCCGGGGGACGCCTTGAGTTCCGCGGCGTCTATGATGATGAGTTGGTCGGCTTCCGCCATGGGGCCCGCCAGGGTGAAGCTGAGGGTGCCGCCGTCCAGGTATTCGACGTCTTCCAGGCCGGAGTGGTCGAGGCGCAGGCGCTCCACCACATGCACGCCCACCCCCTCATCGGTAAGCAATGTATTGCCTACGCCCAGCACGACTGTGGTCATGTAATGCTCCGTGTGGTGTCATTATGGTTGTTGTCGTTGACGCATAACTATAGGCACAACTACTACCATTTTGCGAGGGTGGATTTACGGTATTTGGGTTGGCCGGATGATGTGGCTATACTCCAACGGACATCCGCCACGGAACTCCCGCCCCATGTGCCTCGGCATCCCCATGCAAATACTCGGTATTGACGGCTACAACGCCCGCGCCGCCGCCAAGGGCGTGGAACGCGACATCAGCCTGTTCATGCTGCAGGACGACACGCCGGCCGTCGGCGACTATGTCATCGTCCATGTCGGCTATGCCATACAGAAGATCAGCGAGGAGGACGCGCGCAGCTCGTGGGAACTGTTCGATCAGATACTGGCGGAATCGGGTGCATGAGCTGTCGGTGTGCCAGGCCCTGCTGGCACAGGTGGAACAGGTGGCGCGGGACAACCATGCCCGGCGCGTGGATAAGGTCGCGCTGCGTATCGGTCCCCTGGCCGGCGTGGAGCCGAGGCTGTTGCAGGACGCCTTCCCCATCGCCAGCGCCGGCTCCGTCGCCGACGGCGCGGAACTGGTGATCGAGGAGCTTCCGCTCACCGTGCGCTGCAAAAACTGCGGCGCTGAAACCGCCGCAGCGCCCAACCGCCTCATCTGCGGCGTTTGCGGCGACTGGCACACGCAATTGGTCAGCGGCGATGAGCTGTTGTTGGCCAGCGTGGAATTACAAAAATAATTCCAGATTCAAAATTGGAAATCTTGAATCTGGAATCTTGAATTTTGAATCGACGGAATCATTATGTGCGACACCTGCGGCTGTAACATCACCCCCGGCAACAAGCACCTCGTCGAGGCCGGCGGCAAGCTCTCCCACTCGGCCGACGGCAAGACGGCGGTGGACGTATTGCATGGCCTGCTGTCGGAAAACGACAGGCAGGCGGCGCACAACCGTGAACACCTGGAAAAGCACGGCGTACTGGCGATCAACCTGATGTCCTCTCCCGGCGCGGGCAAGACTGCACTGCTGGAGGCCACCATCGCGGCGCTGAAGAATGAACTGCGTATCGCCGTCATCGAGGGCGACCTGGAAACCGAGAACGACGCCGAACGCATCCGTGCCCAGGGCGTGCCGGCGATCCAGATCACCACCGGCAGTGCCTGTCATCTCGACGCCCATATGGTGCACGACGCCTTGCACCACCTGGATCTGGCGCAAATCGATCTCCTGTTCATCGAAAACGTCGGCAACCTGGTCTGCCCCGCCAGCTTCGATCTCGGCCACCATCGCAACGTGGTGCTGCTCTCCACCACCGAGGGGGACGACAAACCGGCCAAGTATCCGGTGATGTTCCGCGCCGCCGACCTGATGCTGCTCACCAAATCCGACCTGCTGGCCGTGCTGGATGACTTCGATCCGGCCCGCGCCGAACACCATCTGCGCCAGCTGGCCAACGCCGCCCCGGTACTGCAGCTCTCCGCCCGCAAGGGCGCCGGGCTGGACGCCTGGCTCAATTGGCTGCGCGAGGAAATCGCGGCCCGGCAAACAGCGGCGCGCAAATTGCGCCCGGCCGGCAAACTCAACAGCGTACTCAAGGCGTAGCCGCCATGCATCGTAGCGCCCGTGACTGGCTCGACCGTATCCACGCCCTGCCGCTGGACGGCCCGGTGCGCATCATGAACGTGTGCGGCGGCCACGAGCGCTCCATCACCACCGCCGGCCTGCGCGGTGTGCTGCCGCCGCAGGTGGAGCTCATTCCCGGCCCCGGCTGCCCGGTGTGCATCTGTCCCGAGGAAGCCATCTACGCCGCCATCCAGCACGGCATGCGCGACCAGGCCATCGTCGTCGCCTATGGCGACATGCTGCGGGTGCCGGTAAACGTCCCCAAGGGCGAGGTACGTTCCCTGGAAGAGGCGCGCGCCATGGGCGCCGACATCCGCCCCATCGCCTCACCGCTGGAGGCGGCACGGATCGCCCGCGAAAACCCGGAACGCCCGGTGGTGTTTCTCGCCGCTGGCTTCGAAACCACCACCGCGCCCCTGGCGGCCCTGCTGCAGCAGGGCGCCCCCGACAACCTGCTGCTGATCATGGCCGGCCGCCTCACCTGGCCGGCGGTGGCCATGCTGCTGGACGCGGAACAGCCGGGCTTCGATGCCCTCATCGCCCCCGGTCACGTGTCCGCGGTCATGGGCTCAGATGAATGGCTGTTCGTGCCGGAAAAACACCGCCTGCCGGCGGCAGTGGCCGGCTTCGGCCCGGAAAGCCTGCTGGCCGCCTTCTATTCGGTGATCCGGCAAAAACTCGAGGGCCAGGCCTTTCTCGACAACTGCTATCCGGAAGTGGTGCGGCCGGAGGGCAACCCCTCCGCCCGGCGCATGCTCGCGGCCAGCTTCGAAGTGGACGCCGCCCCCTGGCGCGGCGTCGGCTCCATCCCCGCCTCCGGCTACCACCTCAAGGGCGGGCTGCGCCGCCACGACGTGCGTGAACACTTTCCCGACCACGGCGCCGAACAGCGCCGCCGCGCCGGCGAGATGCCGCCCGGCTGCGACTGTGCCCGTGTGGTGCTGGGCAAGATCTACCCCACCGCCTGCAAGCTCTACGGCCAACCCTGCACGCCGCGCAGCCCCATCGGCCCATGCATGGTGTCCGACGAAGGCGCCTGCCGCATCTGGTGGAGCGCCGGCACCCGCAACGCCTCCCAGGCGCCCCTTGATCAAGGTCAAATACACCCATAACCGGAACGGGTTTATATCTTCTCCTGAATAAAACCATACTCAGGAGGAGACGCGCCATGTCCGACTTTCTCAGGTACGAGGACCTATCTCAAAAATCCAAAGCGTACAGATTCAACCACGGGGGACACGGGGAATATACGGGCACTAAAGGCAAAACAGGATCTTATCCCCGAGTCCCCCGTGGTTTGCTGTTTTCTTCTTCCAAACTTTGAGATGGCTTCAAGTAAAAGCGGGCAGCGGCCGATGGATGGGACGCGACGTTGCTCATGCCGCGTGTCAATGGCGCGCCTTCAAGGCGCGCCAGACCCAGCCGTCCGGGCGCTCCTCGCCGGTGAGGAGATAGCGCAGGACATTGCCGTTGTGTAGGGCGCGCTGCATGCGCTGCATTGCACCAGCCTTGCCGCAGAACAACAGGCGATCGCCGCTGCGCAGGGCGACGTCCTCCGCCGGGATCAGCCTGGTCTCGCTGCCCCGTTGCAGCAGCAGCGGCAGACAAGGCAGCAGATGATCCCGTTCGCGTAAATCGTGCATTACCTGTCCCAGATAGACGTCGTCCTCCGCCAGCGTGTGCAAAAGCGCCGGCGCCTCGTGCTCATTCAGGGTCAGGGTCCACACCTCGGGCACCATTTCGCCGGTGACGGCACTGATGCGGCTCACCAACTCATTGGCCCACTGGTTGCTCTGCATGCGCGCCTGTTGCAGGAACACCGGCAGCAGGGGCGCGGTCAACTGCGCCAGGATGTCCTCGGCGATGATTTCACTGCGGTGCATCACCAGATTGAGTCCAGCCGCACGGAAGATGGAGTCGTTGTCGTGGCGATTCTGCCGCGCCACCATGAACAGGCCGGGATTGAGCTCCCGGGCCGTCATCACGATGGAAAGATTGTTGGCGTCGTTATCGGTGCCCGCGACGATGCCCACGGCGTCGGCGATGCCGGCAGCCTGCAGGGTATCCGCCTCGGTGCCGCGGCCGACCACGCAATAGCCGACGCAGCCGGTACGCTGCGGATCCGCCTCGACGATCACCGCCTCCACCCCTTCGCCGGCCAGGCTCTTCTGCACCGCCTTGCCGAAGCGGCCGTAGCCGCACAGCACCCATTTGCCGTGGGGCGGATACAGCGGCTCCGACAGGGGCGTGTGCGGCACCGAAGTCAGCCACTGGAACAGCAGGTGGGTGCCGGGCGAATGGAGGGCGAGGCCGAGGCGATCGCCGAAGGTGTCGAAGGGGTTGATGATGTGATCGGTGCCGAAGGAGGCCATGTTGTCCTGCACATCGCGGGTCTCGGCACGGCAGATCACCGGCAGGGGGCGGTTGAGCAGCTTGCTGGTGATGGCAATCTTGAGATTGGCCTCGTCGTCATCGGTCAGGGCCACTACGCCGCGGCAGCGCGGGCTCGACAGCCCCGCCATGGTGAGGTAGGCGGACACGCTGGCGTCGGCGCACAGGCCGGGCACGTAGATGTCCAGATCCTCCAGTTCCAGATCGTTGATGCGATCGGGATTGCGGTCGATGACCACCGAGCGGATCCCGCGCCGCGACAGGGCGCGCACCAGCAGGCCGCCGGTGTCACCGTAGCCGCAGACGATATAAAAGGGTTCGTGCAGACGGCGGATGCTGCGCGCGAAGGCCTGCTCGATGACGGCCCGTTTGAATGCCGGTTCCTGCAACAGGGTGAGTATCTTGCCGATGGCGTACAGCCAGGCGATGACCGACAGGTAGATGGAGACCAGGGTCCAGCCGCGCTGGGCGTCGGTGAAGGCATAGGGGATTTCGCCGAAGCCGATGGTGGTCGCCATGTAGCTGACGAAGTAGAAGGCATGGAAAAAGCCCATGTGCCAGGGGCGGCCTTCGGCGTCCACGCCGGGGATCAGCACCATGCCCAGCACCGCGATGCTGTAGGCGGCAATAAGTACCAGCAGCGGCGCACGCATGCGCCGCAGGAACAGGAAGATAACCTTGTCCATCAGCGGCGCAGATTGGCCGTTTCGATGATCAGCAGCACCACCGAAACGATGTTGGCCAGCATGGCGCCGCCGGCCAGGGAGACGATGCTGCCCATGGCCATGGAATCCAGGCCGGTGCCGCTGATATGCAGCACATAGCCCCACACCATGGCGGCCACCAGCAGCTGCAAGTCCGCCACCAGGGAAGTGGCCAGCAGCAGCGCTCCCATCTGGGTGCGATCACCGAACTTGAGCACGGTGGCGATCAGGTTTACTACGATCACCGCGAACAGCTCGTAGACGTTGTGGTGTTCCGGATTGTCGAATTCGCCGATGAAAAACCCGAAGTTCAGGGTCAGCGCAAAGATGATGAAGAAACCGAAGACGACCTTTTCCAGGTTCATGGATTATTTTCTCCCGTTAGTCCTGCTGCGATTGTAGGCACGAATCAGCGCTGAATTCAAAATTGAAACCCAAAACCAAAAACCTTCGATACCCCAATCTTCCAATCTTGAATCATTTTTCCGAGGCGAGGCGGTGTGCCCAGCGGGTGGTCTCCGGCAGGCGGTAGCGTGTGGTGCACGCCAACACGAAACGGACGGCGGTGGGAAGGCTGATGCGATGGCCGGGTGAGATGAACAGCGGCTTCACGCCGCACCGCGTGCGCAGCACGGCGCCGATGATCTCCCCGCCGTCGCGCAACGGTACCCAGGCACCGCGCTGATCGGGCAGGGTACCGTGGCTGCCGACGAGGCGGCTCTTGGCGACGCCGATGGCGGGAATGTCGCACAGCACGCCGAGGTGGGCGGCGATGCCGAAGCGGCGCGGATGGGCGATGCCCTGGCCGTCGCACAGCAACAGATCCGGCCGGCCCTGCAATTGCGCCAGGGCCTCAAGCACCGCCGGTATCTCGCGAAAGGACAACAGGCCGGGGACATAGGGAAAGCACGTAGGGCGGCGGGCAACGGCGTATTCGATGCATTCCAGCCCCGGAAAGGACAGCAGGACAACGGCGGCACGGGTAATGGTATTGCCCTGTTCGAAACCCACGTCGACGCCGGCCACGCAGCCGACTGCGCCCAGCTGGTCGCGCAGCACTACCCGCCCCCGCAACGCCTCCTGCAAGGCGCGCGCCGCAGCCGGCGTGACATCCCACTCGTGGCTGAGCAGCGGCGTCAGGCCCATGGCCGGCGCCGGTTGCAAAGCGGCCGGGGGATGCGCAGAATGGCGCGCGACAGATTTCCCCCGATAAATGAAAGCGAATCATGACTGGACATAACCCGTACATCTTCGATGTGATGCAGGAAGACTTCAAGGAAAAGGTATTGGAGGCATCCCACGCCCAGCCCATCCTGCTCGATATCTGGGCCGAGTGGTGCTCCCCCTGCCTGGCCCTCGCCCCGGTGCTGGACAAGGTGCTGCGCGACTACGCCGGCAAGGTACTGCTGGCCAAGCTCGATGCCGATGAAGGCGAGAACATGAAGATCGCCGGCCACTACAAGGCGCGCGGTTTTCCCACCGTAATCCTGTTCATAAACGGCGAGGAAGTGGATCGCTTTTCCTCCGCGCGGCCGGCACCGTTCGTGCGGGAGTTTCTCGACCGCCACCTGGCGTAGTTTCGAGTTTCTAGTTTCGAGTTTCGAAATGGTTGCCGAATGCTTGCAACTCGAAACCCGAAACCCGAAACTCGAAACATGCTTACCCTCCGTCTGACCATCGGCGGCCGCGTCCAGGGCGTCGGCTTCCGTCCCTTCGTGTACCGCCTTGCGCTGGCCCACGGCATCGCCGGCTGGGTGCGCAATTGCACCGGCGTGGTGGAGATCATGGCACAGGGGGAAGAAGCCGCCCTGCGCCGCTTCAGCGCGGCCCTGCTCGAACAGGCGCCGCCGCTGGCGCAGCCGCATCTGATTTCGTCGCAGCCCGCCGACGAACCCCGTCATGACCGCTTCGCCATCCGCGCCAGCGCAAACGACACCGCGCCGCAGATCCACGTCCCGCCCGACTTTTTCGCCTGCGACGACTGCCTGCGCGAACTGCGCGACCCCGCCGATCGTCGTCACCGCTATCCCTTCATCAACTGTACCCAGTGCGGCCCGCGCTACACGCTCATCGCCCGCCTGCCCTACGATCGCCCCCACACCAGCATGGCCGGTTTCGAACTCTGCCCCGCCTGCCGCGCCGAATACGAAGACCCCGCCGATCGCCGCTTTCACGCCGAACCGGTCGCCTGCCCGGTGTGCGGCCCGCAGCTGACCTTCATCCGCGGCGCGCAACAGGTGGACGACACGCCGCAGACCCTGCGCGCGGCCGTCGCGGCGCTGCGTGCGGGCGAAGTCGTCGCCGTGAAGGGCGTCGGCGGCTTTCACCTGATGTGCGATGCCGGCAACGAGGCCGCTGTGCAGCGCCTGCGCGCACGCAAGCACCGGCCGCACAAACCGCTGGCGGTCATGTTTCCGCAATGCGGCGCCGACGGGCTGGACCTGCTGCGCGCCCATCTGCAGCCGAACGAACGGGAGGCGGCCCTGCTGCGCGATCCGCAGCGTCCCATCGTGCTGTGCGCACGGCACGACGACGCCCGGCTCGCCGCCGCCGTGGCGCCTGGCCTGAACGAAATCGGCGCCATGCTGCCCTACTCGCCCCTGCATCACCTGCTGCTCGACGATTGCGCCATGCCGCTGGTGGCCACCTCGGGCAACGTCAGCGGTGAGCCGGTACTCACCGACAATGCGGCCGCGTTGCGGCGCCTGGCGGATATCGCCGACGCCTTTGTGCTGCATGACCGCCCCATCCTCCGTCCCGCCGACGATCCGGTGTGGCGCGAAAGCGCCGGCGCCCTGCGTCCCCTGCGCCTGGGTCGCGGCGTCGCGCCGCTGGAGCTGGAGCTGCCGTTCACCCTGGCCGAACCCGTGCTCGCCGTCGGCGGCCACATGAAGAACAGCATCGCCCTGGCCTGGGACAATCGCATCGTGCTGTCGCCCCACATCGGCGATCTCGACGCGCCGCGTTCGCTGGAGGTGTTCGCCCAGGTCATCGAGGATTTGCAGCAGCTGTACGGTGTGCATGCCCGGCGCGTGATCTGCGACGCCCACGGCGGCTATGCCAGCAGCAAGTGGGCGCGGCGCAGCGGCCTGCCGCTGACGGCCGTGCAGCACCATCATGCCCACGCCAGCGCCGTGTACGGCGAACAACGCGGTGACGGTGACTGGCTGGTATGTGCCTGGGACGGCGTCGGCCTGGGCGGCGACGGCACGCTGTGGGGCGGCGAGACCTTCTGCGGCCGGCCCGGCCGCTGGCAGCGCGTCGGCAGCCTGCGCCCCTTCCATCTGCCCGGCGGCGAAAAGGCCGGCCGCGAACCCTGGCGCTCGGCCCTCGCCCTGCTGTGGGAGTGCGACGCCGATGCACCGCAATTTCACCCGGACCAGGCACTGCTGCGGCAGGCCTGGAGCCAGCGCATGAATACACCGCAAAGTTCGGCGGCCGGCCGTCTGTTCGATGCCGCCGCGGCGCTCACCGGCCTGTGCACCGCCGCCAGTTTCGAGGGCCAGGGGCCGATGCTGCTGGAGGCCTTGGCCGCAACGACGATGGAGATCACTGAACTGCCGCTGTACGACGACGGCGGGGTGCTGCGCCTGGACTGGGCGCCGCTGCTGCCCATGCTGCGCGACACACGCCTGTCGCTGCCCGAGCGCGCCGGCCGCTTCCACGCCAGCCTCGCCGCGGCGCTGGTGGTACAGGCAAAGGCGCTGCACACGCGGCGGCCGTTCACCACCGTTGCCCTGAGCGGCGGCGTGTTTCAGAACCGGCTGCTGACAAACCTGGCGGTACACGGACTGGAGGCGGCGGGATTTCGCGTCCGGCTGGCCGCACAGATTCCCTGCAACGACGGCGGCCTGTGCTACGGACAGATCATCGAGGCCTGTGCCTCCCCATAACCCGCGAGACATCCACCATGACGAACCCACCGGACTACACCGCCCTGCTCCAGCCCGCCTACGAAGAAGCCCGCCTCGGTTTCGACGAGGGTGGCGTCCCTGTCGGTGCCGCGCTGTTCGATGCCGGGGGACGGCTGCTCAGCCGCGGCCGCAACCGCCGCGTACAGGACAACGACCCGTCCGTCCACGGCGAAACCGACGCCTTCCGCAAGGCCGGGCGGCAGAGCAGCTATCGCGACAAGATCCTGGTCACCACCCTGGCGCCGTGCTGGTACTGCTCGGGCCTGATTCGCCAGTTCAACATCGGCACCGTGGTGGTGGGCGAGTCGGAAAATTTCGCCGGTCACCTGGACTGGCTGCGCGAGGCCGGCGTCAGGGTCGTCGAGCTGAACGACCCGGCCTGCACCGAACTCATGGGCCGCTTCATCCGGCAGTCGCCCGAGATATGGAACGAGGATATCGGCGAGTGTCCCGACTGCGGCGCCTGAAGGAGCTTACAGGCGCCAGTAGCTGGCGATGTTCGAGCGCAACTCCTTCAGCCGCATGCTGATGGCGATCTCTTCCAGCGCGGCGTAGACGCACACCGCCGCCGCGATGCGCAGCGGCCAGCCGATGTCGAACAGCAGCAGGGCGATCACGCCGCATGCGGTGACCACCGCCGCCACCTTCACCGCCCAGGTGTGGTAGCTGGGCAGGCGGCGGAATTTGAGTGCGCCGATCAGCGCCGGCAGCAGATAGCTGGTGACGATGAGGACGATGGCCGTCCCTTCCGCGCGCAACCGTTCCGGCCACAGCCACCAGGCGCCGAGACTGAGAGCGATGTAAAAGGCCAGATCGCCCCAGCTGTCGAGCCGTGCCCCCAGCGCCGTGCACTGATTGAGCCGCCGCGCCAACCAGCCGTCCAGGGCATCGGTGAACCAGGCGGCGAACATCAGCAGCAGAAAGGCATCGTGCTGCCCACGCCAGGCGAACAGCAGCATCAGCGGCGTGGCCAACAGGCGCAGCACGCTCAGCAGGTTGGGCAGGTTCATGGGCGCCTCCGCCGCCGCCAGAGGACGCTGTACACCGCGGCGGTGATGAGGATGACGCCGGCACCCATGGCGATTTGCAGCGGCCGTGTCAGGCCGGCGGGATAGATAAAGGACAGGAGGTAGTGCTGGATGAAGCCGGTGTCGTAGCCCTGCTGCCCGGCAAGCGCGCGCCAGTGGTTTTCCAGCGGCGTGAGCGGACAATACCAGCCGAAAAACGCAATCAACGAGCCCCAGGCCGCCGCCGGCAGGTGCAACCAGGCGAGGCGCGGCCAGCGCCACGTCAGCAGGCCGCCGAACACCACGAACAGGATGAACGCGGCGTGCAGCAGCAGGACCAGATCGGCCAGCACGGTATACGGCATGGGCAGTACTTTCCCCGGGCATGCTTAAGGGTTAGCCTACACGATATTTCCCGCAGCGGACGAACGCACACGATGAGCGAGCACATTACCCTGGCCCACGGCAACGGCGGGCGCCACATGCGCGAACTGATCGACGGCCTGTTCGCGCGTCATCTGGCCAACCCGCAGCTCGACGTACAGGTGGATGCGGCGCACATCACGGTGCCGCCCGGCGATCTGTTCATCACCACCGACGGCTTCACCGTCAAACCACTGGAGTTTCCCGGCGGCAACATCGGCTCGCTGGCAGTGCACGGCACGGTCAACGACCTGTCCGTCTCCGGCGCCACACCGCTGTATCTCACTGTCAACGCCTTCATCGAGGAAGGTCTGCCCTATGCCACCCTGGAGCGGCTGGTGGCGGCGCTGGCGCAGGCCGCGCGCGAGGCCAATGTGCGCGTGGTGGCGGGCGACACCAAGGTGGTGCCGCGCGGCGAAGGCAGCGGTCTCTATCTGGCCACCACCGGCGTCGGCGTGCGCCCGGCCGGCCTGCGCCTTGGCCTGGACCGTATCCGGGCGGGCGATGCGCTACTGGTCAGCGGCCCGGTGGGTGATCACGGCACGGCGGTGATGCTGGCGCGCGAGCAGTTCGGCCTGCGCGGCGATCTGCAATCCGACGCCGCCTGCGTCCACCCGCTCACCGCCGCACTGCTCGATCTGCCCGGCCTGCGTTTCATGCGTGACCCCACCCGCGGCGGCCTCGCCACCGTCGCCCACGAGATCAGCCGTGCCGGCGGCCTCGGCGTACGGCTGCGCGAAGACGCCATTCCGGTGCGCGATCCGGTACGCGCAGTGTGCGAAATGCTGGGCTACGACCCCTACTACCTGGCCTGCGAGGGCCGTGTGGTGGCCGTGGTGGATGCGGCGGCGGCCGACGAAGCCCTGGCGCGCTGGCACGCCCTGCCCGCAGGAAGCGAAGCGGCACTCATCGGCACGGTGGAGGACGGCCATCGCCACGTGGTATTGGAAACCCCGCTGGGCGGTGAGCGCTTGCTGGAGGAACTGGAAGACGACCCCCTGCCGCGCATCTGCTGACGACGCACCGAAAAAATCCCGAGCCATCCAACCGACCCGGCCCGTTCCGGCGATAATGCCCCATGACCGCCAACGACACCCCCGTTACCCGCCGCTTCCTGCAAACCCTGCACCCGATCAGCGACTTCGGCGCCGCGGAGCAGGAGGAACTGGCGAACAAGACCCACATCGAAAGCCTCCATCCCGGCCGGCGTCTGTTCCTGCGCGGGCACCGCGATCCGTGGACCTTCTACCTGCTGGAGGGCAAGCTGCTGCTGGAGTGGTCCGACGGCCGCAGCGAAACCATCGTCGGCGGCAGCCCCGCCGCATGCCGCCCGCTCAACGATATCCAGCCGCGTACGGCAACCGCCACAGCGGTGGGCGCGATCCAGTTCATCCGCTTCGATGCCACCCTGCTCGACGTACTGTCGCGGGCCGTCGGCCCCGATAGCTACGCGGTGGAAGAGATCGGCGCCGACGCCGAAGAACCGCGCCAGCGTCTGTTCTACGCCATCTTCCGCGACTACCTGGCCGACGCCCTGACGCTGCCCCACCTGCCTGACGTGGCGTTGCGCGTACGCGAGGCGGTACAGCAGCCGGAGTGCGATGCGAGCGAGGTGGCGCGGCTGATCCAGGCCGACCCGGTGCTGGCGGCCCGCATGGTGCAGGTGGCCAACAGCCCGCTTTACGGCGTGCAGACACCGATCTACAGCTGCAAGGCGGCGGTGATGTTTCTCGGCCTCAACACCACACGTGATCTGGTGGTGACCTACTCCCTGCACGAGCTGTTCCGCACCGACTCCGCCCTGCTGCGCCAGCGCATGCAGGGGCTGTGGCAGCACAGCGTGCTGGTCGGCGCGGTGAGCTACGTGCTGGCCGGCATGACGCCCGGACTGGACAAGGATCGCGCCCTGCTCGCCGGGCTGCTGCACGACATAGGCGCACTGCCGGTGATCGACTACGCGGCCCGCGTCCCGCAACTGGCCGCCGACGGCGCGCTGCTGGACGAGGCGATCCGCGCCCTGCGTGCCCAGGTGGGCGCCATGGTGCTGCGGCAATGGAAGTTCGGCAACGAGATGGTGAACGTCGCCCTGGAGGCGGAGGACTGGCAACGCGATCCGGTACCGCAGGCGGAGTATGGCGACGTGATCGTCATCGCCCAGCAATTGCTGGCTGCGGAACACGATCCGCAACGCCTGGCGGTGGTGGCGCAGCTGCCGGCCTGGCGCAAACTGGCACGCGGCCGGCTGGACGGGGAATTGGCCGGCGACATCCTGCGCGAGTCGCGCAGCGACGTCGCCGACATATTGCAGTTGCTGGGCTAGCGTCGCCGCATCAGGCGCCGATCCACAGGCCCACCGACATCAGCAAGCCGTGGCCCAGCATGGCACCGATGGTGCTTTGAATGGCGGGCGCCAGACGCTGCGGCGTCTCCGCATGGCGCAGCAGTTCGAAGGAGGCGCGCAGCGACAACGGCAGGGCCAGCAGACCCAACAGACACCATTCGGGCAGCACGCCGGCCAGCGTCATGCCGATCAGGCCGCCGTAGGCCGCCAGCGCCATGAGCAGATAACCCCAGCGGGCGCGCTGCGGGCCGAGACGCACCACCCAATGGTGCTTGCCCGCCGCGGCATCGGCGATGCGATCGGGGAACTGGTTGATGTAGAGCAGGTTGGCCACCAGTAATGCGAAGGGCGCACCGGCATACAGCGGCAGCATGTCGAGGCTGCCGCGCTGCACGAAATCGGCGCCGAGCGGGATAATCGACCCGAAACCCACCGCCACGCACAACTCACCCAGGCCATGGCTGTTCAGCGCCAGCGGCGGCGCCGAGTAGGCCCAGCCGATCACCAACCCGAGCAGGCCGATGGCGATCAGCCCGGCGCCGGACAGGGGCAACAGGATAAGGCCGATCAACGCCGTGATGCCGAACAGGATAAAGCCGAAACGGGCGGTCTGCTCGCGGCTCAGGATACCGTTCTGGATGAAGCGGCTGCCGCCGGTGAAGGGAAAGACGCGCCCGGTATTGGCGTCGTCGGTGCCGTTGACGGCGTCATAATAGTCGTTGAGCACGTTGATGCCGGCCTGCACCACCACCGCGCCGATCACCGTCAGCACGGCCGCCATCAGGTGGATCGACACGCCGGCATGGTAGGCCGAGGCGATACCGATGAGTGCGGGCACCAGGCTCGCCAGCAGGAAGGGCGGGCGCGTCGCCGCAATGTATTTGGCCGCCGGATTGCCGGCAAACTGTTCTACTGTCGGTTCTGCAATGGCCACCTGACACCTCGCGCCAATACCGTTTTAATCGTGCCCCTGTGCCGAGACCTGGCGTTGGAACCGATATCATTCCCTCGCGCCGCCACTGCCCTTGTCATCCGCTCGCGGCCCCTCCTGCCTGATCGCCAGTGGCTCGGCCAGATGCAGCACACGCTGCGGATAGGGAATATCGATACCGTTGTCGTCGAAGGCCTGCTTGATCTCACGCTGGATGCTGTTGCGCAGTTCGAGGAAGTTTTCCCGCACCGCCCATACCGAGAATTGAAGATTCATCGCCGAATCGCCGAAACCGCTGAAGATGAACAGCGGTTCCGGCTCGGTCAGGCACAACGGATTGCGCTCCGCCACGCCCTGCAACACCCGCTGCACCTTGGCCATGTCTTCCTTGTAGTTGACCCCGATGAGCAAATCCAGCCGCCGGATGGGAAAACGCGTGAGGTTGACGATCTCCGCCTTGATCAAGGTCTCATTGGGCACACGGACAAAAAGGTTATCCGGCGTGCGCAGCTTCACCGATAGCAAGTCGATGGACAGCACCTCACCCACCGTATTACCCAGCTTGATGGTGTCGCCCACGACGAAGGCGCGCTCGCCGATGAGAAACAGGCCGCTGATCACGTTGGAGGCCGAGGTCTGCGAGGCGAAGCCCACCGCCACCGTCAGCACACCGGCGGCGCCGAGCAGCACGCCCAGATTGAAGCCCATTTGCTGCAAGGCCGTGACCACCGCCAGCGCCAGCACGCCGTAGAACACCACGCGCTGCACCAGCATGGTTTCCTGCGCCGCGGTGTAGCGTCGCGCCGCCCTCCCCGCCGCCAGGCCGGCGACCTTGGCCAGCCCCCAGCCCACCGCCAGGATCAGGCCGGCGCGCAGCCAGGCGACCCAGTCAAATCCGTCAATCCACTCCATCGTCGCTCCCCCCACGCCCGAACAGGGTGCCGAAGGCCTTGCCCAGCAGGCCGCGATCGGCGCGGCGCCGCGGTCCCGCCAGCAGGGCGCTGCGTCCCGCCTCAGGCGGCGCATCGGTACCGAACTGCTCCAGCTCCAGCGCATCGTCGCCGCTGCGGCTCAGCGCCACCGCCTGGGTCCACAGCACGCCGTCCTGCGCCTGGTACAGCGAGAGGAACGGCACCGGCAAATGCAGGCGCTCCACGGCGGCGACGTCGCCGCCGTGATTGGTGATGCGGATCGGCGTCACCGCGCGCCAGGGGCTGAACGGAAACTCTTCCAGCCCGGTACGCGCCATGGTGGAGGCGGCATAGGACAGGCCGCCGTTGCGCGTCAGCGGGCCGGCCCAGGTGTCCGACGGCCGCACGATGGGGAATTCCTGTAGCGCCACCGCCGGATCGCCGCCGCGCACCTGCAACCACAAGGGCGTACTGACATAAAGCTGTATGGACTGCGACGGCGGAATGAACAGCGGCACATCCGGGCGGGAGATCACCGGCCGATCCGCCAGCAGCGGCATGACGCTGAGCGCGCTGACGCCGGTCTGGAAACTGTAACGATTCAGTTTGATCTCTGCGGGCGCCTGCTCCAGCGGCAGAGGCAATGACACCGCGCTGGTGTCCTCGTCGGGAGTCTCCCCGCGCCCAAGGCCGATGCGCCATTCACGTGGCTGGTGCTCGATCCACAACTGTGCCGGCCCGATGCGCCAACATCCGGCAGCGCCCTCGGCCAGCTCGAATTCGCCCCACCATGGTTTGATACGCCCCATAAGCACCTCGCTCGCTCAGCCCACATCATACGCGACTTGCCGGGCCCGCAGATTGCCGCCACGACCTGGTCTAACCTTAGTCAGGACCAGACGGAAAGGTGAAACCATAACGTCACCATGGTTTTGTCCGCAATACACTGTGCATGGAGGTGTGTCATGTTGTTCCGGCGTATCTATTTCCTGTTTCACGATGAAGACGCGGCCCGCCGCATCATTACCGAACTGGAACAGAAACTCGGACTGGAGGATTACCAGATCCACGCCCTGGTGAATGGTGAAGGCGGCTTCGTCCAGCTGCCCGACGCCACGGTGCAACGCAAGTCGCCCGGGGCCGCCCGCTTCGAACGCTTTCTGTGGTACCTCAGCATCGGCGTGTTCACCGTCGCCCTGATGGCCTTCGTGCTGGCGCTGCTGGCGGCCTCATGGCTATGGGTGTTGCTGTTCGCGATCATCGTGGTGGCGGCGCAGATGTCCGGTTACCTGTTCACCAACCGCGTGCCCAACGCCCAGCTCGACCGTTTCCGTTCCGCCCTCGATCACGGTGAAATCCTTCTGCTGGTGGACGTGCCGTACAAGCGGGTACGCGCGGTGAAGGATCTGATCTACAGCCGTTATCCGGATACACGGACCAACGGCGGCAACTGGCATATCAATGCCTTCGGCATGTGAGAATAAATTTAACCGCTGGGAACACGGGGACTGTGGGGAGGGCTGCTACCAGCCCCGCACCGTCCCCATGATTCGTCCTTCCCGCCGTCAGCCGCGCCCGAAGGTCATCCGGCCTTCCTCCACGTCGACCCTGATGGTGTCGCCGGGCATGAAGCGACCGGACAGGATCGCCTGGGCCAGCGGGTTTTCGATCTGCTGCTGGATGGCGCGCTTCAGCGGCCGCGCGCCGTACACCGGATCGAAACCGGCCTCGGACAGCTTGTCCAGCGCAGACTCGCTCAGGTCCAGCTGCATGTCGCGCTCGGCCAGACGCTTGCGCAGATAGCCGATCTGGATGTTGGCGATGCTGTGGATCTGCTCGCGCAGCAACGGATGGAACACCACCACCTCGTCGACGCGGTTGATGAACTCGGGACGGAAGTGCTTGCCCACCACCTCCATCACCGCCTCCTTCATCTCCTGATAGTGCTCGTCGCCGGCCATCTCCTGGATCAGCTGCGAACCGAGGTTGGAGGTCATCACGATCACCGTGTTGCGGAAGTCCACGGTGCGGCCCTGGCCGTCGGTGAGGCGGCCGTCGTCCAGCACCTGCAACAGCACGTTGAACACATCGGGGTGCGCCTTCTCCACCTCGTCCATCAGCACCACCGAGTAGGGCTTGCGCCGCACGTGCTCGGTGAGATAGCCGCCCTCTTCGTAACCGACGTAACCCGGCGGCGCGCCGATCAGGCGGGCCACGGAGTGCTTCTCCATGAACTCGGACATGTCGATGCGCACCATCGCTTCTTCGGTGTCGAACAGGAAGGAAGCCAGCGCCTTGCACAGCTCGGTCTTGCCCACGCCGGTGGGGCCGAGGAACAGGAAGGAGCCGTTGGGACGGTTGGGATCGGACAGGCCGGCACGTGACCGGCGGATGGCGTCGGACACCGCCTTCACCGCCTCGTCCTGACCGACCACGCGGGTATGCAGCGCCTCTTCCATGCGCAGCAGCTTGTCGCGTTCGCCTTCCAGCATCTTGCTCACCGGAATGCCGGTCCACTTGGACACCACTTCTGCGATCTCCTCGTCGGTGACGCGGTTGCGCAGCAACTTGGTCTCCTGCAACTCGGCCTGCTGTGCCATCTGCAGGGATTTCTCCAGATCGGGGATGCGGCCGTACTGCAGTTCGGACATGCGGCCGAGATCGCCGGCGCGCCGCGCCGTCTCCAGCTCCATGCGCGCGCGATCCAGCTCTTCCTTGATGTGTTGCGCGCCCTGCACCGCCAGCTTCTCGGATTTCCACACCTCGTCCAGATCGGCGTATTCCCGCTCCAGCTTGGCGATCTCGCTTTCCAGATCGGCCAGACGCTTGCGCGAGGCTTCGTCGCTCTCCTTCTTCAGGGCCTCGCGTTCGATCTTGAGCTGGATCAGGCGGCGGTCCATGCGGTCCATCACCTCGGGCTTGGAGTCGATCTCCATGCGGATGCGCGAGGCGGCCTCGTCCACCAGATCGATGGCCTTGTCCGGCAGCTGGCGATCGGTGATGTAGCGGTGCGACAGCATGGCGGCGGCAACGATGGCCGGGTCGGTGATCTCGACGCCGTGGTGCACCTCGTATTTTTCCTTCAGGCCGCGCAGGATGGCGATGGTGTCCTCCACCGAAGGCTCGTCCACCAGCACCTTCTGGAAGCGGCGCTCCAGTGCGGCATCCTTCTCGATGTACTTGCGGTATTCGTCCAGGGTGGTGGCGCCGATGCAGTGCAGTTCACCGCGCGCCAGCGCCGGTTTCAGCATGTTGCCGGCATCCATGGCGCCCTCCGCCTTGCCGGCGCCAACCATGGTGTGCAGTTCGTCGATGAACAGGATGATCTGCCCTTCCTGCTTGGCGAGATCGTTCAGTACCGCCTTGAGGCGTTCCTCGAACTCACCGCGGAACTTGGCGCCGGCGATGAGCGCGCCCATGTCCAGCGAGAGCAGACGCTTGCCCTTGATGCCTTCCGGCACCTCGCCATTGACGATGCGCAGGGCCAGGCCCTCGACGATGGCGGTCTTGCCCACGCCGGGCTCGCCGATGAGCACCGGATTGTTCTTGGTGCGGCGCTGCAGGATCTGCACGGTACGGCGGATCTCGTCGTCGCGGCCGATCACCGGATCGAGCTTGCCCTGCTCGGCGCGCTCGGTCAGATCGATGGTGTACTTCTCCAGCGCCTGACGCTGCTCCTCGGCATTGGGATCGTCCACCTTCTGCCCGCCGCGCATCTTGTCGATGGCCTGCTCCAGCGCGCCCTTACTGGCGCCGTGCTTGCGCAGCAGGTTGCCCAGCTCACCCTGTTCTTCGACGGCGGCCAGCACAAACAGCTCGGAGGAGATGTAGGCGTCCTTGCGCTGCTGCGCCAGCTTGTCGGTGAGGTTGAGCAGCTTGACCAGCGCGTTGGATACCTGTACGTCGCCGCCCGCGCCCTGCACCGAGGGCAGGCGATCCAGGCCCTCACCCAGGGCGGAGCGCAAGGGATTGACGTTGACGCCGGCCTGGCCGAGCAGCTGGCGCACCGTGCCGCCCTGCTGGTCGAGCAGCGCGGTGAGCAGGTGCAGCGGTTCGATGAACTGGTGGTCGCGGCCCACCGCCAGGCTCTGTGCGTCCTGCAGGGCGGTCTGGAACTTGGTGGTCAGTTTGTCCATGCGCATGGGGAAACCTCTTGCTCAGTTTCGAGTTGCATTGGCAGCAGAGATGGGGCCGGTACACCTACCCTTCAAGAGGGTATCAAACCGGTTTCACCGCCGTGGCCCGGCGCCCGCAGGGTGCGCGGATACGGAATCCATAAAACAGGGACAAGATGAACAAGATGTTTCAGGATGTACAAGATAAAACCATATCTTGTTGATCTTGAAAAATCTTGTGCATCTTGTCCCGGGTTTTCCCACCTCGCTCAGTGGCGGTGCGGTTCTATGTATTCGGAAATGTAGCGCAGGCAGTCGTCGTCGCTGAGTTGGTGGCAGTTGACGGGGGCGTGGCTGGTGAGGCGCGGCGTGCCGCGGCGGAAGGCGGCCAGCACCACCTGGCCCTCGCCCTTGATGCCCTCCAGCCGCACCGGGTAGACCGGGCAGTCGGCCAGCTGCGCCAGACGCGCCACGCCGCGCTTGAGCGGCCGTGGCGGTTCGGAATCGAGATGGATGGCGCCGTGGGGGAACAATGCCACCACCTCGCCGGCGGCCAGGGCCTTGAGGGCCTCGCGAAAAGCGCGCTCGGGCCGGCCGGAACGGTCCACCGGAATACAGCCGGCGGCACGGAACAGCCAGCGGAGGCCGAAGCGGTGGTACTGCTCGGCGGCGATGATGAAACGCAGGGGACGGCGACTGGCGGCGATGAGCAACAAAGGATCGAGCCCGGAAACGTGGTTGGCCACCACCAGTGCGGGGCCGCTCTCCGGCAGCGGCAGACAGTCGGCGGAGAGGCGGTGGTAGTGGTGGCAGAACAGGCGGTTGAAACCGTCGATGCGGTTCACCCAGCGCCCGCCCCAGTCGGCGATGCGGGCACGGTCCAGGGCGCGCATGCCGCGGCGGCCGAGCCACCCTGCGGCGGACAGCAGGACGATCAGGAAGAGCACCCAATACGCGGCATCCGTCATCTGCTGACTGTATCCCTTGCGGTGAGTCGCCGGAACATCATGTCGCCGCGTCCTCCGTGCACCCGGCCGGGATGGAACCTACTGATACACCTTGCGGCGGAACAAATCGTTGCGCCTGCTCACCAAGCGATCGAGGAACAGCATGCCGTCGAGGTGATCGATTTCGTGCTGAATGGCGCGCGCCTCGTAGCCCTCGGCGTCGATCTGCTGCAGGTTGCCCTGCGGATCATGGTAGGACAGAGAGACCTTTTCGGCGCGGATGACGTTGCCGGTATAGTCGGGCACCGACATGCAGCCCTCGCGGCCGCTGGCCATGCCCTCCCAGGCGGTGATATCGGGATTGATGATGAACAGGCGGCCGTGATTGGGTACCGGCTTGCGCGTGCGCGAACAGTCGACGATGACGATGCGCTGGAAACGGCCCACCTGCGGCGCGGCGATGCCTACGCCGCCGGGACCTGCCAGCATGGTCTCCTCCAGGTCGGCGAGGAAGGCGCGCAGCTCATCGTCGAAGTTCTCGACCGGCTGCGACTCCTGTTTCAGGCGCGCGTCGGGGTAGGTGAGGATTTCAAGGATCGCCATGGAACACCCGTTCAGCCGATCAGCGTTTCGATGGGTTCCATATGGGCTTCCACGCCCTCCTTGCGGATCACGTCCACCGCCGCCTGCAGGGACTCGATGCCCTCCGCAGCGGTGCCCTCGATCTGCATCACGTAAATGGGCTTGTCCTCGCTGCCGCCCACCATGGACTCCAGATCGGTGATGTTGAAGCCGGCCTCGGCCAGGGCGGCGGTGACCTTGGCCACGATGCCGGCACGATCGGCGCCGTAGACGGTGACGCGGGCATCGGGCTCCACGTGCTGGTGCAGCCGGCCCTCGATGCGATCCAGATGCAGGTGCAGGTCGAGGGATTCGGCCACCGGGCTGATGAGATCGGTCAGCGCCTTGCTGGAGCGCTCGAAGTCCACCATCAGCATGATGGAGAAGGTGCCGCCCAGACGCATCATTGAGGCCTCGCCCAGGTTGCAGCCGCCGTCGTACAGCGCCGCGGTCACCTTGGCCACGATGCCGGGGCGGTCCTTGCCTACCAGGGTCAGCATGTACCAGTGATTCATGGTTGAGCTCCGTCAGTGCAGGGTCGAATGGGCGAGGAAGATCACCGCCACGCCGGCGCCGATGAGCGCCAGCTGCTGAGCCGTCGCCTCGATGTGCAGGCGGCGGTGCAGGCCCGGGATCAGGTCTGCCACCGCAATATAGATGAAGCTGGCGGCGGCGATGGCCAAAATAAAGGGCACCACGTGCTCCATGCCGCCCAAGCTGAAATAGGCCAGCAAGGCGCCGACCACGGTGGTCAGGCTGGAGAGCAGGTTGAACATCAGGGCGCGGGCGCGGCTGAAGCCGCTGTGCAGCAGGATGGCGAAATCGCCCACTTCCTGCGGAATCTCATGCGCGGCCACCGCCAGGGCGGTCACGATGCCGAGATGGATGTCGGTGAGGAAGGCGGCGGCGATGAGGATACCGTCGACGAAGTTGTGGATGCCGTCGCCGATCAGAATCAGGTGGCCGGCGGCGGTGGCGCGATCATGCACGTGCTCGATGCCGTGCGCCTCGCAGTGATTGCTGTGGCAGTGACGCCACAACACCATTTTCTCCAGCAGGAAAAAACCGAGGATGCCGAACAACACCGTCATAGTGATGTGGTGTGCATCGGTCACGCCGGCCCCTTCGAGGGCATGGGGCAACAGGGCGAGGAACGCGGCCCCGAGCAGGGCGCCGATGGCGAAACTCACCGCATGCGGCAGCAGGCGCGCGCGCCGCTGCTCCGGCAACAGCAGGAACAGGCCCGCCGCCAGCACGCTCAGTACGCCGCCAATGAGGGAGAAAACAATAATCCAGACGAGTAGCGTCATGCTGGCCATTAATCGCAACGGTGGGGAGGCATCATACCGCAAGCCAGATCAGACTGGCCATGCGACCGGTAACGCCGTCGCGGCGGTAGGAATAAAAACGTTCCGCGTCGTGGTAGGTGCACAACTCGCCGCCATACACCGCACTCACGCCGCAGCGCGCCAGGCGCCGCCGTGCCAGCGCATAGATGTCCGCCAGCCAGCGTCCGGCCGGCGAGGGACGGAAGGCCTCGGCGGCTCCCGCGTCCTCGGTCATGAAGGCCGCACGCACTTCCTCCCCCACCTCGAAGGCATCCGGCCCGATGGCCGGTCCCAGCCAGGCCAGCAGTTCCTCCCCGGGCACGTCCAGGCGCGTCGCCGCCGCCTCGATCACCCCCGCCAGCAGTCCGCGCCAGCCGGCATGCACCGCCGCCACCCGCGTCCCGGCACGGTCGCACAGCAACAGCGGCAAACAGTCCGCCGTCATCACCGTGCACACGGTGCCCGCAGCAAAGGCCACGCTGGCGTCGGCACAGCCGCCCTGCCCCTCCGCCACGGCGATGCCGTGCACCTGGGTCAGCCACAACGGCTCGGCAGGCAGAACCAGCGCGCGGCACAGGCGGGCCCGGTTCTCGGCCACCGCCGCTGGGTCGTCGCCTACATGGCCGCCCAGATTGAGGCTGGCATACGGCCCCGTGCTCACTCCGCCCATGCGGGTGGTGGCGCAGGCGCGGACAGCAGGCGGGGCGGGCCAATTGGGCAGGAGGATATCCATCATTCAAGATTCAAGATTCAAGATTCAAGATTCAAGATTCAGAAACGGGGCGGCGAAATCCTTTCAATTTTGAATCTTGAATTACTGTTGCGCCGCGTCTTCCCGCAATACTTCGATCAGCGCCAGCATGTCGGCCGGGGCGGGCACGCTCCACTCCATGTATTCGCCGCTGGTGGGGTGCACCAGCCCCAGGCGCATGGCGTGCAGGGCCTGGCGCTTGAAGCCGTGCAGGGCCTCGCGCAGGGCCTCGCTGCACCCGGCGGGCAGGCGCAGGCGGCCGCCGTAGACCGGGTCGCCGACGATGGGGTGGTGGATGTGGGCCATGTGGACGCGGATCTGGTGGGTGCGGCCGGTCTCCAGCCGCACGGCGAGGCGGGTGTGGGCGCGGTAGCGCTCCACCAGGCGGTAGTGGGTCACCGCCGGCTTGCCCGACGTCACGATGGCCTGGCGCTTGCGGTCCACCGGGTGGCGGCCGATGGGGGCGTCCACGGTGCCGCCGCCGGTCATCTCGCCCATGACCACGGTGTCGTATTCGCGGGTGAATTCCCGCGCCTGCAGGGCCTGCACCAGGGCGTTCTGCGCCTCCAGGGTACGCGCCACCACCAGCAGGCCCGAGGTTTCCTTGTCGATGCGGTGGACGATACCGGCACGCGGCACCTGGGCCAGCTCCGGCGCGTGATGCAGCAGGGCGTTGAGCATCGTGCCGGCCGGGTTGCCCGCGGCCGGGTGCACCACCAGCCCCGCCGGCTTGTTGAGGACGATGAGGGCGGCGTCCTCGTAGACGATGTCCAGGGGGATGGGCTGGGCCTGGTGCCGCTCGTCGGCCTCGACCAGCGCCTCCAGCGCGATATGCTCGCCGCCCACCACCTTGTCCTTGGGCTTGCACACCCGGCCGTCCACCAGCGCCTTGCCCTCCTTGACCCACTGGCTGAGGCGGGCGCGCGAGTAGTCGGGCAGCATCGCCGCCAGCGCCTGATCCAGCCGCTGCCCCGCCAGCTCGGGGGGTACTTCCAGGGAGTAGGTCTTGTTTGTCATAACCTGTTCGTCTTCGCGTCGGGGTCTAAGGGGGTGTTATACTGCGCGGCACTTAGCCGCTCCAGGAATCGATGTAAATGCGTGTTGCAGGTAGTCTTTTGGCGCTGATGCTGTTCGTGCTCACCGGCACGGGCTGTTCCATCTTCAAGGAATACGACGAAACCGCCGGCTGGGATGCAAGCCAGCTCTACAACGCGGCCAAGGAAGCATTAAACGAAAGCGACTACGAAAAGGCCATCAAGCTCTACGGCAAGCTGGAGGCGCGCTTCCCCTACGGCCGCTACACCCAGCAGGCGCAGCTGGAAACCGCCTATGCCCACTACAAGGCCGGCGAGTCCGAGGCATCCATTGCCGCCGCCGAGCGCTTCATCAAGCTGCACCCGCGCCATCCGAACGTGGATTATGCCTATTACATGCGCGGCCTGGCCAGCTTTGAACCGGGGCGCAACTTCCTCGAACGCTTTTTCCCCCAGGACGGCGCCCAGCGCGACCCCACCGCCGCCCGGGAGTCCTTCCGCTATTTCAGTGAACTGATACAGCGCTACCCGCAGAGCCGCTACAGCCAGGACGCGATGCAGCGCATGACCTACCTGCGCAACAGCCTGGCGCGCTACGAAGTCCAGGTGGCCGACTACTACCTGCGCCGCGGCGCCCACCTGGCGGCGGCCAACCGCGGCAAATACGTGCTGGAAAACTATGAGCGCACGCCCTCGGTGCCCGATGCCCTGGCGGTGATGGTGCGTGCCTACCGCCAGATGCAGATGACGGACCTGGCGGACGCCGCCTACCGCGTGCTGGAACAGAACGACCCGGAACGCGCCGCGCAGTTGGCGCCGTAATCCGGAGGCAGCGCAGGCGCGAAGGTAATCGCGCCCGGCCCGGGCCCGGCGCAGACACGAAAACGGTGCGCACGCCCTACGCAGGCGTACAACACCGTCTCTGGGCATAACAATAAAAGGGGGCAACAGCAATGTGGGACTTCTTCGAGACCGTACGCCACCGCCATTCGGTGCGCAAATACCGGACGGACATGGTGGTGGAGACGGAAAAGCTACACGCCGTCCTGGAAATGGCCTGCGCCGCCCCTTCGGCCGGTGACCTGCAGTCCTACCACATTGCCGTGGTCACCACCCCGGCCCTGCGCCAGGCCCTGGCGGAGGCTGCCGCCGGGCAGGATTTCATCGCCGAGGCGCCGGTAAGCCTGGTGTTCTGCAGCCACCGCGAACGCGCCGCCACCAAGTACGGTGAACGCGGCCGCCAGCTCTACGCTTTGCAGGACGCCACCATTGCCGCCACCTACGCCCAGCTGGCCGTGGTTGCCGCCGGGCTCGGTTCGGCCTGGGTGGGACAGTTCGACGCCACCGCCGTGGCCCGCCTGCTCAAGCTCGATGCCGGACTGGAACCCATCGCCCTGCTCACCGTCGGCTACCCAGCGGAACTGCCGGAACCGACACCGCGCCGGCATCTCACCGAGGTGATCAGCCAGCACTGAACTCCGGCAGCGGGCGGACGGCATCAGCTCCAGCCAGCAACGGCGGCTACAGGCCCCACCGCCGTTCCTTCCTTCTGCCCGCTGCCGTCACTTCACACCGCGTCAGGACCCTCTTCGCCGGTGCGGATGCGGACCACACGCTCGACGCTGGTGACGAAGATCTTGCCGTCGCCGATTTTGCCGGTGCGGGCCGCCTTGGTGATGGCCTCGATGCAGGGCTCCACCTGATCGTCGTTCACCACCAGCTCGATCTTCACCTTGGGCAGGAAATCCACCACGTATTCCGCGCCGCGGTACAACTCGGTATGGCCCTTCTGCCGCCCGAAGCCCTTCACCTCGGTCGCGGTCATACCGGCTACGCCGATGTCGGACAGGGCCTCGCGCACGTCGTCCAGCTTGAACGGCTTGATGATCGCTTCAACTTTTTTCATGTTTTTTCTCTCCCGATTTGTAGCAACAGACCCTGTCCGCAAAAAATACCCTGCTCACGGCACGCCTGCCGCAGGCACGATACCCTACCTGCCAAACCCCGAGGTGATCGGATATCGCCGATCCCTGCCAAATGCCCGCCGCGTGATGCGTACCCCCGGCGCAGCCTGGCGCCTCTTGTATTCGTTGCGATCCACCAGGCGGATGACGCGGCGCACCACCGCCTCATCGTAACCGGATGCGACGATATCCTCCAGACACTGATCCAACTCCACGTAGCGCTCCAGAATGGAATCGAGGATTTCATAGGGCGGCAGCGAGTCGGTGTCCTTCTGGTCCGGAGCCAGTTCCGCCGAGGGCGGCCGATCGATGACGCGCTGCGGGATCACCGGGCTGATGCGATTGCGGTACTCCGCCAGACGAAACACCAGGGTCTTGGGCACATCCTTCAACACGTCGAAGCCGCCGGCCATGTCGCCGTACAATGTGGCGTAACCCACCGCCATTTCGCTCTTGTTGCCGGTGGTGAGCACGATCTTGCCCTTCTTGTTGGAAATGGCCATGAGCAGCACGCCACGGCAACGCGCCTGGAGGTTTTCCTCCGTGGTGTCCGGCGCGGTGCCGACAAATTCCTCGCGCAGACTGTCGAGAAAGGCGTTGAACAGAGGCTCGATGGTGATGACGCTATAGTTCACACCCAGCAGACGCGCCTCGGCGGCGGCATCCTCCACACTCATGTCGGCGGTATAGCGCGAAGGCATCATCACCGCCTCCACCCGCTCCGCGCCGATGGCGTCCACCGCCACCGCCAGGGTCAGCGCCGAATCGATGCCGCCGGACAGGCCCAGCACCACGCCGCGGAAACCGTTCTTTTCGATGTAGTCGCGCACGCCGCAGACCAGCGCGCCGTACACGCTCGCCTCCAGCGCCTGCGGTGCGGTGATGACACCGGCCAGGGGCCGTACCGCCTCGTCGATCACCTCCAGTTCGGCCAGCCACAGCCCTTCCTGCCAGGCCGGCGCCCGCAGCACCACCTCGCCCATTTCATCCATGACGAAGGACTCGCCATCGAACACCAGTTCGTCCTGGCCGCCCACCTGATTGACGTAGACCAGCGGTACGCCGCTCTCGGCAATGCGCTGACGCACCACCTCTTCGCGCTCGCGGCCCTTGTTGATGTGGAACGGCGAGGCATTGAGGTTGAGGATCAGCCGGGCGCCGGCGGCCACCGCCTGGGCCACTGGCCCCGGATGCCACACGTCTTCGCATATGGTTATGCCGACGGGTACCCCGTTGATGTCCACCACGCAGGGCTCGGTGCCGATGGCGAAATAACGCTTCTCGTCGAACACCGAGTAGTTGGGCAGATGCTGCTTGTGGTAGCTGGCCTGCAACTGGCCGTCGCGCAACACCACCGCCGCATTGAACAATCCGCCCGCGGCCTGCTGCGGCAGGCCGAGGACCAGCGTGATGCCGCTGACGCGCCGCTTCACGTCCTCCAGCGCGCGCAGCACACGCACATGCAGGCCGGGGCGCAACAACAGGTCTTCCGGCGGATAGCCGGTCAGGGCCAGTTCCGGAAACAGCACGACATCCGCCTGCAATTCGTCGCGCGCACGCTCCGCCGCGGCGATGACGCGCGCGGCATTGCCGTTGATATCACCGACCAGCGGGTTGATCTGCGCCAGGGCGATGCGGATGGCTTTCATGCAGGCGAATCCAAGGCTATTTCAGCACCGCCGCCATGCGCGCGCCCATCTCGGCCGGCGAACGCACCACGTGCACGCCCGCAGCCTCCAGCGCGGCGAACTTCTCGTCCGCCGTGCCCTTGCCGCCGGCGATGATGGCGCCGGCATGGCCCATGCGCTTGCCCTTGGGCGCGGTGACGCCGGCGATATAGGCCACCACCGGCTTGCTGACATGCTTCCTGATGAAGGCCGCGGCCTCTTCCTCGGCGCTGCCGCCGATCTCGCCGACCATGATGATGCCTTCGGTCTGCGGATCGTTCTCGAACAGGCCCAGCACGTCGACGAAGTTCATGCCGTGGATGGGGTCGCCGCCGATGCCGACGCAGGTGGACTGGCCCAGGCCGGTGCCGGTGGTCTGGTGCACCGCTTCATAGGTCAGGGTGCCGGAACGGGAGACGATGCCGATCTTGCCCTTCTTGTGAATCGCACCAGGCATGATGCCGATCTTGCATTCGCCTGGAGTGATGAGGCCGGGGCAGTTGGGGCCGATGAGGCGCGCGTCGGTGTTCTTCAGCGCGGCCTTCACCTTGAGCATGTCCAGCACAGGGATGCCCTCGGTGATGCAGGCGATGACCTCGATACCGGCATCGGCCGCCTCCAGGATCGCGTCGGCGGCAAACGGCGCCGGCACGTAGATCATGGTGGCGTTGGCTCCGGTCTCGCGCACCGCGTCGTGCACGGTGTTGAACACCGGGCGATCGAGGTGCTTGCTGCCGCCCTTGCCCGGGGTCACGCCGCCCACCAGGTTGGTGCCGTAGGCGATGGCCTGCTCGGAATGGAAGGTGCCCTGCTTGCCGGTGTAACCCTGGCAGATCACCCGGGTATCCTTGTCTATCAGAATGGCCACTACACACCTCCCACCGCGGCCACGACCTTCTGGGCCGCGCCGGTCAAATCATCCGCCGCCATGATGGCCAGCCCGCTCTCCGCCAGCATCTCGCGACCCAGCTCCACGTTGGTCCCCTCCAGGCGCACCACCACCGGAATGTGGATGCCCACCTCGCGCACCGCCTTGATGATGCCCTCGGCGATGAGGTCGCAGCGCACGATGCCGCCGAAGATGTTCACCAGGATCGCCTTTACCTTGTCGTCGGACAGGATCAGCTTGAAGGCCTCGGCCACCTTGTCGGCATTGGTGCCGCCGCCCACGTCGAGGAAGTTGGCCGGTTCGCCGCCGTGCAGCTTGATCAGATCCATGGTCGCCATGGCCAGGCCGGCGCCGTTCACCATGCAGCCGATGCTGCCGTCCAGGCGCACATAGTTGAGGCCGTGCTGCTGGGCACGGTATTCGCGCTCATCCTCCTGCGAGGCGTCGCGCAGCTCGCACAACGCCGGCTGACGGTAGAGGGCGTTTTCATCCAGGTTGAGCTTGCCATCCAGCGCCATCAGGCGGCCGTCGCCGGTCACCACCAGGGGATTGATCTCCAGCAGCGAGGCGTCGCACTCGGTGAACAGGCGGTACAGCCCGGCCATGATGACGCCCAGCTGCTTGATCTGGTCGCCTTCCAGGCCCAGACCGAAGGCCACCTGGCGGCATTGATAGGGTTGCAGCCCGGCCACCGGCTCCACCGCCACGGTGAGGATCTTTTCCGGGGTCGTCGCGGCCACTTCCTCGATGTCCATGCCGCCGGCGCTGGAGGCCATGAACACCACGCGCTGGCGGGCGCGGTCCACCACCATGCCCAGGTACAGCTCGCGGGCGATGTCGCAGGTGGGCTCGATCAAAACCTGATTCACCGGCTGGCCCTCCGGCCCGCTCTGGTGCGTCACCAGCCGGCTGCCGAGCAGCGCGTTGACCGCCTGCTGCAGGGCCTCGGCCCCCTCCACCAGCTTGACGCCACCGGCCTTGCCGCGGCCGCCGGCATGCACCTGGGCCTTCACCACCCAGCGCTTGCCGCCCACCGCCTGCATCGCGCGCTCCGCCTCGCCGATGCTGGCCACCACCCGCCCCTGCGGCACAGCAATGCCGTAGCGGGCAAACAATTCTTTCGCCTGGAATTCGTGCAGATTCATTCTTCGTATATCCCGGGGGACTGGGGAAAGCGGACTATTGTAAAGGCAGAAAGTAGAAGGCAGAAGGTAGAAGGCCAAAAGAAAGGCCGCACCGGCTCCCGCCGGCGCCTTCTGCCTGCCGCCGGCATCCGGTAGAATCGCACCATGTCACCCCGGTACCGTCAATGAACCTGATCCGTATTCTCGTCATCGCCGCCGTCGTCTGGCTGGCCGTTATGCTGTTCAAGCGCTGGCTGGCGGACAAGAACCGGTCCCGTCCCGGCCCGGAGGGGCGGCCCCAGGAACGCATGGTCAAGTGTGCCTATTGCGGCGTGCACGTACCGGAGTCCCAAGCGTTGCACAGCGGCACCAACAGCTATTGCAGCCCGGAGCACCGCGACGCCCATCGTCCCTGACCCATGGCCAGCCCAGCCCTCATCCCGATCGAAACGGCCCAGGGCGAGAATCCGCAAGGCCTGCCCGACGTCGATTACTGGGTTCCCCTCGGCTACTTCGCCATCTACCGCCTGCTGCTGGCGGGACTGCTGGTCATCCTGCATCTGCTCAAACTGACCCCGGACCCCTTCGGCAGCCTCGCCCCCTCACTCTATGTCGCCCTTTGCTACGGCTACCTGGCCGCCGCCTTCGTCGCCGGACTGGCGGTACGCAGCCGCATGTTGCCGTTCAACACGCTAGTGGACCTGCACACCTTCACCGACATCGTATTCATCACCCTGCTGATGCACGCCAGCGGCGGCATCGGCAGCGGCCTGGGCATGCTGCTGGTGGTAAGCGTGGCCGCCGCCGGCCTGCTCAGCATGGGCCGCACCGCCACCCTGTTTGCCGCCCTCGCCTCACTCGCGGTCCTGGTCGAGCAAAGTTATCTCCTTCTCAACGCCCCGGCCCATGTCGCCCGCGAAGCCATCAACTACCCCCAGGCAGGCATGCTGGGAGCCACCCTGTTCGCCACCGCAGCCCTGGCCCATACGCTGGCGCGGCGCATCCGCGCCAGCGAACGGCTGGCCCGGCAACGCGGCATCGACCTGGCCAACATGGCCCAGCTGACCGACTACGTAATCCAGCACATGCAAATCGGCGTGCTGGTAGCCGACGCCGGCGGTCAGATCCGACTGATCAACACCACGGCCCGGCAGCTGCTCGGGCTGGGAGCCAAGCCCATCGCCGGTACGCCGCTGGGACAGCAAGTGCCCTCCCTGCACAAGCAGCTGATGGCGTGGCGCGAAGGCGGACGGCAGGAACCCGACCTGTTCGAGGTGGCACAGACCGGGCAAAAGGTGCTGCCCCGCTTCATGCCCATAGGCAACGGCGCCGACAGCCTGATCTTCCTCGAGGACGCCAGCGACGCCAGCCAGCGGGTGCAGCAGCTCAAACTGGCATCCCTGGGCCGCCTGACTGCCAGTATCGCCCATGAAATCCGCAATCCCCTCGGGGCCATCAGCCACGCCGGCGAACTGCTGGAAGAATCCCCGGGCCTGGAAAACGGCGACAAAAGGCTGCTGCGCATCATTCTGGAACAGTCGAAGCGCATCAACGCCATCATCGAAAGCGTGCTGCACCTGGGCCGCCGCGACCGCACGCGGCCGGAGCGCATCGAACTGGCCCCCTGGCTGCGGCGCTTTCTGGAAGAATTCCAGCGCAACGCCACCTGCCAGCCCGGCGATATCCTGCTCAGCGTGGAGCCGGACGATCTCGTGGTGCAGTTCGATCCCGTCCAATTGCATCAGGTTGTCTGGAATCTGAGCCTCAACGGTCTGCGCCATGCGGCGAACGCCCCCGCCCCCAAGCTGGAAATATCCGCCGGCCGCAACGGCCAGGACACCTGGCTCGACGTGCGCGACCACGGTCCCGGCATCCCTCCGGAGGTGGCGGAACACCTGTTCGAACCCTTCTTCACCACCGAAGGCAAGGGCACCGGCCTCGGCCTCTACCTGGCACGGGAGCTGACCGAAAGCAACCGGGCACGACTCATCTGCCTGCCGCCGCCTGACGGCGGCGCCCGCTTCCGGCTACTATTTGCCCGTAGCACAGACTGATTCCCGTGATGACTGCCGAAACCCGACCCAGCGCCCTCGTCGTGGATGACGAACCGGACATCCGCGAGCTGCTCGACCTGACCCTCGCCCGCATGGGGGTGGACGCCTGCACCGCCGCCACCCTGGCCGAGGCCAGGCGGCTGCTCGCCCAGCGTCCGTTCCAATTCTGCCTCACCGACATGCGACTACCCGATGGCGACGGCATCGACCTGGTACGGCACATCCAGCGCCACCACCCGACCCTGCCCACGGCCGTGATCACCGCCCACGGCAGCATGCCCACCGCCATCGAGGCACTGAAGGCCGGGGCCTTCGACTTCGTCACCAAGCCGGTGGAACTGCAGGTGCTGCGCGAACTGGTGCACACGGCCTTGCGGGTATCCGCCCAGGCCGCTGCCCCCGGCAACGGCAGTCCGCAACCCGAGTTACTGGGCGCGTCCCCCGCCATGCAGGCGGTACGGGCCACCATTACCAAGCTGGCCCGCAGCCAGGCTCCGGTCTATATAAGTGGCGCATCAGGCACCGGCAAGGAGCTGGCGGCACGCCTGATCCATGCCCAGGGCCCCCGCGCCGAGGCCCCCTTCGTCCCGGTCAATTGCGGCGCCATCCCTACGGAACTCATGGAAAGCGAGCTGTTCGGCCACAAAAAGGGCAGTTTTACCGGCGCCCTCAGCGACAAGGAGGGTCTGTTCCAAGCTGCCAACGGCGGCACCCTGTTCCTCGATGAAGTGGCCGACCTGCCCCTGCACATGCAGGTCAAACTGCTGCGCGCCATCCAGGAAAAAGCCGTACGCCCGGTCGGTGCCCAACAGGAAATCCACGTCGACGTGCGCATCCTCTCTGCCACCCACAAGGATCTGGCCGCCCTGGTACAGGACGGTCGCTTCCGCGAGGACCTCTATTACCGCATCAACGTCATCGAACTGCACCTGCCCAGCCTCCGCGAACGCCCCGGCGACATCCCTGCGCTGGTAGAACATATGCTGCAAAACCTGGCCACAACCTGGAACTGCCCCTTGCCCCGGCTCGAACCGGAGGCCCTCCAGGCGCTACAGGTCTACGCCTTCCCCGGCAACGTACGCGAACTGGAAAACATCCTGGAACGGGCCATGACCCTGTGCGAGGGCGACACCATACGCGCGGCCGACCTGCGCCTGCCCTCCGCATCGCAACAAGCCCCGGCCGCAGCTTCCCAGCCGGACACCCCGGCGACTGCCCCCCAGCCCCTCGACCCGCTGCTCGACGCCATCGAGAAGGAAACCATACTCAAGGCTCTGGAACAGACCCGCTACAACAAGACCGCCGCCGCAAAACTGCTGGGAATATCCTTCCGCGTGCTACGTTATCGCCTGCAAAAGCTGGGGTTGGACTAATCCCCCTACCCCGCGCCGGCCTAGGCCACATGTGTGCAGCTCTGGTTGACAATTTTTGTCACTTTATGACAATTGGTGTCACCCAGCAGTCGTCGCACCATCCAGCCAGCGGCTCAAACGCCAACAATCCTGCGGACAGCGTCACACTTTCACCGCTTGTAGCGCTGGCACGCAGAATGCTTAAATACTACCGAGGTTTTTCATCCCATCCGGGACGTTGTTCCACAAGTGAAGGAGAGAGACATGAAAAAGATCCAACAAGGTTTCACCCTCATCGAATTGATGATCGTGGTCGCCATCATCGGCATCCTGGCCGCCATCGCCCTGCCCGCCTACCAGGACTACACCGTACGCAGCAAGGTCTCTGAAGCCCTCGTGGCAGCCAGCTCGCCGAAGGCGCTAATCAGCGAGGCCTTCCAGTCCGACGGCCTGGCCGGCGTCACGGCGGCGGCAAACGAGTTTAACGCTCGCCCGATCGCGACGAAGCAATCCAAATATATTGCTGATATCGTGGTGGATAATACCAATGGTGTGATCACCGTCACGCTCGAAACCGCTGCGCAGGCTGGTCTCCCCACTGATGCCGCGGGCACCACCTTGGTCTTCACCCCGAACGTACAGAACGCCATCATGGTGGCCGGCGTGACCGGTGCCGTCGACTGGGCCTGTACTTCCCTTGGCAACACCACCGCTACCAACCGTGGCCTGACCCCGGCCGCTCTGGGCACCCTCCCGGCCAAGTACGCGCCGTCCGAGTGCCGTTAATCCGGGCTGCTTAAGTTGGGGACAGACCATGTCCCCAACTCCCGGCCTGACAAGAGACCGCTTCGGCGGTCTCTTTCTTTTTGACATATCAATATCCATCCTGCCCTGCACACCACCCGTTGCGGCGTGTGATCTCCATCATAACCCGCTGAAAATACCGCGGTAAGTTTGTGCTACAGTAATGCGGTTCGTTCCCCTGACCGGTTACACTTAACCATGGCCTCGACAACAGCAAAACTGCCCATGAGCGGCGTCGCGCGACGGCTGGTTCGCGACGGCCTGCTCACCGAAGCCGATGCCGAAAAGGCCTTCGACCAGGCAACCAAGAAACGCATCCCCTTTGTCACTCATCTGGTGGAGCAGAAGCTGATCAGCGCAAGGGAGATTGCGACCGCCAGCGCCCACGAATTCGGAGTACCGCTGGTGGATGTCAGCGTCGTGGACCTCGATCCGGACGTCATCAAACTGGTGGATGAGAAGCTGGTGCGAGCCCACCGCGCCCTCCCGTTGTTCAAGCGCGGCGCCCGGCTGTTTGTGGCTGTATCGGACCCCACCAACCTCGCCGCGCTGGACGAAATCAAGTTCCATGTCGGCATCAATACCGAGGCCATCCTGGCCGAGGAAGACAAGCTCGCCCGCATCATCGACAAGGCGCTGGAGTCCACCGATACCGGTATGTCTGACCTGTCGGACGTGGATCTGGAGGGCCTGGAAATATCCTCCGAAGAGGAGGACGCCGGCGCCGAAGTGTCCAGCTCCGACGCCGACGATACGCCGGTGGTCCGCTTCGTCAACAAGGTATTGCTCGACGCCATCAACCGCGGCGCTTCCGACATCCACTTCGAACCTTACGAAAAGTTCTACCGCGTCCGTATCCGCCAGGACGGCATGTTGCGTGAAGTCACCAACCCGCCGATTGCGCTTGCACCCAAGATATCCGCGCGCATCAAGGTCATGTCACGTCTCGACATATCCGAACGTCGCATACCCCAGGACGGTCGTATCAAGCTGACCCTGTCCAAGACCCGTGCCATAGACTTCCGCGTCAGCACCTGTCCGACACTTTGGGGCGAGAAAATCGTAATGCGTATTCTCGATCCTTCCAGCGCCAAACTGGGTATTGACGCATTGGGCTACGAGCCGGAACAAAAACAGGCCTATCTAGATGCACTCAACCGCCCTTATGGCATGATCCTAGTCACCGGCCCTACCGGTTCTGGTAAAACTGTTTCGCTCTACACCGGCCTCAACATTCTCAACACCGCAGAACGCAACATATCCACCGCAGAAGACCCGGCCGAAATCAACCTTCCCGGAATCAATCAGGTTAACGTCAACCCCAAGGTTGGTCTGACCTTTGCCGCCGCTCTGCGCGCCTTCCTGCGCCAGGATCCGGACATCGTGATGGTCGGCGAAATTCGTGACCTGGAAACAGGCGAAATCGCCATTAAGGCAGCGCAAACCGGTCACTTGGTGCTTTCCACCCTGCATACCAACGACGCCCCCCAAACCATTACCCGCTTGGCAAACATGGGCATCCCCGCCTACAACGTTGCTTCGGCGCTGTTGCTGATCATCGCCCAGCGCCTGGCCCGTCGCCTGTGTAACAACTGCAAGGCAGTGGATGAGATACCGCGTGCCGTAATGCTGGAAGAGGGTTTCACCGAAGAGGACCTTGCCAAAGGCGTTACCTTGTATAAGGCCGTCGGGTGCGATCAATGCAACATGGGCTACAAGGGACGCACCGGCATCTATCAGGTCATGCCCATTTCGGAGGCTATGCAGAAATGCATACTGGAAGGCGCCAATGCAATGGAGATCGCCGAGCAGGCCAAGAAGGAAGGCATTAATGATCTGCGCCGCTCTGGTCTGCTCAAGGCCATGGCCGGCCTCACCAGTCTGGAAGAAATCAACCGCGTGACGAAGGATTAATTATGGCCACTAAGGACAAGGAACAAACGCGTAAAACCGATAGCTTTGTCTGGGAAGGTCTCGACAAACGGAACAACCGGGTCAAGGGTGAACTGCAGGCCATAAGCGATGCCCAGGCAAGGGCCGAATTGCGCCGCCAGGGGATAAATCCTCTCAAAGTCAGAAAAAAAGCCAAACCGCTGCTCGCTGCTGGCAAGAAGAAGATCATTCCCAAGGACATCGCCATCTTCTCGCGTCAGCTCGCAACCATGATGAACTCCGGTGTGCCGCTGGTGCAGGCCTTCGAGATTATCGGCAGGGGACATGAGAATCCCTCCATGCGCGACCTAGTGCTAGCCATAAAGTCCGATGTCGAAGGCGGCATAGCCCTGGCTGAGGCAATGCGCAAACACCCCAACCAATTCGATGCGTTGACCTGTAACTTGGTTCACGCCGGCGAGCAGGCAGGTATTCTCGACTCCCTGCTTGACAAGATCGCGACCTATAAAGAGAAAACAGAGGCCATCAAGGCGAAGATCAAGAAGGCCATGTTTTACCCTGTTGCAGTTATGGTGGTGGCGTTTATTGTCACAGCGATCCTGCTCATTTTCGTTATACCGCAGTTCCAGGCCATCTTCGTCGGCTTTGGTGCCGATCTTCCCGCACTCACATTGATGGTAATCGGTCTTTCGAATGCCTTCGTCGAATGGTGGTGGGCTATCTTCGGTGGCCTGGGGTTAGCCGGATTTGTCTTTGTCCAAGCCAAAAAGCGTTCACGGCGTGTTAATGAGGGATTACAGCGACTAGCCCTCAAAATACCAGTGGTTGGCGACATTTTGACCAAGGCCGCCATCGCCCGTTATGCGCGTACCCTCGCCACCATGTTCGCAGCCGGCGTCCCCTTGGTGGAAGCCATGGACTCGGTCGCAGGTGCCGTCGGTAATGTGGTTTACGGCAACGCCGTGCTCAAGATGCGCGACGAAGTGTCGGGCGGTCAGGCACTGAATGTATCCATGACCCAAGCGGGCGTCTTTCCCAATATGGTCTGCCAAATGGTTGCCATCGGTGAGGAAGCAGGCTCCATCGATACCATGCTCTCCAAAGTGGCGGATTTCTATGAAGAGGAAGTCGACAATGCCGTCGATTCCATGAGCAGCTTGATGGAACCACTGATCATGGCGGTGCTAGGTGTACTCATCGGTGGTTTGGTAATCGCGATGTATCTGCCGATCTTCAAGATGGGTGAAGCGGTCTAGTCGATCGGTGTACGCATGACTGATACATTGGCTTTTATCTTTGCTAAACCACCAGTTATTGCCTTGGTGGCCGTTGTTATCGGCTTGGCCGTGGGCAGTTTTCTCAACGTGGTCATCTACCGCCTGCCATTGATGATGGAACGTGCTTGGCGCCGTGACTGCGATGAGTTGTCTGGCAAGGTTCCGGCACAGGAAGAGCGTTTTGATCTTTCCGTGCCGCGTTCGCGCTGTCCGCACTGCGGTCATATGGTGACCGCCCGTGACAACATTCCTGTCATCAGTTACCTGCTGCTGCGTGGCCGTTGCCGCGCCTGTGGCGCGCGCATATCACTGCGCTATCCGCTGGTGGAGACTCTGACCGGAATACTCACCGTGGTGACTGCGCTCCACTTCGGGTTCGGCTGGCAAGCCCTCTTCGCCGTGCTGCTGACCTGGTCTCTGATTGCACTCAGCTTCATCGATTTCGACAAGCAGTTATTGCCCGACAGCATCACCCTTCCCTTTCTCTGGCTGGGACTGTTACTCAGCCTGTTTGACGTTTACGCCGACAGTCGTGCCAGCATCATTGGCGCTGTGGCCGGTTATCTGTCACTTTGGTCTATCTATCACCTTTTCCGCCTGCTCACCGGCAAGGAGGGCATGGGCTACGGTGATTTCAAATTATTCGCCCTGTTCGGCGCGTGGCTGGGCTGGCAGAGCCTGCCGCTTATCATCCTGCTCTCCTCGGCCGTTGGCGCAGTCATCGGCGTCAGCCTGATACTCTTCCGCGGCCGCGATCGCAGCATCCCCATTCCCTTTGGCCCCTATCTGGCCATTGCCGGCTGGATCGCCCTGCTATGGGGTGAACAGCTGACCGCTTGGTATCTGCGCATCGCCCTGCCGGCCTGACATGTTGCGCGTAGGTCTGACCGGGGGCATCGGCAGCGGCAAAACGACAGTCAGCGGTCTTTTTGCCACCTATGGCATCACCATCATTGATACTGACCATATTGCCCGCGACATTGTCGCCCCCGGTTCGGACCTGATTGCGCAGCTCGGACAACTGTTTGGGCAACAAATTCTCGCTGCCGATGGCGGATTAGACCGGGGCCGGCTGCGGAAGATCATCTTTAACGATGCCGTGAAGCGGGCACAGCTCGAAGGGCTGATGCACCCGGTCATTCGCGCCCGCACCCTGGAACGAGTTGCTTTGGCGAATGAGCCGTACTGTGTGATCGTGGTGCCGTTGTTGCTGGAAAAGGGCTGGGGCTCTCTGGTGGATCGCGTTCTGGTAATAGATAGCACGCCGGAAATGCAGCTGGCCCGTACGCAGCAGAGGGACGGCCTATCGGCGGAAGAGGTCCGTGCTATAATTGCCGCGCAGATTTCCCGGGAAGAACGCCTGGCTGCCGCTGACGACATCATCGTCAACGATGCCGACGTGGCAAAACTTGTACCGCAGGTCGAACAGCTGCACCATAAGTATCTCCGGCTCGCCACCACCCGCCGCCACTAGACACATCGTGCAAAGATACGTCACATACGAACACCCCTTGAACGAACGTGTGCGGACCCTGCTGCGCCTGGAGTTTCTTTTCCGGCAAATTAAGCACTTCATGTCCGGAACCACAGTTTGGGACTCCCGGGCGGTACTCACCAACGTCATGGACATACTGACGTTATTCAGTCGCGGTGATCTCAAGACCGAACTCATCAAGGAATTGGAGCGGAATGCGGTCAATCTCGGCCGCCTGACGGAAAAGAGCGGTGTCGATCACACCCAGCTCAAGAATATCCTGCATTGGCTCAACAAACTGCGCGGAGTCCTGCACGATATGGAGGGTTCTCTCGGCCAGGAGCTGCGTGAAAACGAGTTTCTGACCGCGATACGCCAGCGCAGCAGCATCCCGGGCGGCACCTGTGACTTCGATCTGCCGCTTTATCACCAGTGGCTGCATTTGCCGCAGGAGCAGCGTCATGCCGATGTTGAGCGTTGGCTGGGGACTCTGGACGCCGTGCGCCAATCGGTCGAATTGATCCTGAAATTAATCCGTAACAGCGCCGAGCCGGTAACCACCCTCGCATCCGCCGGCGTCTATCAACATTCTCTCGATCCGGCCATTCCCTTCCAGCTGGTCCGCATCGGGGTGACGATCGAATCACCATACTACGCCGAGGTCAGCGGCGGTAAGCACCGCTTCGCGGTCCGCTTTATGCAGCCCCAGCCGAACGAGCGCCCGAAACAGACGAGCGAGGATGTCTCCTTCCGTCTCACATGCTGCGCGCTATGAACAGCCAGACTGTCGTCAAATGTCCAAGCTGTGGCAAATCGGTGCTATGGACATCAGAGGAGCGTTGGCGCCCTTTCTGTAGTGAGCGCTGTCGCTTGATTGATTTGGGTGCCTGGGCCGATGGCAGCCACGCCATCCCGGGAAATCCCGCCGGCGTATCGCCGGACGTAGAACATGATGACAACGCCTCGTCTTGAGACGGACGCGCAGATACTTCAGATCCACAACCCACTTATTGCGGCGATCCCCTGTCCACCATGTTGCCACGCCGAGGCAATGTCGCTGACTGTCATTCCCCCCAAGGCATAGACCGGAATGGTGCTGACTTCCGTTAGGTCAGCAAACCGCTCCCAGCCAAGAGACGGCTCGCCAGGATGGCTGCGTGTCGGCAACACGGGCGACAGCAATGCAAAATCTGCCCCCATGTCACAGGCGTGTCTAAGTTCGTCTACGGAATGACACGATGCCCCCAGCAGCAGACCGGCCGCTTCCTTTGGTCGCCGACTGTATTGCATCAGATTCCGACTGCTCAGCTGCACCCCGTCAACTTCCAGTTCGGCAGCAAGGGCGGGGGGGGCATTTAACAGCAGGCGCGCCCCAAACTGCCGGCACAACCGCAGAACCTGTGGTGCCAGCGTGCGCAGTGCCGTATCGTCCAATTGCTTGGCACGCAGTTGCACCAAACGAACCCCACGCGCCAGGGCCGCTTCAAGCTCCTGCAGGAACACAGACCAATGCTCCGGCATCCCGGGTTCGGGGGTTATGAGGTAGCGTTCGGGCAATTGCAACGAGGTAATTATCGGGCGGTTGGGCGGCGGAAACTCGAAGTCATGCAGGTCGCCCAGCTGAACCCAGCGGATAGTTTGTCCTTCCCTACCATAAGCTTGTCCTTCAACGTCATCGACCCGCCACACATCCAGCAGCACATGACGATCGGGATACCGGTAGGGAATGCGTATCAGTGGTCTCGCATGACGAACAGAAATACCCAGCTCTTCCAGCAGCTCGCGCCCCAAGGCTGCTTGCACATCCTCTCCGGGTTCGACCTTACCACCGGGAAACTCCCACAGCCCGCCCTGATGCAAATGCATAGGGCGTCGCGCTATGAGCACACGGTCATCGTCGTCGACGACCGCCGCCGCAACCACATGAATCACAGGCGTCAGGAACGATACTCTGCGTTGATTCGGACGTAGTCGTATGAAAAGTCGCAGGTCCATACCCGCGCCGTTTCATTACCTCGAGCCAAATCAACACGAATGGCGATTTCAGCATCCGCCATGACCGCAGCGCCGCGCTCCTCCGTGTAGTCCGCAGCCCGGCCACCTTCGCGCACTATGCACACGTCGCCCAGATGTATCGTGATTGCATCCAGATCCAACGCAGGGACGCCAGCCCGCCCCACTGCCGCCAGAATGCGCCCCCAATTGGGATCGGAAGCGAAAAACGCTGTCTTGACCAGCGGCGAATGGGCAATGGTAAACGCCACCTGCTCGCACTCCCCGACATTCTTGCCATTAATGACATCAATCGTGATTAGCTTCGTGGCGCCCTCACCATCGCGAACAATGGCTTGAGCGAGCGTCTCGCAAATTTCAGTGAGCGCATGGCAAAAGAGTTGGAAGTCTTCAGAACCCACGGCAAGAGACGCACCTGATGCACCGGTCGCAACCAGCATGCAGGCGTCATTGGTGGAGGTATCGCCATCCACTGTAATACGGTTAAATGATTGTCTGACGGCAGAATCGAGGGCCTGCTGCAATGCCTGTTGCCCCACCTGCGCATCGGTAGCGATATATGCAAGCATGGTCGCCATATCGGGACGTATCATGCCCGAACCCTTGGCTATTCCGGTGATGGTAACTTCACTGTTACCAATGGCGATTCGCCGCGAACATCCCTTGGGTACGGTGTCCGTAGTCATGATGCCATGTGCCGCATCTTCCCAGTTGTTCTCACCCAAGCCTGCCAATGCCTGCGGCAACGCCTGCGTGATTTTGGCGAGCGGGAGTGGTTCGCCAATCACGCCAGTGGAAAACGACAACACTTCCGCAGCGTCGCAACCCGTCCGTTGCGCCAGTTCCGCGCAGCTCTGCTGCGCATCTACCAAACCCTGCTTTCCGGTGCCGGCATTGGCATTGCCTGTATTAACCAAGAAATAACGCGGGGTGACGGCTGCCAGGTGTTGTTTTGCGACCGTTACCGGCGCGGCACAAAAGGCGTTGCGGGTAAACACGCCTGCGCACGTCGCGCCCGGCGCCAATTCCATAACCACCACGTCACGCCGGCCAGGCTTTTTGATGCCTGCCGATGCGACACCGATGCGAAACCCGCGCACGGGAGACAGCTGCTGCAACCCTTCGAATCCCACCGCCATGATTATGCCCTGGTTACTCCATCCGCCCGTGACATTGCTTGTATTTTTTTCCGGAGCCGCAGGGACACGGTTCATTCCGTCCAACTTTGCGGCCATCACGCACGAAAGGCTTGGTCGAATCATCCTCTACCGCCGTGTCATCCTGCAATGCGGATACTTCGGCATGCTGATACTGCATCGGCGCCTGCGTGCGACGCTGCTGTTCCACAGCCTCGACATCCTCTTCGGCACGAACCTGTACCTTGGATAACACGCTGACGACTTCTTGCTTGATGCGCTCCAGCATTTGATTGAACAGCACAAATGCCTCGCGTTTGTACTCCTGCTTCGGATTCTTTTGCGCATATCCGCGCAAATGTATTCCCTGGCGTAGATAGTCCATCGCAGCCAGATGTTCCTTCCAGTGACTATCCAGAGTCTGCAACATCACCGCTTTTTCGAAATGACGCAGCACGGCGCTACCGGCGAGCGCCTCCTTGGCCGCATACAAGGAAGCGGCTTCATCGAGAATACGTTGACGCAGTGTCTCTTCATGCAAGCTGTCGTCGGTAGCCAGCCAGCCTGAGATGTCGAACTTTAGGCCGAAATCAGACTCAAGCGCGGCCTCCAATCCTTTAACATCCCACATCTCGTCCAGACTCTGCGGCGGGATATAGCTGTTAATGGTGTCATTGATGATGTCGGTACGCAGTACACCAATAGTTGCGGAGATATCCTCTGAGGACATCAACTCATTGCGCTGCTCGTAAATCACCTTGCGCTGATCATTGGCGACATCGTCGTACTCCAGCAGCTGCTTGCGGATATCAAAGTTGTGTCCTTCCACTTTGCGCTGCGCGTTTTCTATCGCCTTGCTCACCCACGGATGCTCGATGGCCTCCCCTGTCTGCATACCCAGGCGCTGCATAAGGGCACCGACGCGATCTGATGCGAAAATACGCATCAGATTATCCTGCAACGACAGATAGAAGCGGGTGGATCCCGGATCGCCCTGACGGCCGGAACGTCCGCGCAACTGATTGTCGATACGACGTGACTCGTGCCGCTCAGTGCCGATGATATGAAGTCCACCGGAAGCTACAACAGCATCGTGCAGCTTCTGCCAATCATCTCGTACACGCTGGACCGCGGCTGCGTCGGTATCGGCCAGGGCATCAATTTGTGCCTGAAGATTGCCACCGAGCACAATGTCGGTACCGCGGCCGGCCATGTTGGTCGCAATGGTTACTGCTCCCGGCCGCCCCGCCTGCGCGACGATCTCGGCTTCACGTTCATGTTGCTTGGCGTTGAGAACCTCGTGCCTGATCCCTTCGCTCTTGAGCTGGCGGGACAACATTTCGGACGCCTCAATCGAAGTAGTGCCGACCAGTATCGGCTGTCCCGCGTTATGGCGCTCCTTGATGTCTTGAATAATGGCGGCAAACTTCTCCTCGACGGTGAGGAAAATCAGATCCCCCAGATCCTGACGTACCATCGGCCGATGGGTCGGGATTACGATTACTTCGAGGCCATATATCTGCTGGAATTCATACGCTTCGGTATCAGCCGTACCGGTCATGCCGGACAGCTTGTCATAAAGGCGGAAATAGTTCTGGAAAGTAATCGAGGCCAGAGTTTGGTTTTCATTCTGGATCGTTACACCTTCCTTGGCCTCAACGGCCTGATGCAGACCATCGGACCAGCGCCGTCCCGGCATGGTGCGTCCGGTGAACTCATCGACGATGACAATCTGTCCGTCCTTGACGATGTAGTCGACGTCGCGCTGATACAGGGCGTTGGCACGCAGCGCCGCATTGAGGTGGTGCATCAAACCTATGTTGGCGGCGTCGTATAAACTTTCACCTTCTGCCAGCAGACCATTCACCGACATCAGTTCCTCGACGTGCTGGTGCCCTTCTTCTGTCAGATAAACCTGGCGGGCCTTTTCGTCGACACTATAATCACCCTCTCCCCCTTCTTCGATCTGGCGCTGCAGCTTGGGTATCAGTGCATTAATCTGCTTGTAGCGTAAGGAACTGTCTTCCGCGGCGCCCGAAATAATCAGGGGAGTACGTGCCTCGTCGATCAGTATCGAGTCAACTTCATCGACGACAGCGAAACTCAGCTGGCGCTGCACCTTCTCAGCGACGCTGAACGCCATGTTGTCGCGCAGGTAATCGAAGCCAAACTCATTATTGGTGCCATAGGTAATGTCGGCAGAATAAGCGGCGCGCTTTTCGTCATAGGACATGCCAGCGGTAATTACGCCGGTGGTCATGCCGAGAAAGCCGTACAATTTGCCCATCCAGCCCGCATCGCGTCCGGCCAGGTAGTCGTTTACCGTAATGACGTGCACACCCTTGCCGGGAAGCGCGTTGAGATAGGCGGCCAGCGTCGCAACCAGCGTCTTGCCTTCGCCGGTGCGCATTTCCGCAATCCTGCCGCCGTGCAGAACCATGCCACCGATAAGCTGCACGTCGTAGTGACGCATTCCGAGCACGCGCTTGCCCGCTTCGCGCACCACGGCAAAGGCCTCGGGCAGCAAATCATCCAGCGCTGCGCCGTCCGCCAAACGGGAGCGGAACTCGTCGGTCTTGCCCTGCAGGGCATCATCAGACAGTTGCTCCAGCCCTGCCTCAAGTGCGTTGATCTGGGCGACGGTCTTGCGTAACCGTTTGATCAGCCGTTCGTTACGGCTACCGAATATCTTGCTGAGGAGTTTGCTGACCATGGGACCGATTTGTTTGTCTGCGTGGAAGAAATAGCGCAAATGATACCGCAAATCGGCCTGCTTTTCTCACCGTCTGAGAGCGCAGGCTTACCGCTCCGGCGCGACGGACGAATCGAAACTTGCGGAAACGGGGGAGGGATACAAGCGAACCATCCCGGCAGCAATGGATTGCTGCCGGGATGATGAATCAGTGTACTGCCTGGACGTAGCGTGCAGGGTCGACCGCTCGGCCGTTGCGAAGCACTTCGAAGTGCACATGGGGGCCGGTGGAACGGCCGGTGGAACCCATGGTACCCAGGGATTGACCTTTCTTGACGGTATCCCCGACCTTCACAGCAATGGACTTGTTGTGACCGTAGCGGGTGACATAGCCTTTGCCGTGATTGATTTCGATCATATTACCGTAACCGAAACGGGAACCGGCCCAGGTCACCACACCGGAGGCAACAGCAATGACTTCTGCCCCTTCCTTGCCCGCGAAGTCGATGCCATTGTGGTGCGCAAGACGGCCACTGAACGGATCGGTGCGGATACCATAGGTCGATGATATCCAGCCCCCGTGCACCGGGCGCCCTGCCGGCAGCACTTCCGCCTGAAGGTTGCGATTCAGCAACATGGTTTCCAGCACACTCAGCTGATCACCACGGTCCTGCAACTGCGCCGACAAATTATCCAACAAGGCGATAAAATCCGGTACTTGGAGCGACTGCTGCACTGCCGCGCTTTCAGGGCCACCGAGAGCGGGAGGGTTGTCAAAATTAAACTCCCCGTCTTCAAGGCCGGCCATACGGGTCAGCCGCTGCCCCATCGCGTCCAGGCGCATGACATGAGCCTGCATCTGTCCCATACGTAGCGCCAGGGCATTGAGATTTTCCTCGGCGGTACGCTTGGCCTCCTCAATGGACCGACGCTGGCTTTCCAGTTCGCCCTGCAACCCGCCGGCCACGAGCACCGAGGTTTTGGCATCGGAGAAGCCCATGCGATAACCGCCATACAGCGCCAGCAGCGGGATGGCCATAAATACGGCAAAAAACATCGCCGCCATGCCACGTCGCCCAATGCTGACGCAACTGGAGCACCCTAGTTGTCTGGAGATAAATAAAATATTCATCTTCCCCTATCCAGTCGCCTGAACCCATCCTGGCTGGGTTATTACCATTCAAATCAATGCTTGTTATATGCTTGTCGCATGACCCGCCCACGCTCCCTGCAACAGCTACTCGGTCTTGGCGAATCAGCCCGATTGATCGAGCGCATCCAGTACCTGAAGTCGCTCAACGGGCAACTGCACATCTGTCTCGACCCGGAAACTTCGAGCCATACACAGGTCGCCGACCTGAATGCGGAACGGTTGCTCGTCCATGTCGACTCATCCGCCTGGGCGACACGCCTCCGCTACCAGTTGCCACAGCTATTGCGCTGCCTAAATCAACATCCGTCTCTCGCGCAGTTGCGCCGCATCGACATCCGGGTCGCACCGCTGGCACAACCGGTTCCTTCTCCCCCGCAACCGGCAACTCTATCCGACGCCAACGCCGCCATCATCGACAGCACTGCCGACAGTCTTTCCGATCCATCCCTGCGCACCGCCCTGAAACGACTGGCGCGCCGCGGCCGCAATAGCCGATAGATTGACTTAGACGGCGACGACCGGCTGGATGTACGAGATCGGAGCCTGCTGGGGATCATCGAACGTCACCTGCTCCCAGGCATCCTCCTCGGCCAGCAATTTGCGCAACAGCTTGTTGTTCAACTCATGCCCTGACTTGTAGCCGCTGAAGGCGCCGATCAGGCTGCACCCCAGCAGGTACAGATCGCCAATGGCGTCCAGAACCTTGTGCTTGACGAACTCATCGTCATAGCGCAGCCCGTCCTCGTTGAGTACGCGGTAGTCATCGACCACCACCGCGTTGTCCAGGCTGCCGCCCAGCGCCAGATTGCGGCTACGCAGCATTTCCAGCTGGCTCATGAAACCGAAGGTACGGGCACGACTCACTTCCTTGACGAAGGAGGTGGTAGAAAAATCGATGCAGGAAAGCTGGCTGCGGCCACGGAAGGCGGGGTGATCAAAATCGATCTCCATGGACACCTTGAACCCGTCGAACGGCTCAAACTGAACCCAACGATCTCCGTCCTCGATACGGACAGTGCGCTTGATGCGAATGAATCGCTTGGAAACCGCCTGTTCCACGATGCCGGCAGACTGGATCAGGAACACGAACGGACCGGCGCTTCCGTCCATGATCGGCACTTCGGGCGCACTCAGATCGATATAGGCGTTGTCGATGCCAAGACCGGCGAGTGCGGACAGCATGTGCTCCACGGTGGAGATGCGCACATCCCCTTTAATCAGTGTGGTAGACATGGTTGTATCGCCGACATTCTCGGCCTTGGCCTCGATCTCGACCGGCGGATTGAGGTCGACGCGACGGAAAATGATACCGGCATCCACAGGGGCGGGACGAAGGGTGAGGTACACCTTTTCGCCGGTATGCAGACCCACGCCGGTAGCGCGAATCACGTTTTTCAGTGTTCTCTGCCGAATCATTTCGATCCCAATTCGCCTATAACTTCCTGTTGCAACAAGCGGTTATACCGCCAACTTGGGCAAAACTATACCATAGGGCAATGCCCATTCCTAGCGAACGGGTTCACAAAAGCCCTGCTCCCCCTAGGGGGAGCGGTCAGTCGGCCTGGCGGCGCAGGAAAGCCGGGATATCCAGGTAGTCCAGGCTGCCGTCGGCCTCCTTGTTGAAGCGCTCCTGGCTGGGCGGCTGGTTGCGCAGCACCGTCGGGCGGTCCAGCACGCCGTAGTCCACTTCGCCATTGCTGGCGCGGTTGACCACCAGACGGACCGGTTGCTCCGCCTGGGAGGCAGTGCCGTTGCCGAGACCGGTCGCCACCACCGTAACACGCAGCTCCCCCGACATATTGGGGTCAATGACCGTACCGACCACAACCGTTGCGTTCTCCGAGGCGAACTCCTTGATGGTGTTGCCCACCTCCTCGAACTCGCCGATGGACATGTCCAGACCGGCGGTAACGTTTACAAGAATACCGCGGGCACCGGCCAGATTGATATCCTCCAGCAACGGGCTGGCGATGGCGGCCTGGGCGGCGACCCGGGCACGGTCCTCGCCGGAAGCGACGCCGCTGCCCATCATGGCCATCCCCATTTCCGACATAACCGTTCGGACATCGGCAAAGTCGACGTTGATCAGGCCGGGGCGGGTAATCAGCTCGGCAATCCCCTGCACGGCCCCCAGCAGCACGTCGTTGGCGGACTTGAAGGCATCCAGCAGGCTGATCTGCTTGCCCAGGACCGACAGCAGCTTTTCATTGGGGATGGTAATCAGGGAGTCGACGTACTGCTTCAGCTCCTTGATACCCTCTTCGGCGATGCTCATGCGCTTCTTGCCCTCAAAGGGGAAGGGCTTGGTCACCACGGCCACCGTGAGGATCCCCAGATCCTTGGCCACCTGGGCCACGATCGGGGCACCACCGGTACCGGTACCGCCGCCCATACCGGCGGTGATGAAGACCATGTCGGCCCCCTCCAGCACCTCGGCGATGCGCTCACGATCCTCCAGTGCGGCCTGGCGGCCGACCTCGGGATTGGCACCGGCGCCCAGCCCCTTGGTCACCGCACCGCCCAGTTGCAGCACGGTACGGGCGCCGGACTTCTTCAGCGCCTGCGCATCGGTATTTGCACAAATGAAATCGACACCATCGATGTCCTGCAGCAGCATGTGTTCCACCGCATTGCCGCCGCCGCCGCCGACGCCCACCACCTTGATGATGGCATTCTGTGCCTGAGTATCCATCAGTTCGAACATGGCGCTCCTCCTCTTCCCCTGTTGACCCCTGCCCGAGGGCAGATAATTTAGAAATTCCCCTGGAACCAGCTCTTCATCCGCTGGACCACGTTTGACAAACCGCCGGAACCACGCAGCTCCGACGCCACACCGCCGCTGCGGTTATGCAACCCGAACAACAACAAACCGACGCCGGTGGAGTAGATGGGGTTGCGCACCACGTCCACCAGACCGCTTACGCCCTGCGGCATACCCAGCCGCACCGGCATGTGAAAAATCTCTTCCGCCAGATCGACCACGCCTTCCATCTTGGCGCTGCCGCCGGTCAGCACCACACCTGCGGCACACAGGTCCTCAAACCCGCTGCGACGCAGTTCCGCCTGCACCAGGGTGAACAGCTCCTCGTACCGCGGCTCCACCACATCGGCGAGGGTCTGGCGGGCGAGGCGGCGGGCGGCGCGATCGCCCACGCTCGGCACTTCGATGGTTTCGTCGGCGCTGGCCAGCTGTGCCAGGGCACAGCCGTACTTGATCTTGATGTCCTCGGCGTGCTGCGTCGGTGTGCGCAAGGCCACGGCGATGTCGTTGGTCACCTGATCGCCGGCGATGGGAATCACCGCGGTGTGGCGGATGGCCCCCTCGGTGAACACCGCGATATCGGTGGTGCCGCCGCCGATGTCCACCAGGCATACGCCCAGTTCCTTTTCGTCATCCGACAACACCGCGTTGCTGGAGGCGAGCTGTTCCAGAATGATGTCGTCCACCTCCAGGCCGCAGCGGCGCACGCACTTGACGATGTTCTGTGCCGCGCTCACCGCGCCGGTCACCAGGTGCACCTTTGCCTCCAGTCGCACGCCCGACATGCCGATGGGCTCGCGGATGCCTTCCTGGGCATCGATGACGAATTCCTGCGGCAGCACGTGCAGTATCTTCTGGTCGGCGGGTATGGCCACGGCGCGCGCCGCGTCGATCACCCGCTCCATATCGCTCTGCATCACCTCTTTGTCGCGTATGGCGACGATGCCGTGCGAATTGAGGCTGCGGATGTGACTGCCGGCAATGCCTGCGTACACCGAATGAATCTGACAGCCGGCCATGAGTTCGGCCTCTTCCACCGCACGCTGGATCGACTGCACCGTGGATTCGATGTTTACGACCACGCCCTTTTTCAACCCGCGTGAAGGATGTGAACCAATGCCGATGATGTCGACTTCCCCCGCGGAGGTTATTTCGCCGACGATGGCAACCACCTTCGATGTGCCGATATCGAGGGCGACGATCAGGTTCTTTTCACCTTTTCTGGACATGCGTCCCTCCCAAGTTCCTATGACTGCCGCCACTGCACCGAAAAACCATTGGTGTAGCGCAAATCAACCCGCGCCACCGTGGCGCTGCGCGGCCCCAGGATGCGGGGCCACGCGCGTACAAAACGATCCATCCGGGCCGGGTGCTCGTCACGGCCGAGCATCAGCTCCATGCCGTTGTCCAGCACCAGCCGCCAGGCACGGCGTTCATCCATTGCCACCTCGGTGATGTTCAGCTGCAAGGGCGTCAGTGCCTGCTGCAGTTCGATGAAATGGGACGTCAGCATCAGCGATGTCCCCTGCGGCCCGCTCAGCAGCGGCAGGCCTGACGCCGCCACCGGTTCCAGCGGCCGGAACAGGCCTCCTTCCGGGTTGACCAGGCCGCCGTCCGCCCAGCGCGCCAGCACCTGCTGCTCGCGCAGCTGCACCAGGAGCAGGTCCGGCCAGGTACGGCGCACCTGTGCGCTGTGTACCCAGGGCAACTGCTCGAGCGCATTTCGTGTCGCTGCGATGTCGATGTACATGAACCCTGCCTGCGCATAGGGTGACACCGCAGTACGAACCTCCTGCGTAGTCACATGGTGCAACTCGCCCTGCACGCGCACCGTACGTACCGGCAGGTTGTCAGGCTCGGCCAACCACAGGCCGGTGGCCGTGACCAGCGCGACAAACGCTGTAAGCCCGAGCACAAGCGGCAGGTGGCGCGCCCATCGCGGGCTTGCCGTCTCCTGCTGCGTGCGCCGTGCCTGCGTCTTTCTAGCCATGCACCGCCCCCTCCAGGATGCGCCACACCAGCTCGTCGAAATCGATCCTGGCAGCCCGTGCGGCCATCGGCACCAGACTGTGATCGGTCATGCCCGGTACCGTGTTCGCTTCCAGCACAAACGGGTTGCCGGCGTCGTCGAGCAGAAAATCGACCCGTCCCCAGCCGGCACAACCCAGCACCGCGAAGGCGCGCAGCGCCAGCTGCTGCATGCGCTGCTCCTGTTGCGGCGCCAGACCGCAGGGGCAGAGATAACGGGTGTCGTCGCGGAAGTACTTTGCCTCGTAGTCGTAGAACTCCGTCGTCGGCACGATGCGCACCGCGGGCAGTGCCGTGTCGCCGAGGATGGCGACGGTGTATTCGCCGCCGCCGATGTATCGTTCCGCCAGCACCATGCTGTCGTACTGCGCTGCCGCTGCGTAGGCGGCCTGCGATGCGCCGGCCTCACACACCTTGCTCACGCCGATGCTGGATCCTTCGTTGGCAGGTTTCACGAACAGGGGCAGTCCGAGCCGCTGTTCGACGGCGGCGAAATCACTCTGTGCGTCCAGCAGTTCGCATTCCGGCACCGGCAGGCCGGCGGCCTGCCACACCAGCTTGCTGCGCCACTTGTCCATGCCGAGGGCCGAAGCCAACACACCACTGCCGGTATAAGGCAGCTGCATCAGGTCCAGTGCACCCTGCAACTCGCCATTTTCGCCGCCGCGGCCGTGCCAGGCGATGAACACGCGATCGAATTCACCCTGCGCCAGTACGGACAGCACGTCACGCCCGGCATCGACCCCGTGCGCGTCCACGCCACGCCGCAGGAGCGCGGCCAGCACGGCAGCACCGCTCTTGAGCGAAACCTCGCGCTCGGCCGACCAGCCGCCCATCAGCACGGCGACCTTGCCGAAGGCCCTGGCATCACGCACTTCAGCCACTGCTTTTCTCCCCCACGATGTGCACCTCGCGCACCAGGCTGACACCACACTCCTGCTGCACGGTTGCCGCCACCAGTTCAATCAATCCTTCAATGTCCGCGGCCTTCGTGTTTCCCGTGTTGACGATGAAATTGGCGTGCCGCGTAGACACGCAGGCGCCGCCAATACAGCGTCCCTTCAGACCGCAGGACTCGATCAACCGGGCCGCATAATCGTCCGGCGGATTACGGAACACTGAGCCCGCATTGGGCTGCTGCGTCGGCTGCGACGCCGCGCGCTTGTCCAGCAGCTCGCGTATCCGCGCGGCTGCGGCCTCGGTATCGCCCGGCGTCAGCTCCAGGACTGCTGCGACAAACCACTCCCCTTCCGGCCCCTGTACTGCGCGGTAGCCGACGCTGTAGTCAGCCGTGCTGCGCTCGTGCAGTTGTCCTGTTCGATCCAGCGTCTCCACTCCGCGCACCAGGCGCCAGGTCTCGCCGCCGAAGGCGCCGGCGTTCATGGCCAGAGCCCCGCCCATGGTGCCGGGGATGCCGGCCAGGAACTCCGCACCGGTCAGGCCCAGCCGCGCGCAGAAACGCGCCACCTTGGCACAGGACACGCCGGCTTCCACCCGTACCGTCACCGCATCGATCTGTGCGATGTCATTGAGCAGGCCCGAGGTGGCGATCACCGTGCCGCGGATACCGCCGTCGCGCACCAGCAGATTGCTGCCCAGCCCGACCCACAACAGGGGCTCATCCGCCGGCAACTGCGCCAGGAACTGCGCCAGGTCGGCGATATCCGCCGGCTGGTAGTAACGGTCCGCCGGCCCGCCCACCCGCCAGGTGGTGTGACGCGCCATCGGCTCGTTCTCGAGCAGCACGCCGCGCAAGGCCTGGCGGTGACGCGCGGTCATCATGCGAAGGCCTCCGCCAGTTGTTGCGGCAGTGCCTGCGCGGCACCGCCGATATCGCCCGCCCCCAAGGTCAGCAACACATCGCCTGCGTGCAGTACCCCGTGCAGCGTCCCGGGTAGATCCTCGGGCTGCGCCACGAATACCGGGTCCACCTGGCCGCGGGCGCGAATGGCGCGGCACAGGGTGCGGCTGTCGGCACCGGGGATCGGCTTCTCACCGGCGGGGTACACCTCCAGCATCAGCAGGGCATCGGTGGTGGACAGCACTTCGGCGAAGTCTTCGAAAAGGTCGCGGGTGCGGCTGTAGCGGTGCGGCTGGAAGGCCACCACCAGACGACGCTCCGGCCAGCTGGCGCGGGCTGCCTGGATAGTCGCGGCCACTTCGCGCGGATGGTGGCCATAGTCGTCCACCAGGGTGACGCTGCCGCCGGCCACCGCCACTTCGCCGTTGAGCTGGAAGCGGCGACCGATGCCCTGGAAGGCGGCGAGGCCGCGCAGGATCGCTTCGTCGGAAACACCCACTTCGTGGGCGACGGTGATCGCCGCCAGCGCATTCAATACGTTGTGCCGGCCGGGCATGGCCAGGGTGACGTCGAGCCACTCGCCGCCGTCGCGACGCGCCACGCGGAAGTGATTGTGCAGACCGTCCTGGCGCACCTCGCTGGCATACACATCGGCCTCCGGCGTCAGGCCGTAGGTGCGCACCGGCCGCGTCACCTCCGGGAGGATTTCACGCACCACCGGGTCGTCCAGGCACAGCACCGCCAGGCCGTAGAACGGCAGGTGGTGCAGGAATTCGACGAAGGTCTGGCGCAGCTTGGAGAAGTCGCCGCCGTAGGTCGCCATGTGATCGGCGTCGATGTTGGTCACCACCGCCGTCATCGGCTGCAGATACAGGAACGAGGCATCGCTCTCGTCCGCCTCGGCCACCAGATAACGGCTGGCGCCCAGGCGGGCATGGGTACCAGCGCTGTTGAGCTTGCCGCCGATGACAAACGTGGGATCCAGCCCGCCTTCCGCCAGCAGGCTGGCGATGAGGCTGGTGGTGGTGGTCTTGCCGTGGGTGCCGGCCACGGCGATGCCATGACGGAAGCGCATCAGCTCGGCGAGCATTTCCGCACGCGGCACCAGCGGGATGCGCTGCTCCCGCGCCGCCATCACCTCCGGGTTGTCGGCGGGCACGGCGGTGGAAATCACCACCACGTCGCGCCCGGTCACGTGCGCCGCTTCATGACCGATATTCACCCGCGCACCCAGCGCCGCCAGGCGACGGGTCACGGCGTTTTCCTTCAGGTCGGAACCCGACACGTCATAACCGAGATTGAGCAACACTTCGGCGATACCGCTCATGCCGGAACCGCCGATACCGACGAAGTGGATGCGACGGATACGGCCCATGGGGTTGTCGTCGCGGCGCGTGCCGTTGCTGGTGACCGTCATGCGGCGTTCCTCATAGTTGCGGTGGCGGCGAGACAGGCCTCGGCCACGGTCGCCGCCGCGCCTGGCTGCGCCAGGCGATGGGCGGCCTGCGCCATGGCGCACAAGGCCTCGCGGCCGGCGGCGGTGTCGCTGCAGAAACGCTGCAAGGCGGCGGCTAGCGTTTCTGCATTCAATGTGTGTTGCGGCAACAACAGCGCCGCACCGGCCTCCACCAGGAAGGCGGCGTTGCGCGTCTGGTGGTCATCCACGGCGTGGGGATAGGGCACCAGCAGTGCGGCGGCACCGGCGGCGGCCAGTTCGCTCACAGTCAACGCGCCGGCGCGGCACAGCACCAGATCGGCCCAGTCGTAGGCGGCGGCCATGTCGTCGATGAACGGAACCACCTCGGCCTGCACGGCGGCTTCGCGGTAAAACTGCTGTGCCTGCGCCAGGTGACGCCGGCCGCTCTGGTGGCGCACCGCCGGGCGTTGCTCCGCCGGCAGCAGCGCCAGTGCGCGGGGCAGGTTTTCATTCAGCGCCATAGCGCCGAGACTGCCGCCGATCACCAGCAGGCGCAGCACCCCCTGATGCGCCGCGTAGCGCTGCGCGGGTGCCATGACAGCGACGATCTCCCGGCGTACCGGATTGCCGCAGGTCGTTACCTTGGCCGAGTCCGCAAAGGTGAGCGGAAACGCCTGCATTACTTTTCGCGCCACACGGCTCAGAAGACGGTTGGTCAGTCCCGCCACCGCGTTCTGTTCATGGATCAACAACGGGCGGCCGCTGAGCCAGGCCGCCAGGCCGCCGGGGCCGGAGGCAAAGCCGCCCAGCCCGAGCACCGCCTGGGGATTGCGGCGGCGCAGCACGGCCCATGCCTGCCACAGCGCACGCACGATGCGCAGCGGTGCCAGCATCCATCCCAGCGCACCCTTGCCGCGCAGGCCGGCGATGCTGATGTAATCGATGGCGATACCCGCCTGCGGCACCAGCTCCGCCTCGATGCCGGCGCGGGTGCCCAGCCAGCTCACCTCGGCGCCGCGCGCGCGCAGTTCATGCGCCACCGCCAGAGCCGGAAACACGTGGCCACCGGTACCGCCTGCCATGATCAGAATGCGCGGTGAACTCATGCCGCACCTCCCTGTTCAGCGCCCTGCGGGTGTGCAAATCGTCTTTCCTGGCGATTCATCATGACGTCCGCCCTCCGCGCCGATTCTCGCGATCCACCCGCAGCAGCAGACCGACGGCAATGCAGCTGACCAGCATGCTGGAGCCGCCGTAGCTCATCAGCGGCAGGGTCAGGCCCTTGGTGGGGAGCACGCCCATGTTGACGCCGAGATTGATCACGGCCTGCAAGCCGATGAGCAGGGCGATGCCGTAGGAGAGATAGGCACCGAAGTGGGCGCCCACCTGCGCCGCCGCGCGGCCGATGACAAAGCCGCGCCACACCACGAACACAAACAGCACGATCACCCCCAGGGCACCGAACAGGCCCAGTTCCTCCGCCAGCACGGCGAACAGGAAGTCGGTATGGGCCTCGGGCAGGTAGAACAGCTTTTGCACGCTGCCGCCGAGACCGACGCCGAACCAGTCGCCGCGGCCGAAGGCGATCAGGGCCTGGGTCAGCTGGAAGCCACTGTTGAAGGGATCGGCCCAGGGATTCATGAACGTGGTAAGGCGTTCCATACGATAGGGTGAGGTGACGGCAAGCAACGCCAGCATGCCTCCCGCCGCCGCCACCAACAGGCCGAACAGCCAGAGGCGGACACCGGCAAGGAACAGCATGCCGAGCAGGGTGGCGCCGAGCACCACCAGTGCACCGAAGTCCGGCTGCAACAGCAGCAGCAATGCGAACACCACCAGCAGGCCGAGCGGCTTGAGAAAACCTTTCACCGTGTTGCGCACTTCATCGCCGCGGCGCACCAGATAGCCTGCGGCGTAAACGATGAGCGCCAGTTTGGCCAGCTCAGACACCTGCAGATTGAACACGCCCAGCGGCAGCCAGCGGGTGGCGCCGTTGACGTTGCGCCCCAGTCCCGGTACCAGCACCAACAGCAGCAGGGCCAGGCTGGACAACAGCAGCAGCGGCCCGATGCGCTGCCACACCGCGAGCGGCACCTGCACGGTGACAAACGCCATCAACACGCCCACGGCCACGTATACGCCCTGGCGCAACAGGTAATGAAACGGCGCACCGAGCTGGCGATCGGCGATGGAAATGGAGGCCGACCCCACCATCAGCAGACCCAGTGCCAACAGTGCCGTCACCGCCAGCAGCAAGGGCACGTCGCCCTGCGCCACCGCAGCCACGTGGCTGCGGCGCAGCGGCGGCTGCCGGTAAGTGCGCCACAAGACGTTCGCGCCGATCATTCCGCCAGCCTCCGCACCGCCGCAATAAACACCTCGGCGCGGTGTATGTAGTTGTCGAACATATCGAAGCTGGCGCAGGCCGGTGACAGCAGCACGCAATCGCCCGGAAGTGCCAGACGTGCGCATTCACTCACCGCCTGCTCCATGCTGGTGCCGGCGTGCACTACGGGTACGACGCCCTGCGCCGCCTGCTCGATCAGCGGCGCATCGCGGCCGATCAGCACCAGGGCGCGGCCGTGGGCGGCGAGCGCGTCACGCAGCGGCGAGAAATCCTGTCCCTTGCCGTCGCCGCCGGCGATGAGTACCACCTTGTCGCCCGGCATGCCGGACAGCGCCGCCAGGGTGGAACCGACATTGGTGCCCTTAGAATCGTCGTACCAGTTCACGCCGCTGGTTTCCGCCACCCACTGGCAGCGGTGCGGCAGGCCGGCGAAGGCGCGCAGCGCATACAGCATCGCCAGACAGTCGAGTCCGGCGGCATCGCCCAGCGCCAGGGCCGCCAAGGCATTGGCCCAGTTGTGGCGGCCGGCAATCTTCAGTTCGTCGGCGGCGATCACTTCGTCCGCGCCACGGCACAGCCAGGTGCGCCCGTTGCGCTCACGCACCCCATAGGCGACCTCACCCGCCGGTTCGGCCAGGGTGAAACGGCGTACGTCGCGGTCCGGTTCTGTCATGGCCGCCACCCGCGCATCGTCGGCGTTCAGCACCATCACGCCGTTGCCGCGGAAGATGCGCTGCTTGATCGCCGCATAGGCATCCATGCCGCCGTGCCGATCGAGGTGATCGGCGCTGACATTGAGCACCGTGGCGGCACGGCAGTTGAGACTGCTCACCGTTTCCAGCTGGAAACTGGACAGCTCCAGCACATACAGGTCCGGGGCGCCCGCCTCATCCGACTCCAGCAGCAGTTCCAGCGCCGGCGTGCCCAGGTTGCCACCCACCCGTACTTCCAGCCCGGCAGCCTGTGCCATCTCGCCCAGCAGGGTGGTCACCGTGCTCTTGCCGTTGGAACCGGTGATGCCGATGACCGGCGCATCGACGCTGCGGGCGAACAATTCCACATCGCCGAAAATTTCCACCCCGGCGTCGCGCGCCGAGCACAGCGCCGGCTCCTGCAAGGACACCCCGGGGCTGACGATGAGGCGGCTCTGGCGGCAGAACAACGCCGCATCGAACGGGCCGGCATATACCTCCACGCCGGGACGCTCGCTGCGCAGCCGATCCAGGCCCGGCGGATTGACGCGACTGTCGGCCACGGCAAACCGCTCCCCGCGCCGCGCCAGGAAGCGCGCCACGGAGAGTCCGGTCTTGCCCAGTCCGACTATCAGCGTCATGTTCATCGAATCTTCAATGAGGCCAAACCAATCAGCACCAGGATTACGGTGATGATCCAGAAACGCACGATGACCCGCGGCTCGGGCCATCCCTTCAATTCAAAGTGATGATGCAACGGAGCCATGCGGAAAATGCGCCGGCCGGTGAGCTTGAACGACGCCACCTGCAGAATCACCGAAATGGTTTCCATCACGAACACGCCGCCCATGACGAACAACACAATCTCCTGCCGCACCACCACGGCGATGGTGCCCAGCGCCGCGCCCAGCGCCAGTGCGCCGATATCGCCCATGAACACCTGCGCCGGGTAGGTGTTGAACCAGAGAAAACCGAGACCGGCGCCCACCAGCGCGCCACAGATCACCACCACCTCACCGGCGCCGGGTACGTGCGGCACGCCGAGATAACTGGCGAAATGGACGTGACCGGCGACATAGGCGAATACACCGAGGGCGCCACCCACCATCACCGTCGGCAGAATGGCGAGACCGTCCAGCCCGTCGGTGAGGTTGACCGCATTGCTGGAGCCGACGATCACCAGATAGGCCAGCACAATGAAGCCGGCCCCCAGCGGCAGCGCCACGTTCTTGAAGAACGGTACGATGAGTTGCAGTTCCGCCGGCACTTGGGCGGTGAAGTACAGCACCAGCGCCGCACCGAGACCGAACAGCGACTGCAATACGTACTTGTGCTTGGCGCGCAGGCCCTGCGACTGCTTCTTCACCAGCTTGATGTAATCGTCGAGCCAGCCGACGAAGCCGAACAGCAGGGTCACCACCAGCACCACCCAGATGTAGCGGTTGTCGAGGTCGGCCCACAGCAGCGTGCTGATCACGACGGCCACCAGGATCAGCGCACCACCCATGGTCGGCGTGCCGGCCTTGGACAGGTGGGTCTGCGGACCGTCGCTGCGCACATGCTGGCCGATCTGCAGCAGGCTGAGACGGCGGATCATCGCCGGGCCCAGCAGCAGCGAAATCAGCAGCGCGGTGAGTACCCCGAGTATCGCCCGCAGTGTCAGGTACTGGAACACATTGAAACCGGTATGGAACCGGGTCAGATACTCGGTCAGATAGAGCAGCATCAGTCGTGCCCTCCGTTTTGCAGCGCTTCCACCACACGTTCCATGCGGGCGCTGCGCGAGCCCTTGACCAGTACCGTCATGTCCGCTGTCAGTACCTGGTGCAGCGCCGTTGCCAGCGCCGCACAATCCTCGAAATATTTCGCCCCGGCACCAAAGCCGTCCGCCGTGGCGGCACTGAGCGGGCCGGTGGCATAGAGAGTCTCGATACCGGCGGCATGCGCATACTCGCCCACGGCACGGTGCAGTTCGGTGGCGGTTTCACCCAGCTCCCCCATGTCGCCGACCACCAGCACACGGGGGGCGGGCTGCGCGGCCAGCACGTCGATGGCGGCACGCATCGAAGCGGGGTTGGCGTTGTAGCTGTCGTCGATGAGCTGCGCGCCGTTGAACGCGCTGCGCCGGGCGAGCCGTCCGGCCACGCCCTGCATGCCCTCGAGGCCGCGGCGCACCGCGTCGAGGCTCACCTCCAGCGCCAGAGCCAGCGCGGTGGCGGCCAGGGCATTCATTACGTTGTGACGGCCGGGCAGCGGCAACAGAAATTCCGTCTCACCTGCCGGCGTCTGCAACCACACGCGGCTGCCGCAGCCCTCGGCCTCCCAGCGCGCTGAAACGATGGCTTCCGGCACCATGCCGAAGCACAGCTGGCGCTGGGTGCCCGCCATGCCGCGCCACAGATCGGCGAAGGGGTCGTCGGCATTGATCACCGCCACGCCGTTTTCGCGCAGGCCGCGATAGATTTCGCCCTTGGCGCGGGCCACGCCTTCCAGCGTGCCGAAGCCGGCCAGGTGCGCCGGGCCCGCGTTGGTGATCACCGCCGCGTCGGGCTGCGCCAGATCGCTCAGATAGGCGATCTCGCCGGCATGGTTCGCGCCCATTTCGATGACGGCGTGACGATGCTGCGGCGTCAGGCGCAGCAGGGTGAGCGGCACGCCGATGTCGTTGTTCAGATTGCCTTCGGTGGCGAGCACGGAGCCGGTCTGGGCAAAGATGGCACGGGTCATTTCCTTCACCGTGGTCTTGCCGTTGCTGCCGGTGATCGCCACCAGCGGCGTGTTGCAGTGCAGACGCCAGGCGGCGGCGAGGCGGCCCAGGGCCAGACGCGTGTCGCGCACGATGAGTTGCGGCAACGGACTGTCCACCGCATGCTCCACCAGCAGGGCGGCGGCGCCGCGCGCAGTGGCCTCGGCGACATAGTCGTGGCCGTCGAAGCGCGGGCCGCGCAGGGCGATGAACAGCGCGCCGGGCGCCAGCGTGCGCGTGTCGGTGCTGACGCCATGAAATTCCGCGTCGGCACCGCTGCGTTCGGCCGCCAGCCAGGCGGCGGCCTGCGCCAGGCGCAGGCGGATGCCCCCGGCTGTCTGCGCGGTGGATGCAGGCTTATGCATTCGCACTCTCCTGCAGGCAGCGCGCCACTTCGTCGCGATCGGAGAAAGGAAAAATCTGTCCGGCGACGAGCTGTTCGGTTTCGTGCCCCTTGCCAGCCACCAGCACGATGTCGCCTGCCTCGGCCATGCCGATGGCATGAGCGATGGCAGCGGCACGATCGCGCATCACATACACCGTATCGGGCTCCTTCATGCCGCGCTGGATGTCTTCGATGATGTCCCAGGGGTTTTCGCTGCGCGGATTGTCGTCGGTGAGCACCACCCGGTCGGCCAGCGCCTCGGCCAGCTGCCCCATCAGCGGGCGCTTGGCGCGATCGCGATCGCCGCCGCAACCGAACACGCACCACAGCGTGCCGGCGCAGTGCGCGCGCAAGGCCTTCAATACCTGCTCCAGCGCATCCGGCGTGTGCGCGTAGTCCACCACCACGGTGGGCTGCTCCGCCGTACCGAAACGTTCCATGCGCCCGGGCACGGTACGCACCTGCTTCAGGCGTTGCACCGCGGTTTCAAAGCTCATGCCGCCGGCCACCAGCGCTCCCAGCGCGGCGAGCAGATTGCTGGCATTGAACTGGCCGAGCAGGGCCGTGGCCAGACGCGCCTCGCCCCAGGGCGAGCTGACGGAAAACGACAGGCCCACCGGCGTCAGCTGCAACTCACCGCCGCGCAGCACATTGCCCGGAGCCTGCTGTGCGCTGCTGCCGAAGCCGTAGCCGATGCAATCCATCTTCGCGCGCAGTTCGTCGTACCAGCGGGCACCGATCGCATCGTCCAGATTGAGCACGGCGTGTCCCAGCCCGGCGGCCTGGAACAGACGCCGCTTGGCCAGGGCGTAGGAATCCATGTCGCCGTGATAGTCCAGGTGTTCGTGGCTCAGGTTGGTGAACACCGCCACATCGAACTCGACGCCGGCCACCCGCTGCTGGTCCAGGCCATGGGAGGAAACCTCCATCACCGCGGCGCGGGCACCGGTGGCCAGCTGTTCCGCCAGCTGCGCCTGCAAGGCGACGGCATCGGGCGTGGTATGGCCGGTGGTATGCAGCGCGCCGTGCAGGCCGCTGCCCAGCGTGCCGATCACACCGCACGGGGCATCCACCGACAGCGCCTGGGCGATGAACTGGCTCACCGAAGTCTTGCCGTTGGTGCCGGTGATGCCGAACACCGTCATGGCCCTGCTCGGCTCGCCGTAAAAACGCGCACCTATGACGCCGGCCCAGGCACGCAGGCCGTTGCCGGAGATGACCGGCACTTCTGCGGCCATATCGATGGCCGGTACCGGCCCGTCCACCAGCACCGCGCGCGCGCCGCGCTCCAGCGCCTGCGCGATATAGGCAGCGCCATGCTCACGGCTGCCGCCGAGGGCGATGAACAAGTCGCCGGGCTGTACCCTGCGGCTGTCCAGGCTGACGCCGGTGACGCGACAGGATGCGTCCGCCACATCGGCAATACCGTGCAGCAGCGCCGCCAGCGGATAGCCTTCGTCCATGCGCAGCGCGGCCATCATAGGACACCCCGCGCAGTATTCGGACCGCGCGCCGGCGGCTGCGCCGGGGCCGGTACGGTGACGTCGGCGAGCTTGACGCCGAGCGACTCGAGATCGTCCGGTGCGATGTCGAGCAGGCGCAGCGCGCCGCTCATCACCCGGCCGAATACCGGCGCCGCCACCTGGCCGCCGTAGTATTCATTGCCCTGCGGTTCGTCGATCACCACCACCATCGCCAGGCGCGGCGTCTGTGCCGGTGCGAACCCGGCGAACAGTGCCATGTAGCGACTGTCGGAATAACCGCCGGCGGTCACCTTGCGCGCCGTGCCGGTCTTGCCGCCGACACGGTAACCGGGCACGGCGCCGCGGCTGCCGGTGCCGTCCTTGCCCACCGCCAGCTCCAGCATGGCGCGCACCTGTCGGGCGATCTGCGGACGCATGACCTGCCGTTCGTCGCGCACGCCGTTGTCCACCGGCAGCAGGGTGGCGGGATGCAGGCGGCCGTCGGCCGCCAGCGCGCCATAGGCCTGCGCCAGCTGCAACGCGGTCACCGACAGGCCGTAGCCGTAGGACAGCGTCGCGCGTTCGGTTTCGCGCCAGCGGCCGTAATCGGTGAGCAGCCCGGCCGCTTCTCCAGGAAAGGCGCTGGCGGTCATCGTGCCGAGGCCGACGCGGCTGAACATGTCCCACAACTGCTGCGGAGTGATCGCCAGCGCCATGGTGGCGGCGCCGACGTTGCTGGATTTCTGGATCACGCGGGCCACGTCGATGCGGCCGTAGTTGTGCACATCACGCACCGTCAGCCGGCTGTTGATGCGCAGGAAACCGCTGCCGGTGTCGATGGGCGTATCGGGACGGAACTTGCCGCTTTCCAATGCGGCGGCGACGGTAAAGGCCTTGATGGTGGAACCGGGCTCGAACACGTCGGTCACGGTGCGGTTGCGCAGCCGTTCGCTGGTGAGGTCACCGCGATTGTTGGGGTTGTAGGCCGGCTGGTTGACCATGGCCAGCACCTCGCCGGTGTTCACGTCCAGCACCACGGCGGAACCGGCACGGGCCTGGTTGCGCGACACCGCCGCCTTCAGCTCACGGTAGGCCAGGTACTGGATACGGCGATCGAGGGCCAGGCGCAGATCCTGCCCCGGACGCGGCTCGCTGATGCTCTCCACGTTTTCCACGGTGCGGCCGAGGCGATCCTTGATCACGCGCTTGCTGCCCGGTGTACCCTTGAGCCACTCGTTGTGCAGCAGTTCGATGCCTTCCTGGCCGGCATCGTCGATGTTGGTGAAACCGACCACATGGGCGAATACCTCGCCGGCCGGATAGTAGCGGCGATATTCGCGCTGCAGGGCCACACCGGGAATTTCCAGCGCCATCACCTTTTGCGCCAGTTCCGGCGTGATGTGACGGCGCAGATAGACGAACTCGCGCTCCTGGCGCTTGGCCAGCAGCTGCTCCAGCCAGCGCGGTTCCAGCTCCAGCACACGGGCCAGTGTCTTCCACTGATCACGCGCCGCTGCCAGCTCCTTGGGGTTGGCCCACACCGATTCCACCGGCGTGCTGATGGCCAACGGCTCGCCGTGGCGATCGCTGATCATGCCGCGATGGGCCGGCACCTCCACCACGCGCAGGGCACGGGCATCGCCCTGGTGCTGGAGGAAGTCACGATTGAACACGTGCAGGTCCACCACCCGCCACAGCAATACCGCCGTGGCGAGGCCGAGAACGCCCAGCACGAAATTCAGGCGCCCGGCGTAGTGCGGAATGTTTTCGCGCTCACTCATGGCTTTACCAGCACCACCGCCGCCGGCGGCGGTATCATCATGTCCAGTTTTTCACGCGCCATGACCTCGATACGGCCATGGGTCGCCCAGGTGCTCTGCTCCAGCTGCAAGCGGCCCCATTCAATATTCAGTTCGTCACGCACGCCTTGCAGCGCCTGCAACTCCACAAAGGATTTGCGCGCCTGGTGCTGCGTGTACACCACCCCCAGGGCGGAGGAAAATACCGCCGCGGACAGCAGGGCGAGGAACATGCGCCCGATCACTGCGGCTTCTCCGCCACGCGCAGCACTGCACTGCGTGCCCGCGGGTTGGCCGCCACTTCCTCGGCGCCGGCGACGATCTTCCTGCCCACCGCGCGCAGCCGCGGCTGCCACATCTGCGCCTGGGTCAGCGGCAGATCCGGCGGCAGCTCGGCGCCGTGCTGCTGATGGCGGATGAACTGCTTCACCCGCCGATCTTCCAGCGAGTGGAAACTGATCACCGCCAGGCGTCCGCCCGGTGCCAGCAACGTCACGCTCTGCTGCAACACGTCGTCCAGATCGTCCAGCTCACGATTGATGAAGATGCGTATGGCCTGAAAGGCGCGCGTCGCCGGATCCTTGCCCTTTTCCCAGGCCGGATTGGCGCGGGCGACGATGTCCTGCAGCTGTGCGGTACGCGTGATGGGCGCCTCGTCGCGGCTGCGCACGATGGCGCGCGCGATGCGCTTGGCAAAACGCTCCTCACCGTATTCCTTCAGCACGCGGGCGATTTCCTCCTCCGCTGCCTGCGCCAGCCATTCGGCGGCGCTCATCCCGCTCTCCGGGTCCATGCGCATGTCCAGCGGGCCGTCGAGACGGAAGCTGAAACCGCGCTCCGCCTCGTCCAGCTGCGGCGACGACACGCCCAGATCGAGCAGGATGCCGTCCACCTTGCCACTCCAGCCGCGCTGCTCCACCCGCTGCCCCAGGGTGGTGAAACTGCCGCGCTCGATGGCAAAACGCGGATCGGCCCCGAAGCGTTGCCGCGCCACCGCCACCGCCTGGGGGTCCTTGTCCACCGCCAGCAGCCGTCCTTCGGGGCCGAGCCGGGCCAGGATCTCCGCCGCATGGCCACCACGGCCGAAGGTGCCGTCCAGATAGATGCCGTCCGGACGCACCCGCAGCGCCGCCAGCACCTCCGCCAGCAGCACCGGCTTGTGTTCCATCATCAGAGCACCAGGCTCTGCAGTTCGGGCGCCAGATCTTCGCCGGTCCGGAACACGCCTTCGGCCAGCATCTGGTCGCGCTGGGCATTCCAGCGCTCCTCGTCCCACAACTCGAATTTCTTGCCCTGTCCCACCAGTACCAGCTTGCGGTCCAGACCGGCGTATTCACGCAGGGTCGGCGCCAGCAGGATGCGGCCAGCACTGTCCATCTCGGTGTCGGTGGCGTAGCCGACCAGCAGACGGCGCAGCTTGGTGGTCATGGGATTGAAGGCAGGCAGGGCGGCGATACGGGCCTCGATCTCCTCCCATTCCGGCTGGGGATAGATCCACAGGCAGCGATCGTCCGTATGGATGGTGATGACCAGGTTGCCCCCGGCGCGCTCCAGCAATAGATCGCGGTAACGCGCGGGCATCGCCATGCGGCCCTTCGCGTCCAGCGTCAGTGCGGTCACACCTCGGAACAAGTTCTGGCCCCCCTGGAACTCCATATCCCATTTTTTTCCACTTCGATCCACTTCCGAACACTATAGGTACCGGGGAGCCTGTGTGTCAAGCCGGAAACGGGATATTAATTCTTATGTGACAGTAACTTAGCTCAGGTGGGTGAAGGTGGAACATGAGGAAATCCGGCCCTTTTCGACCCTATAAAAATCAACATGTTGGAGAATGAAGCTGGAGTGGACTGTGAAGAGTTGAGAAGGTGGGAGCCGGCCTGTAAGCCGGGTTCTGTCATGGACGACCATTCATCTGGGATGTGCGTCGCCGCACACCTCAAGCAACCTACCCGGGAACTGTGCGGGCCACACATTGCGGCCCGAAGGCCGCCCGCTCCCCTATTTGGTCTTGCTCCGGGTGGGGTTTACCGTGCCGCGGACTGTTGCCAGCCGCGCGGTGCGCTCTTACCGCACCTTTTCACCCTTGCCGGCGCCCGAAGGCGCTTAGGCGGTATGTTTTCTGTGGCACTTTCCGTCGGCTCGCGCCGCCCAGGCGTTACCTGGCACCCTGCCCTGCGGAGCCCGGACTTTCCTCCGCGCCTTGCGGCGCCGCGATCGTCCGGCCGACTCCCGCCGCATAGTTTCAAGTTGCAAGTCCCAAGTTGCAAGTTGTTCTTGCCTTTCTTGTCACTTGTAACTTGCCACTTGTCACTGCCTTTGTTTGACCAGATAGTCATAGATCTGGTTCTTCTTGGCGCCGGTGATTTTCGCCGCCAGGGCCGCGGCCTGCTTCACCGGCAGTTCCGCCGCCAGCAGGTCGGCGATGCGGCGCGGCTCGTCTTCCAGGGCATCGGCCGCGGGCGGCGGTGCGCCGTGCAGCAGCAGCACCGCCTCGCCGCGCTGCTGATCGCTGTCGTTGCGCACGAACTCCAGCAACTCCCCCAGCGGGGCGCGGCGCACGGTCTCGAAGGTCTTGGTCAATTCGCGCGCCAGCACCGCCAGCCGCCCGGGACCGAAGATCGCCGTCATGTCCTCCAGGGTTTCCAGCAGGCGGTGCGGCGCCTCGTAAAAGGCCAGGGTACGGCGCTCGCCGGCCAGGGCCTCCAGGGCGTGGCGGCGCGCGGCGCTCTTGGGCGGCAGAAAGCCCTCGAAGGCGAAGCGATCGGTGGGCAGGCCGGCGGCGGACAGGGCCGCGATCAGGGCGCTGGCGCCGGGCAGAGGCACCACGCGGATACCGGCCTCGTGGGCCAGGCGGGTGAGCGGAAAACCGGGGTCGCTGATCAGCGGTGTGCCGGCGTCGGAGATCAGGGCGATGTCCTCGCCCTGTTGCAGGCGGCGGATCACCTCGACGCTGGCCTCGCGCTCGTTGTGTTCGTGCAGGGCGAGCAGCGGCGTGTGGATGCCGAAGTGGCGCAGCAGGCCGGCGCTGTGGCGGGTGTCCTCGGCGGCGATGCGCGCCACCCGCTGCAACACCTCCAGCGCCCGCGGCGTCAGATCGCCCAGATTGCCGATAGGCGTGGCCACCACGTAAAGCGTACCCGCATTCATTGACACTCGCCGACTCCCTTATTGATACTGTGCGCCTTCAGGCAAAACGCCGCTGTTGCCATCTGGTATTATCCCCTTTCTCCTATGCCCATACGAATCAAAACATTCCTTCTGCTCATCGTCCTGGCCCTGCTGGCGGCCGGCTGCGCGGTACAACCCGGCGCGCAGCGCGTCACGCCCGTCAGCGAGGACGCCGCCCAGGCCGCCTTGCGCCAGGGCGAGTACGAGGCTGCCGCGCGCGAATACCTGCGCCTGGCCGAGTCCCATCAATATACCGATGATGAACGCCGCCAGTTCCGCCTGCAAGCCGTCGAGGCCCTGGTCCAGGCCGGCCAGCCCGCCAAGGCACTGCAACTGGCCGAACTGATCGAGCCCGGACTTCTGGCTCCGCAGCAGCAGATACGCCTGCGCCTATTGCAGGGGCGCAGCTGGCTGGCACTGCGCAATGCGGAACGGGCGCTGGACACCCTGGCCGCGCCGCTGCCGCCGGGAGCGGAAGGCGCGGCGCTGGACCAATACCATCTGCTGCGGGCGCAGGCCTACGCCCAGCTGGGCAACCTGCTGGAGGCCGCGCGCGAACACACGCTGCGCGGCCGCTATTTGAGCGACGACAACGCCATCGCCGACAACCAGCAGCAGCTGTGGAATGCCCTGACCCAGTTGTCGGCCCACACCCTGCGCGCCCTGCGCTATGCGCCGCCGCCGGACGAATTCAGCGGCTGGATGGCGCTGGCCGAGATCGGCAAGCAATACCAGCTCAGCCGGCGCGAGTTGCAGCAGCTGGCCGACGGCTGGCGCCAGGCCTACCCGCAGCATCCCGCACGGCAGCAGTTCATCGACGAGATGCTGCGCCGCAGCGCCCAGTTGGTGTTGCAGCCGCGGCAGATTGCCCTGCTGCTGCCGCTGTCGGGACGCTTTGCCAGCGCCGGCGCCGCCGTGCGCGACGGTGTGATTGCCGCGTATTACAGCGCGCCGGCGGAACAACGCATCAATATCCGCGTTTACGACACCGCCAACCCGGCCTGGGTGCAGGCCAGTTACGAGCAGGCACTGCGCGAAGGCGCCGATTTCGTCGTCGGCCCGCTGAGCAAGGAGAGCGTGACCGCACTGTTGCAGCGCGAGGCCTTCCCGGTGCCGACCCTGGTGCTCAACACCGTCGACGCCTACAACCTGCCGGACAATCTGTACCAGCTGTCGCTGTCGCCGGAGGAAGAGGCGCAGCAGGTGGCGGAACACGCCTGGCTGCTCGGCTACTCCAACGCCGGCGTCTTCGTGCCCGAGGGCGAATGGGGCGAGCGCATCGAGCACGCCTTCGGTCGCCGCTGGGAGGAACTGGGCGGCGCCGTCACCACCCTGGCGCGCTACGACGGCAGCAAGAATGACTTTGCCCGCCCGCTGCGCTCCCTGCTCAACCTGGATCTGAGCGAAACGCGGCACCGCCGCCTGCAAGCCCTCGTCGGACAGAAGCTGCACTTCGAGCCGCGCCGCCGCGAGGATATCGACTTCGTGTTTCTGGCGGCCTTCCCGCGCCAGGCGCGCCTGATCCGGCCGCAGCTCAAGTTCCATCACGCCGCCAACCTGCCGGTGCTGGCCACCTCCCACATCTACTCCGGCGCCGTCGCCCGCGAACTGGATCGGGACATGGACGGCGTCGAGTTCGGCGACATGCCCTGGACGCTGAAGGCCGCGACACCCAACCAGTCCCTGCGCAAGGACGCCGGCGCACTGCGGGTCAACGACAACGGGCTGCAAAGGCTCATCGCCCTGGGCAGCGACACCTACAACGTCATTCCGGCGCTGAAGGTACTGGAAACCTATCCGTTTGAACGCTTCCACGGCGAAACCGGATCGCTGCGCCTTGATCCGCAACGGCGCCTGAGCCGCCAGCTGGTGTGGGCCCGCTTCAACGGCGGCGTGCCGCGCATCGTGGAAAGCGGCGCCGATTCGCCCCAGCCGTGACCGACCGCGCCGCCCTGGGGCAGGCTGCGGAAACCCTGGCCTGTGACTATCTGCAACGCAATGGCCTGAAACTGGTGCAACGCAATTACCGCTGCCGGCGCGGTGAACTGGATCTGGTGATGCAGCAGGGCGAGGTGGTGGTGTTCGTCGAGGTGCGCTTCCGCAGCCCCTCGGCCTATGCCGACGGCATCGCCAGCGTCGACCGGCACAAACAGGAAAGACTGCTGGCCGCGGCGCAGCACTATCTGCAACAACACCCGGACGCCGCGCGCCGTCCCTGCCGCTTCGACGTGGTTGCCGTCACGCCGGAGCGCGGCGAAAACCGCGTAGAATGGATTACCAACGCTATTGAATTGCACTGAGTGCCCGCAATGAACGACCTCGATCGCATCAGAAATCATTTTCAGGAAAGCATCCGCACCAAGGAGTCGGCCCTCGATCTGCTGGCCCCGGTCATCGCCGCGGCGGCGGACATGATGGCCCAGTGCCTGATTCGCGAGGGCAAGATCCTGAGCTGCGGCAACGGCGGCTCCGCCGGTGACGCGCAGCATTTTTCATCCGAGCTGCTCAACCGCTTCGAACGCGAACGGCCGGGCCTGCCGGCGATGGCGCTGACCACCGATTCCTCCACCATCACCTCCATCGCCAACGACTACGACTACAGCCAGGTGTTCTCCAAGCAGGTGCGCGCCCTGGGCCACAGCGGCGATCTGCTGCTGGCCATTTCCACCTCCGGCAACTCGGCCAACGTGCTGGCGGCCATCCATGCCGCCCATGATCGCCAGATGCATGTGGTGGCGCTGACCGGACGCGACGGCGGCACCATGGCCGCGGCGCTGGGCGAAGGCGACATCGAGATACGCGTGCCGGCCCAGGTCACCGCCCGCATCCAGGAAACCCACCTGCTGGTGATCCACTGCCTGTGTGATCTCATCGATCTGCATCTGTTCGGAGAGGAAAGCTGAGCATGAAACATCTGTTGATCGCACTCGTCCTGTCGGCCCTGTTGCAGGGCTGCGCGCCGGTCATCGTCGGCGGCGCGGCGGTGGGTGCCGTGGCGGTAGCCGACGACCAGCGCACCACCGGCACCATCATCGACGATCAGGGCATCGAGCTGAAAATCGGCAAGGCCATCGACGGCGTCGATGCGCTGCGCGAGCAGGCCCACATCAACGTCACCAGTTTCAACGGTGTGGTGCTGCTGTCCGGCGAGGCCCCTGACGCGCCCCTGCGCGAACAGGCCGAACAGCTGGCGCGCAAGACCGTCAAGGTGCGCCACGTCGCCAACGAACTGGCCATCGGCCCCATGACCTCCTTCGCCAGCCGCTCCCGCGACAGCTGGATCACCACCAAGGTGAAGTCGCAGCTGTTCGGCGATGACGGCGTGTCGGGCAACCAGATCAAGGTCGTCACCGAAGCCCAGACCGTCTATCTGATGGGACTGGTGGCGCGCCGCGAGGGCGACCGCGCCGCCGAGATCTCCCGCCATACCGCCGGCGTGAAGCGCGTGGTCAAGCTGTTCGAGTACACGGACTGATCCCGTCCCGCGCATTCAACCCCATACGCCCTTGAACGCCGCCTCCTCCCTGCCGCAGGCATTCGTCGACGCGCTCCACGCCCTGCTCGGTCCCGGCGGCGTGGTCACCGCGCCGGACGAACGCTGGACCTACGGCTACGACAACAGCCGCCGCCATGCCCTGCCCGATGTGGTGGTACGCCCCGCCGATCACGCCCAGGTGCGTGAAGTCGTACGCTTGTGCAACGAATACCGGGTGGCGCTGTCTGCCCGCGGCTACGGCACCGCCACCACCGGTGCCGCCGTACCGCTGGGCGGCGGCGTGGTACTGTCGCTGGAACGCATGAACCGTATCCTGCGCATCGACCCCGCCAACCGCCTGATGGTGGTCGAACCGGGTGTCACCAACCAGGCGGTGCAGGAAGCCGCCGCCGCCGCCGGTTTTTTCTGGCCGCCCGACCCCACCAGCGCCGCAGTGTGCAGCGTCGGCGGCAACCTGGCCTGCAACGCCGCCGGGCCGCGCGCGGTGAAATACGGTACGCCGCGGGAAAACGTGCTCGGCCTGCGCGCCGTCAGCGGCGGCGGTGTCGAACTGCGCGCCGGGGTGTACACCACAAAGGGCGTGGTCGGCTATGACCTGACCCGCCTGCTCATCGGTTCGGAAGGAACCCTGGCGATTATCACCGAGGCAACGCTGAAACTGACGCCGCTGCCTCAGGCGCGCCGCACCCTGCAGGCCGTCTACCGTGACATGCGCAGCGCCGCCGAGGCCATCTCGCGCATCATGGCGCAGCCCGTGGTGCCCTGCGCGCTGGAATTCATGGATGCCAAGGCGATCGAGATGATACGGGGCTATGCCGGCGACGTGTTGCCGGCCCACGCCGCATCGTTACTGATGATCGAGGTGGACGGACCCGGCAGCTGCCTCGACGAGGCGGCGCAGGCGCTGATCGCCGCCGCCGGCGGCGCCGGCTGCATCGAGGTGATCGAAGCGCGGACCGCGGAGGAAGTGGCGGCACTGTGGAAGACGCGCAAGGCGCTGTCGCCGGCCCTGCGCACGGTGGCGCCGAAGAAGATCAACGAGGACGTGGTGGTGCCGGTATCGCACATGCCGGAACTCATCGAGGGACTGGACGGGCTGGCGCAGCGTCACCGCATCACCATCGTCAACTTCGGCCACGCCGGCAACGGCAACATCCACGTCAACCTGCTGGCCAACCCGGACGATCCGGAAGAAATGGAACGGGCACGGCAGTGCCTGTCGGAGGTGTTCGATCTGGTGCTGCGTCTCGACGGCACCCTTTCCGGCGAACACGGCATCGGTGTGGAGAAGCGCGACTTCGTCAGCCGCGAGATCGATCCGGCCACCCTGGGCCTGATGCACGCCATCAAGGACCAGTTCGACCCGCTCGGCATCCTTAATCCCGGCAAGAAACTGCCGCCGGTTTGAACGTCAAAAACCTTCAACGCAAAGAACGCAAAGAACGCAAAGAACGCAAAGGGTCGCAAAGAATCCATTTCCTTGTGAGAGTCCGACATGCCAGGCGATTGCGGTGCGTTGACGCGCTTTCGCCCGATAAATCGGGCTCCTACGCAAAACAGCATCAAGAACCTTTGCGGCCCTTTGCGTTCTTCGCGTCTTTGCGTTGGATTTTTTTGTTTTCCCCTACTTCACCACGCGCAGGGAGGGCTTCTTGCCGCCTTCGGGTTCGCTCGGTGGCGGGGGAGCCCCCTCTTCATCGGCGAACACCATGCCACGACCGTTTTCCCGCGCGTAGATCGCCTGCACCGCACCCATGGGCACAACGATGTGATTGGCGATACCGCCAAAGCGGGCGCTGAACCCCACCGCTTCGTTGCCCAGGGACAGGCCCTGCACGGCATTGGGGCCGACGTTGAGCACGATCTTGCCGTTCTCGACGAACTGTTGCGGTACCGACGTGCCGGGATAGGCCGCATCCACCAGGATATGCGGCGTCATCTCGTTGTCGACGATCCACTCGTAGAGGGCGCGCAGAAGATAGGGACGGCTGGAGGTCATTGTTTACCCAAGTGGCAAGGACAAGAGACCAGTTGCAAGCGAACCCAGTTTTCGGTGTTTTGTCTTGTCACTTGCAACTTGAAACTTGTAACTGGTGTTATCTCATTTCACGTTCAGCTTCGCTCAGGCTGGCCTTTACCGAACCGCGCCGGAACATGCGTTCGGCGTAATCGTTCAACGCTGCGGCCTGCCGCGGCAATTCGATACCCAGCAGCGGCAGACGCCACAGCAGGGGGATTATGGCGCAGTCGACCAGCGAGAAATCGTCACTGAGAAAGAACGGCTTGGCGGCAAAGGCCGGTACCGAGGCCACGAGGTTGTCGCGCAGGTCCTTGCGAGCCTTGGCGGCCTGCTTTTCCGTGCCGTGCAGAACCACGTCGGCATGGGCATAGAGGTCGCGCTGGATACGGTGCAGCATGAGGCGGTAGCTGGCGCGGGACACCGGATCCACCGGCATCAGCGGGGGATGCGGAAAACGCTCGTCCAGGTACTCCATGATGATGGTGGAGTCATACAGGGCGAGGTCGCGATCCACCAGGGTGGGCGTTTCGTTGTAGGGATTCAGCTCGAACAGGTCTTCCATCCTGTCGCCCGGCTTGACGTCCACCAGGTCGAATTCGATCCCCTTCTCGGCCAGCACGATACGCACACGGTGGCTGTACATGTCGCTTGCGCCGGAGAACAGCATCATGGCCGCACGTCTGTTGGCAATAACCACCATGTCCGTAACTCTCCTGTGCTGCAAAAAAAACAGGGGGGCATTGCCCCCCTGTCTGTACCGCCTGTCCCAGCGGAGGCCTGTCTATTCTAGCACAGCCCCCCACAGCGTCCGGACTTAGTGAATGTCCTTCCAGTATTCCTTCTTCAGCAGGTAAGCCAGCACGAAGAAGAAGGCCAGGAAGATAAGCACCTTGACGCCCAGTTCCTGACGCTTGAGCTGGGTCGGCTCGCCCATGTAGACCAGGAAGTTGACCAGGTCGCCCACCGCCGCGTCGTACTCGGCCGGGCTCATGGTGCCGGCCTTGACCAGCTCATAGCCCACGATGGCGGTGTGGCTGGTGCCGTCTTCCGCAGTGGTGGTATGCGTTACGGCCTTCTGCATGCCCTGCAGTTCCCACAGCACGTGCGGCATGCCGACGTCCGGGAACACGGTGTTATTCACACCGAAGGGCTTCTTCTCATCCACGTAGAAGGTGCGCAGATAGGTGTACAGCCAGTCGGCACCGCGGGCACGGGCGATGACCGACAGGTCGGGCGGCGGATTGCCGAACCAACCCTTGGCGGCCTTCGGCGGCATGGCGATGGTCATGGTGTCGCCCACCTTGTCGGTGCCGAACATCATGTTCGCCTTCAGCTGCTCGTCGCTGATGCCCAGGTCTTCACCCATGCGGTTGAAGCGCAGGAACTGAGCGGAGTGGCAGCTCAGGCAGTAGTTGACGAACAACTGCGCGCCGCGCTGCAGCGAGGCCTGGTCACGCAGGTTGACCGGCGCCTTGTCCAGGTGCGGGCCGTCACCGGCAGCCTGCGCCAGAACCGGCAGGGCTGCCATTACAAAAGCAATTACCAACTTTTTCATTCTGTCACCCTCTCCGGAACCGGCTTGGTCTTGTCGATCTTGCTGTACCACGGCATCAGGAAGAAGAACGCGAAGTACAGTGCGGTGAAGATCTGCGCCAGCAGCGTCTTGGTCGGGGTGGAGGACTGCACGCCCAGCCAGCCCAGCACCACGAAGGAAACGACGAAGATGGAGATGGCGATCTTGAACAGCGGTCCCTTGTAGCGGATGGACTTCACCGGGCTGCGATCCAGCCAGGGCAGCACGAACAGCACCGCGATGGCGCCGAACATCACCACCACGCCGGGGAACTGCGAACCGAACATGGGCGGAATGGCGCGCAGCATGGCGTAGAACGGCGTGAAGTACCACACCGGTGCGATGTGCGCCGGGGTCTTCAGCGGGTTCGCCGGCTCGAAGTTGGGCGCTTCCAGGAAGTAGCCGCCCATCTCCGGTGCGAAGAACAGCACCGCCGAGAAGATCATCAGGAAGCCGACCACGCCGACGATGTCCTTCACGGTGTAGTACGGATGGAACGGGATACCGTCCAGGGGAATGCCGTTCTCGTCCTTCTTCTTCTTGATCTCGATGCCGTCCGGGTTGTTGGAACCCACCTTGTGCAGCGCCACGATGTGTACGAACACCAGGGCGGCCAGGATGAAGGGCAGCAGGAAGTGGAAGGCGAAGAAGCGGTTCAGGGTGACGTCGGAAATGACGTAGTCACCACGCACCCACACCGACAGCTCCTCGCCGACGAAGGGCACGGCGGCGAACAGGTTGACGATAACCTGGGCGCCCCAGAACGACATCTGGCCCCACGGCAGCAGGTAGCCGAAGAAGGCGGTGGCCATCATGGCGAGATAGATGATCACGCCGATGATCCACAGCAGTTCGCGCGGCTTGCGGTAGGAACCGTAAATCAGGCCGCGGAACATGTGCAGGTAGATGACGATGAAGAACGCCGACGCACCGGTGGAGTGCATGTAGCGGATCAGCCAGCCCCAGTTCACGTCGCGCATGATGTACTCGACGGAGGCAAAGGCCAGGGTGGCATCGGGCTTGTAGCTCATCGCCAGCCAGACGCCGGTGAGGATCTGCATCACCAGCACCAGCAGGGCCAGGGAACCGAAGAAATACCAGAAGTTGAAGTTCTTCGGGGCGTAGTACTTGGAAAGGTGCTCTTCCCAGACCTGGGTGGCGGGGTAACGCTCGTCCACCCATGCCATGATTTTTTTCATCGTGCTCATGGTTACGCAGCGCCTCCATCTTCACCAACCAGGATACGGGTGTCGCTCAGGTACTTGTACGGCGGCACCACGAGGTTCGACGGTGCAGGCACGCCCGAGAAGACGCGGCCGGCGAGGTCGAAGCGGGAACCGTGGCAGGGGCAGAAGAAGCCGCCCTTCCAGTCGGGCCCGCCCAGGTCGGCGGCGCCGATGTCGGGACGGTAGGTGGGAGAGCAGCCCAGATGGGTGCAGATACCGACCAGCACGGCATATTCCGGCTTGATGGAACGGTGATCGTTCTTGGCGTAGGCCGGCTGCTGCGCGGCGTTGTCGGAGGCCGGATCCAGCAGTTTGGCGTCCAGCGTGGGCAGGTCGCTCAGATTCTGCTCAGTGCGGCGCACGATCCAGACCGGCTTGCCGCGCCATTCCACGGTCATCATCTGACCCGGTTCCAGCTTGCTTACGTCCGCCTCGACCGGCGCGCCAGCGGCCTTGGCTTTGGCGCTGGGTTGCATGGACAGGACGAAGGGGGTCAGGACATACGCGGTTCCCACGCCGCCGACCACCGTGGTGGCCGCCGTCAGGAACCGGCGCCGACCCTTATCAACGCCTTCAGTGCTCATCAATACTCTCTCCCGAAGTCAGGCAAAAAAACAAAAACCCGGGACATGGCCTTTAGTACTTACGGCCTTGACCGTACCGGGCAAACGCTAAAAAAATCGTCTTGAGGCAGCTCGAACTCAGCTTCCGGCATTACCCAATAAGTAAGTCAGAAGATACCTATATATAATTAGCCGCGTAGTTTCATACAAAGACCTGCACCGGGTCAAGGCAAGATCAGGCCGGATTTTCGATCTCGATAAATTGATGATCGATGGCAAATTTCCGAGATAAATGCTCACCTAAAGCCTGCACGCCGTAGCGTTCGGTGGCGTGATGTCCGGCGGCAAAGTAGTCGATGCCCAGTTCGCGCGCCGCGTGCACCGTGGCCTCCGACACTTCGCCGCTGATGAAGCCGTCCAGCCCCAGCGCCGCCGCCTCCCCGATCATCCCCTGCGCCGCACCACTGCACCAGCCGATACGCCGCAGCGGGCGCTCACCTCCGCTCACGTGCAGCGGCGTCCGGCCGAGACGCTGTCCGATGAGGGCCGCCATGTCGGCGCCCGACACCGCCGCGGGCAACGCGCCGTACATGGCGATGCCGCCGCCCGGCCCCTTGCCGAAGCGCCCCTCCGGCGCGACGCCGAGCACCTGCCCCAGCAGCACGTTGTTGCCCAGCTCGCCGTGACCGTCCAGGGGCAGGTGATAGGCCAGCAGGCTGATACCGTTCTCCAGCAGCCGCTTCAGGCGGCGCTGTTTCATGCCCACCACCCGCGCGTCCTCGCCGTTCCAGAACCAGCCGTGGTGCACCAGCAGGGCGTCGGCGCCGGCGGCGACCGCCGCCTCGATGAGGGCGAGACTGGCGGTGACGCCGCTGACCAGGCGCCGCACCTCGTCGCGCCCCTCCACCTGCAGCCCGTTGGGGCAGTAGTCCTGGTACTCGTCCACCTGCAACAGATTGTTGCTCCAGGTCACAAGCTCGTTCAGCCGCACCATGCCGCTCCCTCCCAATTCCTGTAAAATCCGGCCAGGACGCCCCGCCGGCAACGCCGCGGCGGAGATGGCGCACGGAGTCGCAGCGCGACGCTCACAACCACCAACGCCAGGCACGGGAATCCCCGCATGAAGTTCTACCGGCCCATCATTTTTCTGTTCCAGTCCGTCACCATCGGCCTGGCCATCGCCTTTCTGGTCCTGGTGTGGAAGCCGGATCTGCTGGACAACGGCAAGAAAGTGGTCGCCTTCATCGAGAGCGCGCCCGACAGTCCCCGGCCGACGCCGGCCTCCGGCCCCGTATCCTACGCAGACGCGGTGGAGTTTGCAGCCCCGGCGGTGGTGAACATCTACACCCGCAAGACCGTCACCACGCGCAGCCCCCTGTTCGACGACCCCCTGTTCCGCCGCTTCTTCGGCGACCGTTTCAGCGAAGTGCCGCGCAGCCGGCAGGAAACCAGCCTCGGTTCCGGCGTCATCGTCAGCGAGCAGGGCTACATCCTCACCAACAATCACGTGGTGGCGGAAGCCGAGGGCATCGAGGTCGCCCTGCGCGACGGCCGCAGCGTCAGCGGCAAGGTGGTAGGCACCGATCCGGAAACCGATCTCGCCGTGATCAAGGTGGAACTGGAGAAGCTGCCCGCCATCACCCTGGGCGACTCCGAGCACCTGCGGGTGGGCGACGTGGTGCTGGCCATCGGCAACCCCTTCGGCGTCGGCCAGACCGTCACCCTGGGCATCGTCAGCGCCACCGGCCGCAGCCAGCTGGGGATCAGCACCTTCGAGAATTTCATCCAGACCGACGCCGCCATCAACCCGGGCAATTCCGGCGGCGCCCTGATCAACGCCGGCGGCGAACTGGTCGGCGTCAACACCGCCATATTCTCCCGCACCGGCGGCTCCCAGGGCATCGGCTTTGCCATCCCGGTCAGCCTGGCGCGCGGCGTGATGCAGCAGATCATCGAACAGGGCCGCGTCAGCCGCGGCTGGCTGGGCGTGGAAATTCAGGACCTGAACCCGGCCCTGGCCGAATCCTTCGGCCTGCCCGACCAGAACGGCGTCATCATCGCCGGGGTGCTCAAGCGCGGCCCGGCGGACAAGGCCGGCCTGCAACCGGGCGACGTGATCCTGGAGATCAACGGCGGCGCGGTACGCGACGTCCGCTCGGCCCTTACCACCATCACCCAGGCCAAACCAGGCAATCGTATCCACATCAAGGGGCTGCGCAACAGAAAGGCCTTCGAGCTGGATGCCGAGGTGGCCGAACGGCCGGTGCAGAGCGCGGAATAGGCGCCGGACTCAGAACAGCGCGCGAAGCCGCTCCCACAGCGCGGTGAAGTGAGCGACCGCTTCCGGGTCGCTCTGTTCCGGCGTCCACAGATGGCTGCCGATCCCCAGCTGGGCCAGGACGTATTCGCCCAGGGCCAGTTGGCCGATGGCGGTGTGGCCGGTGGCCAGCTGCCCGGCGCCGAAGTCCACGCCCAGGGCCAGCTGCCCTACGGCGTATAGCCCGCTGCACGCCTGCCCCAGCCCGAACAGCACGCCGAACCCCGCCTGGCCGACAGCGCACAGCCCGAAGGCCGCCTGTCCCAGGGCGATGCCGCCCAGCGCCACCCTGCCCACCGCGATCACGCCCTTGGCCGTCGTGCGCCGGCCGGTCTGCGGATTGATGCCGCGGGTGTAGTGCAGAAGCGGCCAGCCCGCCAGGGCGGCGTGGGAGGTGAATTCGGCGTAATAGCTGCCCCGCTCCGACAGATGCCGGCGCCAGGTGCCCCAGGCCGTCTTCTCCACCCGGAACTCCACCTCCTGCAACAGCAGATTCTTCATCGCGCCCTACTCCGTCTCTTCCGCCGGCTTGTTGTGCAGTTGCAGCGGCTGCCGTGCGCGCTTGCGCATGCGGATGTTGAGCATCTCCACCACCACCGAGTAGGCCATGGCGAAATAGATATAGCCCTTGGGTATGTGCAGGTCCAGACCTTCGCCGATGAGGGCCACGCCGATGAGGATCAGGAAACTGAGCGCCAGCATCTTGATGGTGGGGTGGGTATCGACGAAATCGCCGATGGACTTGGCGGCGAACATCATCACGCCGACGGCGATGACGATGGCCAGCACCATCACCGGGATGTGCTGCGCCATACCCACGGCGGTGATCACCGAGTCGAGGGAGAACACGATGTCGACGACGGCGATCTGAATCAGCGTGGCGGTGAAATTACGTGCCGCCCCGGCCTTGAGTTCGTGCTCCTCCGGACCTTCCAGCGCGCCGTGGATTTCAAAGGTGCTCTTGGCCAGCAGGAACAGGCCGCCGGCGATGAGCACGATGTCGCGGCCGGAGATTTCCTCGGCCAACACGGTGAACAGCGGCGCCGTGAGCTTGGCGAGGAATGCCAGCGACAGCAGCAGCGCGATGCGGGTGCCCATGGCCAGGCCGAGGCCGAGCACCCGCGCCTTCTGCCGCTGCGCCGGCGGCAGGCGGCCGACCAGGATCGAGATGAAGATGATGTTGTCGATGCCGAGGACGATCTCCAGCGCAGTCAACGTGGCAAGGGCTATCCACGCCTGCGGATCTGCAATCCATTCCATGTCGGTCGCTACCAGGTAAGGGGAAATATCCGGCCCATGCTAGCAAAGTCCCGCCGCGGGGACGGCTCGGCGCAGGCTGCGATGGCGGTCGAGCCAATAGCCCCAGGCCACCAGCAGCCACTGCGCATGCCCCACCCAGGCGATGGCCTTGGCGTCCGGCGGCGGCGCGCCGAACAGGTTGCCGAGATAGATCAGCAGCAGCAGGCCGGCGAGGCCCCACAGGGCCCGGCTGCCCACGGCGTCACACGCAAGCGTGGTGCGCAGGTAGAGCCACAGCCCGAGCGCGAACAGGGACAGCTCCAGCGCCAGGGTGGCGCCCAGCGACGACCACAGGCCGAAACCCAGCAGCGGCCCGCCGACGGGCAGCAGGGGCAGATCGGGACGGTGCACCAGCAGGTCCAGCAGCCAGTGGCTCGGCACCAGCGCACCGAGCACGCCGGCCGTGCGCCAGTCGCCGCGCCGCCAGCCGTAGACCAGCGCCAGGGCGGCGCCCCAGAGCAGCACCGCCAGCAGGCTGTGGGACACGGGATAGTGAGTGAAATCCAGCGGGGTGACGACGGTGAGGCCGGGAACGATGCGCACCTGCTCGACGCCGAGCAGGAGCAGGGTCGGCCACAGCAGGTCGATGAACTGGGCCGCCAGGAACAGGGTGCCCAGGGAGGCCCGCGGCGCGATGGCCTTGGCGCCGAAACCGACCGCGAAATGTCCCAGGAACATCGACGTTCCCTCCAGTGCGTGGTGTGCCGCCCGTCAGACGATCTGGCGCAGCGCCTCCAGCAGTGCGCCGTTTTCCTCCGGCCTGCCGATGGTGATGCGCAAATATTGCTCGATGCGCGGCAGGCGGAAGTGGCGCACGATGATGCCGCGCGCGCGCAGCTGCGCCGCCAGTTCCGCGGCGTCGTGGCGCGGATGGGTGGCGAAGACGAAATTGGCCGCCGACGGCGGCAGGGTGAATCCCAGTTCGATCAGTCCGCGCACCAGTTCCTCGCGGCCGGCGATCACCGCCTGGCGGGTGCGTTCGAAATGCTCGCGATCCTCGATGGCCGCCGTGGCGCCGGCGATGGCGAGGCGATCCAGCGGATAGGAATTGAAGCTGTCCTTGACCCGCTCCAGCGCCTGGATGAGGTCGGCGTGACCGAGGGCGAAACCGACGCGCAGGCCGGCCAGGGAACGCGACTTGGACAGGGTCTGCGTCACCAGCAGGTTGGGATAACGGTTCACCAGGGCCACGGCGCTTTCACCGCCGAAGTCGACATAGGCCTCGTCCACCACCACCACCGAGTCGGTGTTGCGCTGCAGCAGCCAGTCTATGTCGGCCAGCGCCAGCAGGCGACCGGTGGGGGCGTTGGGATTGGGAAAGATGATGCCGCCGTTGGGGCGTAGGTAATCGGCCACGCGCAGTTCGAATTCAGCGCCCAGGGGCACGGTTGCGTAGTCGATGCCGTACAGGCCGCAGTACACAGGGTAGAAGCTGTAGGTGATGTCGGGAAACAGCAGCGGCGCCGACTGCTGGAGCAGGCCGTGGAAAATATGCGCCAGCACCTCGTCGGAGCCGTTGCCGACGAACACCTGCGCCGTGTCGAGGCCGTGATAGTCGGCCAGCGCCTGACGCAGCTGCATCGAGGTCGGGTCCGGATACAGGCGCAGGCCGTCGTTGACCTCGGCGCTTATGGCCGCCAGCGCGCGCGGCGAGGGACCGTAGGGATTTTCGTTGGTGTTGAGCTTGATCAGGTTCTTGATCTTGGGCTGCTCACCCGGCACGTAGGGCGACAGCCGGTGCACCACCGGACTCCAGTAGCGGCTCATGTGTGTTCCCCGGTTACTGCTTGATGCGGAATTCGGCCGAACGGGCGTGGGCGGTGAGGCCCTCGCCGCGCGCCAGGATGGAGGCGGTCTTGCCCAGCTCCGAGGCGCCGTCGGGCGAACACATGATCAGCGACGAGCGCTTCTGGAAATCGTACACACCCAGCGGCGATGAGAAGCGCGCGGTGCGCGAGGTGGGCAGCACGTGGTTGGGGCCGGCGCAATAGTCGCCCACCGCCTCGGCGGTGTGACGGCCCATGAAGATGGCGCCGGCATGCTTGATCCGCTTCGCCATCGCCTGCGGTTCGGCCACCGACAGCTCCAGGTGTTCCGGCGCGATGTGGTTGGCGACGTCGACCGCCTCGTCCAGGTCACGCACCTTGATCAGGGCGCCGCGCGCATACAGCGAGTTGCGGATGATGTCGGCCCGTTCCATGGTGGGCAGCAGGCGCGCGATGCTGTCCTGCACCGCATCGAGGAAAGCGGCGTCGGGACAGAGCAGGATCGACTGCGCGTCCTCGTCGTGCTCGGCCTGGGAGAACAGGTCCATGGCGATCCAGTCCGGATTGGTCTGGCCGTCGCAGACGATGAGGATCTCGGAGGGCCCGGCGATCATGTCGATGCCGACGCTGCCGAACACCATGCCCTTGGCGGTGGCGACGTAGATGTTGCCGGGGCCGACGATCTTGTCCACCTGCGGCACGCTTTCAGTACCGTAGGCCAGGGCGGCCACGGCCTGGGCACCGCCGATGGCGAACACGCGATCGACGCCGGCCACGACGGCGGCGGCGAACACCAGCTCGTTGATCACGCCGTCCGGCGTCGGCACCACCATGATCAGTTCCTGCACCCCGGCCACCTTGGCGGGAATGGCGTTCATCAGCACCGACGACGGATAGGCCGCCTTGCCGCCCGGCACGTACAGGCCGACGCGATCCAGCGGCGTCACCTGCTGGCCCAGCAGGGTGCCGTCGGCCTCGGTGTAGCTCCAGGAATCCACCTTCTGGTGTTCGTGATAGGCGCGCACGCGGGCGGCGGACAGTTCCAGCGCCTGGCGCTGCTCCGGGGTGATACGCTCCAGCGCCGCTTCCAGCCGGGCGCGCGGGATCTCCAGCTCGGCCATGCTCCTGGCCTGCATGCGATCGAAGCGGTTGGTGTATTCGATCACCGCGGCATCGCCGCGCTGCTTCACCGCGCGCAATATTTCGCGCACGGTGGCGTTGACCTGGTCGTCGGACACGCCTTCCCAGGCCAGCAGCTGCTCCAGTGCGGTCCAGAAATCAGGGGCGGTGGTATCGAGTCGTTTGATGGTCATTTGAGAAGTTCCAAGTTGCAAGTTTCAAGTTACAAGTGCAGGAAGTCTTTTCTTGTCACTTGTAACTTGTCACTTGTTACTGCGTTGTTCAACCGCCTCGGCCATGCGGTCGATGAAGGCCTTGACGCGGGCGTGCTTCATTTTCATCGCCGCCTTGTTCACCACCAGGCGCGAGCTGATGTCCATGATGTGTTCCAGCGGCTCCAGGCCGTTGGCCTTCAGGGTGTTGCCGGTTTCCACCAGGTCGACGATGCAGTCGGCCAGGCCCACCAGCGGCGCCAGTTCCATGGAGCCGTACAGCTTGATCAGGTCCACCTGGCGGCCCTGGGCGGCGTAGTAGTTCTTGGTGATGGTGAGGTACTTGGTGGCGACGCGCAGGCGGCGCGCCGGTTCAAAGCCGGGCTTGCCGGCCACCATCAGGCGGCAGCGCGCGATCTTCAGATCCAGCGGTTCGTACAGTCCCTCGCCGCCGTGCTCCAGCAGCACATCCTTGCCGGTGACGCCGAGATCGGCGGCGCCGTATTCGACGAAGGTCGGCACGTCGGCGGCGCGGATGATCACCAGCTTCACGTCGTCCTGGTTGGTGTCGAGGATCAGCTTGCGGCTGGTCTCCGGATCGTCCTTGGGCACGATGCCGGCGTGGGCCAGCAGCGGCAGGGTGTCCTTGAAGATGCGCCCCTTGGACAGGGCGATGGTCAGGGTCTGGCTCATGGCATTACGTCACGCAGCAGACTGCCGGCCTTGGTGCGCTGGAAGTGCTTGTCCGGTACACGCTGGATGCGCGCGCCGAGCTGCTGCAGCTTTTCCTCGATGCACTCGTAGCCGCGATCGATGTGATAGATGCGATCGACGATGGTGTCGCCCTGCGCCACCAGCCCGGCCAGCACCAGGCTGGCGGAGGCGCGCAGGTCGGTGGCCATCACCGGCGCGGCGGTGAGTTTCTCCACGCCGCTGGTGATGGCGGTATTGCCTTCGACGCGGATGCTGGCGCCCATGCGCTGCAATTCCTGCACGTGCATGAAGCGGTTCTCGAACACCGTCTCGGTAATCGTCCCCGCCCCTTCGGCGATGGCGTTGAGCGCGGTGAACTGCGCCTGCATGTCGGTGGGAAACGCCGGATAGGGCGCGGTGTGCACGCTGACCGCCCTGGGCCGGCGGCCCTTCATGTCCAGGCTGATCCAGTCGGCGCCGGACTCGATCTCGGCGCCGGCCTCGCGCAGCTTGGCCAGCACGGCATCGAGCAGGTCCGGCCGGGTGTCCTTCAGCTTCACCTTGCCGCCGGTGATCGCCGCCGCCACCAGGTAGGTGCCGGTTTCGATGCGATCGGGCATCACGTCATAGCGGCCGCCGCTGAGGGAATCGACGCCTTCGATGGTGATGGTGTCGGTGCCGGCGCCGTGGATCTTGCCGCCCATCATGTTGATGCAGTTGGCCAGGTCCACCACTTCCGGTTCGCGCGCGGCGTTCTCGATCACCGTGGTGCCCTGGGCCAGGGCCGCGGCCATCATCAGGTTTTCGGTGCCGGTGACGGTGACGATGTCCATCACCAGCTTGGCGCCCTTGAGGCGCTTGGCGCTGGCCTTGATGTAGCCGTTCTCCACGGAGATGTCGGCGCCCATCTGCTGCAGGCCGGTGATGTGCAGGTTGACCGGGCGCGAGCCGATGGCGCAGCCGCCGGGCAGGGAGACCTCGGCGCGGCCGAAGCGCGCCACCAGCGGTCCCAGCACCAGGATCGACGCGCGCATGGTCTTGACCATTTCGTAGGGCGCGACGAAGGACTGGATGGTGGAGCTGTCCACCTCGGTGTTGAGCTTTTCGTCCACCGTCAGGTGCACGCCCATCTGGCCGAGCAGTTCCATGGTGGTGGTGATGTCGTGCAGGTGCGGCACGTTGCCCACCGTCAGCGGGCTGTCGGCGAGCAGGGTCGCGGCCAGTATCGGCAGGGCGGCGTTCTTGGCGCCGGAGATGCGGATCTCGCCATTGAGTCTGGCGCCGCCGGTGATGATCAATTTATCCATGGACTGGCTCTGGCCCGCTCACTGCCCGGACCGTCGGTTTGATGGGTTGAATCAGAAGGAGACCTTCAGCTTGCGCTGGGTTTCCCACTCCTGCGGCGTATAGGCCTTGATGGACAGGGCATGGATGGCGCCGCTGGTGATGCGATCACCCAGCGTGGCGTAAACCATCTGCTGTTCCTTGACCATGGACAGCCCGTCGAAGGCCGCGCTGATGACGGTGGCGTCGAAATGGCTGCCGTCGCCGGTCACGATGGCTTCACAACCGGGGATGCCGGCTTCGATGAGCCGCTTGATCTCGTTCGGTTCCATGGGGATTCGGCTCTCCGCCTGAAAAACAAGGGGAGGAATGATACCCCCTGAACCGCGATTTTGTAAGCTGGAGGACCGGACCCGGCGCAAGAAACCGCAAGGTCAGCCGGGGGCCAGGGGCAGGATTTCGAGCAGTCCGCCGGCGCTGGCGATGGCCAGCATCTGCTCGGTGACGGCATGGTATTCCAGTTCGCGCCCGGCGCCGCGGGCCAGGCGCAGCCACTCCATGAGCAGGGCCAGACCGGCACTGTCGGCGTGGCTGACGCCGGACAGGTCCACCTTCAGCGGGCCCTCACCGGTGCCGAACAGCCCCCGGCTCTCGCGCAGCAGCGCGGTCACCGTGGCAAAGGTCAGGGCGCCGCTGACCCGCAGGCCGGCGCCGTCCGCCTCGATGCGCGGCTGCTGCTCCCGGCTCACTGCTTGCCGCTCTCGGCCTTGTCGAACAGGAACTTGCCGATCATCTGCTCCAGCACCAGGGTGGACTGGGTCAGCTTGATCTCGTCGCCGGGCTTGAGCACGTCCATGTCGCCGCCCGGTTCCAGGCCGACGTACTTCTCGCCCACCAGGCCCGAGGTCAGTACCGCCGCCGAGGTGTCCACCGGCAGCTGGTTGTAGTCACCGCCGATACGCATGGACACCACCGCCTGGAAGGTCTGGGTGTCGAAGTCGATGGCCGTGACCCGGCCGACGCGCACCCCGGCCACGGTCACCGGCGAGCGTACCTTGAGGCCGGACACGTTCTCGAAGCGCGCCTTGAGCAGATAGCCCTGGTCGTCGCCCACCACGGTGAGGTTGCTCACCTGCATCGCCAGCATGAACAGCGCGGCAAGACCCGCCGCCACGAACACGCCGACCCAAATCTCCAAGGTTTTTACCTGCATCATCAGTCCACTCCGAACATCAGGGCCGTCAATACGAAGTCCAGTCCCAGCACCGCCAGGGAGGAATGCACCACGGTGCGGGTGGTTGCCCGGCTCACCCCTTCCGAGGTGGGCACCGCGTCATACCCCTCGAACACGGCGATCCAGGTCGCCACCACGCCGAACACCACGCTCTTGATCACGCCGTTCATCAAGTCGTCGTCGAAATCCACCAGCGACTGCATCTGCGACCAGTAGCTGCCCTCATCCACGCCGAGCAGGCCGACGCCGACGAAATAGCCGCCGTAGACGCCGACCAGGCTGAAAATGGCCGCCAGCAGCGGCATGGCGATGATGCCGCCGAGGAAGCGCGGCGCCAGCACCCGCTTCACCGGGTCCACCGCCATCATCTCCATGCCCGACAGCTGCTCGGTGGCCTTCATCAGGCCGATCTCGGCGGTAAGGGCCGAACCGGCGCGGCCGGCGAACAGCAGCGCGGTCACCACCGGCCCCAGCTCGCGCACCAGGGTCAGGGCGATGACCGGGCCTAGGGAGGCCTCGGCGCCGAAATCCACCAAAGTGTTGTACAGCTGCAGGCCCAGCACCATGCCGACGAAGGTGCCCGACACCACGATGATCAGCAGCGACAGCACGCCGATGGCGAACACCTGCTGGATCACCAGCCGCGGCCGCAGCAGCAGGCCGGGCTGACCGCGCAGCAGGGCCAGCAGCAGCAGGTGGCCGCGTCCCAGCCGTTCGAAAAACTTCAGGCCGTGGCGGCCCAGTTGTCCCAGCCAGTCCAGCATCATGCCTTCCCCTCACGCCCTGCCAGCAGATCGTCGGCATAGGGCGCGGCGCGGTAATGGAACGGCACCGGGCCGTCCGGCAGCCCCTGCATGAACTGCTGCGCCCAGTCGGAGCTGGAGCGATCCAGTTCTTCCGGCGTGCCGTGGGCCACCACGCGGCCGTCGGACAGCAGGTAGATGTAATCGGAAATGGCGGCCGTCTCGTGCACGTCGTGGGAAACGATGACCGAGGTCAGCCCCAGGGCGTCGTTGAGGGAGCGGATCAGCTTCACCAGCACGCCCATGGAAATGGGGTCCTGTCCGGTGAAGGGCTCGTCGTACATGATCATCATCGGGTCCAGGGCGATGGCGCGGGCCAGGGCCACGCGTCGCGCCATGCCGCCGGACAGCTCGTTGGCCATCAGGCCGCGCGCACCGCGCAGGCCCACAGCCTCCAGCTTCATCAGCACCAGGTCGCGGATCATCGACTCCGGCAGGTCGGTGTGCTCACGCAGCGGGAAGGCGACGTTTTCGTAGACGTCGAGGTCGGTGAGCAGGGCGCCGGACTGGAACAGCATGCCCATGCGCTTGCGCAGGTCATACAGCGCGCCGTGCCCCAGCTTGTGGACGTTGAGGCCGTCGACGGTGACCGAACCGGCCGAGGGCCGCAGCTGGCCGCCGATGAGCTTGAGCAGGGTGGTCTTGCCGGTGCCGCTCGGCCCCATGATGGCGGTGATCTTGCCGCGGCGGATGTCGAGATCGACGCCGTCGAATATGGGGCGGCTGCCGCGCGCAAAGCGCAGCCCGCGAACCTGGACCAGCGGAGGGGTGGTGTCTTCAGCCATATAAACAAAAGGCCCCGCAGGGGCCGTCACTCTCCTTGAGAAGGCTGAAGTGTCGGCGACTTGCAGGGATCAGTCAACCGTCACACGCCCATCAGCTGCGCCAGGGTCTGCGCCGCGCGCAGCGCCTCCAGCGACGGCGGCTCACCCGCCACCAGCAGCACGCCGCCAGCCGGCAAGCCCTCAATCAGCCCGCGCAGGGCACGGGCATCCGCCCCGCCCTCCCAGCGCATCACGGCCAGCCCGCCGGGGCCCGCCATGCCGGCGTAGCGATCCCCCAGGGCCTGCACCAGGGCCGCCGCCGGGACAGCGCCCGCCGCCTCCAGCAGAAAGCGGAAACCCTCCGCGGTATCCGCCGCCCATTGCGCCGCCGTGCCCGCGTCGGCGCCGCGCCACAGCGCCGCCGGCACCACCACAGCACGGAACTCGTTGGCGTAATAGGCCAGCCGCCACTCGGGCGGCAGGTCGTCGGGATAGAAGGCGCCGGACCATGCGGCGTGGTCCCAGCCAAGGGAGGCTATGAACATAGTTTCGGATTTCGAGTTTCGAGTTTTCGGCGGCCAGTATAAACGCCTGCGCCCCGTTCCTCCCTTGCAACTTGCCACTTGAAACTTGAAACTGCCTCACCATGGGTGAAGTCATCAAATTCAAGCGTCCCTCCCCCGCCGAAAAGCACAAGGGTAAAACCCTGTGCAAAAGCGGCTTTCACCGCTGGGAGGTACAGAAGGAACAGCCCTTCGACGTCAAACTGGGCCGGCTGCTGACCCTGTACCGCTGCGCCCGCTGCGGCGCGACCAGGACCGAAGCGAAATAAAGCCCCTCCACCCTGCCTCCAGGGTGCCCCGTCCCCGCTGATAGGCACGGCCCATCGCGCCGATTCGCAGAAAGAATTGGATGGATGGGCTCCCCGGCTCTACCTTTCATTGCACTGGAAGCAAACCGCGAAAGGAGAGAGCCATGACCACGGAAGCCAAGTGCCCCTTCCTCCACAGCGCCGGCGCCGGACCGTCGATCCGCGACTGGTGGCCCAACCAGCTGAACCTCAGGATCCTGCACCAGCACTCGTCCCTGTCCGATCCCATGGGCGAGGCCTTCAACTACGCCGATGAATTCAACAGCCTCGACCTGGCGGCGGTGAAAAGAGACCTGCTGGCGCTGATGACCGACTCGCAGGCGTGGTGGCCGGCGGACTTCGGCCATTACGGCCCCCTGTTCATCCGCATGGCCTGGCACAGCGCCGGCACCTACCGCATCGGCGACGGCCGCGGCGGCGCGGGCGCTGGCCAGCAGCGCTTCGCTCCCATCAACAGCTGGCCCGACAACGTCAATCTCGACAAGGCGCGCCGGCTGCTGTGGCCCATCAAGCAGAAGTACGGCAGGAAGATATCCTGGGCCGATCTCCTGATCCTCACCGGCAACGTCGCCCTGGAATCCATGGGCTTCAAGACCTTCGGCTTTGCCGGCGGCCGCGCCGACGTATGGGAGCCGGACGAGTCGGTCTATTGGGGCGCCGAGGACAAGTGGCTGGAGGACAAGCGCTACTCCGGCGAGCGCGACCTGGAAAACCCGCTCGCCGCGGTGCAGATGGGCCTCATCTACGTGAACCCCGAAGGCCCCAACGGCAACCCCGATCCGCTTGCCGCGGCGCGGGACATCCGCGAGACCTTCACGCGCATGGCCATGAACGACGAGGAGACGGTGGCGCTCATCGCCGGCGGCCACACCTTCGGCAAAACCCATGGTGCCGGCCCGGTAACCGCCGTCGGCCCAGAGCCGGAGGCGGCCGGCATCGAGGCGCAGGGCCTCGGCTGGCGGAGCAGCCACGGCAGCGGCAGCGGCGGCGATACCATCTCCAGCGGCCTGGAGGTCACCTGGACCACTACGCCGACCCAGTGGAGCAACAACTTCTTCTCCAACCTGTTCGGCTACGAGTGGGAACTCTCCAAGAGCCCGGCCGGCGCCCACCAGTGGGTGGCCAAGGGGGCGGGGGCGACGATTCCCGATGCCCACGACCCGGCGAAGAAGCACGTGCCCACCATGCTCACCACCGACCTGTCCCTGCGTTTCGACCCGGCCTATGAAAAGATCTCGCGCCGTTTCATGGAGCACCCGGACGAGTTCGCCGACGCCTTTGCCCGCGCCTGGTTCAAGCTGACCCACCGCGACATGGGGCCGCGCGCACGCTACCTCGGCCCGGAGGTTCCCGCCGAGGAGCTCATCTGGCAGGACCCGATCCCGGCGGTCGATCACCCGCTCATCGACGACAAGGACATCGCCGCCCTCAAGGGCAAGGTCCTGGCCTCGGGGCTGTCGGTGGCCCAGCTGGTGTCCACCGCCTGGGCCTCGGCCGCCACCTTCCGCGGCTCCGACAAGCGCGGCGGCGCCAACGGCGCGCGCATCCGCCTCGCCCCGCAGAAGGACTGGCCGGTCAACCGGCCGGCGGAGCTGGCTACGGTGCTCAAGACCCTGGAGGGCATCCGGAACGAGTTCAACGGCGCGGCCGCCGGGGGCAAGCGGATGTCGCTGGCCGACCTGATCGTCCTGGCCGGTTGTGCCGGCGTCGAGGAGGCGGCGCGAAAGGCGGGCCACACCGTCACGGTGCCCTTTGCGCCGGGACGCATGGACGCCACACAGGAGCAGACCGACGTGAACTCCTTCGCCGTGCTGGAACCCGTCGCCGACGGCTTCCGCAACTACCTCAAGGGCAGGTACAGCGTACCGGCCGAGGCCCTGCTGCTGGACAAGGCGCAGCTACTCACCCTGACCGCCCCGGAGATGACGGTGCTCATCGGCGGCATGCGCGTCCTCAACACCAACGCCGACCGGAGCCGCCACGGCGTCTTCACCGAGAGGCCGGAAACGCTGAGCAACGACTTCTTCGTCAACCTGCTCGACATGGGCACGGAGTGGAAGGCGGCGTCGGAGGACAAGGATCTGTTCGAGGGACGCGATCGCCAGACCGGCGAGCTCAGGTGGACCGGCACCCGCGTCGATCTGGTGTTTGGCTCCAACTCCCAGCTGCGGGCCCTGGCCGAGGTCTACGGCAGCGCCGACGGGCAGAAGAAGTTCGTGCAGGACTTCGTCGCCGCCTGGAGCAAGGTGATGAACCTGGATCGCTTCGACCTGGCCTGATCCTCAGAACCGGCCGCCGGGATACCTTTCCCGGCGGCCTCCCCAAACCTGCCGGAACAGCGGAGGTTCAAACTTCAACGGAAAAACGGTAAGGTGCGCAGCAAACCTCAAACCGCGAACCCGACATCTTGAAGCGCCTCCTCGTCCTCCCCCTCCTCCTCACCCTCACCGGCTGCGCCACCGTGCACGGTGAGCGTGATCCGCGCGACCCGTGGGAGGGATTCAATCGCGGGGTGTACGCCTTCAACACCGACTTCGATAACGCCATCCTCAAGCCGGTGGCCGAGGGCTACGTCAATGTGGTGCCGCAGACGGCGCGTACCGGGGTGAGCAACTTCTTCAGCAACCTGGGCGACGTGGTGGTGCTGGCCAACGACCTGCTGCAATTCAAGCTGGGCCAGGCCGCCTCCGATTTCTCGCGCCTGGTGTGGAACACCACGGTGGGCCTGGGCGGCCTCATCGACGTCGCCACCCCCATGGGCCTCACCAAGCACAACGAGGATTTCGGCCAGACCCTGGGCTACTGGGGCGCCGGTCCCGGCCCCTATCTGGTCATCCCCTTCCTCGGTCCCAGTTCCCTGCGCGACGGCGCCGGCGTGGCGGTCGACTACACCCAGTTCAGCCTCGTCAACGAGGTTAAGGACGATACCGCCCGCTACAGCCTCATCGCCCTGGGCGCGGTGGACATCCGCGCCAATCTGCTGCGCACCACCCGCCTGGTGGAGCAGGGCGCGCTCGATCCCTATCTGTTCCTGCGCGAATCCTGGCTGCAGATGCGTGAGAATCAGGTCTACGACGGCAACCCGCCGGCACCCGCCTTCGACCTCGACGCCTTCGACGACCTGCCGCCGGACGAGCCGGTGAAGAAGGGCGAATAGCCCGGCACCGCCGCTCCCCTGTACCTCGGGCTACCATGGCCCGTATGGCGGGATTCCGGGTTTTCGGGTTTAATGCCCGCCTTCCAAACCATTAATAAACCGAACAAGCGGAAACCATGCTCTGGACCTCCTTTCTCGCCGTCGCCGGCGGTTTCGTACTGCTGGTATGGGGCGCCGACCGCTTCGTCACCGGCGCCGCCGCCACCGCCCGCAACCTGGGCGTGTCGCCCCTGATCATCGGCCTGACCATCGTCGGCTTCGGCACCTCGGCACCGGAGATGCTGGTCTCGGCCATGGCGGCCTGGGCCGGCAATCCCGGCATCGCCATCGGCAACGCCCTGGGTTCCAACATCACCAACGTCGGCCTGGTGCTGGGCGTCACCGCCCTGATCACCCCCCTGGCGGTGCGCTCGGAAACCCTGCGCCGCGAATTCCCCATCCTGTTCGCCGTGATGATGCTGACCCTGCTGCTGCTGGGAGACGGCGATCTGAGCCGCATGGACGGATTGATCCTGCTGGCCGGCTTCGGCCTGATGATGTACTGGCTGGTGAGCCTGGGCATGCGCGAGCGCGCCTGCGACCCGGCGCAACAGGCCTGCGACCCCATGCAGCAGGAGTTCGCCGATGAAATCCCCGCCGACATGTCTACCGGCCGCGCCCTGTTCTGGGTCGGTCTCGGCCTGGCCGTTCTGCTGCTCAGTTCGCGCCTGTTGGTGTGGGGCGCGGTCAATATCGCCCACTATTACGGTGTCTCCGACCTGATCATCGGCCTGACCATCGTCGCCATCGGCACCAGCCTGCCGGAACTGGCCGCCTCGATCACCGGCGCCCTCAAGGGGGAACACGACATTGCCATCGGCAACGTCTTGGGCTCCAATATGTTCAACCTGCTGGCGGTGCTGGGCCTGCCGGGGCTGATCCACCCGCTGGCGACCCCGGCCGACGTGATGAGCCGCGACTTTCCCGTGATGTTCGGCTTCACCGTCATGCTGTTCGGCTTCGCCTACGGCTTCCGCGGCCAGGGCCGGCTCAACCGCCTGGAGGGCGGCATCCTGCTGGCCGGCTTCGTCGCCTACCTGGGCCTGTTGTTCGTCGCCAGCACCCACTGAGGACTTAAGTACATGCAAACCGAAGAATTCACCGTAAAGAACGTAAAGTGCGGCGGCTGCGTCGCCAACATCCAGAACGGCCTCAAGGGCATGCCCGGCGTCAGCGCCGTGGAAGTCAGCCTGGCCGGCCAGGTCACCGTCCGCGGCGAAGGACTGGATCGCACCGTCCTGACCGCCAAACTGGCCGAACTGGGTTACCCGGTCGCCTGATGACACGCACCATCGACGACAGCAAGCTGCAACAACTGGGCCGCGCGGTAATCGATACCGAGGCCCGCGCCGTGGCCGATCTGGCGCAACGCATCGATGCCGGCTTCGTCCGCGCCTGCCACCACATGCTGGGCTGCACCGGCCGCATCGTGGTCACCGGCATGGGCAAGTCGGGCCACATCGGCGCCAAGATCGCCGCCACCCTGGCCAGCACCGGCACCCCCGCCTTCTTCGTCCATCCGGGCGAGGCCAGCCACGGCGACCTCGGAATGATCACCCCCAAGGACGTGGTGATGGCCCTGTCCAACTCGGGCGAAACCGAGGAACTCCTCACCATTCTGCCCATCATCAAGCGCCTCGGCATAGCCCTCATCGCCCTCACCGGCAATGCCCGCTCGCGCCTGGCCAAGGCTGCCGACGTCCACCTCGACGTCAGCGTGGAAAAGGAGGCCTGCCCCTTGGGCCTGGCCCCCACCTCCAGCACCACCGCCACCCTGGCCATGGGCGACGCCCTGGCCATCGCCCTGCTGGAGGCGCGCGGCTTCACCGCCGAGGACTTCGCCCTGTCCCACCCCGCGGGCAGCCTGGGCCGGCGCCTGCTGCTGCGCATCGAGGACATCATGCACACCGGCGAAAGCACGCCGCGGGTGCCGGAAGAGGCCAGCCTGCGCGACGCCCTGCTGGAAATGACCCGCAAGGGACTGGGCATGACCACCGTGGTCGACGCCCGCAACAAGGTGGTGGGCGTGTTCACCGACGGCGACCTGCGCCGCCTGCTCGACCATGGCGAGGTGTCCATCGGCGGCATGAAGGTGGCCCAGGTGATGTCGCGCGGCTGCACCACCGTCCGCGCCGACCTGCTCGCCGCCGAGGCCCTGCGCATCATGGACGAAAAGCGCATCAACGCCCTGCCGGTCGTCGACGCCGAAGGGATGCTGTGCGGCGCCATCAACATGCACGACCTGCTGCGCGCCGGCGTGGTCTGAGGCATAAAACCCGAAGGCTCTCAGAATCCGGAAGAAGAAAACAGCAAACCACGGGGTGCACGGGGACACCGGAAAAGACAATGTTTTACCTTTGATACCCCTGTGTTCCCCGTGTCCCCCGTGGTTAAATCTTTGCGCTTTGGATTTTTGAGATTAGGTTCTACGAACAACACGGCGGACGCGGAAGACTATACCCAGACAAACGCAGAAGATTTTCACTTCTGCCTTCCGACGTCTGCCTTCGAGAGAGCGGAGCACTGAATGCAGGACATACTGGAAAAGGCTGCGCAGATACGCCTGGTGATCTTCGACGTCGACGGCGTACTCACCGACGGCAGCCTGTACCTGGGCGACGACGGCCAGGAATACAAGGCCTTCAACTCGCGCGACGGCCACGGCATGAAGATGCTGCAGGCCACCGGGGTGGAGATCGGCATCATCACCGGCCGCACCTCCCAGGTGGTGCAGCACCGCATGGACAGCCTCGGCATCCGCCACGTCTATCAGGGCAAGCAGGAAAAGCTGCCGGCCTTCGAGGAACTGGTGGCCAAGCTGGGCCTGCCGCCGCACCAGGTGGCCTACGTCGGCGACGACGTGGTGGACCTGCCGGTGATGCGCCGCGTCGGCCTGGCCATCGCCGTGCAGGACGCCCATCCCCTGGTGCGCCAGCACGCCCACTGGAGCAGCGACCAGGGCGGCGGCCGCGGCGCCGCGCGCGACGTGTGCGAACTGATCATGCGTGCCCAGGGCACCCTCGACGCCCAGCTGCAACACTATCTGGCATAACCTGAAAACCCCGACCGACAGCCCATGAACCGCCGCATCCTCATCGTCACCGTGCTGGTCGCCCTGGTCGTGCTGCTCAACGACTGGCTGTCCGACCAGCGCGAGGAGGCGGCGCGCGAGCAGGCGGCGGCGGTGCGGCACGTGCCGGACTACTTTCTGCGCGGCTTCGTCGCCACCACCATGGACGACCGCGGCCGGCCGGAACAGCGCCTGGCCGCCGACGAGATGCTGCGCTACGCCGACGACGGCTCCATGGAGCTGAGCCAGCCGCGCCTGACGCTGTACGGCGACGGCGACACGCCGTGGCAGATCGACGCCGCCCGCGGCCACCTCAACCGCGACGGCACGCGCATGCAGCTGAGCGGCGGCGTACGCGTCACCCGCGACGAGCCGGGCGAGCGGCTGGAACTGACCACCGACGACATGCTGCTGCTGCCCAAGCAGCGCTACGCCGAAACCGACGCCCCGCTCACCCTCACCCACCCGCGCGGCCGGGTCGACGCCGTGGGCCTGCGCGCCTATATGAAGGATGAACGCCTGGTGCTGCTGGCCCAGGTCAGGGGGGACTATGCACCCTTACCGTAAGGCACTGTGCGCCCTGCTGCTGGCGCTGCCCCTGGCCGCCGCCGCCCTGGAGGGCGACCGCCGGGAACCGATCCATGTGCGCGCCGACCGGGTGGAACTGGACAACCGCAAGGGCATCGGCACCTACCGCGGCAACGTGACCCTGGACCAGGGCTCGCTGCACCTGGAGGCCGACGTGCTCATCGTGCACCGCAATGCCGACGGCCTGGAGCGCATCGAGGCCGAGGGACGGCCGGTGCGCTTCCGCCAGCGCCCCGACGCCGCCACGGCCGACATCGAAGGCAAGGCCCGGCGCCTGGAATACCGCACGGCGCAGGAACAGCTGCTGCTGCAAGGCGCGGCCAGCGTGCGCCAGGGCGGCGACCTGTTCAGCGGCGAGCGCATCGAATACGACACCGTGCTGAGCCGGGTCCAAGCCAGCGGCCAGGAAAGCGGCGACGGCGGAGGCCGCGTCCACGCCATCATCCAGCCGCGCCAGAGCGCCCCCGCCACAGAGGCCAAGCCATGAACCAGACCGCCCCCTGCCGCCTCAGCGCCGAGGGCCTGGCCAAGCGCTACAAGGCACGCGACGTGGTCAAGAACGTCTCGCTGCACATCGACAGCGGCGAGGTGGTAGGCCTGCTCGGCCCCAACGGCGCCGGCAAGACCACCAGCTTCTATATGATCGTGGGCCTGGTGCCCTGCGACGCCGGCAGCATCACCATCGACGGCCGCGACATCACCCGCGAACCCATCCACCGCCGCGCCCGCATGGGACTTGGCTACCTGCCGCAGGAGGCCTCGGTGTTCCGCAAGCTCACCGTGGCCGACAACATCCTCGGCATCCTGGAGACCCGCAGCGAGCTGACCCCGGCCCAGCGCGAGGAGAAGCTGGAGGCGCTGCTGGAGGAGCTGCACATCGGCCACATCCGTGCCAACCCCGGCATGGCCCTGTCCGGCGGCGAACGGCGGCGGGTGGAAATCGCCCGCGCCCTGGCCATGGAGCCGCGCTTCATCCTGCTGGACGAGCCCTTCGCCGGCGTCGACCCCATCTCGGTGCTGGACATCCAGGGCATCGTCAACCACCTGCGCGAACGCGGCATCGGCGTCCTCATCACCGACCACAACGTGCGGGAAACCCTGGGCATCTGCGGCCGCGGCTACATCATGAGCGACGGCCAGGTCATCGCCGCCGGCACCCCGCAGGAATTGCTCGGCAACGAGCAGGTCCGGCGGGTCTATCTGGGGGAAGGCTTCAAACTGTAGGGAGGCACCCCCATTCGGGTCTCTTATCCCTCCCCTGTCTTTCTCCCGCTGCCTTTTATTTCTCCCTGGCATGTTATTTGCGATAGAATTGCCTCCCCGCCCCCCTGGGCCTCCGATAACCTCATGAAACAGTCATTACAGCTCCGTCTCGGTCAGCAGCTCACCATGACGCCGCAGTTGCAGCAGGCCATCCGCCTGTTGCAGTTGTCGACGCTCGAGCTGCAACTGGAGGTGCAGCAGGCGCTGGAATCCAACGTCATGCTGGAGCTGGCCGAAGAGGGTGAGGACGACGGCCCCGAACTGGGCCCGGACCTGGAAGCCCCGGAAGGCCCGTCCGCGCAGGAGGCCGGGGCCGATAGCTATGCCGACACCGAGGTCCCGGACACCGAACCGCGCCACGAGGCCGCCTCCGCCGAACACGATCTGGAACTGCAAGGCAGCAGCGACATCCCCGACGAACTGCCGGTGGACAGCGTCTGGGAAGACATCTACGACAACATCAACAGCGGCGGCGCCTCCAGCTACGACAGCGAAGACCGCGATTACGATTACGGCGACACCTCGGGCGAAACCCTGCAGGAGCACCTCAACTGGCAGCTGCGCCTGATGCCCATGAGCGACACCGACCGCGCCATCGCAGAGTCCATCGTCGACGCCGTGGGCGACGACGGCCTGCTCAGTGTGCCGCTGGAGGAGCTGTACGAAAGCCTGCGCGAGGAATTCGACATCGAGCTGGACGAGGTCGAGGCCGTGCTGCACGCGGTGCAGAACCTCGACCCGCCGGGCATCGCCGCGCGCGACCTGCGCGAAAGCCTGCTGTTGCAGCTGCGCCAGCTGCCGGAGGACACCCCCTGCCTGGACACCGCCCGCCAGCTGCTCAGCGAGCACTTCGACCTGCTGGCCAACCGCGACTACAACCAGCTCAAGCGCCGCCTCAAGCTGGAGGAGGAGGAACTGGGCCAGGTGATCCGGCTGATCCAGTCGCTCAATCCGCGCCCCGGCTCCCACATTTCCAGCACCCGCACCGAATACATCGTGCCCGACGTCATCGTGCGCAAGGTAAAGGGCGCCTGGCGGGTGGAGCTGAACCCGGAGGCGGCGCCGCGCCTGCGCATCAACGCCACCTACGCCGGCATGATCAAGCAGGTCGGCAACGCCAGCGACAACACCACCCTGAAAAACCACCTGCAGGAGGCGCGCTGGTTCATCAAGAGCCTGCAAAGCCGCAACGAGACCCTGCTCAAGGTGGCCAGCTGCATCGTCGAGCACCAGCGCGAGTTCCTGGAACAGGGCGAAGTGGCAATGAAGGCGCTGGTGCTGCATGATATTGCTCAGGAGGTGGGTATGCACGAATCCACCATCTCCCGCGTGACCACCAAGAAATACATGCACACTCCGCGCGGGATTTTTGAACTGAAGTATTTCTTTTCCAGTCACGTCAGCACCGCCAGCGGCGGCGAGTGCTCGTCAACGGCAATACGGGCTTTCATCAAGAAAATGATCGCTGAGGAAAACACCGCCAAGCCCCTCAGCGACAGCAAGATCGCAGAAGTGCTCTGCAAACAGGGGATTAACGTGGCCCGCCGTACCGTAGCCAAATACCGCGAAGCCATGAATATCCCGCCGTCCAACGAGCGCAAACGTCTGTCCTGATTCAGTCGCACCATTCGAACCGTCAAGGAGAACACCATGCAACTCAACGTCACCGGCCACCACGTCGAAATCACCCCTGCCCTGCGTGACTACGTCAGCAGCAAGCTGGAGCGCCTGGAGCGTCACTTCGACCACGTCACCAACGTGCATGTGGTACTGAGCGTGGAAAAACTGCGCCACAAGGCCGAAGCCACCTTCTCCATCACCGGCAACAACCTGTTCGCCAACTCCGAAGATGAGGACATGTACGCCGCCATCGACGCCCTGGCCGACAAGCTGGACCGCCAGATCAAGAAGCACAAGGAGAAGCTCACCGACCACCACCGCACGGAAGGCGCCACGCTGAAGAACAATTCCGTCAGCGAATAAGGGCTGACAGCTCACGCGTCCATCATGCATATCGCAGACCTGCTCACGGCCGATCGCGTCGCCTGCGGCGACCCCTCGGCCAGCAAGAAACGGGTGCTGGAACAGATGAGCAAGCTCATCGCGGGCGGCCAGCAGGCGTTGAACCAGACCGAAGTGTTCGACAGCCTGATCGCCCGCGAGCGGCTGGGCAGCACCGGACTGGGGCATGGCGTGGCCATACCCCACGGCCGGGTCAAGAATGGTACGGAAACCGTCGGCGCCTTCATTCAGTTGCAGACCCCCATCGACTTCGATGCCGTCGACGGTGAACCGGTGGATCTGCTGTTCGGCCTGCTGGTACCGGAACAGTCCACCCAGGAACACCTGGAGCTGCTGGCCCAGCTGGCGGAGATGTTCAGCGATGCGCAGTTCGTCAGCGGCCTGCGTGCCGCGGGCTCCAGCGCCGACCTGCACGCGCGTCTCAGTCAGTGGCAGGCACCGGGCTGATGCCCTGACCCAAGCCCATGCCCGTCGCGCCCCTCAGCGTCCGTGTCCTGTTCGAAACCTACCAGAAGCGGCTGGCGCTGCACTGGCTGGCCGGGCACGCGGGGGCCGAGCGCACTATCAGCCGTGACCCCGATGAAGCCGGGGCCACCCTGGTCGGCTACCTCAACCTGATCCATCCGTCGCGCCTGCAAATCCTCGGCGCGGCGGAGCTGGATTACCTGCAGGGCCTGGACGAAAAGACCTATACCGAGGCGCTGGACCACCTGTTCTCCACGCCGACCCTGGCGGTGGTCATTGCCGGCGGCCTGCCGGCTCCGGTGGCGCTGCGCCGCGCCTCCGATCGCCACGACACGCCCCTGCTCGGCTCCTCCCTGGCCAGCGACAAGCTGCTCAACCATCTCGACTACTACCTCACCGATCTGCTGGCCGACAAGCAGGTGGTGCACGGCGTGTTCATCGACGTCATGGGCATCGGCGTGCTGCTCACCGGCGAGAGCTCGGTGGGCAAGAGCGAGCTGGCACTGGAACTGATCACCCGCGGCCACATCCTCATCGCCGACGACGCTCCGGAATTCCGCCGCGTCGGCCCGGACACCCTGCGCGGCAGCTGCCCCGAGCTGTTGCAGGACTTCCTCGAAGTGCGCGGCCTCGGCCTGCTCAACATCCGCGCCATGTTCGGCGACAGCGCGGTGAAGCGGCACAAGAACCTGCGCCTCATCGTCAACCTGGTGGCGGTGAGCAAGAGCGACATCCACAACATCGATCGCCTGCAGGGCAGCTTCAGCCATCGCAACCTGTTCGAGGTGGAAGTGCCGGAAATCCAGCTGCCGGTGGCGCCGGGCCGCAACCTCGCCGTGCTGGTGGAGGCCGCCGCGCGCAATCACATCCTGCGCGAGAACGGTTACGACGCCACCAGCCACTTCATCGAACGCCAGCGCCACCTCATCGCACGGGAAGAGCAGGAATGAAGCTGTTCATCGTCAGCGGCACCTCGGGCTCCGGCAAGTCCATCGCCCTGCATGCGCTGGAAGACCTCGGCTATTACTGCATCGACAACCTGCCGGTGGGCCTGCTGCCCGCCTTCGTGCAGGAATTGCAGGGCGCCGAGCGCCAGGGCTACAGCAATGCCGCCGTCGGCGTCGACGCGCGCAACCTGGCCAACGACTTCAGCATCCTGCCCGAGGCCCTGCGCCAGCTGCGCGAAAGCGGCATGCCCTACCAAATCCTGTTCATGGACGCCGACGACGACACCCTGTTCAAGCGCTTCTCGGAAACGCGCCGGCGCCATCCGCTTACCCGCGGCGACACGCCGCTGGCCGAAGCCATCCGCCGCGAACGCGCCCTGCTCGAACCCATCGCCTCGCGCGCCGACCTGCGCCTCGACACCAGCCACACCAACGTGCACCAGCTGCGCGACCTGGTGCAGGCCCACGTCGGCGCCAGCACCGAAGGCAAGCTGTCGCTGCTGTTCGAATCCTTCGGCTACAAGCACGGCATCCCGGTGGACGCCGACTTCGTGTTCGACATCCGCTGCCTGCCCAACCCGCACTGGAAGCCCAGCCTGCGCGCGCTCACCGGGCGCGATGCCGACGTGATCCATTTCCTGGAACAGCAGCCGGAAGTGGAGCGCATGTTCCAGTCCATCAGCGGCTTCATCGCCACCTGGCTGCCGCAATTCGAAAACGACAACCGCAGCTACCTTACCGTCGCCATCGGCTGCACCGGCGGCCAGCACCGCTCGGTCTACTTCGCCGAGCGCCTGGCGCGCCACTTCAGCGGCGGCGCGGCCAAGGTCAGCGTGCGTCACCGCGAGCTTTCATGATGTCGACCGACGCCAAAGTGGGCATTCTGCTGGTCACCCACGACCCGCTGGGCAAGGTCCTGCTGTCCACCGCCGATGCCATCCTCGGTCACTGCCCGCTGCCGGTGGAGGTGCTCACGGTACCGCTGGACGCCGATCCCGAACTGACCGCCGCCGAGGCGCGGCGCATGGCCACCAAACTCGATCGCGGCGCCGGCGTGCTGGTGCTCACCGATCTGTACGGCTCCACCCCGGGCAACATCGCCTGCAGTCTGCTGGAATGGGAACAGGTGCGGGTGGTTTCCGGCCTCAATCTGCCGATGCTGCTGCGGGTGTGCAACTACCACGCCCTCGATCTGGAACACCTGACCGAAAAAGCCGCCAGCGGGGGCCGCGACGCCATCCTGGTCTGCGCGGGGAGAAATATACAGTCCGCGAATGAACGCAAATGAGCGCAAATAATTCCATGACCGACGACATGGCTCCATATCAACCGGCTGATCACGCCGAAAACCCGGTTTAGTCATGAGCATTCGCGTTCATTCGCGGACTGAACTGGAATCAAGGATTACTACATGCTGAGCAAGGACATCACCATCGTCAACCGCCTCGGCCTGCACGCGCGGGCCGCGGCCAAGTTCGTCAACCTCGCCTCCTCCTGCGCCAGCAACGTGCAGCTGGCGCGCAACGGCCGCAGCGTCAACGGCAAGAGCATCATGGGCGTGATGATGCTGGCCGCCGCCTGCGGCAGCACGGTGCAGCTCACCGTGGACGGTCCCGACGAGCAGGAGGCGCTGGCCAAGCTGGAACAACTCTTCGCCGACCGCTTCGGCGAGGACGAATGAGGCCGGCCTAGGCCATGCCCGTCGCCCTGCACGGCACCGGCGTTTCCAAGGGCATCGCCCTGGGCCCGGCGCGCCTGTTGCAGCGCGGCCGCCCCGAAATTCCCGAATACGTCCTGCCCGCTGCGCTCATCGAAGAGGAGGTGGCGCGCTTTCTCGACGCCCTGGAGGCGGCGCGGGCGCAGCTGCGCGCCATCCGCCAGCAGATCCCCGCCGGCACCCCTACCGACATCGCCGCCTTCATCGACACCCACCTGCTGATGCTGGAGGACGCCACCCTCGCCACGGTGCCCGTCGAACTGATCCGCAGCGAGCGCTGCAACGCCGAATGGGCGCTGGCGATGCAGCAGGAGGCGCTGACCCGCGCCTTCGACCAGATGGACGACGCCTATCTGCGCACGCGGCGCGACGACGTCGAGCACGCCATCATGCGCGTGCAGCAGATACTGCTCGACCAGACCCAGCGCGAGGAGGCCATCGCCGCCGAGGCGGAGGGCGGCCGCATCATCGTCACCGACGACCTGTCGCCGGGCGAGCTGGTGCTGCTGCACCAGCACGGCGTCGCCGCCATCGTCACCGAACACGGCGGCCCCATGTCCCACGTCGCCATCCTGGCGCGCAGCCTGGGCATCCCGGCGGTGGTCGGCGCGCACCATGCCTGGCAGTACATCCGCGACAACGAGATGGTGGTGGTCGACGGCCGCCAGGGGGTGCTGCTGGCCGGTCTCGATGCCGCCGGACTCGCCTTCTACCGCGCCCGCCAGCAGCAGGAAAAACGCGCCCGCGCCGCCCTGCGCCGCCTCAAGGACACGCCGGCGGTCACTACCGACGGCACGCCCATCGCCCTGTTCGCCAACATCGAGCTGCCGGAGGACATCCAGGCCGCGCGCCGCGTCGGCGCCGCCGGCATCGGCCTGTACCGAACCGAGTTCCTCTACATGAACCGCAGCACGCTGCCGGACGAGGAGGAGCAGTACCGCGCCTACAGCAAGGTGGTGAAGGCGCTCAAGGGCAAGCCGGTCACCATCCGCACCCTGGACCTGGGCGCCGACAAGACCACCGACGGCGCTGCGCCGGAGCGCGGCGCCACCAACCCGGCCCTCGGCCTGCGCGCCGTGCGCCTGTGCCTGCGCGAACCGGACCTGTTCCGCCCGCAGCTGCGCGCCATCCTGCGCGCCTCGGCCCACGGCCAGGTGCGCCTGCTGATCCCGATGATTACCAACCTGCGCGAAGTGCGGCAGGTGCTCGAACTGATCGAGGAGGCCAAGGCCGAGCTGCGCCAGCGGCGCCAGCCCTACGCCGCCGACATCGCCATCGGCGGCATGATCGAGGTACCCGCCGCCGCCATCTGCGCCGAGGACTTCGCCCGCCGCCTCGATTTCCTCTCCATCGGCACCAACGACCTGATCCAGTACACCCTGGCCGCCGACCGCATGGACGATGCCATCAACCATCTTTACCAGCCGCTGCACCCGGCGGTGCTGCGCCTGATCCACACCACCCTGCAGGCGGGCCACGAGGCAGGCATCCCGGTAACCATGTGCGGCGAGATGGCCGGCGATCCCCTGCTCACCCGCTTGCTGCTCGGCCTCGGCCTCACCGAGTTCAGCGTGCCGCCGCCGGCCCTGCTGGAGGTCAAGCGCATCATCACCGGCAGTGAACTGGAACCCCTGCGCCGCCTGGCCAAACGCATCCTGCGCCTGGACGACGTCGATCAATCCGCCGCCCTGCTCGCCGAATTCAACGACTGACGGCCGCGGCGGAGGGCGGCAAGCCCACAGCCATCCGCCGGCCTTTCTTGCGGTTTTGTGACAAGCGGCGGTCGTCCGGCCGCGTTTAATTCCGCCTTCCGCCGTCTTGCTTCTGCCTTTTTACGCCCCCGCTTGGTACACTTTGCGCGCCGATTCAGCCACATTTTCCCCGCGCAATGACCGAAGCCATCGAACAGGAAAAGGACACCGACCGCCTGCAAGCGCTGCGTGATGCGTTGCAGGAGGATCACCTGTCGCAGGCGCAGGGGCTGATCAACGAGATGCATCCGGCGGAAATCGCCGTGTTGCTGGAATCGCTGCCGGGACCGGAACGCATCACGGCATGGGAGCTGGTCAGCCCCGAGCTGGACGGCGAGGTGCTCACCCACGTCAACGAGAACGTGCGCGCCACCCTGATCCGGGAGATGGAGTCCCACGAGCTGGTCGCCGCCACCGAGGGCCTCGACACCGACGACCTCGCCGACCTGCTGGCGGAAATGCCGGACGAGGTAATCCAGCACATCCTCAACACCATGGATGCGCAGCACCGCCAGCGCCTGGAAGCGGTGCTGTCCTACCCGGAAGACACCGCCGGCGGCCTGATGAACGTCGACACCATCACGGTGCGCGAGGACATCACCCTGGACGTGGTGCTGCGCTATCTGCGCTGGCACGGCGAAATTCCCGAGACCACCGACAACCTGATGGTGGTCGACCGCGAGGGCAAGTATCTCGGCCTGCTGTCCCTCACCGATCTGCTGACCCGCACGCCGGACCTCTCCGTCAGCGAAGTCATGATCCGCGACGTGGAAGGCATCAACGCCGCCACGCCGGTGAGCGAGGTCGCCCACCTGTTCGAACGGCGCGACCTCATCTCCGCGCCGGTGGTCAACGACGACGGCAAGCTGCTCGGACGTATCACCATCGACGACGTGGTCGACGTCATCCGTGACGAGGCGGATCACTCCGTACTGTCCATGGCCGGCCTGTCGGAGGAGGAAGACCTGTTCGCGCCCGCGATCACCACCATCCAGCGCCGCGCGCTGTGGCTGGGCATCAATCTGGTCACGGCCCTGCTTGCCTCCTCGGTCATCGATCTGTTCAACGCCACCATCGAACAACTGGTGGCCCTGGCCGTGCTGATGCCCATCGTCGCCAGCATGGGCGGCATCGCCGGCAGCCAGACCCTTACCCTGGTGATCCGTGGCATGGCCCAGGGCCGCGTCGGCAGCAGCAACGCGCGCCGTCTGCTCAACAAGGAACTTGCCGTCGGCCTGCTCAACGGCGCGCTGTGGGCGGTGATCATCGCCGCCACCGCCATGCTCTGGTTCCAGAACAGCGGCATCGGTTTCATCATCGGCGCCGCCATCGTCATCAACCTGGCCGCCGCCGCCGCCACCGGTGCCACGCTGCCCCACGTGCTGCGTCGTCTCGGCATGGACCCGGCCCTGGCCGGCCCGGTGATCCTCACCACCGTCACCGACGTGGTGGGCTTCTTCTCCTTCCTCGGCCTCGCCACCCTGTTCCTCATCTGACATGACACACGACCACGACGACTTCGACGACGAAGACCTCGGCCCCAGCAAGAGCCAGCTCAAGCGCGACGCCCACGGCCTGCAGGACCTCGGCGCCGAACTGGTCGAACTGTCGGCGCAGCAACTGGCCGAGATCCCACTGTCGGAAGACGTGCTCGCCACGGTGCGCGAAACCCGCGCCATCACCGCCCACGGCGCGCGCAAGCGCCAGCTCAAGTACCTGGGCAAACTGCTGCGCCAGGAAGAGGAAGGGCCGATACGCGAAGCACTGGAGCGCATCCAGGGCCGCCACGCCCTCACCGTCGCCCACCATCACCAATGCGAACGCTGGCGCGACCGCCTCATCACCGAAGGCGACACCGCCCTCACCGCCCTGCTGGAAGAATTCCCCCAGGCCGATCGCCAGCAACTGCGCCAGCTGATGCGCGCCGCCCAGGCCGAACTGGCCAAGGGCAAGCCGCCCAAAAGCTCGCGCGAACTGTTCCGTTTCCTGCGCGAACTCATCGGCTAGGCAGACGCTCCGTGCTGTGCCCATGATGGGTTTCGCGTTGCTCTACCCATCCTACGAACACAGACCGACGACCTAACGTAGGATGGGTAGAGCGCAGCGAAACCCATCAAGCCGCGCCACCCACACACCACGCCCTGCAAAATTTCTCGCCGCCTCCTTGGCACCCAAGGCATGTTTGCGTTTAAGCTTTTCCGAACCACCGCCGGAGATCGCCCATGCCCTACGTCACCCGTGCCCTACTGGTCGCACCGCGCGACGCGCAGCCCCTGATCGACGCAGCGCAGGCCTTCGCCACGGCCCAGGGCATCGCCCTGGTACATGCGGAAAGCGAGGAATTCCTGCAACGCCCCGCCGCCAGCCTGCACGGCTGTACCCACGTCGTCGCCGTGGTGGACGACGCCACCCTGGCACCGCTGATCCAGCGCGCCCGTATTGAGAACGTATCCCTCGGCATCCTGCCCCTCGACACCCGCAGCCGTATCTACGACTGGTTCAAGGTGCCGCGCGCCCTGGACGAGGCCATCGCCCTGGCCTTCGACGACGGCGCGGTGGCCATCGACATCATGCGCTGCAACGACGAGCTGGCGCTGGGTTCGGTGCTGTTGGGCGAAACGCCGTTCCTCAGTCCGCGCAGTCGCATCTACCGCGAACGCGCCGGCTCCTGGCTGCGCGCCCTGCGCTACACCCTGACCCTGCTCCTCGCCAGTATCCGCAGCCTGTTCGCCATCCATCCCTTTCCGGTCACGCTCACCACCGGCAAGGACAAAACCTTCAAAACAGCCATCACCGGCCTGGTCGCCATAGAGAACGACGTCAGCAGCGCCGCCGCCCGCCTGCTCAACACCACCCTGTCGGTGCAGGATGCCAAGGTATCCACCATCCTCATCGCGCCCAAATCGATCATGGAGTACCTCGCCTTTCTGTTCACCGCCCTGGTGCGCGGCGAACAGAAGGTGAACCGCCTGCCGACAGCCATCAGCTACATCAAGAGCGGCTATCTCAAGATCGAAAGCTCCAAACCGCTGCGCTACCTGATCGACGGCCGCAAGCGCAGCGCGGAGAGCGTGGAACTGGAAATTCACCAGGCGGCGGTGCGCGTCAATCTCAGCGCGGCCTATCACGCCCAGCACGAAACCGTGGTCGACGAAAAGGACACCCTCAAGACCGAGAACCTGCCCCTCAACGAGGCACGCCTCGCCATGATTCAGCGCAAGCTGCCGCTGTTCACCCACGCCCTGGAGGAAGATTTCAAGGACCTGTTCCTGCAACTGCGCGAAAGCTCGCGCGCGCCGGGACACTATCTCCTGCTGATGGTGTTGAGCGCCATCGTCGCCACCCTCGGCCTGTTCCTCTCCAGCGCCGCAGTAATCATCGGCGCCATGGTGCTGGCACCGCTGATGGCGCCCATCATCTCCCTCGCCATGGGTCTGCTGCGCGGCGACCGCAGCCTGCTCGACACCTCGCTCGTCAGCATCGGCATCGGCGTGCTGCTGGCCCTCGGCACCGCCGCCTTCATCGCCCTGCTGATCCCGATCCAGAAGATCACCCCGGAGATGGCGGGCCGCCTCAACCCCAACCTGCTCGACCTAGGCGTCGCCATCGCCTCAGGCATCGCCGGCGCCTACGCCCATGCCCGCGAGAGCGTGGTGAAAAGCCTGCCCGGCGTCGCCATCGCCGTGGCCCTCGCCCCGCCGCTGTGCGTCGCCGGCATCGGCATCGGCTGGATGGACCTGCACGTGATCAGCGGCGCCCTGCTGCTGTTCACCACCAACCTGGTCGGCATCGCCCTCGCCGCCGCCCTCACCTTCCTCGCACTCGGCTACGCCCCGATCCTCAAGGCCCGCCGCGGCCTCGCCATCTCCCTGCTTATGCTGGCCCTGGTCAGCGTGCCGCTGTCGGTGTCGTTCCACAACATCTACACCCACTGGAACATCGAACGCGACGCCGGCGGCACCGTATTCCACATCCACGGCAAGGCACTGCGCCTGAAGGAACTACAAGTCTCGGTAAAAGGCGGGCAGGTGTTTCTGCGCGCCGACGTCAGCGCACGCGAAAGCGTCGACCTCGACGACCTCAAGGCGTTAAAGAAAATGCTTGGCGAGCGCTGGGGGAGAGATGTGGAACTGGAGATTACTCACCGGTTGCAGCTGTAAGCGACAGGGCTATGCGGGCGCTGTACCGACTTGACCACCGCGCTGCCCAACCCTGACCACCGAAACCGGCGAAGACTGACCGGGGCGCTGCTATTGACCGGGAGCCACCTTTGAAGGAGCTATCGCTTGGACAGTAAATCCCGAACTGAGGATTCTAACCAAAACCATCCCCCCAAAACACTTTGTCAACTTCGTAGGATCCAATATTGAAATTGTCTGGGTAATCGACGAATCCGGGTTTTGTTTTTAGGACTTCAACAGCACTCTCAGCATTTGCTCTCGTCGAAAACACTCCTATTATCTTGAAACCATCAAGATCATCTTCATTCCGAGTATGATTAAGCAAATATACTTTCATTATTCAAATGCCCTATCTGCCCACTTTTGTATTTGGCTGTACTCGGAACCTGGGCCACGATCGCCCCATTCGCCTGGTCCGTACTTTTCATCCATTAGACGTTTGGCGTAGTCCTTACCGCTCTCGTTTTGAAGCGGGCCACCATCTTCCTTTGCCCAACTAGGACAATCTTTCGCTCCGTCCTTCCCGGACGTTTTTGATTTCTTAGCACGCTTAAGCTGCTTATACAGCTCTCTCTCCAGTTCTTTGCACGCCTGTGGATACTTTAAGCACCATGCTTCGACAGTGTCTTTTGGCTGATATTTACTTAATCCAAGCGGATCGATCCAACCCATAGGACTGTTATCGACATAGGCGTAGGTATTTATCCCTCCATCCAACCCAATCGGATCGCTCTCGATGTACCTGCCCGTCCCCGGATCATAATCCCTAAAGTAGTTGTAATGCAGCCCCGTCTCCGCATCGAAATACTGCCCTGGGAATCTCAGGTTGTAAGTCAGTTTGTTCCCGTCATTGTCCGGGTCCTCATTGGCCTGACTGGTCCCAAACGGATCACTGTCCCAGCGCCACACCTCGGTATAGCTGCTATTGGTGATGACCCGCGGTGTCCCCAGGTGGTCGGCATGCACCGCATAGGTCTGTCCGTTCTGCACCGTGGCCACCGGCAGATTCCCCAGCCACACGGTTTCCTGTTTGGCGGCGCCGCTCTCGTCGTATTCGCCGATGAGCTGGCCCTGTTCGTCGTACATAAACACAGTACTACCTTGGCTTGAGGTCTTTTTGATGCGCTGGCCCAAGGCATTGTAGAGGTAGCAGGCGGTGGCTCCACCATCGATACTCTCCAGACGGTTCCTGGCATCATAGGTATAGGTATGCGTACCGTCGGCGAGGAGGTTTCCGTTGGCGTCGTACTGACGGGCAGTACCGCCAACATGCGCCAGACGATTGCTGGCGACATCGACACCATAGGTGGTGGTCGTTCCGCCGCTGGTTTGGCTCAGACGGTTACCATTGGCATCGTAGCTCCAGGTCAGCTGATAGAGGGCGTCGTTGGCGCTTGAGAGACGGCTCAATGCGTCGTAGCTCAAAGTCAGGTTGGTTTGCAGATCGCTGAGGGCTGTAATATTGCCGAGCACGTCATAAGCAAGAGCCCGGTTGTCGTCGCCCAGAGTCTGCTGGATGAGCTGGCCGTCGAGATCAAAGGTACGACTGTGCACCCGCCCGGTGGACCAGACCCAGCCGCTGACGGGACCGAAGGGCTGGTAGGTTAGGCCGGCGATGAAGGGCTGGCCGCTGAGGCTGAGCGCCGTGAGCTGGCCCTGACTGTACTGATAGTCAACGGTGAGGCCCGAGGGATAGGTTATCTGCTCCAGCTGGCCGGCGGTGGTGTAGCGGTAGCCTGTGGTGAGGGTGAGGCTGCCCAGGGTCTGGTGCTTGGCCTGGAGGCGACCGTGGCTGTCGTAGTCCCAGGCGGTGGTGCCGACGGCGTCGCTCACGCTGCACAGGCGGCCGATGCCGTAGGTGCAGCTGTCGTAGGTGTAGCTCACCTGTTGGCCGTCGGCATGTGTGATCTGGGTGAGGCGGTTGAGGGCGTCGTAGCTGTAGCTCGTGGTCTGGCCCTTGGCATCAGTCTTGCTGAGGACGTTGCCGGCGGCGTCGTGGGTGTAGGTTGTCGTGCCGGTGTCGGGGCTGGTTTGTGTCAGCAGATTGCCCAGGTCATCGTAGCTGTAGGTGGTTGCGTGGCCCAGAGCATCCGTAACGGAGGTCAGGTGGTCCTGATTGTCGTAAGCATAAGCGACAATGCCATTCAGCGCATCAGTGGTACTTACTAGGCGATTCAATGCGTCGAAGCTTTCCGACGTGGTGTTATTGTGGGCATTTGTGATCGCAGTGCGATTGCCGTTGGCGTCATACTGATAGACGGTAGTCTGGTCGCCGGCACCGACACTTTGAACCAGACGGTTCATCTGATCGAAAACCTGGCGGTGGCGGCGACGCAGAGTGCCGCTGCTATCTTTCACGTCCTCCATTGTCCGGTTACCCATGGAGTCCAGCGTATAGTCGATGCGGTTGCCCTGGATATCGACCACGGCGATTAGCCGACGGGCATCGTCGTAGACGTAGGTGTAGGCGCTGCCGTCGGCGAGATGTATAGAGTGGATGTTGCCAACGGCATTGTAGTCGAAGGTAGTTGCCTCACCCCCGATATCGCGGCTCGCCAGACGGCCGCGAGTGTCGTAACTCAAGGTAGTGACTATACCGTTTGGATCGGTAAAGCTCAGGGGGCGACCGACCGCATCCTGGGCTGTAATCTCAACGGCGTGTCCCAGCGCATTGATGACGGAGGTGAGGTTACCCTCAGTGTCATAGGCGTAGTTGGTGACATCGACCACATCGGTACGCGGTCCATCAATGGCGGCCACCTGGCCGTTATCGTTGTACACCATTTCAGTGGAGCGCGAGGTGCCGGCACCGCTTGGGGTAAACCCCCAATGCGTAAGGACTGTCGGATTCGCGGGGAAACGAATGTCGCCGTAGCTGGTTGTCACACGCTTCTGCGCACCGGGATATACACTGGGTGTCTCGACCGCCGTCAGCAAATCGGATTCGTTATTGAGGTATTCATAGCGCGTAAGACGCTGCTGCGCGGTGCCCACCGCTTCTGTCATGCTGATGCGGTGATAACTGTCGTAGGCATACGTGGTCTTGACGCCGCGCCGGTCGGTTTGCGACGTGAGACGCCAATAGCTGTCATAGGTACGAGGCGTCTGGCCGGCACCATCAACCACCTTAGACACTATGCGCGGTACCGATGTGGGACTGACTACATGGTAGACGGAGGTGGCCCCGTTGGCATCGGTCACGGTAGTGGTACCGTCAGCATTGTAAGAAAAGATATGACGATCCGCGCCGCCAGCATGCTCGCTTAACACCGCACGCCCGTGGTCGTCGTAGGCGAAGGTGCTGTAGCGTACGCCGTTGTCCGAGATGCCGGTCAGATGATGGGGAAACGCCTGGGTTTCGTAATGGTAGGTGCGGACATTGCCATCCGGATAGGTCACCTGAATCAGGTTGTCGTTGCTATAACCATACTGCACGGCATTGCCGAGCGGGTCGGTCACTGAGGACAGCTTTCCAGTAGTATCATCGTAGGCTAAGGTGAGAGCGTGACCGAAGGGGCCTTCGACGCGGGAGAGGCGCCGCTGACTGTCGTAGGTAAGCACGGTGCGCAGGCCGTTGGCGGCCTCGATGCGCAGCAGGTTACCTCCGAGGTCGAATACTTCGCGATCACCGGAGCCTTTCATAAGCACCCATTCGCTACCCACCTTGCGCAATTGATTTCCCTGCACTTGGTGCGAAGCATAGACATTGGTCGTAACGTAGCGCCATGTCTCCGAAGCGCCGTCAGCACGAATCAGCCCATAGGGGGTCGAGGCAACCAAAAGCTTCGTACTGTAGCTGTGGGTCCAATTCCGGCCCAACACCCCAAGGTACTGCGCCTGCTGCATCGAATTGTAGGTGCGTTTGAACTGGAGGCCCGTCGTCGAGGGCAATTGAATATCTGTCTCGATCTCAAATTTGTTTCCGGTCGCCGGGTTGCACGGGTTGCCCTTAGATGGGTTGTTCGCGCAACTCGTGGGGGGCGTTAACACGCTCTGGCTAATGGTACCGGCAGTACTATTGGTACAGCCTTCGCTCAGCAACGTATATACGCTACCGGGCGGATTCTGTAGCTGCGGAGCATATTGATATAGAGTCAGGCTGTATTTGTCCGGGCACGTAGCATCGGCGTGGAGTACCATAAATGTAGCCGCGTCATAAGCCCAGGCATGGCCATCTTTCTCACATTGAACACGTATTTGATAGTCCTTCCTAAATTGCTGGCGAGGAAGCCAAAAAGAAGTAAATTCCTGACCTATCTTGTTCGTCGGAGACTGATACCAACCGCTGGCTGCGCTGGCTGTCGCATTACACTCTGAGGAGCTGAAATAGTCTTCCAAGCCACCGGCCGCGCTCGCTTCGTCACCATAAGGCCCGCCAGGAGAATAGGATATCCAGTATGACCACGGTCCGAGTTCTGCCGTCTTTGCCGGCACCCGATACTGCATGGTAGTACCATACGGAGATGCCGAGCTTACGTAGGAGAAACGCAAGGCGGAATGCATCTCGCCGTCTTTGTCGGTAATGGCACGCATGGCGGCTTCGGCTTCCCCCAGCGTCTTGAATCTGGTCGACACTCCGGAAACCGTATACTCCCACAGGGTCTCCGGGCCAGCGTACGCCGTGGCGTGGAGCGACAACCCGAGATGGAGCATAAGAAGTGCGATAAAGAATCGCGCGCGGAGGTAAGACGTCCTTGCCATTTGCTGCTCCTTGTAGTTGCTGTCCATTGCCACTGCTTCCCGCCGCCGCACATACTTGCGGCGTGAGTCCATCAAATGGACGGTTATTGTTCGTCGTAAAATCCCGCGATGGTTTATCGCTTTTCCATGAATTGTTGTCAAGTGTGCCTATTGACCGCGCGTAAAGGCGCTCCATCCCTTCCGCATCGAACGCCCTTTGGTTTGGAAGTTACGGCAAAGTGCAGGGCAGCCGCCGATGATCCAGCGCCGGGAAGTTGCGGCGGATGGCCTGCAGGCGCGAGCGTTCGATGTCGGCCATGACGAAGCCGGAACCGCGCGGCAGGCGATCCATCACCACGCCCCAGGGATCGATGACCATCGAGTCGCCGTGGGTCTCGCGGCCGTTGGCATGGTAGCCGCCCTGGGCCGAGGCGATGATGTAGCTGAGGTTTTCGATGGCGCGGGCGCGGAGCAGCATTTCCCAGTGGGCCTTGCCGGTAATGGCTGTGAAGGCGGAAGGGATGGCGATGATCTCTACGTTTTCCTGCACCATGCGGCGGAACAGTTCGGGGAAGCGCAGGTCGTAGCACACGGCGAGGCCGAGGCGGCCGAAGGGAGTATCGACCACCACCACGCTGTTGCCCGGTTCGATGGTACGCGATTCGGCGTAGTCTTCGTTGCTCTCTTCCAGGTGCACGTCGAACAGGTGCACCTTGTCGTAACGGGCGACGCGCTTACCCTTGTCGTCGAACAACAGGCAGGCGGCGCGCACCTTGTTGGCGTCGTCGGCGACCAGCGGCACCGTGCCGCCCACCAGCCAGATGCCGTAGCGTGCGGCGGTGCGGGCGAGAAAGTCCTGGATCTGGCCCTTGCCGTCCGCTTCGCGCACCTTCACCTTGTCGTTCTCTTGCATGCACATGAGGGCGAAGTTTTCCGGCAGCACGACCAGGCGCGCGCCGGCGGCGGCGGCCTTGGCGATGAGGCGCTCGGCCTCGGCGAGGTTGGCGCTGATATTGGGGCCGGAGGCCATCTGGACGGCTGCCACACGAGTCACGCTTGTTTCTCCTGATCGTTATACCTTACAAAAAAACAAACTCACCGTCTGAACGCGGGGAGTGCAATTCAAGATTCAAGATTCAAGATTCAAGATTCAAGATTCAAGATTCAAGATTCAAGAAAGACTGGTACGCGCCGGCACCTCTGTCGAGAACAAACCGCTGAAATCCAATTCCAATTTTGAATCTTGAATTTTCAATCTTGAATTCAAAGTTCTTTTTTATGCTTACTCAACCGTTTCCGGCACACCCACCAGGCGTAGTTCGATGGCGTCCTCGCGCGGGCTGCCGGGCAGCAGTTCGATACGCTGCGACGACAGGCCCAGCGCCACCAGCCACGCTTGCAGTTCGCTTGCCCACAGGCTGCCTTCGTCGCCACCCGGATAAAGCAGTTGCAGGCTTTGCCCCGGCCGCAGTTCGCGCATGGCCTGGGCCAGCGCGGGATGCTGCATCAACGCCGGGCCGGTGCGCGGCTGCGCCCACTCCACGGCAGTGACGAACAGCGGCTCGGACGCGACGGCGGCAGTAGCGGCCAGCAGCAGGCAGAGCGCGACAAGGAAATGTTTCATGGGTGCAGAATACCATTTTCCGCGGCGCGGCTGCCGCCCCTTGCGGATTTACAGCACCTGGCTGTCCTGCGCCGCCGCGGCATCCTTCTTCTTCTCGGGCACTTTTTCGATCACCGGTTGTTCCCACGGTCCGGTCACCCTGTATTCAGTCCGTGCCGCCTCGTCCACGTTCTTCTTCAGCAGCTTCTGGAACAGCAGCATCAAGGCCCCCACCTGCGGGCCGAAGGCCAGGGTGCCGACCACCGGCGCGGTGCCGGACAGATTGGGCACCACGATGACGCGCTGGTCGTAGTCGCGCGCCACCAGGCCGGTGCGGCCGTCGATGCGCACCAGGGCGGCGGCGGAGTCCATCACCATGTTGGAGGTGTAGGCGTCGCCGCCGCGCAGGCTGACGTCGCCTTCGATACTGCTGAAGGCCAGCCCCTTCTGGAACAGGTCGCGGAAGTCGAGCACCAGCCGGCGCGGCAACGCCTGGAGACTGAGCAGACCCAGCAGGCGGCCGGCGCCGGGCTCGACCTCGTCCACCATGCCGTCCTCGATGCGGGCGTGGATGCTGCCGCCCAGGGTGTCGAGGCCCCAATCCGCCAGGGGACCGGGCCAGTTGAGCTCGGCCTCGATTTTGGCCTTGCCGCGGGTGACCACGCTGGCCACCTCGAGGTGGCGCAGCATGGTGCCGAAGTCGGGCGATTCAAGCTGCAGCTTCGCTTCGCTGTACGAACGCGGCCGCAGCTGCCAGCGCGCCTGCCCGGTCAGGTGCAGCTGCGGACCGGTGAGCAGGAGTTCGCTCAGCTGCACGGACTCGCGGCTGCTGCGCAGCTTGAAGTCGAGCCGCTCCAATTGCAGCGCACCGTAACCGAAACGCTTGATCTGCACGTCCAGCGGCGGCAGGTCCTGCCAGTCGCCGCCGGGGGCGGCGTCTTTCTTCGCCGCCGCGGCCAGGTGCAGCTCATCCATCTCCAGCCGTAGCGGCAGCAGCGTGCCCTTGCCGCCGCCGCGCAGGGCCTCGCCCCAGCGGCCCAGGTCGAGCTCGCGCAGGCTGCCGGTCACCAGCAGTTCGTTGCCCTGGGTCAGGCGCGCCTTGCCGGGACCGAAGTGGAGGCCGCCGCGGCGCAGCACGCCCTCCTCGTCCAGGGCCAGCAGCGCCTTTACGCCGTCGCCCCAGGCCAGCTGCAACTGACCGCGGCGCGGGCCGGAGAAACGGTGCACCAGTTCCAGGGCGCGACGTTCCTCCGCCTCCTTGTGCAGCGGCTCGGGCAGATCCAGCGCCATGCCGTACAGATCGGAATTCAGGCGCAGCTCGGCGCCGCCGCGGCTGTCCTTGTGCGGCACGGTGAACGTGCCCTGCCAGCTGCTGCGGCCCCGCACGGCCGCGAGCAGGGGCGACGGGTGCAGGCGCTGCAAGGCCGCCGCCTGCATCTGGCCGCGGCCGGCGATGACGGTGCGGGCCGTGTTGCCCTTGCCCTCGCCGCGGATGGAGATGCTGGTCGGTTCGTCCAGCAGGCGCGCCTGCATGGCCTCGGCCTGGAGGCCGGTGTCGGTGAAGGCCAGGCGGCCCTCGATGGCGTCGACGGAGAGCAGATCGGCGATCCACAGCCGGTTGCCCTGCAAGTCCACGGTACCGGCCAGGCGGAAGGGCCGGGTCTTTTCCAATGCAGAGTCCAGCGGCAGATCGAACTCCAGTTCCAGGGCGCTCTCCCCTTCCAGGCGCAGCTGCGCGACGTAGTCGCCCAGCCGCGTGCGCAGCGGCGTATCGCGCAGCAGGCGGATGGCGTCGTCGCCGTTCAGGCGGGCGGCGCCCTGTACGGTGAGCAGGGGGTGGTGCAGATCGGCGATGCCCACCTGGGCGCCGCTGACATTGCTGTCGTACATGCGTCCGCTGTCGGCGTTGATGACCAGGCCGCGGTTGAGAAAGGTCACCTGCGCATCCACCTCGCGCAGGCTGGGCCAGCCGGGCTGGAAAAACAGTTCGGCATCGTGCACACCGAAATCGACCTCGAAGCGGCCCTCGCCGCCGTCGAAGGGAAAGGCATCGAGAGGACCATGGAACAGCACGCCGCCGCGGGTCACGGAACCGCCGCGAAAGGCGTTGTCCAGCCAGGCCAGCGCCTCCTTGCCCATGATGCCCGCCGGCAGGTAGCGCGGCGCGCCGACCGCGCGGCCGTTCCAGAACACGCCGCGCAGGTCGAGATAGGGCGCGGCGCCGGGAGGGAGGTCGACGGACGCGTCGACCGAGGCGTGGATGTCGGGGGTTACGGCGCGCAGGCCTTCGATGTCCAGGCGCCAGCCGTCGGGGCCGCGGTTCATGCCCACCGTCCCCTGCAACTGATCGAACTGCAAGGGCTCGCGGAACAGCGCGGGCAGGGTCAGCTTGGTGTCGCGGCTGTCGAGCAGCACCTGGCCGCGCCCGCCGCTCCATACCCAGCTGCCGCTCAGGCCGCTGAAGCCGGGCAACTGTTGCCACGGCGCCAGCGCCGCCTGCTCCAGCGTGCCCTGGGCGTGGGTGAGTTCGCCGCCGGCCAGGGCGAGGCGCAACCGGCTCAGCCGGCCCCTGGGCTGCAAGACGGCCAGGGCGGCGCGCTGCTCGGCGTCGGGCAGCAACGGCGCCAGGGCGGCGACGTCCTCCAGCCGCACCGCCGATACCTGCAATTCCCAGGCATCACCGTCGCGACGCAACGAGGCGGCCACGGGCTCCGCCGTGTCCGCCGCCTCGCTCCACAGGCGCAGATTGTCCAACTGCAGATCCCAGCCGGTGGCGCCGCGCCGCCACTGGGCCGCCGCCGTGGTGCGGGCCAGGTTGAGCGCATTGTCGCCGGCACGCAGCGCCAGGCCGCCCGCCTCGACCGTGCCCCGGGCGTCGACCAGGCGGCCTTCATCCCACTCGCCCCACAGTCGCAGGTCGAACACGCCTTCGTGCAGGGTGACGCCGGCCAGCGGCCCCCATTCCTCCAGCCACGGCGCCGGGCGCAAGCCCCAGCCCTGCACATGGCCGCGGCCGCGCCAGGCCCCCGGTTGCAGCACGTCGCCTTCCAGATCCAGGGACAGGTGCAGGCTGCGGCCCATGCCCGGCGGCAGCATCACCTCCACATTGAGCTGGTGCTGCCCGGCATTGTTGTACAGCTCGATGTCCACCCGCTCGATGTCCAGGCTGCGCCCGGTCTTGAGGTCGCGCCAGTGCAGCCGGCTCTCCAGCAGCGCCAGGCTCCCCTGCTCCAGCAGCCAGCGGCCGATGCCTTCCGCGGCGTCGCCGTCACCGTCGCCCTCGGCCAGTCCCTGTACCCGCAGGCTGCCGTCCTTGCGGCGCACCAGGGTCAGGTCGGCCCCGGTCACCGTCAGCGCCGACATGGCCGGTTGCAGACGGCGCAGGCTGAGCCACGGGTCGAAGCCCACCTGCGCCTCGCGGAAGCGGGCCACCGGATGGGCGCCGGCGGTATCGAGCAGGTCGACATCCTCCAGCACCACCACCGGCGACAGTCCGCGCAGGCGCGCGCCCATGGTGCGGATATGCACCGGCTGGCCCAGGGCCGCGCTGGCCATGGCCTCCACCTGGGCGCGGTAGCCCTCCAGCCCCGGCAGCAGCAGCCGCGTCAGGGTGAGCAGCACCGCCGCCAGGATCGCCGCCCCCGCCGTGGCAAACCACAGCGCACGGCGCAGACGGCGAAGAAGGCTGGGCTTTTCCATGCAAAGTGGGTCCGTAAAGGGAGTATCGGTGACTTCCGCTTGGAGCAGCCTACCAGCAGATAAGTTGCGCGTCCCGCGCCGTCTTCACGGTTTTTCTTGTAACTTGCAACTTGTCACTTGCGACTGGCTTTACAGCAGCACCACGTCGAACTGCTCCTGGCTGTACAAGGTCTCCACCTGGAACTGAATCGGCTTGCCGATGAATTCCTCCAGCTCGGCCACCGCAGTGGACTCCTCGTCGAGCAGGCGATCCACCACGTCCTGCGAGGCCAGCACCAGCAGCTGCTGCGCATCGAACTGGCGCGCCTCGCGCATGATCTCGCGGAAGATCTCGAAACACACGGTCTCGGCCGTTTTCAGCGTGCCGCGGCCGTTGCAGGTGGGACAGGTGGTGCACAGCACGTGTTCCAGGCTCTCGCGGGTGCGCTTGCGCGTCATCTCCACCAGGCCCAGCGCCGACACCTCGGAGATGTGGGTGCGCGCATGGTCGCGCTCCAGCGCCTTCTCCAGGCTGCGCAGTACCTGGCGCCGGTGCTCCGCATCGGTCATGTCGATGAAGTCGAGAATGATGATGCCGCCCAGGTTGCGCAGGCGCAGCTGGCGCGCAATGGCCTGGCTCGCCTCCAGGTTGGTCTTGAAGATGGTTTCTTCCAAGTTGCGGTGGCCGACGAAGGCGCCGGTATTGACGTCGATGGTGGTCATCGCCTCGGTCTGATCGATGATCAGGTAGCCGCCGGACTTGAGCTGCACCTTGCGCTCCAGCGCGCGCTGGATCTCGTCCTCGATGGCGTAGAGATCGAAGATCGGCCGCTCGCCGGCATAGTGCTCGATGCGCGGCACCAACTCGGGAATGAACTTCTCGGCGAAGCGCGCCACCTTGCGGAAGGTCTCGCGCGAATCGATGCGCACCTTTTCCACCTCGGCGCCGACCACGTCACGCATGGTGCGCATCACCAGCGGCAGGTCTTCGTGGATCAGCGTGCCGCTGCTCTCGCTGGCGGCACGGGCACCGAGTTCGTTCCACAGTTTGTGCAGAAAGGCGATGTCGGCGCGCAGCGCCTCGTCGTCGGCCTCTTCCGCGGCGGTGCGCACGATGTAGCCGCCGGGGCCGAACTCCGCCGCCAGCGCGCTGACTCTCTCCTTCAGTCGCTGCCGGCCGGCCTCGTCCTCGATACGCTGCGACACACCGACGTGATTGGACTGCGGCATGAACACCAGGAAGCGGGCGGGAATGGTGATGTGCGTGGTAAGGCGCGCGCCCTTGGTGCCGAGAGGGTCCTTCACCACCTGTACCAGCAGCTCCTGTCCCTCGCGCAGCAGTTCGTCTATCTGGCGCTGCTGCACACGCTCGCCGCTGCCGCCCTCGCCCTTGAGGCAGCGCTCGCGTTCGTCGCTGCCGTTGTCCGGGCACAGTATGTCGGACGCATGCAGAAAGGCGGTGCGCTCCAAGCCGGCGTCGATGAAGGCCGCCTGCATGCCGGGCAGCACCCTGCGCACCGTGCCCTTGTAGACATTGCCGACCAGGCCGCGCTTGCGCGCGCGCTCGATCTGCACTTCCTGCAACACGCCGTTCTCGACGAAGGCGACACGGGTTTCGTGCGGTGTCACGTTGACCAGGATTTCGCCGCTCATGGTCGGCGTCAGGGGGGCATTCATGGACATGATTATGGTTGTTCCAATATTGAAATCTCGCAACCGCGCAGCAGTGCAGCGGTTTCAAACAGCGGCAGGCCCATCACGCCGGAGTAGCTGCCTTCCAGCCGCTCGATGAACACGGCGCCCAGTCCCTGCACGGCGTAGCCGCCGGCTTTGTCGGCGGGCTCGCCGCTGTCCCAGTAGGCCTGTTGTTCCTGTGTACTGATGGCGCGGAAGGTCACCGCGCTCACCGACAGCCGCGTATGCGCCTCGCCGGCGGCATCCACCACGGCCACGCCGGTGTAAACATGATGGGTCCGGCCCGACAGCCGCGCCAGCATCGCCAGGCCGTCGGCGCGATCACGCGGCTTGCCCAGGATGACGCCGTCGATCACCACCGCGGTATCGGCACCCAGCACCGGCCGCTCGCTGCATATGCCATGGCCCGCCTGCGCCTTGGCCAGTGCCAGGCGCACCACGTACAGTTCCGGCGCCTCGCCTGCGTGCAGCGCCTCGTCCACCTGCATCTCCACCACCTCATGCGCCACCCCGATCTGTTCTAGCAGTTCGCGGCGGCGGGGGGATGATGATGCAAGAAAAATCATAAATTCAAAATTCAAAATTCAAAATTCAAAATTCAAAATTCAAAAAAGGCTTGCGTCCAGCTGCACTTCTGTCAAGACCATGTTTCATTCTTCGCTTTCCGATTTTGAATCTTGAATTTTTAATCTTGAATTAGCATCAGCGATGATACGGATGCCCCTGGGTGATGCTCCACGCCCGGTATATCTGTTCCGCCAGCACGATGCGCACCAGCGGGTGCGGCAGGGTCAGCTTCGACAGCGACCACAACTCGTCGGCGCGGGCGCGGCAGGCATCGGCCAACCCCTCCGGGCCGCCCACCAGCAGGGCCACATCGCAGCCCTGTCCGCGCCAGTCGTTCAGGCGCTGTGCCAGCTGCTCCGTACTCCACGACCGCCCCTCCACTTCCAGCGCCACCACATGGGCGCCCTTGGGCAGGGCGGCGAGCATCTTCTCGCCCTCCTCGCGCCGCGCCCGTTCCAGATCGGCGCCCTTGGTGCGCTTGCCCGGCGCGATCTCGTGCAGCACCAGCGCGCAATCGGCGGGCAGGCGCTTGGCGTACTCGGCCCAGCCCTGCTCCACCCAAGCGGGCATGCGGTTACCCACGGCGATCAGGTGCAGGCGCATGGTGATCAAAAAGCTCCAACCACGGGGAACACAGGGAAACCAAAAGCGCTTGCGGATATCGGACATGGCGCACCCATGTCCCAAGACCCCGGACGATACCGACATTTCATCCCCGTGTTCTCCGTGCTCCCCGTGGCTAATTGGTTTTCGCGGCGGAAGGCGCTTCGTCACCCCAGAGCTTTTCGAGATTGTAGAAGTCGCGCTTTTCCGGGATGAAGACGTGGGCCACCACTTCGCCCAGATCGACCACCACCCATTCGCCTTCGCGTTCGCCTTCGACACCGAGCGGCGCCAGGCCCTGCTCGCGCGCCTTGACGACGACGTTCTGCGCCAGCGACTTGACCTGGCGATCGGAGCGGCCGCTGGCGATCACCATGAAGTCGGTAAAGCTGGTCTTGTTACGCACGTCCAGGGCGACGATGTCGACCCCCTTCAGATCCTCCAGGGCTTCCACCACCAGTTGCTTCATTTGTTCAGATTGCATCAATACCTTCCATTACGTGTACAAACCATGTGCCCGTATCCGTTCCCACACCGCTTCGGGCAGCAGATAGCGCGGGCTGCGGCCGGCGGCGATCGTGTCGCGGATCGCCGTCGCAGAAATTTCCAGCTGGGTTACCGGCTGAAACAGGATGGCGCCGGCCGGCTGCGCCGCGAGGGCGGCCGGGTTCTGCACCCGGTTCGCTTCCAGCAGTTGCGCCAGCGGTGCCGGTACGGCGGACAGCTCCCAGCCCGGCCGGTGCATCACCACCAGGTGGGCCAGCTGCGCCAGTTCCTGCCAGCGGTGCCAGCCCGGCAGGCCGAGAAAGGCGTCGCTGCCGAGCAGCAGGCACAGGGGCGTGGCGCCCAGTTCCGCCCGCAGCGAGGCCAGCGTGTCCACCATATAGGAGGGACCGGGGCGTTCCAGCTCGCGCACATCCACGCGCAGCCCCGGCTGTCCCGCCAGCGCCAGCTCCAGCATGGCCAGCCGCTCGGCGGCGGCGGCCCGGGGCGGGCTGCGGTGCGGCGGCTGGCCGCAGGGGATCAGGCGCACCTCGGCCAGGCCGAGGCTCTCCAGCGACTCCAGCGCCGGACGCAGGTGGCCGAAGTGTACCGGATCGAAGGTGCCGCCCAGTATGCCGATGGGCCGCATTAGTTATACCTGCGCCGCGCCTTTTCCAGCAGCGCCTGACGGGCGCGCTCCTTGGCCTCGGCGTCGTCGCGCAGCGCCTGGGCCAGGTCACGGTATTCCCAGCGCTGGTTGCGCCGCCACAGCAGCAGCCCCACCAGCACCGCGCTCACCGCCAGCAGGATGCCGAGCACCACCACCCACCAGGACGGATTGCGCCACCAGGCGTCGTCCGCCGGAGGCGCCGCGGCCGGGACGGCAAGCGGGGCGGGAGCGGGGATGGCGACCGGTGTGGCAGGCTCAGCCGCGGCAACGGGTGCAGCGGGAACCACTGGTTCGGCAACCGGCGGCTCCGGCAGCGCCAGCACCTGCCGCGCCATGCGCTGCGCCTGTTCTTCCAGGGCGGCCAGACGCAGGCGCAGTTCCTCGTTCTCCACCTCGACCGCCTGGTTGAGCTGCCGCACCTGGGCCAGGCTTTCCTGCAATTCGCCGGCGGGGGCATCGGCCGGCACCGGGGCCAGGAGCTGCAGCCTGGGGGCTGTTCCGGCCGCCGCGGCCTGCGGCAAGGCCGCGGGAACCTCCTCCGCGGCGGCGGCGGCGGCTTCGCCCTCCCCTGCCTGCAAGGCCTGCTGCTGTTGCAGCATCAGCCTGCCCGCGGCGCCGCGCGAGCGCGCCGTGAGCGCCTCGGCGGACGGCATGTACAGGGTGACGCCCCAGCGCAGGCGGTTCATGTTGCCGCCGATGAAGGCGTGGGGGTTGGCCTCGAACAGGGCCACGGTCATCTGCGGCGTGCCGACGCTGTCCGGCTTCAGGCGCTGGGCGATCTGGCTCAGGGTCTCGCCGCGCTGCACCGGGCCGTAGCTTTCGCGCACGGCGGCGGCAGGCGCGGCCGGGGCAGTGGGCGCGGCCGCCGGGGCCGGGGCGGGTTGCGGGGCGGGTTGCGGGGCCGTCGCGGGCGGCCGGTACAGTGCCGGCAGGTCGAGCAGCAGGGCATAGCCGCGCACCATCTGCCCGCCCTTCCAGCTCACCTCCAGCAGCAGCTCCAGCGCCGGCTCGCGTACCGGCTGGCGGCTGGCGATGCGGATGACCGGAGCGCCGGCGGCGTTGCGCGTAACCAGAAAACTGAGCGGCGGCAGGCCGTCGTGGTAGGGCAGGCCGAGACGGTGGTAGGTGTCGGGATCGGCCAGGCGGACCCGCACCTCGTCCGCCGCTTCGTCGGCGGCAAGATACAGGGCCAGTTCGGCGTCCAGCGGCTGATTGAGGGCGGAGCGGGCTTGCAGTTCGCCGCCCAGCCCCAGGCCGTATGCGCTTCCTGCCAGGCACAGACAGAGAAAGAGGACGGCATGCGCGGCCTTGCGCACATGCCGTCCCCCCGTTGCGCTCGTCTCAGCGGCGAATATGACCGTCACCTATGACGATGTATTTCTGCGAGGTCAGACCCTCCAGCCCCACCGGGCCGCGGGCGTGGATCTTGTCGGTGGAGATGCCGATCTCCGCGCCGAGGCCGTACTCGAAACCGTCGGCGAAACGGGTGGAGGCGTTGACCATCACCGAGCTGGAATCCACCTCGGCCAGGAAACGGCGCGCGCGGGTGATGTCCTCGGTGACGATGGCCTCGGTGTGGCCGGAGCTGTGCCTGTAGATGTGCTCCATGGCCTCGTCCAGGTCCTTCACCACGCGCACGGCGAGGATCGGCGCCAGGTATTCGGCATCCCAGTCTTCCGCGGTGGCAGCCACCGCGTAGGGCAGCAGGCGACGGGTGGTGTCGCAACCGCGCAGCTCGACGCCCTTTTCCCGGTACATGGCGCCCAGCTCGGGCAGCACGCGCTCGGCGATCTCCTCGGCCACCAGCAGGGTCTCCATGGCGTTGCACACGCCGTAGCGATGGGTCTTGGCGTTGAAGGCGATGCGCAGCGCCTTTTCCATGTCGGCCCGATCGTCGATATAGACGTGGCAGACGCCGTGCAGGTGCTTGATGACGGGCACGCGCGCCTCCTTACTGATGCGCTCCACCAGCGACTTGCCGCCGCGCGGCACGATGACGTCCACGTACTCGCTCATGGTGATCAGTTCGCCCACCGCGGCGCGGTCGGCGGTTTCCACCACCTGCCCCGCATCGGCGGGCAGCCCGGCCTGCTCCAGCCCGGCGCGCACGCAGGCGGCGATGGCCTGGTTGGAGTGCATGGCCTCGGAGCCGCCGCGCAGGATGGCGGCATTGCCCGACTTCAGGCACAGCGCCGCTGCGTCGGCGGTGACGTTGGGGCGCGACTCGTAGATGATGCCGATGACGCCCAGCGGCACCCGCATCTTGCCCACCTGGATACCGGAGGGGCGAAAGTTCATGTCGGAGATCTGCCCCACCGGGTCGGGCAGCGCGACGATCTGGCGCAGGCCCTCGGCCATGGCTGCGATGCGCGCGCCATCCAGCGCCAGGCGATCCAGCATGGCGGCGTCCAGACCCTGCGCCTTGCCGGCGGCGAGGTCCTTCTGGTTGGCGGCGATGAGCGCCGCCTCCCCGGCCAGCAGCGCGTCGGCCATGGCGGACAGCGCGGCGTTCTTGGCATTGGTATCGGCGCGGGCCATGGCGCGCGCCGCAGCGCACGCCCTCTGCCCGACCTGCTGCATGTACTGCTTCACGTCCATCAACGTATCTCTGTGCTTGAGTGGTTTGCGAAGAAAGAATCTCGGACAAGATTTACAAGATTATTCAGGATATACAAGATTTTTTATCCTGTTCATCCTGCATCATCTTGTCCATCTTGTCGGCGGTTTTCAGACTATTCTCACGCCCGCCATGAGCAGGCTGAATTGTAACAGCTCGTCCCAGGGGTTACCCGGCTCGGCCCCCTTGCAGATGCGGTCCAGGCGGGCGGCACGGCGCAGCAGGGCGCGCCAGCGGCGCAGGTTGTGGCGCTTGAGGGCGGCGTGGTACAGCGGCTTGCGCTTGTCCCACACCCGCTGCTGCTGCAACAGGGTATCCAGCGGCGTGCCGGCCGCCTGTTCGGCGGCGATCAGCGCCAGGGTGCGCACCTCGCGCACCAGTGCCCACAGAATCAGTACGGGTTCCTCTCCCTCGCCGCGCAGGCCCTCGACGATGCGGGCGCAGCGCGCCGCATCGCCGCCCAGGGCGGCATCGGCCAGCTCGAACACGTCGTAGCGGGCCGAATCGGCCACCGCCGTCCGCACCGCCTCGCCGTCCAGCGCGCCGGCGCCGTGCAGCAACACCAGCTTCTCCACCTCCTGCGCCGCGGCCAGCATATTGCCCTCCACCCGCTCGGCCAGCAGCTGCGCCGCCTCCGGCGTCGGCTGCATGCCGCGGGACAGCAGGCGCTGGCGGATCCAGCCCGGCAGGGCGCGCGGCTCCACCGGCCACACCTGCAACACCGCCCCGGCCGCCTCCAGCGCCTTGAACCACTTGCTGCTCTGCTGCTGCTTCTCCAGCTTGCCGCAGCTGATCAGCAGCAGGTTGTCCGGCGACGGCGCGGCGGCATAGGCGGTCAGGGCCTTGGCCCCGGCATCGCCCGGCTTGCCCGAGGGCAGGCGCAGCTCGATGAGCTTGCGCTCGGCGAACAGGGAAAGATTGCTGCCGGCGGCGGCCAGGGCACCCCAGTCGAAACCGGTCTCCACCTGCAACACCTCGCGCTCGGTGTAGCCCTGGGCGCGGGCGGCGGCACGCAGGGCATCGGTCGCCTCGTTGAGTTGCAGCGGCTCGTCGCCGCTCACCAGATAGATGGGCAACAGTCCGCGCTTCAGGTGTCCTTCCAGATCGTCGGCGCGCAGCCTCATGGCCGGGATCGCTCCCGCAGCGCGGCGTGCAACCGCACCAGCATCTGGCGCACCGCGAAGGTACGCATCTCGCGCACCAGCAGGGATTCCTCGTCGCCCTTGCCCAGCACGCTGTTGGGATCGAAGGCATAGTCGCGGTTGAGGCTGACGGTCTGCTGCGGCACCAGTACCACCACGGCGGGTTTTGCCCCCGCCTCCGCAGCCTCCGCCGGTGCGCGCAACTCGAAGCTGAACCGATAGGTGATTTCGTATTCGCTGGCACGGCCGGTGCTGCCCACCGAAAGCAGGCGCCGCGCCTGGCGTTCGCCGCTGATTACCAGCTGCGCCGTGGCGTCGCCCGCCACCACACGCGCACCGGCATCCTCCAGCGCCGCCGTGATCTCCGCGGCCAGCGGGCCGCGTGCCTCGACCCCGAGCAGCTGCGTGCGCTCCATCTGCGGCGGCAGGGTGACGGCGCCGCGCAGATGGAAACCGCAGGACACCAGTGACAAGTAGCAAGTGACAAGCGACAAGAAAAAGAAGCCTCGCCCCGACATGAAACGAAGCAGGTTTTTACTTGCAACTTGCCACTTGGAACTTGCCACTAGCCTTTCACCACAATGTTCACCAGCTTGCCCGGCACGACGATGATCTTCGCCACCGCCTGGCCCTCGATGAAACGCTGCACGTTTTCGTCGGCCAGCGCCGCCTGTTCGACGGCGGCCTTGTCGGCACTGGCCGGCACGCTCACCTTGCCGCGCAGCTTGCCGTTGACCTGCACCACCAGCTCGATGCTGTCGCGCTTGAGGGCGGCGGCATCCACCTGCGGCCATTGCGCATGCAGGATGTCGTCGCCGTAGCCGAGACCGCGCCACAGCTCGTGGGTGATGTGCGGCGCGATGGGCGAGAGCAGGCGCAGCAGGATGGAAAAGCCCTCGCGCCGCACCGCCTCGTTGCCCTTGCCTTCCAGCTTGCCGATGGCGTTGAGAATCTTCATGCAGGCGGAGATGACGGTGTTGAACTGGTGCTTGCCGAAGTCCACCAGCGCCTGTTGCAGCGTTTCGTGGATTTCGCGCCGCACGGCCAGCACCTCCGCCGCCGCGTCGGCCGGCAACGCGCTGTCGGCCAGGATCGCGCCGTTGTCCGCGGCAAAGGACCACAACCGCTTGAGGAAACGGTGCGCACCCTCGACGCCGGAGTCGTTCCATTCCAGCGACTGTTCCGGCGGCGCGGCGAACATCATGAACACGCGCGCGGTGTCGGCGCCGTACTGTTCGATCAGCTGCTGCGGATCGACGCCGTTGTTCTTGGACTTGGACATCTTTTCAATGCCGCCCATGATCACCGGCAGGCCGTCGCTCTTGAGCACGGCGGACAGCGGCCGGCCCTTGTCGTCGGTGGTCACGGCGACGTCGGCGGGGTTGAGCCACTGCTTGCGGCCATCGGCACCGTCGCGATAGAAGGTCGGCGCCACCACCATGCCCTGGGTAAGCAGATTCTTGAACGGCTCGCCCACTTTCGTCAGGCCGAAATCGCGCATCACCTTGGTCCAGAAGCGCGAATACAGCAGGTGCAGGATGGCGTGCTCGATGCCGCCGATGTACTGATCCGCCGGCATCCAGTAGTCGGCGCGTCCATCCACCATCGCCGCCGCGTCGGGACAGGTGTAGCGGAAGAAATACCAGGACGAGTCGACGAAGGTGTCCATGGTGTCGGTCTCGCGCCGCGCCGCTCCGCCGCACTTGGGGCAGGTGCAGGCGAGAAAGGCTTCGTACTTGTTGAGCGGATTGCCCGAACCGTCCGGCACGCACTCCTCGGGCAGCACCACCGGCAGTTGCTCGTCCGGCACCGGCACGTCGCCGCAGGTCGGACACTTGATCATCGGGATCGGCGTGCCCCAGTAGCGCTGGCGCGAAATGCCCCAGTCGCGCAGGCGCCAGGTCACCTTCTTCTCGCCCAGCGCCTTCGCGCTCAGGTCGGCGGCGATGGCATCGACGGCGGCATCGAAATCGAGGCCGTCGTATTTGCCTGAGTTGATAAGTGTTCCGTCTTTTGCAGCGTACCATTCAAACCAGTACTTATCAGTGAAGCCATTAGTAGCCACTGCCTCAGCAATCTGTTCTTCATTCGCATCGGGGACAGCTCTACGGATTTCCGCCTCCACCTGTTTCAACATTTCTTTCGATGGGTAAACGTCAATGACTTGCTTGATCGGAAGTCCATATTCGTTTGCAAATTCAAAGTCGCGCTCGTCGTGCGCCGGCACCGCCATCACCGCGCCCTCGCCGTACCCCATCAGCACGTAGTTGGCGACCCACAGCGGCAGTTGTTCGCCGGTGAGGGGATGGCTGACGGTAAGTCCCGTCGCCATGCCCTTCTTTTCCTGGGTGGCGAGCTCGGCCTCGGAGACGCCGCCGTGCTTGCACTCCTCGATGAAGGCGGCGAGCTGCGGATTGTTCTGCGCCGCATGCAGCGCCAGCGGATGCTCGGCGGCCACGGCGACGTAGGTGGCGCCCATCAGGGTGTCGGCGCGGGTGGTGAACACCCACAGCGTGCCGCCGCCGTCGACGTCGTGCGGAAAGCCGACACGCACGCCGAAGCTCTTGCCGATCCAGTTGCGCTGCATGGTGCGCACCTGCTCCGGCCAGCCGTCGAGCTGGTCGAGATCGGCCAGCAGCTCCTCGGCGTACTGGGTGATCGCCATGTAGTACATGGGGATCTCGCGCTTCTCCACCACCGCGCCGGTGCGCCAGCCGCGGCCGTCGATGACCTGCTCGTTGGCCAGCACGGTCTGGTCCACCGGGTCCCAGTTCACGGTGCCGGTCTTCTGATAGACGATGCCCTTTTCCAGCAGGCGCAGGAACAGCCACTGGTTCCAGCGGTAATAGTCGGGCTTGCAGGTGGCCACTTCACGCGACCAGTCGACGGCAAAGCCCAGCGATTGCAGCTGGCTGCGCATGTAGTCGATGTTGCTGTAGGTCCACTTGGCCGGCGGCACGCCGTTGTTCATGGCGGCATTCTCGGCGGGCAGGCCGAAGGCGTCCCAGCCCATGGGCTGGAGGACATTCTTGCCCAGCATGCGCTGGTAGCGGGAGATCACGTCGCCGATGGTGTAGTTGCGCACGTGGCCCATGTGCAGCCGGCCGGAGGGATAGGGGAACATGGACAGGCAGTAGAACTTCTCCCGCCCGGCCTCCTCGCTGACGCGGAAGCTCTGCTCCCGCTGCCACTCCGCCTGTACCGCCTGCTCCACCTGCCGGGGCTCGTAATTCTCGCGCAACGCCATGTTTTTTCCTGAAAATAAGCCGGTTTTGAAGAGCCGCAAGAATACCATGGCCACCGCCCCGACGGGAGGCCGTAGGCCGATATAGCGCAGCGGTGTCCGCCCTGCATCTAGCCCCTGGGCCCTGTTCTGGTCCACACTAGATGCATCTGTCGAGTCCAAGGAGAACCGAAATGAGCGAAGCCGGCATGAAGCAGCACCTGGTGGACGCCTATTACCGCATGCTGGGCCGTCTGAAGACCTCCATGGAGGAGGCGGAACACAAGGCGGCGCCGGTGGTGGAGCGCGCCATCGAGCGGGCCCAGGAGACGGCAACGGAGCTGGGCGAGCTTACCCGCGAGGAGGCCGAGCGCGTCGGCGGCTACCTGAAGCACGATTTGGAGGATGCCGCCCGTTTCCTGGCCGATACCGGCAGCGAGCTGGGGGAATGGCTCAAGTTCGACCTCAAGCTGGTGGAGAAAGGTCTCGCCGATCTGTTCCGCGAAAGTGTCGACTACACCCGGCTGGAGTTCGACAGGCTGGCCAAGCGGGCCGACGCCCTGGGTGAATGGCACAGTGGGGAAATAACCGGCATCGGTACCCTGCAGTGCAAGGCCTGCGGCGAGAAGCTGCACTTCCACCACATCGGCCATATCCCCCCCTGCCCCAAGTGCCACGGCACGGTGTTTCGGCGGGTGTCGCGGGACGACGCGTAACATCAGTAGGCCGGACATAGCGATAGCGGTGTCCGGCGAACATTGCCCGATACCGCTATCGCTATATCGGGCCTACGAAACCGGGCTTATTTCGAGCTCAGCAAATCAATGATGTGATCACTCAGGTCGGCCCAGCGCTCCTTGCTCAGGTCGAAATAGTTGAGCACATGGTCGCCGATGTTGGCCCATTCGTAGTCGTCCGCCACGTTGCGGTAGGCCATGCCGTGGTAGGTGTTGCTCACCTGCTCGGCCATCTTGAGCAGGCCGACCAGCTCCACCACTTCCTGATCCACCCCGTTCTGCGCGTCGATGAGGCGGTCGTAGCTGTGGTGCACACCGATGGCCTGGCTGATGGTGGTGGCGAGATTCCAGCCGTGACTGACGTGGGCGCCGACCCAGGCGTGGTGCAGACCATACTGCGCGTGCTCGATATCGACCACGGTGCGGCCGGGATCGCGGCTGGCCGCCTTGAGGATCTGGTCATAACCGGGATAGCGCTGCATCAGCAGCGGGATGCCGCAGTCGTGGAACAGCCCCAGGGTGTAGGCGGTATCCTCGGGAATGCCGGTGAGGGAGCGCGCCAGCACGGCCATGGCCGTGGCCACATCCCCCGCCACCTCCCAGAACCGTGCCAGCCATCCCTCGTGCGGCCCGAAGCTGGCATGCAGCGACGCGGCGACGGTAAGGTTCAGCACCCGCTGCATGCCCAGCATCATCACGGCATTGGGTATGGAGTTGAGCGGCTTGCTGCGGCGGAAGGCGGGGGAATTGACGGTCTTCAGCACCTCTGCGGCCAGGCTGACATCGCTGCTGATGATGTCCACCACCCGGCGCATGTCCGGCTCCGCCCTGGCCGTCTCCTCGCGTATGCGCAGCAGGGAATCCGGCATGGGCGGAAATACGAAGTCTTTCAGGGTTTGGGCGACAGCGGCGTGAGCGGGCATGATATGTACACTCCCTGTACGGTGTGGAACAGACCGGCAGGACGCCGGCAGCACTTAAATACAAGCACAAAGACCACCCCTTCTCAATGGTCTTCGGGACAAAAAGTGCGTTATCGCCGGAAAATGCGCCGAATGCTTACGACCTGATCCGAACAACCGGCGGGGCTTCCCGCCCCCGAAACTCGAACCTATTTCAAAAAACCAAAACGCAAAGATTCAACCACGGGGGACACGGGGAACACACGGGTATGAAAGGCAAAACAGGGTCTTATCCCGGTATCCCCGTGCTCCCCGTGGTTTGCTGTTTTCTCCTTCCGAATTTTGAGATGGCTTCTAGAAACTCGAAACTCGAAACCCGAAACCCGAAACTGATTTTACCTCCCCCCCAGCTCCTCCAGGATGTCCTCGCTGAGGTCGTCGAACTCGGTAGGGTCGAGATCGAAATGGCTCAGCGCCATGACCCCCACCGCCTCCCATTCCTGATCGTCGGCACCGCTGCGGAAGGCGGCACCACGGAAGCGGTTGCTGATGTGCTCGGCCATCTTGAGCAGGGCAATGAGGGAGATGGCCATTTCGTCCACCGCCTCGTCGGCCACCATCTGCGGCAGCTCATGATGGCGGAGGATGGCGGTAGTTATGGTTTCCGGCAGCAGCCAGCTGCGGCTGACGTGGGCCCCCACCGCAGCGTGATGGATGCCGTGACGTTTCTCCTCCAGAGCGGTGATCAGGGGCGCGCCGGGCAGGCTCGCCGCCTTCAGGGTGTCCAGGTGGTCGGGATAGCGGCACATCATGATGGGGATGCCGCAGTCGTGGAACAGGCCCAGGGTGTAGGCAGTGTCCGCCGGGACGCCGGAGAGGCGCCGCGCCAGGGCGGCGGCGGCGAAAGCCACGTCGCCGGCGGTATCCCAGAAACGGTTGAGCGACAGGCGGTTGTCGCCGCAATCCATGGTACGGCGCAGGGCCACCCCGGCGACGATATTGAGCACGTTGTTCAAGCCCAGCAACATCACCGCGTTGGGCACCGAGCTGAGCGGCTGGCGGCGGCGGAACATGGGCGAGTTGATGGTCTTGAGCACTTCGGCGGCGAGGCCGACGTCCTCGGCGATGACGGCTGTGATGCGCTCCACGTCCGGCACCGCCCGGGCCTGTTCGGCACGTATCTGTTGCAGGGATTCCGGCATCGCCGGCAGGACCAGCTCGTTCAGGGAGACTGACGGGGAGGCGTGAGACTGCATGCTTGCACGTTCCGTATCGGGAGTTTAGCGGGGCTCAGAGCATACCACGGGCCGGGGTAGGTTCAGCTTCGCCGCCGCCTGATGAAACAGGCGCCAAGCATGACAAAAAGCAGAATCAGCAGCGGCCCGTTGCCCCACCGCGTATAGGGCGTCATGCCCTGCATGGGCTGCACGCTGCCGCGCAGCACCGTGCGCTCGAACTGCGGCGTGGTGGCCAGGATACGGCCATGGTGATCGGCCAGGGCGGAAATGCCGGTGGTGGTGGCGCGCACCAGCGGACGGCCGGTTTCGAGGGCGCGCATGCGCGAGATTTCCAGATGCTGGTGCGGCGCCAGGGAATCGCCGTACCAGGCGTTGTTGCTGCCGTTGATGAGCAGCGTCGCCAGCGGGAAATTGTGCAGCAGTTCCTCGCCGAAGGCGTCCTCGTAGCAGATGGACATGGCGGCGCGCTGGCCCGCCACCGGCAGCGGCGGCTGCGCCGCCGGTCCGGGCGAAAAACCGGACATGGGCAGGTCGAAAAAGCGGATCAGGCCACGCAGCATGTTCTCCAGCGGCACGAATTCGCCGAACGGCACCAGATGGCGCTTGTGGTACACGGCTTCATGGGTGCCCAGCACCATCAGACTGGTGTAATAGCCCGCCGTGTCGGTCCGCTTCACCGGCACGCCGACGATGAGGTCGGTATCCGCCGCCCGCGCCTGCTCCGCCAGCCAGTCGAAATAGTCCTCCTTCAGCTGGTGATAGAACACGGTGACCGCATTCTCCGGCCAGATCACCGCATCGGCGGCGCCGAGATTCTCCAGCGTCAGGCGCGCATACAGTTCGAGGCGGGCATCGAACTGCTCCGGGTCCCATTTGGTGGACTGCGGCAGGTTGTCCTGGATCAGCGCGACCCGCAGCGGTGCGCCCGCGGGCTCGGTCCACTCCACCTGCGCCGCGCCCCAGGCACCGCCCCACAACAGCAGCAGGATTACCAGCCCGGGCCAGGCGCGGCGGCCGTCATGCAGCAGCCAGGCCAGGGCGCCGGCGCTGACGGCGCAGGCCAGGCCGATGCCGTAGACCCCCAGCAGCGGCGCCAGCCCGGCCAGGGGCGACTGCGCCTGGCTGTAGCCCAGTTGCAGCCAGGTGAAACCGGTGAACAGCCAGCCGCGCACCCATTCCAACGCCATCCACAGCGCGGGCAGCGCCGCCAGATACCACAGCGCGGGGGCCAGCGGTCCGCGGCGGCGCAACCGCGCGGCGGCATAGGCGAACAACGCGGGATAGACCGCCAGCGCGGCGACAAACAGGGCGGTGAGGATGACGGCGGTGACCGGGCCGCTGTCAGAAAAATCGGCGACGGCCACATAGACCCAGGACACGCCGACGCCGAACAGGCCGAGGCCGAACCCAAAGCCGCGCCGCAACGCGGCGCGCGGGCCCAGTTCGGACAGGGAGAAAAACAGCAGGGCGGGCGCCAGCACGGCAAGGGAAAACAGGCCGAAGGGGGCGAAGGCCAAGGGCAGCAGCGCACCGGCCACGAGGGCGAGCAGGTCGCCGCGCTGGCCGGTCATGTCTTGCCACCATTTCGCCACAACCCAACCCCTTTAAACGCAAAGACGCAAAGGCCGCAGAGAACGCAAAGTGGCTTGATGATTTCTGCTGTGGGAGCCCGATTTATCGGGCGATAGGGCCTTTCCGAGCACAGCCATCGCCCGGCAAGCCGGGCTCCCACAAAAAATGAAATCTTTGCGGCCTTTGCGTCTTTGCGTTGAAAGCTTTAAGAAACAACCGTCAGGCGATGCCCTCGCCGGTGTAGTCGCCGCCGCTTTCCGCCGGCGGCACCTTGGTGACCTCGACCAGATGCAGGCGGCGGCTGTCGGCGCGCAGCACCTTGAAACGCAGGCCGCCCATATCCATGATCTCGCCGCGCTTGGGCATGTGCCCGAATTGCGACAGCAGCAGGCCGCCGATGGTGTCGAACTCCTCGTCGGAGTAGGCGGAACCGAAGTGCTCGTTGAAATCCTCGATGGAGGTCAGCGCGCGCACCGTGTGGCGCCCCTTGCCCACCTGCTGGATCTCGATATCGTCCTCGTCGATGTCGTGCTCGTCCTCGATCTCGCCGACGATCTGTTCCATCACGTCCTCGATGGTGACCATGCCGGCGACACCGCCGTACTCGTCCACCACGATGGCCATGTGGTTGCGGCTGGTGCGGAACTCGCGCAGCAGCACGTTGAGGCGCTTGCTCTCCGGCACGAACACCGCCGGGCGCAGCACCTCGCGGATGTCGAAGCCTTCGCCGCCGCGCGCCACGAAGGGCAGCAGGTCCTTGGCCAGCAGGATGCCCAGCACCTCGTCGCGGGACTCGCCGATCACCGGGAAACGCGAATGGGCCTCGTCGATGATCATCGGCAGGAAGTCCTGCAGGCCCTGCTCGCGCTCCACCACCACCATCTGCGAGCGCGGGATCATGATGTCGCGCACCTGCATGTCGGACACCGACAGCACCCCTTCCAGCATGTCCAGCGCATCGCCGTCGATGAGGTGGCGCTTGTGGGCGTCGTGCAGAAATTCGATCAGGTCTTCCTTGTCCTTGGGCTCGTTGCCCTGCAAGGCCTGGCCCAGGCGTTCCAGCCAGCTGCGCCGGGGTTCGTGATTATCGGCGCTACTAGGTCGGCCGTCGTTCATAGGGGGATTCCAGAGAGAGTGCTTCGGTGATGGGAAAGGGTAATTCCGTTAAATGACTGTTTATTGACCGTCGTAGGGGTCTGCATAGCCTAGGGCAGAGAGCACGTCCCTTTCAAGGGATTCCATGATTTCCGCCTCGTCCGGGACGATATGGTCATAGCCCAGCAGGTGCAGGCAGCCGTGCACCGTCATGTGCGCCCAGTGCGCCGCCGCGGTCTTGCCCTGCTCGGCGGCCTCGCGGGCAACCACGGGGGCGCAGATGACGATATCGCCCAGCAGCGGCAGCTCCACGCCCGGCGGCGCCTCGAAGGGAAAGGACAGCACGTTGGTCGGCCCCTGCTTGTGGCGGTAGGTGCCGTTGAGCTCGGCGCTCTCCTCCGCATCCACCACGCGGATGGTCAGTTCCGCCTCGTCGCGGCGACCGGCCAGGGCGGCCTCCGTCCAGCGGCGGAAGTCGTCCTCGGCCGGCAGGCCGGGGGCAGCGGAAGCAATTTGCAGGTCGAGGTCGATCATGAAAGACGGTTAACCACGGGGGACACGGAGAACACGGGGAAAGCAAAGGCAAGGCTGCAACAGTCACCGTGCTCCCCGTGTCCCCCGTGGTTCATTCTTTTCTTCATTCCGGTTTTTTCAGCGTCTGTTCGTCGAAGCGCTCGTAGGCACTGACCACGCGCTGCACCAGCGGGTGGCGCACCACGTCCTTGGCGAGGAAGAAGGCGAAGCTGATGCCTTCCACGTCCTTCAGCACCTCGACCACCTGGCGCAGGCCCGACTGGGTGCCGCGCGGCAGATCGATCTGGGTGACGTCGCCGGTGATGACGGCGGTGGAACCGAAGCCGATGCGGGTGAGGAACATCTTCATCTGCTCGACGGTGGTGTTCTGCGCCTCGTCGAGGATGATGAAGGCGTCGTTGAGGGTGCGGCCGCGCATATAGGCCAGCGGCGCCACTTCGATCACCTGCTTTTCCATCAGCCGCGCCACCTGCTCGAAGCCGAGCATTTCGTACAGCGCGTCGTACAGCGGACGCAGATAGGGATCGACCTTCTGCGCCAGGTCGCCGGGCAGGAAGCCGAGTCGCTCGCCCGCCTCCACCGCCGGCCGCGTCAGCACCAGCTTGCGCACCTGCTCGCGCTCCAGCGCCTCCACCGCACAGGCCACGGCGAGATAGGTCTTGCCGGTACCGGCCGGGCCGATGCCGAAATTGATGTCGTGGCTGATGATGTTGCGCAGGTAGCGTTTCTGGTTGGGGCCGCGGCCCTGGATCACGCCGCGGCGGGTACGGATGGTGACGTCGATGTCCTCCGCCTCGTCCGCCTCCAGCAGCGCCTCGACGCCGGATTCCTGCAAAAACAGGTGCACCCGCGCCGGCGTCAGCCGTTCCGTTTCCGTCGCCGCGTACAGTCCCTTCAGCACCCCGGCCGCCGCGCGCACCGATTCGGCCTCGCCGATGATGCGGAAGGCATTGCCGCGATTGTTCACCTCCACCCCGAGCCGCCGTTCGATCTGGCGCAGGTGTTCGTCGAACTGGCCGTTGAGGCTGGCCAGCCGGAGGTTGTCCTCGGGTTCGAGGATCAGGTCGATGGATTCAGGCGTGTTATTCATAAAACCCTTTAACCACGGGGAGCACGGGGAACACAGGGAATACAGACCCGAAAACCCCGTGTTCCCCGTGGTTCAATTTTCTATGCCGCCGCCGCGCGGACCAGTTCGCCGCGCAGGGAGTTGGGCAGGGCCTCGGTGATGCGCACCTCGGCGAAGCCGCCGGCGAGGGCCGCGTCGCCGGGGAAATTGACCACGCGGTTGTTTTCGGTGCGGCCGCTCAGTTCCTGCGCGTTCTTGCGCGACGGGCCGTCGACCAGCACGCGCTGCACCGTGCCCACCATCTGCCGGCTGATGCGCTGGGCGTTGGTATTGATGAGCTGTTGCAGACGCGCCAGGCGCTCCTTCTTCACCTCCAGCGGCACGTCGTCGGGCAGGTCGGCTGCCGGAGTGCCGGGGCGCTGGCTGTAGATGAAGCTGAAGCTGTGATCGAAACCGATCTCCTCCACCATGCGCAGGGTGGCCTGGAAGTCCTCTTCCGTCTCGCCGGGAAAGCCGACGATGAAATCGGAGGAGATGCAGATGTCGGGACGCACCGCGCGCAGGCGGCGAATGATGGACTTGTATTCCAGCATGGTGTGGCCGCGCTTCATCAGGGCCAGGATGCGGTCGGAGCCGCTTTGCAGCGGCAGGTGCAGGAAGCTCACCAGCTTGGGCTCCTCAGCATAGGCCTGGATCAGCGAGTCGCTCATCTCCACCGGATGGGAGGTGGTGTAGCGGATGCGCTCGATGCCGTCGATGGCGGCGACGTAATGGATCAGCAGGGCCAGGTCGGCGATCTCACCGTCGTGCATGACGCCGCGGTAGGCGTTGACGTTCTGCCCCAGCAGGTTCACCTCGCGCACTCCCTGCGCCGCCAGCCCCGCCACCTCGGCGATGACGTCGTCGAAGGGACGGCTCACCTCGGCGCCGCGGGTATAGGGCACGATGCAGAAGGTACAGAACTTGGAGCAGCCTTCCATCACCGACACGTAGGCCATCGGCCCCTCGGCGCGCGGCTCGGGCAGGCGGTCGAACTTCTCGATCTCGGGAAAGGACACGTCGACCACGGCGCGGCTGCCGCCCCACACCTGCTTGAGCATCTCCGGCAGACGGTGCAGGGTCTGCGGGCCGAACACCAGGTCCACATAGGGCGCGCGCTGGCGGATGGCGTCGCCCTCCTGGCTGGCGACGCAACCGCCGACGCCGATGACCAGGCCGGGGTTCCTCTCCTTCAGGGGCTTCCACACACCCAGCTGGGAGAACACCTTCTCCTGCGCCTTCTCGCGCACCGAGCAGGTATTGAGCAGCAATACGTCGGCCCGCTCGGCGTCGTCCACCGGCTCCAGGCCGCACTCGGCGCGCAGGGCATCGACCAGACGTGCCGAGTCGTACTCGTTCATCTGGCAGCCGAAGGTCTTGATGTAAACAGTTCGTGCCATGGGCCTGCTCTGGGAAAAAGGGGGCTATTTTACGCGCAAACGCCGCCCGCTGTCAGGCCGGCGGCGGCTCGCTGGCCACCCGGTCCCGGCCGGCGTCCTTGGCGCGGTACAGCGCGGTGTCGGCCCGGGCCAGCACCCTGTCCACCGTGGTGTCGGCCGCCACCATCAGGGTCACGCCGATACTGACCGTATAGCACACCGAGACATCGTCCACCGTCACAGCCGCCCCCGCCACCAGCCGGCGCAGGCGCTCGGCCAGCCGGCCGCCGTGTTCCAGGGAACTGCCCGGCAACAGCACGGCGAATTCCTCGCCGCCCAGCCGCCCCACCAGGTCGCTGCCGCGCAGGGACAGGGCCAGCGTGGTGGCGAAATGCCGCAGCACGACATCGCCGGCGGCGTGGCCATAGCGGTCGTTGACGCCCTTGAAGTTGTCCAGGTCCACCATCAGCACCGCCGCCGGCAGCTCCGGGGTGCGCCGGACACGGCCCAGTTCCCGCTCCATTCCGGCCAGGAAATAGCGCCGGTTGGACAGCCCCGTCAGGGCATCGGTACTGGCCTGGGTGCGCAGCTCGGTCTCCAGATGCCGGCGCTCGGCCATGTCGCGGAATACCACCACGGCGCCTTCCTGGCCATCGGCGCCGCTTACCGGCGCCACCGTCAGCAGCACCGGGAAACCGCTGCCGTCGCGGCGCAGGAACCACTCGTCCATGTGGCGCGCCTGGCCGTCCCGCAGGGTCAGGTAGACCGGGCATTCGGTGACCGGATAGGCCGTGCCGTCCTCGTGATGATGGTGGAACAGGGCGTGCTGATCGGCCCCCACCACCTCCTCCGCCGTCAGGCCGAGCATCTCCAGCGCGGCCGGATTGACGAAGGTGCAGATGCCATAGCGATCCACCCCGTAGACCCCCTCGCCCACGGCGGCGAGCAGGCGTCGGCGCTCCTCGGACTGCTGCGCCACCCGTTGCCGTTCGATGCCGAGATGCCGGTTGAGCAGCATCAGCCGCGCCACCAGGAGCAGGATCACGCCGCCCATGAATGTGGCGGTCACCACCTCCCAGCTGTACTTGTGCCAGACGTCGTGGGCGGTGAATTCAGGCGCGGCTTCGAACGGCGGCAGGCGCAGGGCCTGCAGCATGGCGCGCACCGGCTCGTAGTCCTGGGGAATGTTGAAGCCGTGGATGGCGAGTTCCCTGGCCACCGCACCGTCGTGGGGCAGGGCCAGCAGGGCAGCCGCCACGCGGCGGGCCAGATCCGCGTCGGCATGGGGCAGGGCCGCCAGCGGCCACTCGGGGTAAAGCCGGGTGGAGAGCAGGAACGGAAAGCCGGAAACCCGCTGCGGATTGAGCACCCGCACCTGCTTCAGGTCCAGGCGGCCCTCCGCGGCCATGGCCTCCAGCAGGCCGGTGCGGACAAAACCGGCGTCCGCCTGTCCGCTGAGCACCGCCGCCACCACGGCGTCGTGGGGCATGCCGGTCTCCAGCAGGCGGAGGTCCTGCGGCAGGCGCAGTCCGGCACGCAGCAGTTCGGTCGCCTGCGCCTGATAGCCGCCCAGCGAGCCCCGGAACACGGAGGCAACCGTATGTCCGCGCAAGTCGGCCAGCCGGGTCAAATCGTCGCGCCCGGCACGGGTGATGATGACGCCGCCGAAACCGGTTATCGGATTCGCCCCGTCCATGGGCACCAGGGTGGCCAGCGGTGAGGACAGGCCGTTGCGGTAGGTCATCAGGACGTAGTGGGACGGGTTGGTCAGGACAAAATCGATCGACCGGCCTGCAATGGCCTGCTCCAACTCCTGGTAATCAAGGGCTGAGTAAGTGAAGTGATAGCCGCTCACGCTGCCACTGAGGTAATCGGCCAGCGGCTGCCAGTGCCGCTGCATGTCGGCCCTGGGGCGGAAGGCCAGCATGCCGAGGCGAACCTCTTCCTGCGCGGCAGCGGGCCGCACGGCGGCCACCAGCAGCAGTACAGCGGCTACCAGCACAGGACAGGCGGATAACTTGGTACGCATCACGTCATGTTGCTCACGCAGCCTTGCGGACGGAGGTATTGCCGTCCCGTTCATCGGGCGTCCTTACGGGATAGTCTGCTGCCGCCCGGCCGACGGTATGTTCTGTTCAGTAGGGGATGACCTCGCGCCGCAATGCCGACCAGTCCACCGCACCGTCGCCGGCCACGATATCCGCCCAGCGCGTCAGCGCCGCAGCACGTTCATTCTGCCCCATCGCATGGTTGACTGCGGCCAGCTGCCGCAGGTCGCCGGCGGTGGCACTGCGATCCAGCAGCCACAGGCGGATGTTCAGCGCGCGTTGCAGGCGATCCTCGGCCGCCGCCCACTGCTGCTGTGCCGCCAGCAGCGCCGCCCATTGCTCCAGCGTCGCCGCGGTGCCGCTGCGGCTGGGTATGCCCTTGTAGCCGTCCAGCGCCTGGCGCAGCAGGGTGTCGGCGCCGGCGAAATCGCCGCTGCGCTGTTTCAGTTCGGCCTGGAAGCGCAGCGACCGCGCCAGCAGGGCAGCATCGCCCCCGGCCACAGCGGCATAGCGCTGCACCCAGGTATCGGCGTCGGCGTCGTTCCGGGCCAGCGCCAACGCGGCCCGATTGGCCAGGGCGGTGCGGCCGATGTCGTCCCGGTCCGCCAGCAGCGGTTCCAGCAGCGCCGCCGCCGCATCGTACTGTTCCGCCTTGAGGGCCAGGGTCGCACGCAGCAGCGCCACCCGGCGCAGGGCTTCACCCTCGCCTTCCGCCTGCGCCAGCGCCGCGGCGGCGTCGAGGTGGCGCTGCGCGGCGGCGTTATTGCCCACCGCCAGGGCCGTTTCCGCCAGGTTGATGCGGCTGCGCAGGATGCCGCCGCGATCGTCCAGGCCCTGGTAGTGGGCCAGGGCCTTGGTGAAATGGGCCGCGGCATTGGCATAGTCGTCGCCGCGATAGGCCTGTACCCCCAGTTCCAGGAAACGCTGGCCCTGCAACACGGCCTCGGGACGCTGCTCGGGCGGGCTGACGCAGGCGCCCAGGGACAGTGTCAGCAGCAGCAGCGCGAGTACATGGATTCTAGTCATGGGCGGGCTGCGCCTTGATCAGGGTATCGTCGCGCGCCTCGGGCACGGCGGAAGACAGCGGCCAGATGCGCTGCATGCCCTGCAGGGTACGGTCGGTGGAATCCATCAACAACTTCATGCGGCTCACCAGTTCCGGCAGCTGCTGCAACTCGACGTTGACGGTGCCCATGGCGGTGTTCATCTGGTTCACCAGCAGCTTGGCCTCCACCACCAGGGCCGACAGCTCGCGCGTGGTGTCGCGACCCTCGCCGGTGATGGCGGCGGCATTGGCCAGCAGCGGCTCCATTTCCGCCAGGCGCTGATCGGCCTTGCGCATCACCGCCTCCAGCGCGGCCAGCGAGCCGGTGACGTTCCGCTCCATCTCCGCACTGAACACGGCCTGGCCGAAGGCACCCTTGCCGGAGGCGATCTGCTCGCTGATCACGCGCATGCTCTCCAGGGTGCGCGCCAGTTCGTGCGAGGTGGTGGAGACGTCGCCCGGTTTCACCGCCTGCACCAGGGTGGCGACGCCGTCGACGATCTGCCGCACCTTTTCCATCACCGGCGCCAGATCGGCCATCAACTCGTCCAGCGACATGGGCTCCTCGATGCGCAGGGTCGCGCCCTCCGGCAGCAGCGGCGCCTCGACGGAACCGGCGGAGATGTCGATCACCGCCTTGCCCAGCACCGACAGCTTGGACAGAGAGGCGCGCGAGTCGGCACGCAGCAGATTGTGGAAGCGTTTGAACACGAACAGTTCCAGGTGCACGCGGTTGTCCGGCGCGATGTCGATGGCGGACACGCGGCCGACCTCGATGCCCGACACCTTGACGATGGATTCGGTGCTGACGCCCTGGGCGTTGCGCAGATAGGCGTGGTAGACGATGCGTTCCTCGAACAGGTGCGAGGTGCGGCTGTTGATGAAGATCAGGCCGAAGACGATGGCCAGCGCCACCAGCACGAACACCCCCACCAGGCGTTCGCGCAGGGTGTAGTTCAGGCTGTGGATGTAATGAACCCGTTGCTTGGCCATGACCGTCGCTTATTGCAGCGCCGCACAGGCGCGCCGTTCCAGTTGTATGAAATGCCGCACGTCGTCCGCCTCGCAGGCCAGCAGCGCGGCCCAGCTGTCGAACAGGCGCGCGCTCTGCGCGCTGGCGAACAGCACCGCATCGGCCTGCTGCGCCAGCAGGGGATCGTTGGCGGCCACCAGCAGCAGGGCCACGCGCGGCCGCACCACGGCAACGATGTAGTCGCGCAGCACGTCGCCGGCCTGCGGGTCCAGCCCCGCCAGCGGCTGCTCCAGCAGCAGCATGCGCGGCTCCAGCATCAGGGCGCGGGCGATGAGCAGGTGGTGGCGCTGCAACTCCCCCATGTAGGCGGGCAGCACACCATGATCCGCATCATAGGCGATCTCGGACAACAGCGTCTGCGCCCGCCGCTCCACCTCGCGCTCCGGCGCCATGCGGTGATACAGCGCCGGCAGCATCACGTTGCGCAGGCCGCTGATGATCGACAGCAGCGGCGCCTGCGGCGTGACGTAGCCTACGCTGCGGCGCAGCTGGCGCCAGTCGTGCCGCTGCAGGGGCCGCCCCAGCAGGTGCAGGGTACCGGCCGCCGGCGGCACCACTCCCGCCAGGGCGCGCAGCCAATGCCCCAGCCGCGCCCGCTCCGGCCCGACCACCAGCACCAGGCCGTGGTCCAGCGCCAGGTCCAGCGGCGGCGCGTAGGCCAGTTCCGCCGGCACCAGTCCCTCCGCCCGCAGCAGGGGTTCGCCGCTCATAGCAGGGTCACCGCCATCATGCCGTCGATGATGAAGATCAGCACCAGGCTGTTGACGATGGCGCGCTGCGTCTCCTGCGGCACCTCGGTGGGCGAGATGCCGACGCGCAGGCCGTGATAGCTGGCGGCGGCACCGATGATCAGGCCGAACATCAGGTTCTTGAGCACGAAGCCGATGAGCGCCACCGGGTCGAAGGCCAGCGGGATCGCCACCAGGTATTTCAGATGGGAGAACGACATCAGCAGGGCACTGAAGAACACGCCGCTGACCACCGCGATGACGGCGAAATACACCGCCAGGATCAGCTGAGAAATGCCCACGCCCACCAGGCGCGGACTGATGAAATAGTCCTGCACGTCCATGCCGAGCAGGGTCAGGCCCTCCACTTCGCGATGCAGCTTCATGTTGCCCAGGTCGACGGTGATGGCCGAGCCGGTGCGGCCGGTGACGATGATGGCGGTGAGCAGCGGCGCCAGCTCCAGCGCCACCACCTGGGTCAGCAGGTTGATCACGTCCGCCTCGGTGCCCACCACCTGCACCAGCATGATGAGCTGGGCGGTGATGCCGGCGCCCACGGCCAGGCCCAGCAGGGTGACCGAAGGCAGGGCGTCGATGCCGGTGAAGATCATCTGGGCGATGACCGCGTGGTAGCTGGCGCGGTTGAACAGACCGCGGCGCCCGCGCCAGCTGCGCATGGTGTGCAGCACGAACACCGTCAGGTCCACCACGTACAGCAGGGTCTGGCTGACGCGGCGGCCAAGGGCCCCGGTGAGGGCGGCGGGAGAGAAATCGGGTTTGAGGGTCATCGTCCGGCTTCGGGCCTGGGGTATGCCCTTACTATACCCATCCCCGGCGCGGATGCGCAGTACGGCGCACACCAGGATTTAACCTACTGGATGCGTGGTCTTGCGATGGGTCCGTGCCGGAACAGGTTCTAGGCTCTATGCCTCCCTAAAAAAAACGGGCCGCAATGCGGCCCGTTTTTTTGTGGCAGGAAGCCGGCTCAGCGGTCGTATTCCGGCTCCGCCATGATCTTGTGGATGGACAGGTCGGCGCCGCGGAATTCCTCCTCCTCCGACAGGCGGATGCCCACGGTCATCTTGAGCACGCCGTACACCAGCATGCCGCCGGCGAAGGCGATGACGATGCCGAGCGCGGTGCCGATGAACTGGGACATGAAGCTCACCCCGCCCATGCCGCCCAGCGCCTCCAGGCCGAAGATACCGGCGGCGACGCCGCCCCAGGCGCCGCACAGGCCGTGCAGCGGCCACACGCCCAGCACGTCGTCGATCTTCCAGCGGTTCTGCGCCAGGGTGAACAGCCAGACGAACAACGCACCGGCGACGGCGCCGGTGATCAGCGCGCCCAGCGGGTGCATCAGGTCGGAGCCGGCGCATACCGCCACCAGGCCCGCCAGGGGGCCGTTGTGGACGAAGCCCGGATCGTTCCGGCCCACCAGCAGGGCGGTCAACGTGCCGCCCACCATGGCCATCAGCGAATTCACCGCCACCAGGCCGGATATGCCGGCCAGGGTCTGCGCCGACATGACGTTGAAACCGAACCAGCCCACGGTGAGGATCCAGGCGCCCAGGGCCAGGAAGGGAATGCTGGAGGGCGGATGGGCATAGATTTCACCGTTCTTGCCGTAGCGGCCCTTGCGGTGGCCCAGCTGCAACACCGCGGCGAGGCCGATCCAGCCGCCCACCGCATGCACCACCACCGAACCGGCGAAGTCGTGGAAGGCGGCGCCGAAGGCCGCCGTCAGCCAGTCCTGCACGCCATAGCGGCCGTTCCAGATCATGCCCTCGAAGAAGGGATAGACCAGGGCCACCAGCACGAAGGTGGCGGCCAGCTGGGGCTGGAACTTGGCGCGTTCGGCGATGCCGCCGGAGACGATGGCCGGGATGGCCGCGGCGAAGGTGAGCAGGAAGAAGAACTTCACCAGGTCGTAGCCGCTCTTGTCGGCCAGGGTCGGCGCGGCGCTGAAGAAGCCGACGCCGTAGGCCACCGCGTAGCCGATGAAGAAATAGGCGACGGTGGAAACGGCAAAGTCGGCAATGATCTTCACCAGGGCGTTGACCTGGTTCTTGCGCCGCACCGTGCCCACCTCGAGGAAGGCGAAACCGGCGTGCATGGCCAGCACCATAATGGCGCCGAGCAGCACAAACAAAACGTCGTTGGCAGATTGGGTCTGGTCCATGGGGGCTCCGGGTAGGTTCGAATTGCCGCGGGAGAGTGCAATATCCGCACCAATCTTGTGCCGCCCTATGAATCAAGGGTTTATTTCGGTGCAGCAGGAGAGATTGACCGCCAAAGGCACCAAGTTGGTGCCCAACGGAGGCGCACAGCACCAAATTGGTGCCATGCGCCTCTCCCGACGCAATACAGGAAATCCGCAGGCCGCCTACCCGATAACCCGCATGGCGCCGACGCCCCCCCTGTCTAGACTCTGCGGCCTGTTCACCACGGAAACCTGCTGGAGGGAACGGCCATGACCAAGATGACCATCGACATGCCCATGGTGGCGCAGTGCAACGTCACCGACTGCGCCTACAACCTGGAAAAGAAGTGCCACGCCCGGGCCATCACCGTCGGCGACGGTGTCCATCCCGGCTGCGACACCTACTTCATGAGCAGCGGCCACGTGCGCGAAAAGAAACGGATGGCCGGCATCGGCGCCTGCAAGGTCAGCCAGTGCCGCAACAACACCGATCTCGAGTGCATGGCCGACAGCATCAACGTCGGCCGCAGCGGCAACAGCATCAACTGCATGACCTTCATGGCGCGCTGACGCGCTCCTGAAACACTCCATAACGCGTCAAAAGCCCGGTCACGGGGAACACGGGGAATATGGCGAATTATCGTCATGCCCCCCCGTGTTCCCCGTGGTTCGTCTTTATGGTTCGTGAATTCCGGGGGCTTGCGGAACATCGGCGCCCTGCGCAGGCGCGGCCGCCAGCCGCAGGCGCATCTTTTCCCCCAGCAGCAGCAGGCAGGGGGTCAGCACCAGGGTCAGCAGGGTGGCGAAGGCCAGCCCGCCGGCGATGGCCGTGGACAGCTGGGTCCACCACTGGGTGGACGGCGCGCCCACCTCCACCACGCGGCGGAACAGATCGACGTTGACCGCCAGCACCATGGGCATCAGGCCGAGGATGGTGGTGATGGTGGTGAGCAGCACCGGGCGCAGGCGCTGGGCCGCGGTGCGCAGCACCGCCTCCAGCGGCTCCATGCCGGTCTTGCGCAGCACGTTGAAGGTGTCGATGAGCACGATGTTGTTGTTGACCACGATGCCGGCCAGGGCGATGACGCCGATGCCGCTCATCACGATGCCGAAGGGCTGCCCGGTGGTGAGCAGGCCGAGGAACACGCCGACGGTGGAAAACACCACCGCGCTCAGGATCAGCAGCGCTTGGTAATAGCTGTTGAACTGGGTCACCAGGATGATGGCCATCAGGAACAGGGCGACGCCGAAGGCCTGGGTGAGGAAGGCCTGTGATTCGCGCTGTTCCTCGTCCTCGCCGCGGAACTTGACGTCCACCCGCGGATCCCAGCCGCCGTTGGCGGCGAACCACTGTTGCAGCGCCTTGACCTTGGTGTCGGCCAGCACACCCTCCTCCACGTCGGCCTTGACGGTCATCACGCGCCGCGCGTCGGTACGGTTGATGGTGCCGGACTGCGGCACCGGGCTGCGGGTGACGAAATTGGCGATGGGCACCAGCCCGCTGCGCGTCTGCACCCGCAGCCGATCGAGCTGGTCCAGGCCGCGCTGCTCGCGCGGCAGGCGCACGATGATGTCCACCTCGTCGTCGGCATCGTCCGGCCGGTAGTCGGCGACACGGATGCCGTTGGTCACCAGCTGCACCGCCTTGCCCACCATCATCACATCGGCGCCGAAGCGCGCCGCCTGGGCGCGATCCACCGCCACCTGCCATTCGATGCCGGGCACCGGGCGGCTGTCCTCCACGTCGACGAAACCGCCCAGCTGCTCCATGGCCGCGCGCACCCGCGCCGCGGCCTCAGGCAGCAGTTCGGGCAGGCGCGAGGAAAGCTCCAGCTGCACCGGCTTGCCCACCGGCGGTCCCTGTTCCTGCTTGCGCGCCTCGATGATCAGGCCGGCGATACCGGCGGTGCGTGCGCGTACCTCGGCCAGGATCTCGCTGGCGGGACGGCGCCGGTTCCATTCGTCGAACTCCATCTGGATCACGCCGATGGTGTCTTCCGGCACCTCCTGGCCGCGAAACACGAAGTCGCTGCGCCCGTACACCGTTTCGATGCCGGCGACGCCGAGCACCTGCTTTTCCACCTCGCGCACCAGCGCATCGCGCTCGCTCACCGCCAGGTTGCCGCGGGCGCGGATCTGCAGCTTGGCCAGCTCCGGCTCCACCTCGGGGAAAAACTCCACGCCCTTGCCGAATACGCCGTAGGCGACGTACACGCAGACCAGGAACACCACCGCGGCGAGGAATATCTTGAGCGGGTGCCTGAGCAGACGCTCCAGCACCTTGAGGTACACACCGGTGAGGCCGCGGATTTCGTGCAGCTCGCCCGCCTCCGCCGCCGCCAGGCTGAGACGCTCGGCATCGTCGGCGTGTCCCGCCCGTCCCAACACCGAACCGAGCACCGGCACGAAGAACAGCGCCATGGCCAGCGAGGCGCCCAGGGTGGCGATGAGGGTGATGGGCAGGTAGCGCATGAACTCGCCCACCACACCGGGCCAGAACAGCAAGGGCAGGAAGGCGGCGAGCGTGGTGGCGGTGGCGGCGGTGATGGGCCAGGCCATGCGCTGGGCGCCGGCGCGGTAGGCCTCGCGCGGCGGCAGGCCCTCGGCCATCTTGCGATCGGCGAACTCGGTGACCACGATGGCGCCGTCCACCAGCATGCCCACCGCCATGATCAGCGAGAACAGCACGATCATGTTGATGGTCAGGCCCAGCATGCCGATGATGAGGATGCCGGCGAGGAACGAGCCCGGCACCGCCACGCCCACCAGCCCGGCGCTGCGCAGGCCCAGCGCGGCGACCACCACGATCATCACCAGCACCACCGCCGACAGCACGTTGTTCTGCAGGTCGGACAGCATCAGGCGGATGTCGTCGGACTGATCCTGCGAGTAGCTCACCTCGACCCCGGCCGGCCACAACTGCCGCTCCGCCTGCACCAGGGCACGCACCTTCTCGCTGGTAATGATGACGTTCTGGCCGATGCGCTTGGTCACCTCCAGGCTGATGGCCGGGCGGCCGTTGACGCGGGCATAACCGGTCGGGTCCTTGAAGCCGCGCCGCACGGTGGTCACGTCGCCGAAGGTGACCACCCGATCGCCGTTCACCTTCACCGGCAGCGCCAGCACGTCGGGCGCCTGCTCCAGCAGGCCGGGCACCTTCACCGCGAAGCGGCCCTGGCCCACGTCCCAGGCGCCGGCCGCCACCAGCAGGTTGTTGCGCGTGATGAAACCAATCAGCTCCTCATAGGAAATCTGGTAGGAATCGAGCACCGCCGGATCGACGATCACCTCCACCACATCCTCGCGATCGCCGGCGATCACCACCTCCAGCACCTCCTCCAGGCCCTCGATCCTGTCCTTGAGATTGCGCGCCAGCTGCACCAGCGCCCGCTCCGGCACGTCGCCGGACAGGGTTACCACCAGCACCGGGAACAGCGCCACGTTGATTTCGTTGACCGAGGGTTCGTCGGTGTCGGCGGGCAGTTCGGCCTTGGCCACGTCCACCTTCTCGCGCACGTCGGCCAGCGCCTTGTCGCTGTCGAAACCGGCCTGGAACTCCAGCACCACCGAGGCCTGGCCGTCGCGTGCGGTGGAACGCATTTCCTTCAGCCCTTCCACCGACTGCAATTCCTTCTCCATCGGCCGCAACAGCAGCCGCTCGCCGTCCTCCGGCGAGATGCCCTCGTGGGTCAGGGAGACATAGATGATGGGAATGGGAACGTCGGGCGACGACTCCTTGGGGATGGTGAGATAGGCCACGGTGCCGGTGAGCAGGATCAGCAGCAGGATCAGCAGCACGGTGCGGCTGCGCGCGAGGGCGGCGTCGATCAGCGCGTTCATGGCCTATTCTTCGCTCGCCTGCACCCTGTCGCCGGCGTTCACGAAACCCTGGCCGACGGTGATCAGGCGCACCGTTTCCGGCAGCCCCGCCAGCCACAGGCCGCTGGTGTCGGAACGGACGATGTTGGCCACGTGAAAGGCCACGCTGCCGTCGGCATCGACGCTCTTCACCCCCACCACACCGCCATCGTCCAGCGCCAGCAGGGCGGGCGACACATGGTGCGCCGACAGGGGTTCCAGCGCGACGCGCACCTCGGCGGTGATCCCCGCCACACGCAGCGCCTGCGGATTGGGCACCTCCAGCTCGACACTGAAGGTGCGCGTCGCCGCATCGGCGGCGGCGGCGATGTAGCGGATGCGGCCGGACAACTCCTCGCCGGTCACCAGGCGCGCGCTGCCCGCGTCGCCGAGGTGCAGCTTGCCCACGTCCTGCTCCGATACCGTGCCGACGATCAACAGCGGGTCCAGGTCCACCACCCGCGCCACCACGTCGCCTTCGCGCGCCGAGGCTCCCACCTCGACCCCGCGCAGGTCCAGCACGCCGTCGAAGGGCGCACGGATCACGCTGCGCGCCAGGTCCAGTTCGGCCGCGCCCAGCGCCGCCTGTGCATTCTTCAGCGCCGTTTCCGCCTGCGCCGCCTGCACCTCGGAAATCAGGCTGCCGGCCTGCAGCTTCTGCGCCGCGCGCAGCTCCAGCTGCCGCTGCTGCACCAGGGCCTGCGCCTCCCGCAGCCGCGCCCCGCGATTGTCCTCGGCCAGCACGATCAGCGCCTCGCCCCTGCGCACCTTGGCGCCGCGCGGCACCGGCAGCGAGGCCACCGTGCCTATGGTCTCCGCCCGCAGATCGACGCTGCGCAAAGGCGCGCTGTGGCCGCTGAACACCACCTCGCGGGTCACCGGTTCGGCATGGAAGGTCCTGACCCGCACCTGGGTCAGTGCCGCGGGGGCCGCGGCGGTGGTCGCGGCGGCCGGCGCGGCATCGTCGTGCAGCAGGCCGGAAAGCATCCACAGCACCACCGCCAACAGGATCACACCGGCGGTCAGGTAGGATTTCTTCATGATCGATCGTCCGTCCTTTCTGGACACAGGTTAAGGAGTTTCTGAATACACCGTCATTGCTGCATCGCAATGTCACACCTTGAAAATTTTACTCCCGCCAGGATGCCAGCATCGTAGGAGCCCGGTCCCGGGGCGAATTTTCGCCGCGAGGACTGGGTAAGGTTCACGCCGGTGGCGACCGCTTGGCCGCCTCCCACAGGGCATCCATTTCCTCCAGCGTCGCCTGGGACAGATCGCGGCCATCGTCGCGCAACGCCTGCTCGACGTGGCGGAAGCGGCGCTCGAACTTGAGGCTGGCCCCGCGCAGGGCGGCTTCCGCGTCCACGCCGCTGTGGCGCGCCAGGTTCACCACCGCGAACAGCAGGTCGCCGATCTCCCCGGCCACCTGTTCCCGCGACGCCCCCTGCCGCAGCTCCGCCTCCACCTCGCCGATCTCCTCGTGCACCTTGGCCAGCGGTCCCGCCACGTCGGGCCAGTCGAAACCGACGCGGGCGGCGCGCTTTTGCAGCTTCTCGGCGCGCACCAGCGCCGGCAGGGCGACGGCCACGCCGTCCAGCACACTGGGCGCGGCGCCGCCGCCCCTGGCCGCACGCTCCTCCGCCTTCTGTGCCTCCCAGCGCCGCGTCTGCTCGGCGGCATCGGCCACCTGAACGTCGGCAAACACATGGGGATGGCGCCGCACCATCTTGTCGACGATGGCCCGCACCACGTCGTCAAAATCGAAATGCCCTGCCTCGCGCGCCATCTGGGCATGAAACACCACCTGGAACAACAGATCGCCCAGTTCGTCGCGCAGTTCGCCCATGTCGGCGCGGGCGATGGCCTCGGCCACCTCGTAGGCCTCTTCCAGGGTGTAGGGGGCGATGGTGGCAAAGGTCTGTTCCCGATCCCAGGGACAGCCCTGCTTCGGGTCACGCAACGTCGCCATCACCTTGATCAGTTCATCGATAGTCATCAGCTAACCCTGTACAAAAAGAATTAAACGCAAAGACGCGAAGGCCGCAAAGAACGCAAAGATTTTCTGGATAGGAACGGATCTGCCGCGATTGAGCATGTGATTGCCCATACGCCACTTCGCACTACCGGCATTGCTTACGCCATAGTTTCCTTTGCGCTCTTGGCGTTCTTTGCGTCTTTGCGTTGAACGCCTTACTGATCCGTCCGCGGCATGGGGTTCTGCCGCCAGCGCTGGAATGACAGGCCGCGCTGGTGCGCACCGCTCAGCACATAATCCAGCACGCTGCGCAGGCGATAGAAATTCACCACCGAATCGACACGGATGATCTCCTGGCCGCGCCGGTCGAAAAAGATCAGGGTCGGCGTATAGAACAACCCCAACTCGCCGGCCCACTGCCGCGCCGTGGTGCGCACACCCGCGGGAGTCACCACCCGGGTGTCGGACCACATGTCCAGTTGCACGGCATCGAGCAGGGCGAGCTGGCCGGCGATCACGTCATTGAGCAGCGGGCCGCTGTGCAGCACGTCGCAGGCGTGGCAATCGCCCTGCTCGAAGAACACCGCCAGCGGCCGCTGTCCGGCGATGCGGCTGCGATCCAGCACATAAGGCGGCGGGGCAAAAAATGGCTGCTCGTTGAGGTCGTTCGCTTCGAAGCGCGGCGGCGGGTCGGCCCGCTCCAGGTACTCGCGAAAGGATTCCTTTTTGTAATGGCCGTCGGCCACGTATTCCAGCGCGGCGCGGAAACGATATGGCGGGTAATAGCCGCGCAGGCGCAGGGCCTCGTTGCCGTCGGCGTCGTAAAACAGCAGCGTCGGGGTGAAGGTGGCCTGCTGCTGTTCGGCGAAGGTCTTTTCCGTCAATGCGGCGCCGGACAGGTCGGTCAGGCTGCGGTCGCCCCAGATGTCGGTGGCGACGAAGTCGAAATGGGTGCGTGTATAGGTGACGATGTCGCTCTTGGCGAAGTTCACCTGCATCAGCATCTTGCAGTAGGGGCAATGCTTCTGGCCGAAATAGACGATCAGGCCGCGCTTGCCGCCCTGCACAGCCTCCTGCAGATCCTCGCGCAGGTTGAGGAAACTGAGCTTGAACCAGTCCGGGTACTCGATGGGTTCGTCCAGCGGTGCATCGTCAAAGGACAGGGAATCGAAATCGTCATCCGCCGCAAGCAGTGGCGCCGCAGCAACCAGGCTGCACCACAACAGGGCCAGTATGGAAATCGATTTCCTCACACGCTCGCTCCACACCAATCTGGAGGTAGGGTGCGCAATGCGCACCCTACATTCGTTTTGAATCCTGAATAAGGATGTTACCCGAAGCGCCGCAGCGATGCACATTAACAGCGGCGCGCCGGAGCGCTACACTGCGATCTTCAGCGGCCACTCCCGCGCCACTTCAGGCGCAGGGCGACGGCGGCGGAAAAGGAAGCAATCATGGCAGACTTCAAGATCGGTCTTGTACTCGGCAGCGGCTCGGCCCGCGGCTGGGCCCATATCGGCGTGATACACGCCCTGGCCGAGGCCGGCATCAGGCCGGACATCATCTGCGGCAGCTCCATCGGCGCCCTGGTCGGCGCCGCCCACGCCAGCGGCAATCTCGACGCGCTGGAAAAGTGGGTGCGGGCGCTCACTTTCTGGGACGTGGTGCGCCTGCTCGACGTCAAGATGCAGGGCGGCCTGATCGAGGGCGTCACCCTGATGGACTCCTTCCGCGACACCATCCGCGAAGCCCGCATCGAAGAGCTGTCCCTGCCGTTTGCGGCCGTGGCCACCGACCTCGGCAACGGCCACGAGGTATGGCTGCAACAGGGGCCGCTGCTGCCGGCGGTGCGCGCCTCCATCGCCCTGCCCGGCCTGTTCTCGCCCACCCGCATCGACGAACGCTGGCTGGTGGACGGCGGCCTGGTCAACCCGGTGCCGATCTCCCTGTGCCGCGCCATGGGCGCCGACTTCATCATCGCCGTCAATCTCAACAGCGACATCGTCGGCCGCCATCTGACGCCGCGGTCGAAACGGAGCAAGGATGCGAAGGATGACGAGGAGGGACGGCGCGATCTGTTCGATCAACTGCTCAAGCAGATCAACAGCGGCCTGCGCGAGCGGGCCCTCACCGCCTGGCGCCGCGAACGCGGCAACGGCGACGAGCCGCCGGGCATGTTCGAGGTGCTGGCCAGCGCCATCAACATCATGCAGGACCGCATCACCAAGAGCCGCATGGCCGGCGATCCGCCGGACCAGCTGCTGTCACCGCAACTGGGCCAGCTCGGCCTGCTGGAATTCGACCGCGCCGGCGAGGCCATCGAGGAAGGTATGGCAAGCGTCAAGCGCGAACTGCCTCAGTTGCAACGGGCACTGGAGCGCCGCCGCAATTAGACACCATGAAAACAGCAAACCACGGGGGACACGGGGCTATTGGGATAGACCCTACTGTGCCTTTCATACCCGTAGTTCCCCGTGTCCCCCGTGGTTAAATCTTTAAGCCTTGGATTTTGAGATAGGTTCCAGGTTTAGGCGCATCACAGGCGCGGTGTGCCGCCCACACGCCGCATGGCGACGAACTTGTTGTTGCCGTCGAACTCCAGTTCGAATTCGCCGCGCACCCCGTCGTGGGTGACGAAAGGCCGCAGGCGGTCGGCGGGAAACTGCACCCTGCGGCCGTCCAGCCCCGTGACCACCACGCTGCGCGCCACGCCCTGGTAATAGGCGAGATAGGTTTCCGGGGAAATATCGAGGCGGAACCGTACGACAGACATGGTGCGGCGTACCCGTCACAGGCCCGTGTTATGATTTTGCGCGTTACTCATACGGGGAGGCGCCGTGCGTAGACTGTTCATCAAACTCCTGCTCCTTGTGCTGCTGCTGGCGGTGGTCATCCCCTTCGCCCTGCCGCTGCGTGACGGCAAACCGCTGCTGTCGCTGTCTGCCATCAAATGGCCCACGCTGCCCGAGGTCAAGCTGCCCAAGGTCGAACTGCCGCAATCACTCGACCTCAGCGGGGACGGCGCGACCGGCCCGGTCACGGTCTATCGGTGGCGCGACAGCGACGGCGCCTGGCAGTACAGTTCGACGCCGCCGGCCGCGGGCATCGCCTACGAATCCCGCACCGTGGACACTGCAACCAACGTGGTACCCCCCCTGGCGCCGGCGGCGCCCGCCGCACCGGCGGCTGCGGCAGAGGAGAAGAAGGAAGACAAGGCAGCCGCACCGGTCGCCCCCTCGCCCTATTCCCCCGACGGGGTCAAAAAACTGTTCGAGGATGCACGCGGCGTACGCGACATGAGCCACGAACGGGAGAGCATGCGCGACAAACTGTAGGCCCGCCTCAGCTGTCCTTCTTGCTGCGCCCAATCTGGTGCAGCGGCACCACCACCTCGGCCTTGGGCTTGGCATCGCCCGGCATCTGCGGCCGCATGTCCATGGCGCGGCCGGCCTCGTCCGCCAGTTCCTGCTCCCGCGCGCTGATCAGCATCAGGCACTGGCGCAGGTCTTGGATGGTGCCATCGGACAGCGGATGCTTCATGCCCGGCTGGGTAGCGGTGTCCTTGATCACGCCGGTGATGGTCATCTTCACCGCGCGCAGGATCTGCTCTTCTTTCGACTGCTGTTCGTTGCTCATGGAGTTCTCCGGCGGGAAAAGTCCCGCATCAATTTCCCGGAGTGTACCCTACAAGCGCAGCCAGGCCCAAAGGCTTATACTCAGCCGCCACAGCCGTTAAACCGCAGAAATATTGCGTCATTTGTTTCCCGCCGGCACCCTGCCGGGCCAGCCAGAGACCACGCCGACATGCCGCCCACACCGCCCGACGCCCTGCTATTTATCGCCCCCGGTTGCCCCCACTGCCCCGTGGTCCTGCAGGGCCTGGGTGAACTGGTGAAACAGGGAGCCATCGGACGGCTTGAGGTGATCAACGTCGCCGCCCACCCGGAGCTGGCCGCGCAACGCGGCGTGCGCTCGGCTCCCTGGACGCGCATCGGCGCCTTCGAGCTGGAAGGCGCGCAAACGCCGCAAGAACTGCGCCGCTGGGCAGAGCTGGCCGGCAGCGCGGACGGGATCAGCGTTTATCTGGAACAGCTGCTGCGCGACGGCCAGCTGGCACGGGCCGAGCAGCAACTGGCGCGGCATCCGGACTGGCTGGCGCAGCTGCTGCCGCTGCTCACCAAGCCGGACATGCCGATGCAGGTACGCATCGGTGTCGGTGCGCTGTTTGAAGGCCAAGCGGGCAGCGCCGAGTTGCAGGCGCTGATCCCGGCCCTGGGAGAACTCAGCCGCGCCGACGATCACAGCCTGCGGGCGGATGCCTGTCATTACCTCGGGCTCAGTGGCGGCGCCGAGGCTGTGCCGTTGTTGCAGGCGCGGCTGGAGGATGAGAATGTGGAGGTGAGGGAGATTGCGGGGGAATCGTTGGAGGGATTGCAGTAGCTGAAACACGGGGTCCCTTCTCCCCCAGGGAGAAGGACAGGATGAGGGGTGATTAATTAGTTATTTTCTCCTCCTTCACCAATGTGGTGGAGGTTGGGAGGGGAGCTTGTGATGGTGCGCTGCCGCGCGCTGTTTTTTGGCGGGGGATTCCGTCCCCCTAC